>Ga0299906_10000408_pt1 | contig 40431 bp, 34 predicted proteins | sample RVTome_14_FD_200259 | JGI IMG/M metagenome (GOLD analysis project Ga0299906, IMG submission 200259) | Soil microbial communities from uranium-contaminated site in the Upper Colorado River Basin, Wyoming, United States - RVT145D125 (version 2) ... | reverse complement strand
GCATCCAAGCCAGAATTTGCACAGGCGCGGTGGATGCCCCCAATGTATATATTTACCGCTCGATAAGGACTACTCTCCATCCAGGTCTGCAGCTGGTAAGCGGATGGGATGCCGCATTTATCAAAAGCCGGCTCATCACTTAACGCAACGGCACTCGGATTATTGATCACGAAGCGCGAAGATTGGAGATATACCAAACCACTATGAGCAACCTGGACGGTTCCAGTATAAACTCCGCTGCATTCCGGAAGATGAGCAAGCAGATAAACGTTCCAATAACCACTGCCAACTTCCTGACTGCCATCATAGAGCGTGCCGGATCCACATGGACCGTCCAGCGACCACGAGAAATCTATGTCCAGGGGCCGATCCGATATGTTTAGGCCGCTCGCGTAAAGATGAATTTCTTCATTAGGAAGGAAAGCGTTGGTTTGGACGTCGTCCGCGTCAGTTGTCCAGGCCGAATAAAGCTTGACCGCCGGATAAAGATTCATCGAGACAGGTAGATAGATATTATTGGCGGTTGTCTCTTGAGCAGATTGTTGATAATCGGAATTTTGGTCTATTTCACGGTAGCTGGAATAAACGGACGCCGGTTCTGTTAAAAAGATGATCCCCAATATCATTAACCCACCCAGAAGGGCTTTCGAAACTGCGCTTACCAAATTGTTGCTCGTTATCCACATTGGCATTCTCCCTTGAGGCTCTCCTGATTGTCAATTGGATGCTTTTTCAAAAGTGAGCAAATTATAACGCTAAAATTTGGATAATTATGATATAAAATTTACTACTTTTCAAAAAGGTTAGGTGCCGGGTTGCCAGCGCTATGCGGTACCCTTCCCACTGCAACGGCGGTCAATTCGAATTAAGATCCTCGACTATACGCAAATCCTCTTTTTCGTGACAATTTTGCTTAATATTCGATAAATTATGACAATCAAGTGTAGGGATAGTGCTAAAATGTATCCGAGCAGGATATGATATGATTGATCAAAATCCTTGATGTTTCGTAAATTGTTTGCCAGTCTGCGGGCGCGTCTAATATTGCTGGTGCTGCTGGCAGTTATCCCGGCTTTGGGATTAATTCTGTTCACCGGTGCGGAACAACGCCGATTAGCTGCCGAAAATACACGCGCCGGCGCGCTATCCCTCGCTCGACTCTTAGCAGCCGATCACGCCAGGCTTATTGAAGAGACACGCCAGCTCCTCTTAACCCTTACTCACCTCTCCGAAGTTCGAGAGCAGAACAGCGCCGAGTGCAGCGCCCTATTTGAAGGTCTGCTGGAGGAATATCCCCAGTATACCAACCTGGGCGCCACTACGCTTGAGGGGAATGTTTTTTGCAGCGCAGTAACTGCAGGGCGACCAATTAATTTATCCAATCAGAATTATTTCCAACGCACGCTGGAAACCGGCGACTTCGCTATCGGGAGCTACCGAATTGATGAAATCACCGGTTCGCCAGCGATAAATTTCGGATACGCCGTATTGGACGATAGTAATCAAGCTGAGGCGGTGCTGTTCGCGGCCCTAAATCTAGACTGGTTAAACCAGCTGGTGAACCGATCCCAACTGCCAGAAGAAGCTGCACTGATCATGCTGGACATTAACAGCACTGTGCTTGTGAACTATCCAAACCCCGATTGGGTCGGACAGAGATTACCAGAAGAGCCTTTAATCAATACGATCCTCGCAGAGAAAATTGGGACGGAAGCACTTCCGGGCCTGGACGGCGTTGAACGCCTCTATGCTTTTGTGCCCGTGAGGAGCATCTCTGGAGATCAATTTTATATCGGTGTTGGTCTTTCTGGGGAGAGTGCATCGGCGCAGGCTAACCAAATCCTGGTCCGCCAGCTTGCCGGTCTCGGCGCTGTATTTGTGCTTGCAATAGCGGCGGCCTGGATTGGCAGCGATTTATTTATCCTGCGACGCCTGGGTGATATCCTGAAGGCAACCAAAAGGCTGGAGTCGGGAGAGTTGGAAGCCCGCACCGGCCTACCCTATGGTCAAGGCGAGTTCAGCCAGCTAGCGCGCGCTTTTGATCAAATGGCAGACGCATTGGCTCAACGAGAGAAGGCGCATCGCCTGGCAGAGGCCGAGATTACCCGCCACAATCGCGATTTGGCCGCACTAAACACAATTACGGCCACGGTCAGCTCCTCCCTAGATTTACCGGAAGTATTAGAAAGCCTGAAACAGCTTTTGGTTGAACAGCTTAATGTTCCTGGCGGCATTATTTTTTTCTATAATGAGTTTGACGATTCGCTGCATATCGAAGCTGCCTGGGGGGTCCCCGCTACCATTTTGGCCGAATTTAAGCATCTCCCTGCCAACACCCTACATTACGAGAAAATTGTCAGGAATAAAGAATCAGCTTTACGCAAGGATTTAGACCAGGTTATTCCTTTTTTGGTGCTTGGTCTGAAGGATTATCGCCCTAAATGGTTGAGTTACCTGAGCGTGCCATTAGTAGCGAAGGGCAGCGTACAGGGCGTGCTCGATGTGTTCAGCCAATCACCAATCGAATTTACAAAAGAACATGTCTCGCTCTTTACGGCGCTGGCACAACAAGTCGGTGTGGCAATACAGAATGCCCGGCTATTTGAGCAAATTTCGACAGGTAGACGGCGATTACAGATGCTCTCTCAAGAATTGTTGGAAGTGCAGGAAGCGGAACGACGCCATATTTCGAGAGAATTGCACGATGAGATCGGCCAAGCCCTAACAGCGGTAAAGGTAAATCTACAGGCTGCCCTGCGCATGACAGGAGCGTCCTCATTAAATCCCTATTTGGAAGAAAGCATTTCCGTGGTCGAACGCACATTGGAACAGGTCCGAAACCTGTCCTTGGATCTCCGCCCATCCATACTCGATGATCTGGGTGTGGTCGCAGCTGTCAGGTGGTATATTGATCGCCAGGCCAACCGGGCTGGTTTTAAAGCACATTTTAGAGCAGACCTGCCGAAACTGCGCCTGCCGTCCGATTTAGAAACAACTTGCTTCCGAATCGTCCAGGAGGCGGTGACGAATGCCGTCCGCCACTCACAGGCCAAGAATGTGTGGGTCGTACTCGAGCAGAGCAATTCCGCCGAGTTGGAGCTGATCATCCGGGATGATGGCGTTGGTTTCGATGTCAATTCCGCCATGCAACGAGCGGCTGGTGACCTGAGTTTAGGCCTGTTAGGCATGCATGAACGCGCCGAACTGATGGGTGGCTGGGTGCAGATCAGCTCTGATCTGGCAGGCGGCACCGAAATCCGGGCAGTTTTTCCCCTTGAGCGGATTAGACCAGAAGTGATGAAATCGGTTTAGCAGCCGTACAGCCTATGACGAATACCCGACTGTTGCTTGCAGATGACCATACGCTGGTAAGAGGCGGAATTCGCGCTTTGCTCAACCAGATCGACGGGGTCCAGGTAGTTGCAGAGGCGAATGACGGGCGCGAGGCGCTAGAGCTAATCGAGAAACTCCATCCCGACATCGTGCTCATGGATATCGCCATGTCCGGCATGAATGGCCTCGAAGCGACGATGCGCGCTACGAGAGACCATCCTGACCTTCGCATTATCATCCTCTCGATGCACACCAATGAAGAATATGTGCTTCAGGCGCTGCGGGCAGGCGCGGTCGGATATCTGTTGAAAGATGCCGGAATCGCAGAGCTTGAAATCGCCATCGAGGCCGTAAAACGGGGAGAGACCTACCTCAGCCCGCCAGTTTCAAAACATGTCATCGCCGATTATGTACGCAGGGTAGGTGCAGATACGGGCGGACAAGAACTGGAATCCCAACCACCACTAGAAAGACTTACTATGCGCCAACGCGAAATCCTGCAACTGGTCGCGGAAGGACATACCACTCAAGAAATATCTCAGATCCTGAACATCAGTGTGAAAACCGTTGAGACACACCGCATGCAATTGATGGAGCGTTTGAATATTCACGACATCGCAGGACTGGTAAGGTTTGCCATCCGAGTAGGCTTGATCTCGGCCGAAGAGTAATGCAGTCCAATTTGCTCCAATAAAGCAAATGCTTTCTCAGGTGTTTCCCTGCGGGGAACTCGGGGTTTTCCTGATTGCCGATCCGTAATATTAAGTTTATAATCTGGCAGCATTTGCCCCAAAAGGGGTGAGATTACTTGATTATGGAGCATGAATGAAAGCTATTAACACACTATTGGTGGATGACAACCCCGAATTCATCGAAGCTGCCAAGCGTTTCTTATCCTCAGAAAAGCACTTCAATGTCATTGGAACCGCCCTCTCAGGCCAGGAAGCCATTGACCAGGTTAAGAAACTCAAGCCAGACCTTGTATTGATCGACCTGGCAATGCCAGGTATGAACGGCCTGGAAGCCACACAACGCATTAAGAGCGAACCGGGCTGCCCCCGTGTGATTATCCTTACTTTGCACAACACGCCCGCCTACCGTGAAGCCAGCGATTCAGTTGGAGCGGACGGATTCGTCACAAAATCGGATTTCGGCGTCCGGCTGTTGCCTCTCATCGAGATAATGTTCGGCGAGGTTGAAAGCGCGATCCCAACCTCCTGATCATTCCCCCAGTATTCGTATTGACCCGGCCTCTGCGCCGGGTGTTTTTTTCTAAGGTGTTTCCCTGATGTAAATTCAGGGTTTTCCCCGAACCGATTTCAGGTTTTCCCTCGATTGTTCCAAAAAAGATATCAAGATAAACTAATGATTAAATCGAAGCAGACTAGCTGTTAACTGGTTCGATTCGAATGTCATACGCGTTCTGGAGGTTTTTGATGAGCGAAAATCAATCGATTCTGGCAAAAGTCGGTCAAATGCAAGACCTGGCCAGCTACCGTGACCTGCACTGGGAGGGAAGTTTCGACGATTATCTCGAAATTGTCCGCCAGGATCCGGCAGTAACGCGAGCCGCCTACCAGCGTTTGTACGACATGATCATCTGGCATGGTTGTGAGGAATATACGCGTAACCGAGAAACGCTCATCCATTACAAGTTTTTCGATGACCCCTTTGAGGATGGCCGGGATGCAGTTTACGGTCTGGACAAACCAATCATGGATCTGGTGCGGATTTTTAACTCCGCGGCTCGCAAATATGGGACAGAAAGGCGCGTTCTCCTGCTGCATGGACCGGTTGGGACTGCGAAGAGCACCATTGTACGGTTGCTCAAAAAAGGGATTGAGGCATACACAAGGACCGAGGAAGGCCGTTTATACACTTTTTATTGGCAGACCGACGACGGCCAGCGAATGCCTTGCCCTATGCACGAAGAGCCACTTCATCTGATCCCGTTTGAATTCCGCTCGACGCTTCTAGGTGAAATCAACAACCGCGAGCAAAATGGGACCGAACCGGTCACCATCGAAGGCGATCTTTGCCCAGCCTGTCGATATATGTTCAATGACCTTCTACAAAGTGAGGCTGGTAATTGGCTAAGGGTTGTTGAGAAAGTGCGTGTCAAACGCCTGCTCTTATCCGAAAAAGATCGGGTTGGGATTGGCACCTTCCAACCAAAAGATGAGAAAAACCAGGATTCCACCGAATTGACCGGCGACATTAACTACCGCAAGATTGCCGAGTATGGCTCCGACTCTGATCCTCGCGCCTTCAATTTCGATGGCGAATTGAATATTGCTAATCGAGGTCTGGTGGAATTCATCGAGATCTTGAAGCTGGACGTAGCTTTCCTGTACGATCTTTTGACCGCGTCGCAGGAACACAAAATTAAACCCAAGAAATTTGCCCATACAGATATCGACGAAGTCATCTTAGGACATACCAACGAAGCAGAATACAGACGCCTTTTGAATAACGAATATATGGAGGCGCTGCGTGACCGGACAATAAAAATTGATATCCCCTATGTTACCCGATTCAGCGACGAAGTAAGAATTTACAAGCGCGATTTCAACGAAAGGCGCGTGGTCGGCAAACATATCGCCCCCCACACTCTTGAAATTGCAGCACTGTGGGCCGTGTTGAGTCGATTGGAAGAGCCAAAACGCGCTGGGTTAACCTTGCTGCAGAAACTCAAACTGTACGATGGGCGCTCCTTACCCGGCTTCACGGAAGACAGCGTGCTGGAACTGCAGAACGAAACCAAAAACGAAGGGATGGTGGGCATCTCACCCCGCTACATCCAGGATAAGCTCTCTAACGTGCTGGTCAGCGATCAAAGCATAACCTGTGTCAACCCATTTATGTTGATGCGAGAGCTGGAAAGCGGATTAAAGCACCATTCTTTGATCACCAGCGAGGAGCAGCGCAAACGCTACCGCGAACTTCTAACAGTAATCAGGAGCGAGTACGATGAAATCGTCAAGAATGAGGTTCAAAGAGCAATTACAGCCGATGAAGCTGCCATAAAGAGGCTGAGCGCCAACTATATCGATAACATCAAAGCGTATACGCAGAAGCAGAAAGTCCGCAACCAATACACCGGCCAGGACGAGCCTCCGGATGAGCGGTTAATGCGGTCAATCGAAGAGAAAATCGAGATTCCAGAAAGTCGAAAGGACGATTTCCGCCGAGAAATCATGAATTACATCGGCGCCCTGGCAGTAGACGGCAAGTCCTTCAAATGGGATTCGAATGACCGGTTACGCCAGGCCCTGGAGATGAAGCTTTTCGAAGATCAGAAGGATTCGATTAAACTAACGAGCCTGGTTTCGAACGTAATCGACAACGAGACGCAAGAGAAGATCGAGGTTGTAAAGGGGCGCATGATTAAAAATATGGGCTACTGTGATGTGTGCTCAACAGATGTGCTCAACTACGTCGCCAGCATATTCGCCAGAGGTGACACCATCCGATCGGAGAATTAAGGGACGAAGATATGGCTTTATCAATCGAGAAGGATGCCAGCCGGTTCCGCAGGATCGTCCGGGGAAAAATTAAGCAGAATTTGCGAAAATATATGTCCAACGGCGAGTTGATCGGCCGTCAGGGGAAAGACATCGTAAGCATCCCGGTTCCTGAAATTCAGCTCCCTTACTTTCGCTTTGGCGGAAAGATCAAAGGTGTAGGACAGGGTGAGGGAGAGGACGGAACACCGATCGGTAAAAACGGGGACAGCAGTGGAGGAGATAAAGCCGGAGACCAACCTGGCGCGCATATTCTAGAAGTTGAGGTAACCCTGGAAGAGCTGGCCCAGATTCTTGGCGAAGAACTAGAGCTGCCACGCATCGAGCCGAAAAGTAAGAACAACGTGGAAGGTCAGGTAACCCGTTATACCAGCATGCGACGCGTTGGTCCTGAGAGCCTGAAATACTTCAAGCGTACTTACCGGGAAGCCCTTAAGAGACAGCTGGCTTCGGGAACTTATGATTACAAAAATCCCGCCATCATCCCCATCAGGGATGACAAACGCTACCGTTCCTGGAAGGAATATCCCCGTCCGGATAGCAATGCGGTGATTATTTACATGATGGATGTTTCTGGAAGCATGTCTGACCGGAAGAAGGAATTGGTCAGATTAACCGCTTTTTGGATTGATACCTGGCTGCGAGCCAACTACAAAAACGTAACCACCCGCTATATCATCCACGATGCCATCGCGCACGAGGTGGATGCAAACGCGTTCTATTCGATCCGTGAGAGCGGAGGCACAAAAATCTCCTCAGCATACGACCTTTGCAGAAAGATTATCCGCCATGACTACAACCCAGAGGCATGGAACCTGTACGCTTTTCATTTCTCTGACGGAGAGAATTTCGGAGCTGAAGACGACGAGCGCTGCATCCAGCTGCTGGAAGAAAAACTTCTGCCGGTACTAAACTTGTTCTGTTATGGACAAGTGAGGAGTTATTACGGCAAGCAATTCATCGATAATCTCGCAAAAATCGAAGACGAGAAACTGTCCATGGCAAAAATCAAGGATGATGAAGACATATACTCCGCCATACGAACGTTCCTCGGCAAAGGGCTTTAATAACCAGATATATCTTATAGGAATTAGACCGGCAAACAATTCCGCAGCCTTCGCCGGAATTGATTAGCCTGGAGGATGACAGCCCCACAGCTGTCATCCCGCCATTATTAGAGAAGAGACCGCGATGAACTTAATACCTCTGTCCATTGGATTGCAGAATTTACAGGCAACTTTGGAAGAATACGCCCGAGACTTCGGCCTGGACTTTTTCGAAACGCGTTTTCAAATGCTGGACTATGACATGCTGAACCAGGCAGCGGCTTATGATGGTTTCCCGGCGCGCTACCCTCACTGGCGTTTTGGCATGGAATATGAGCGTCTGTCAAAATCATACTCCTATGGATTGCACCGAATTTATGAAATGGTGATCAATACGGATCCATGCTACGCTTACCTGCTGGCAAGCAACCAATTGGTCGATCAAAAACTGGTCATGCTGCACGTCTTCGGACACAGCGACTTTTTCAAGAACAATATGTGGTTCGCGCACACGAACCGCAAGATGCTCGATGAAATGGCAAACCATGCGACCCGTGTCCGCCGGCATAGCGACCGGTATGGCATTGACCAGGTCGAAGATTTTATCGATGCTTGCCTTTCGCTGGACAACCTGATCGACATTCATGCTGCTGGCATTCGCCGGCGCCCAATCAATGACGATGAGGGAACTGGCGAGCGGAGAGCGATCCATAAGATTCCGGCCAAGGATTATATGGATGCCTTTATCAACCCGCGCGAATTCATTGAGCACCAGCAGCGCCAGTTGGAAGAGCAAGAAGAAAGGCGCCGGAAATTTCCGCTAGAACCGGAGCGGGATGTCCTGCTGTTCTTGCTGGAACATGCTCCCCTTGAAAACTGGCAGCACGATGTGCTGGATATCATCCGGGAGGAAGCTTATTATTTCAGCCCGCAAAGACAGACCAAGATTATGAATGAAGGATGGGCTTCTTACGTCCACTCAAAATTGATGACCGAGCGCGCTCTGGAACCCAACGAATTAATCGACTATGCGGAACATCATTCTGGCACGGTCGCAACCCATCCAGGAAGAATAAATCCCTATAAGATAGGGTTAGAGCTGTTTCGTGATATTGAAGATCGATGGAATCGCGGTGCCTTCGGCCCGAATTACGAGCGGTGCGACGATCTAGAGATCCGGCTGGAATGGGACAAAAAACTCGGCCTGGGTAAGGATAAGATCTTCGAGGTACGCAAGGTGTACAATGATATTGGCTTCATCGACGAGTTCTTAACAGAGGATTTCGCTAGGAGGCACAAACTCTTTACCTTCGACTACAACGATGTCACAGACCAGTATGAAATTTCCGGAAGGCGGTTTGCCGAGGTAAAACGCCGCTTATTATTTCAGCTAACCAATTTTGGACAACCGATTATTGAAGTTATCGACGGGAATTATGGAAATCGCGGCGAACTTTATCTGGTCCACCGCTACGAGGGAGTAGACCTGGATATTCCATATGCCCAGGGCACATTACGCGGCTTGTATACCCTCTGGGGAAGACCAGTACATATCGAAACCGTTGTGGATAACGAAGTAAATATGTTATTTAGCTATGGTCCTGACGGGGATGGCCGGCAAAAACTTTCCGATGCATTATGATTTAAGTGGTGGGAAATTAGTCTAAACGTAAATTTAACATATAAACCAGCTGATAAATTCACATAACTGTTGACAGTCGCAGCCATTTGTTATAAACTCTGGTTTGTTATCGGTCCTCCAGGCGTTTCGCGAGGAGGACGACATCTTCAAAACAAGTGACTCGCAGGAGAAGTCAGCAATTTTGAGGAGGTGAATGCTCACGAATCCTTCAGATTGAGGGCGAATGTCAATATTAGGGCTGGCAACCCGCATCGGCTTGCAGACTTCGCCTACAACCAAACTCTCCAATCATGCTCAATTCAACAGGAGGACGGAGAAATGTGGAAGAAAGGTGAGATTAAGTTCATCAGCCTTTTGATTGTGGTTGGACTTCTTCTGGTGGCCTGTGCGCAGGCAACACCCGCCCCGCAGGAACCGGCGGCGGGAGAAACGACAGCGCCAGAACCGGCCACCAGTGGAGAAGCAACCCCGATTAAGATCGGTCTAAACATAGAGGTGACCGGCGATATTCCCAAAGTAGGCGAACATGCCAGGGTCGCCGCTGAGATGTATGCCGAAGAAGTCAACGCCGCAGGAGGGGTGGATATTGGCGGAACGATGCACCCGCTTGAACTGGTAGTCGAGGATAATAATGCTACGGCTGAAGGGGCGGCATCGGCTGCCAATAAGCTGATCACGCAGGATCAAATCCAGGTGATGGTTGGTCCAAATCCCAGCGCGGCGGCGGTGCCAGCAGGCGAGGTGGCTAACAACCTGGAAACGCCCATGATCAGCCCGTGGTCGACCAATCCAAACACAACGCTAAATCGTCCCTGGGTATTCCGTGCGCCGTTCCTGGATCCCTTCCAGGGACCCGTCGTAGCCAACTTCGCTACCGAAGAGTTCAGCGCAGATCAAGCTTGTGTTTTGTTTGACATCGCCAGCGACTACCCAAAGGGCCTGGCGGATAACTTCAAGTCCGCCTGGGAGGGAATTCACGGCGCCGGTTCCGTGGTAGCATTCGAGTCTTTTACTACCAACGACCAGGATTTCAGCGCCCAGCTGACGAAGATTAAAGGCGCGGGCTGCGATATTCTGTTCACGCCGCAGTACTACAATCAGGTTCCCTTGATTGTGGAACAGGCCAGCGATCTTGGGCTTACCTTCCCAATCGTAGGGAGCGACTCCTGGGGAGACCCACAGCTGCTGGAACTCTGTGGCGAAGCATGCAATGACTACTACTTCAGCACACACTATGTCGCTTCCGGCGCCACCGGCGCGACCAAGGATTTCATCGATAAATTCGAAGCCCGGCATGGAGAAATTCCCAGCGATGTGGGCGCACTCACCTGGGACTCCATGCGTCTGGTCGAGCAGGCGTTGAAAAACTGTGGTCAGATTACGGGTGACCTAGCAGCGGATCGCCAGTGCATTCGAGACGGCATGGCCGCCATCAAGGACTTTGCCGGAATTACCGGCAATATGACCTTCGACGAACAGGGAGACCCGATTAAATGCGCTGTAATCGTCAAGATCGAGAATGGCGAGTTCACTGCCTACGATTCGGCCTGTCCATAGGCAAATCGTGGTCGCCTGCTCATAATCTATTAGATTACCGGCAGAAGTGAAAGAGAAAACGTGGAGAGGTGAGGCTGTGGATGGATCCCTCATCTCTCCATGTCGTAGTGAATACCAACAAAAATAAAGGGAGCAAGCCTGTGGATCCCAGCCTTCTCTTACAGCACTTCATCAACGCCATGCAATGGGGGAGTTTTCTTGCATTGATTGCCGTAGGCTATACAATGGTTTACGGAGTCCTATTGTTGATAAACTTCGCTCACGGCGACATCTTTATGGTGGGTGCCTATGTTGGCTATTTTATCGGCACTTTTTTGCTGAATGGATTTGATGTTCAGCTGCCCTGGGACTTACCTTCCTGGGTTGTTATTCCAGTTACCATCGTGTTGACCATGTTTTTTACCGCAATTGTCGGAGTGGCGCTGGAAAGGATCGCTTACAGACCGATGCGCATGCGCGGCGCCCATCGGCTCTACCTGGTTATTACAGCCTTGATGGCAGGCATTTTTCTTGAATATGCAAACCTGGCAACCCTGGGAGCTCGCGACCGGCAGTTCCCCACGTTGTTTGATAAAACCGTATATAACTTTGCCGGAATAAGTATAACTAACGTAAAAATACTGGTGATCCTGCTGTCAGTCGTTTTTATGGCTATCCTGTGGTTCATCGTTCAAAGGACCAAGTGGGGTATGGCGATGCGGGCAATATCTTACGACCGCCTGGTCGTGCCGTTAATGGGCATATCCGTCGATAATATTATTGTTGTGACCTTTATTATCGGATCCTCGATGGCAGCGCTGGCGGGAATCATGTATGGCACAGCCTTTCCGATCTTAAGTTTTGATATGGGATTGTTCGTCGGCTGGCAAGCGTTTATCGCCGCTGTCGTGGGAGGGATCGGATCGATCCGGGGAGCCATGGCGGGCGGATATATATTGGGTTTTACGCAAATCATGGTGGCTGCTTTCCTGCCATCCACCTACCGCGACCTGATCGCTTTTAGCGTACTTCTTTTGATCCTGGTGGTAAAACCTACCGGTCTATTTGGCGTGGCTCGCAGAACCAAGGTGTAGTGAACCTGGACTTACAAAACGTAACAGAACATTGAGCTTGATAAACCATTTATGAAACAAGGAGAACGCTCATGAAACGATTGGCCATGCCGTTAGTGATCGCAATCGTTTTCCTCATCACGGTAGTCCCCTCATGGTTGGGCGTTTATAGCGGTTACTATCAATTTGTGCTAATGCTCATTGGCATCAACATCACCCTGACGGTCAGCCTGAACCTGATTAACGGATACATGGGAGAGTTTTCCGTCGGGCACGCGGCCTTCATGGGCGCGGGCGCTTACGTGGCGTCAATTATTAACGTATACCTGCTGGCTGATAGCAATTTCTTTGGCCAGGCAAGAATCGCACCCGGCTGGTCGATTCTGATCTTCCCCATTTCCTTGATCCTCGGTGGGATTGCAGCCAGTTTATTTAGCTTATTGGTTGCTTTTCCCTCCTTTCGAACCCGAGGTGATTACCTGGCTATTATCACCCTGGCGGTAAATTTTATCTTCAAGAGCGTGATCGAGAATATTGACAAGATCGGAGGACCGCGTGGGTTCATGGGGATGGGAGGGGTGGTCAAGGCCATGCAGGACGTCATTAATATCCCGTGGGTGATGATTTGGGTCTTCATCGTGATGGTCTTTTCGATTTATATTGTGCGAAATCTCGTGTCATCGATCATGGGAAAAGGAATTGTCGCCATCCGCGACGACGAAATTGCGGCAGAATTAATGACCGTCAACACCCGGCGAATGAAGGTGATCGCATTTATGCTTGCCTGCGGACTGGCCGGCATGGCGGGGGGCCTGCATGCCCATGCGGTAAGTTTTATCAACCCCTCCAGCTACTTTATTATCCAATCTACCTTCATGTTGGTAATGGTTTATTTAGGAGGAATGGGATCTCTAAGCGGATCGGTCATCAGCGCGGTCCTTTTTACGATACTACTTGAACTGATGAAACCGTTGGGCCTCTATCGATTCGTAGTGATCCCGGTGCTGTTCATCCTCCTGATGTTGCTCAGGCCAAGCGGATTAATGGGGAATCGAGAACTGTCCGATATCTTCCCGCCCTTACGCAAGTTTTTTGGCACTGCCGAGGAAAGGATCTCCCATGTCCCTGCTTCAGATTGAGAATCTAACTCTTTACTTTGGTGGTCTACGGGCGGTCGAAAACTTCAGCCTGGAGCTTCGGCAAGACGAAACGGTGGGCTTGATCGGACCGAACGGCGCCGGAAAATCGACTGTTTTCAACGTGGTTTGCGGTCTCTATAAACCCTCTCAGGGGACAATCAAATTCAACGGACATGATCTGGTGGGCCGACATCCGCATCAAATCACGTCCCTCGGGATCGGCAGAACCTTTCAAAACATTCGCTTGTGGAACGAGCTATCCGTCTTAGATAATCTGCGGATCGCCCATTTCTCTCAAATCAAATACGGACTGCTGGACGCCTTCTTTCTTACAAACAGGTTAAGAGTGGACGAAAGGGAGGTAACAGAAGAAGCGACCGAGCTGCTGGAGTTATTCAACTTGCAGCGTTTTTGGGAGGAAATTCCACGTAACCTGTCGTATGGCGTGCAGCGCCGGGTAGAAATCTGCCGGGCCCTGGTGATGAAGCCTCAGCTGTTGTTATTGGACGAACCGGCTGCCGGGATGAATCAGGGCGAGATTATCGAACTGATCGATCTGATTCTGTGGATCCGGAATAAATTTAATGTAACTGTCTGGATTATCGAGCACCAGATGCGCGTGATCATGGGCATTTGTGACCGAATTAAGGTCATCGATTTCGGCAATACAATTGCGGAAGGCACTCCAGATGAGATCAGGAATAATCCAAGGGTTATCCAGGCCTATTTGGGCGAGGAGGTGCCCTGATGCTGCTCTCCATCAGAGATTTGGTTGTCCGCTATGGTGCCATCCAGGCCCTACATGGTATATCATTGGACGTGCGAGAAGGAGAAATTGTCACCTTGATCGGCGCGAATGGCGCGGGGAAATCCACCACCCTTTGGGCGATCATCCGCCAAATCAGCGAACTTGGCGGCAAGGTAACTTCCGGTAGCATAACCTACAAAGACCAGGATCTTTTGGGCTACTCGGCCCACGAAGTTGTCAACAAATTTGGGATTTCGCTGGTGCCCGAAGGCCGGCGCGTATTTGGGAATCTAACGGTCTTAGAAAACCTAAGGTTGGCCACATTCTATCGTAAAGATCAGGATGGGATCAAGGAAGATCTGGAGCGCGTTTTCGGCGTGTTTCCCCGGTTAAATGAGAGAAAAGATCAACTTGCAGACCTGCTGAGCGGAGGAGAACAGCAAATGCTGGCTGTCGGGCGGGCATTGATGACGCGTGGATCCCTGATCTTGCTTGACGAACCCTCGATGGGTCTCGCACCCGTCCTGGTACAGACTCTCTTTCAATCCCTGGCAGAGATCAACAAGATGGGAACAACGATGCTCTTGATCGAGCAGAACGCCAATATGGCTCTGAAATACGCCAGCCGGGCCTACGTCATTGAAACCGGCAATATCGTTCTTGCCGGACCTGCGAGTGAAATCGCTCAAAATTCTGAAGTAAAAAATGCCTACCTGGGAACTTAATTCTGGAGATAGAACCGGGGCACCCGAGAACCAATTCCACAAACGACTTCATAATTAATCGTCCCCCAGGCGTCCGCGACGTCCTCAGCAGTGATATGGACGTCGCCTTGTTTTCCGATCAAAACAGCCTCATCGCCCAGCATTGCTTCCGGAACCGAATCCAGGTTTACCATGACCTGGTCCATGCAAACCCGTCCTACTACCGGAACCCGCTGACCGGCGACAAGCACAGCATTCCCTGCAGCCCGGCGATAACCGTCGGCATAACCAACCGGTAATGTGCCAATCCGCTCATTCTTCTGGGTAACGTAGACATGGCCATAGCTGATCCCGCGACCCGGCGGCATCATTTTTATGTGGCTGATCACGGTTTTCCAGGTTAGGGCGGGTGAAAAGCTGGATGGTAAGCGACAGTTTGGCGCGGGATGCAATCCGTAGATCGATACTCCAGCCCTAATCAGATTAAAATAGACGCTGGGCCGCGTCAGGCTGGCAGCCGAATTCGAGGTATGGATCAGGTCCGGTCTGATTTTTGCTTCTGAAAGCTTGCTTAAGACCGTCAGAAATTGGCTTTCCTGGCTTTCGGTTGTGGTGGTATCTACCTCATCAGCCCGGGCGAAATGCGTAAAAATCCCTTCAAAGATCACATTTGGAGCGCGGCTGATTTGCACAGCGAGTTCCAATGTCTCCTCGGGTTGGATCCCCAATCTACCCATTCCGGTGTCTACCTTAAGATGCACTCTACCCGGCTTACCCAACTGTCCGGCTAGCCTGGCAACATCCTGAAGCTGGCGCGTATCCCATAGCGTTAGAGACAGGTTATTCTCAATTGCAACGGAATATTTCGAGGGGGGCGTGTATCCCAACAAGAGGACTGGCGCGGAAATATCCGCCCGGCGAAGTTCAAGGGCTTCTTCGAGCCTGGCAACACCCAGCCAATTTGCGCCTCCGCGAAGCGCCGCCCGGGCAACTGGTGCGGAGCCGTGACCATACGCATTCGCTTTGACGACCGCCATCACCTGAACCTGCGTCAGCTGACGAAGTTGAGCAATATTCGTCTCTATTGCCTTGAGATCGATCTCCACCCAACAGGAATAGGATGCTCCTGGACCCATGGAAGGGAGTATACCCAGAAATCGAAGCCAGGAAAAGAGGTTTGCGCCAAGCTGTGTTATATTAATTGATTATGGACAATTGGAATAAATTTCACGGCCCAAACATTGGCTACGTCCTTGAACTCTATGAAAAATATCAACAAGATCCCAACTCCGTCGATGAAACGACCCGCAATTTCTTTAAACACTGGACTCCACCCAGCGAGGCAAGACGCAGGATCCCGGCCGGTGAAGCTCCCGAAATCCAGAAAATCATTGGTGCAGTCAATTTAACCCTTGCGATCCGCGCATTCGGACATCTCGGCGCAAACCTCGATCCATTGGGGAGCCAACCACCGGGCGATCCATGGCTGGAAATCAGGCATCACGGTCTCACCGAATCTGACCTTCAGACTCTGCCCGCGGATGTTGTCGGTGGTCCCATTGCGGAAGAAGCGGAGAATGCTTTGGATGCTGTCCAGGCGCTAAAAGACGTCTACATGGGCACGATTGGCTATGACTACGAACACGTTCATAATCCAGAGGAACGCCAATGGCTGCGCCATGCGGCCGAATGTGGAGAATTCAGACCGCCCGGCGATCCAATCGACCCCAAATCGCTATTGGAACGCCTGACCAGGGTAGAAACCTTCGAGCGCTTCCTCCACCGCATATTTCCTGGTAAGACACGCTTTTCGATTGAGGGCCTCGATATGCTGATCCCCGTGGTGGATGAAATCATCGGGGCAGCTGCGGAGGCCGATATCTGCATGGTCATGCTCGGGATGGCGCATCGCGGGCGGATCAATTTCCATGCCCACATCCTCAACAAACCTTACGCCCGCATCCTGGCAGAATTCAAAGACCCAGGGGCCAATTTCACCACTCGAAATGAGCTGGGTTGGACGGGGGACGTCAAGTATCACAAGGGAGAGCGCCATGCCATCAAAGGGGGTGAAATGACCCGAATTATCGTATCCATGGCGCCAAACCCAAGCCATTTGGAACATGTAAATCCAGTCGTTATGGGTATGGCTCGGGCAGCCGGGAGCAAGATTGATGAGCCCGGCCCTCCCGAGTTGTTTCCAAATGCGGCCCTCCCCCTCCTCATTCATGGCGATGCATCTTTTACGGGGCAGGGCATTGTCGCAGAAACGTTAAATTTTTCTCAGCTTCCAGGCTACTCTGTTAGCGGTACCGTGCACATCATCGCTAACAACCAATTGGGCTTCACCGCAGACCCGCGTGAAGAACGCAGTACCCTCTATGCCAGCGATCTGGCGAAGGGCTTCGAAATTCCGATAATTCATGTTAACGCGGATGATCCAGAAGCCTGTATCGAAGCGGCCCGCACCGCGTTTGCTTACCGGGACAAGTTTAAGAAAGATTTCTTGATTGATTTAATCGGATACCGCAAATATGGCCATAATGAGGGTGATGAGCCCAGCTTCACACAACCGTTGATGTATGAAAAAATCAGAAGCCACCCTTCTGTAAGAGAGATCTGGGCCCACGAGCTGGTCCGGCGAGGAGAAATTGAAGACGATCTGCCCGAACAGCTGGTGCAGGAGGTGATGGATGAACTCCAGCAGGTTTTGGAAGACCTGGAGCCGGAGCAGGAAATCCTGAAACCGCAGTTGGAACCCCCGCCCGCCGGTGAGGCCAGACGTGTAAAGACGGCCGTACCTCTGAACAAGCTGCGCGAGCTCAACGAAGGACTTCTAAATATCCCGGAAGATTTCCACCTGCATCGCAAGATCGAACGCGTCATGCAGCAACGGCGTAAGGTCTTAGACGATGCTGATGAAGCCAGCATTGATTGGGCGACGGCTGAAGAATTGGCGCTGGGCAGTATTCTGGCCGATGGTACGGCCGTTCGAATGAGTGGCCAGGATGTTGAACGTGGCACATTCAGTCAGCGACACGCTGTTTTTCATAATGTCGAAGATGGCAAGAAATTCAGCCCGCTACATTCACTGCCAGCCGCTAATGCAGCCTTTGAGATTATTAACAGCCCGCTAACAGAAAGCGGCGCGATCGGGTTCGAGTTTGGTTACAACATCCAAAACCCCAGCAGTCTGGTAATTTGGGAGGCTCAATACGGGGACTTTATCAACATCGCCCAGGTCATGATCGATGAGTTTGTCGCATCTGCCCGGGCGAAATGGGAGCAAACGCCATCACTGGTGCTTTTGCTCCCGCACGGGCATGAAGGTCAGGGACCGGATCACTCGAGCGGGCGCCCCGAGCGGTTTCTGCAGCTGGCAGCGCAGACCAACATGCGTATTGCCAATTGCACTACCGCGGCGCAGTTTTTCCACCTGCTTCGCCGCCAGGCGGCATTGCTTGAGTCAGATCCTCTTCCGCTGATTGTGATGACTCCCAAGAGCCTGCTGCGCCACCCGAGAGTCGCCAGCACGCCCAGGCAATTGGCCGAGGGCAGCTGGCAACCCATCATCGATGATGAGCGAGCCAGCCGTGAACCTGAGAAAGTCCGCCGGTTGATTCTATGCAGTGGCAAGATTTTTGTGGATTTGGCGACCAGCCAGCATTTTGGTTCCAGTAATCACCTGGCCATCGTGAGGCTGGAGCAGCTTTATCCCTTCCCGGCAACCGATCTCCAGCCAATCTTCGACAAATATGCAAATATTGAAGAGGTGGTCTGGGTGCAGGAGGAACCGAAGAATATGGGCACCTGGACCTTCGCTAAATCCCGCATAAGGGAAATGACTGGGGACCGCTGGCCCCTGCATTATATTGGACGCGTTGAGAATGCCAGCCCCGCCGAAGGATCGACAGCCTGGCATGCAGTCAACCAGCAAGCCATCATTGAGCAGGCATTTGATTTACAGGCCTTCAAGAAAGAGCCTGAAGCCGTTCAAGAAGGTGGAATTGTGGAAAGGGAATAATTATGGCCAGTGAGATAACTGTACCGGATCTAGGCGAGTCAGTATACGAGGCAACTGTTGCCAATTGGCTAAAAAAAGAAGGCGATCGGGTGGCGGTTGGCGAAGCTGTCGTCGAATTGGAGACCGATAAGGTGGATCTCGAGGTTGGCGCCACGGAGAACGGTGTGTTGAAGACCATCAAGGTCCAAGAGGGCGAGGATGTTCAGGTTGGGGAAGTGCTTGCGATCATTGAAGCAGTAGAGGGGAAGGAACCAGAAGTGCTAGAGGCACCAAAGACCGAAGAAGAACCACAACCGGTAAAGGAAGAAATGGCCGAGGAGAAAGTCGCAGAAAAGGTCGAGGTGGAGGAGGCCGAAAAAGAGGAGGAAGCCGGAAAGGTCACGCCGGTAGCCAGGCGCCTTGCGCAGGAGAGCGGCGTTGATCTCGAAAAGGTTACCGGCACCGGGGCAGGCGGGCGGATCACTAAAGAGGACGTCGGGCGTTACCTGGAAAAAGAGGAACGTAGACCAGGGCCGCAGGCCAGAGCAGAGCCTGAAAAGGAAGCCCGTCCAAAGCCAGCAGAACTGGTTGAACCAGGCCCGCCGGCGAGGCCGCTGGAGGAACTTGAGGAACGCGTGAGAATGTCGCGCCGCCGCAGAACAATCGCCGACCGGCTGGTGAAAGCCCAACAAAATGCGGCCATGCTGACCACCTTCAACGATGTGGACATGTCCGCGGTGATTGACACTCGCCAGCGCCGTAGGGAGTCTTTCCAGGAAAAATACGGAATCAAATTAGGCTTCATGTCTTTCTTCGTTAAGGCGTCGATTGGCGCTCTAAAAGAATTTCCCAGATTAAATGCAGAAATTGAGGGTGACGATATTATCCTCAAATACCATTATGATATCGGCATTGCCATCGGGGCTGAAGAAGGTTTGGTAGTGCCGGTGCTGAGAAACGCCAACCGGATGACGTTTGCCGAGATTGAGAAGAAAATCGCTGAATACATCGCAAAAGTCAGGGATAAAACTCTCACGATCGAGGATTTACAAGGAGGCACATTTACCATCACGAACGGCGGCGTATTTGGATCGCTGCTGAGCACTCCCATTCTCAACCCACCCCAGGTTGGCATCCTGGGTATGCACCGAATTGAAGACCGGCCGACGGCAAAAGATGGCCAGGTGATCATCCGGCCCATGATGTACCTGGCACTTAGTTATGACCACCGGATTGTCGACGGTCGTGAGGCAGTTCAGTTTTTATACCGGATTAGGCAATTGATTGAAGATCCCGTGTCCTTGCTGTTAGAAGGTTAATGCGTGGTCATTGGTTTGTGCTGGCTGCGGCGCTGCTATGGGGTACCACCGGTACTGCCCAGGCATTCGCTCCAACAGGCACGCAACCAGCCGCGGTAGGGGCAGTACGCCTGATTATCGGCAGCATGGTCTTATTGACATTCGCTCATTTCAGAGGAGTGCTGCATCGAGGAATACCATGGCCGCTCGTTCCAACTGCGTTTGCCAGCATCAGCATAGCAGCCTACCAGTTATTCTTTTTTGCCGGCGTAGCCCGGACGGGGGTAGCGATCGGGACAATTATCGCTATCGGCAGCGCACCCATTTTAGCGGGTCTTTTAGGATATCTATGGCGAAAAGAAAAGCCGCGCCAAAAGTGGGTCTGGGCAACTATGGTAGCCGTCACCGGATGTATATTAATTATGATTCCAAAGGGGGACGTTCAGATCGACCCGCTGGGTATCCTCTTGACCTTCGGCGCAGGCGCAGCTTACGCCACTTATGCGGTTGCCAGTAAGGGCTTGTTGGATAGCCACCCGCCGGATGCTGTTGCAGCCGTCGTCTTCAGCTTAGGTGCAATTATTCTTTCGCCACTCTTGATAAAATCAAACCTGGCCTGGCTGGTCCAGCCCCGCGGCCTGGCTGTAGCGCTTCATCTGGGAGTTTTTGCCACGGCCGCTGCATATGTCTTGTTTTCCCGCGGACTGAGGTCTATCCCAGTTGCTTCCGCGGTGACATTATCCCTGGCGGAACCCGTAACTGCGGGCTTTTTGGGTCTCCTCTTGTTGGGTGAGCGGCTCACCCCGGCGATTTTAATCGGCATGGCTCTCGTACTAAGCGGCCTGGCGCTGCTCACCACTGGCCGTTAGCTGAGCGTTTGCCGGATTGATCAATCTGTAAACCAGGATAATGGGATGGAGCGGCGCAACACCGGTGCCATCTTCGATTTGCGATCGACAAGAGACGCCGGGAGCAGCGATAATCGCCCTTGGATTCTCCTTCAACGCTTTCCTTACCGCAGGAAAAAGTGCCTGTTCGCCGATCTGCATGGAAATCTCGTAATGCTCCGCCTCATATCCGAAGGCCCCCGCCATTCCGCAGCAACCCGATTGCACCACCTCGACTTCATAACCAACTGCCGTTAACATTTGTACAGTGGCTGCTACGCCGGTTGGATAGCCGTCCGCCGCTGGCGGTTGGGTTTTTTGATAGCAGTGTCCATGGAGCAGAATTTTTTGTTGCTTTTCGGCTTGAGGTGAATTGGCTATGCGCACCGACCTTTTTAAATTGCCCTTATCCGGGCGGACTACAAACTCGTCCAGCATGAAAGCCCGGGTAGCAAGCCGTTCAACTCGCTCATCCGCGGGGAGAAGATCCCGGTATTCATCTCGCAGGGTATAAATTTCCGAAGGTTCTACGCCAATGACCGGCAGCTTGCCGCAAGGATCGGCCCGGTCGATCGCCTCAAGCACGCGAATTGCCTGCCTGCGAGCCGGGTCGATAAATCCCTTGGAAAGCAGCGTTCTTCCAGTTCCCACAACTGGTAAAACCTGGATGCTGCAGCCCCATTGCGTCAATATCTCCATCGCCGCCAGCGCTATCTCCGGCTGAAAATACTCGGTAAACGGGTCTGAGAGGAAAAGGCAGTCGACCTCACGATTTCCGGCATGCTGCTTTGAACCTTGCAGCTGAACACCATTTAGTTTTCGTTTCGAAATTAAATCGTGTAGAGACCGGCGCTGCAAAGAAGGTAATTTTCTTTGATGAGCCAGACCGAACAACCGCTCCCCCAACCTGCCTGCCAGGTTTGACCTCAGGAGAGCATTTGCGAGAGGCGCAAACCGGCGTCCCCATCGACCAACAGGCTCTATGTATGAAAATAAATAGTCGCTGACCGATCTCTTGTAATGTCTATGCGCAGTAGACCCGTAGTAATAATCTAGAAATTCGTACTTCAACTTGGCCATATCCACCGAGGACGGGCACTCCGCTTTACAGCCCTTGCACGCCAGACACAGGTCCAGGGCCGCGTACACTGTTTCCTCGGCACTTTCTTCATCCGGAAAACGACCGGAGATCATGGCACGCAGGAGGTTTGCCCGTCCCCGCGTGCTGTGCATTTCATCGGCGGTCACCTGGTAGGACGGGCACATGACCCCTCCGGCTTTACGGCACACGCCCGCGCCATTGCACATCTCAATGGCTCCATCCAAACCGGCCTGCCTCGAAAAATCCAGGTTAGATACCCACATATGAGCTGCGTAATCGGGCCCGTAGCGGAGATTCTCGGTCATCGGTGGGGCATCCGGCAGCTTACCTGGATTTAGAATGCCTTGTGGATCCGCAGCCTGTTTTAGATCTCTAAAAGCAGACACGATTTCTGGCCCATATGCAGGCAGGATCCACTGCGAGCGCACCAGTCCGTCCCCGTGCTCTCCGGTGACAGCGCCGCCCAGCTCAATGCAGAGAGCAGTAGATTCTTCAGCGATGGCGAGCATTTCTTCAACACCCTGGCGTCTTTTCAGATTTAGCAGCGGCCGGATATGCAGGCAACCAGCGGAGGCGTGGCCGTAGAAATCCCCCTGAGTACCATGCGATTGCAGGATGCCCTCGATTTCCCTCACAAACTCGCCCAGGCGCTCAACCGGAACAGACATATCCTCGATAAATGGCACCGGTTTCGGTTCCCCCGGGCGTGAGAGCAAGATCCCCAGGCCCATCTTGCGAACTCCCCAGACGCGCATCTGGTCGGCATACGATTCCGCAATCAAGACATCCTTCCCCAGCCTTTTGGCACGCTGCAGCAGATTCGAAAGGTCATCACCGGCAAACTCCACGACAAGAATTGCTGCAGGATCAATCCCGGAGACGCTTATGGGATCCAGAAAGGAAATTTGGTGGGCATAGGCCGGGACTGAACGAGCCAGCTGAATTAGGCTGCGGGAGATCAGTTCAATGGCAGAAGGGTGGCTTTGCAGGAGCTCGGGCACTGCATCGCAGGCTGCCGCAAGGCTTGGATATGCCAGTACGCCCAAGACGGTCTTCTTGGGAATTGAAACCAGGCGGACGGTTGCCTGGCGGATGACGGCTAAGGTCCCCTCCGATCCAGCGATCAGAGGCGCAAGGTTTAAGAAACCGGATGGCGCCGGCGGATATGCGGAATTGGCTCCGTCTCCCAAGAACCATTTAGCAGGAGAGGCCGGCGACCAGGGAAGCAGGTAGTTAAGGTTATAACCGGAGGCACGCCGCCAGGTCCGGGGCCAATTCTGACGTATGGCCTGCGCATATTGATCACGAATATGTAAGGCGCTTCGATAGAGATTGGATTCGAGGGAATGTGTTGCGTGTTTCGTATTTCTTGAATCTCGGGTAGGAGGCTTTAGGCCGGCGCGGCGGCGGGCTTCCGGGAGCGATATCGTTTCAAAAGTTGCATGAGAGCCGTCGGCAAGGATGACGTCAACGGCATGCAAGTGATCGGCGGTCATACCGTATTCGATCGAGTGAGCGCCGCTGGCGTTGCTGGCAATGCTGCCACCCATGGTGGCGCGTTCAGCGGAAGCCGGATCCGGGCCGAACTGCAGGCCGAATTGGGCAGCCTGCTGATTTAAAGTGGACATAATTACTCCCGGCTGGACCTTCGCTGTTTTCTCCTGCGGATTAATCTCAATAATATGATCCAGGTAGCGGGAGCAATCTATGACCAGGGCATTTCCTACTGCCTGCCCAGCCAAACTGGAGCCGGCGCCGCGGGCCAAGAGAGGAACCTGGTGATCAGCTGCAATCTCAACAACGGCCGATAATTCATCCAATGTTCGTGGGAAAACGACGCCAAGGGGTTCGATCTGGTAGAGAGAAGCATCCGTGCTGTACAGCAGTCGCGACGCCAGATCAAAAGCTACCTCACCAGTTATCGCTTTTTCCAGGTCGGCAATCAGATCCGGAATCGGTGATTTTTGTCGAAGATCCATATTATTCACCCAGGGATTCTAAATCATTAACCTCTTTCGCGCTCAGATATCGCCATTCACCTGACCGCAGCTCCCCGAGCGTTAGCGGACCAATTGCCACCCGAACCAGGCGCAACGTGGGAAAAGCAACTGCGGCGGTCATCTTCCTGACCTGATGTTTTTTGCCTTCTCGCAAAACGATTTTTAGCCATGTTGTAGGATGGTAATCCCTGACCGGCTCCGGACGAGGAGGTAAGTACGGAGCAGGTATAAGCTCCGCTTTTGCAGGTTTGGTTTTATAACCACTGATGACTACGCCTTTCTCAAGTTGTTTCACTGCACTTTCCGTTACAGTGCCTTCCACCTGGGCTAAATAGGTTTTTGGATGCTCGTATTTTGGATGGGTCAGCTTATGAATTAGCCCCCCATCATCTGTCAGCAGCAGCAGCCCCTCGCTTCTCAAATCTAAGCGACCAGCTGCGTATACACCGGGGACAGGCACGTAGTCGCTGATGGTCGGGCGACCCTCAGAATCAGTGAAAGTTGACAAGACACCGAATGGTTTAAAGAAAGCAATATATTTCATCGATGGCACTTCTGCCTTTTTCTCGAAATAGTGCGATGTTCAAGATAAAAGTCACATTGACGCAACTTTTAATTCGGGATACACTTTCCAGCGCATTCCTATCCACATTTGTAGGAGACACGTGAAATCTCATGAGTATAAGCCAGCTGGCCAGGTCAATTGTTGACTCACCGACATTAAGACTCAACGAAGAAGCCCGGCTGTTACGTGAACGGGGCCAACCGGTCATCCATCTGGGGATCGGCGAACCCAAAAATAGGGCACCGATCACGGCAATATTAAGTTCGGCCGCCAAATTAAGCAGTGGGGATGTCAAATATACACCCACTGACGGCATACCCTCACTCAAGAAAGCTATCATCAAGTATACCGAGGAGAATTACAACCGGCTGGTGGCACCTGAAAACATCATCGTAACTGCAGGAGCCAAACAATCCCTTTATAATATCCTCTTTTCAATCATAAACCCACAGGACGAGGTACTTATCCTAGTCCCGTACTGGGTCAGCTACCCGGAAATGGTCAAAATGGTGTATGGAGTACCCGTGATCGTGAGACCGGAGGACGGTACTTTCTATCCACGCATGGAGGATATCCTTGAAGCAGTCACTTCGTACACGAAGGCTATCATCGTCAATAGCCCTAATAACCCTTCGGGAGTGGTATATCCCAAGGACTTTATCGCTGAGATCGTCGAGTTCTGCGAAAAAAAGGGCATCTATCTCATCATGGACGATATTTATCATAAACTCGTGTTCGATGGGAAAACCGCCGTCCCTGGATATCAATTCACAAAAAAAGATGTCGAGAATACCAGGGTTATCCTGGTTAATGGAGTATCAAAAATCTACGGGATGACCGGTTTCCGCATTGGTTGGGTGATCGCAAGCCGGCGCATGGTGGAGGTGATGACCAACGTTCAGGCGCAGATGACGTCAAACGTCTCCGTAGTTCTGCAGGCGGCGGCCGAAGGAGCATTGACCGGCATGCAGAGTGTAGTTGAGAGCTTGCGCCTGACTATTGAAAACAACCGCAATGTCATCATGCAGGAATTGAGAGGCTTCACGGATATTCGCGTTACTAAACCTGAGGGTACATTTTACTGCCTACCAGATTTCCGTGCTTATGGCAAAGACTCGGTCGAGCTCTCGAAATACCTATTGAAAAAAGCCCTGGTAGTCACGGTGCCTGGAAAAGAATTTGGAATGGAAGGGCACCTTCGCCTGAGTTTTGCCGGATCGGTGAAAGATCTAACCGAAGGGATCGCACGGATTAAGTGGGCCCTGGACCCCAACGCACCGAAAGAAATTTACATTGGAGATCGCAAACTTGTCCGAGATTGGCTATGAACAACCTGCTTAACATCAAAACACCTGCCCAAGACCAGGCAAAAGAGCTCATAAGCGATTTTGGTCTTGAGAATCATGGCTTGACCAATCTGCGAGCAGTCTACTGGAACTTGCCATCCGAAGCACTTTATGAAGAGATCGTCTTCCGGAGCGAAGGAAACATTTCCCATCTTGGCCCGATACTTGTTTATACAGGAAAGCACACTGCCAGGGCAGCAAACGATAAATTTATTGTTAAGGAGCCTGCCACAGAAGATCATATCTGGTGGGGCCAATACAACCGCCCGTACAGTCGGGAAAAGTTCGAAGAGCTGTATTCCCGGCTTCAAGGTTACCTGCAAGGAAAGGACGTGTTTATTCAAGACTGTTACGGCGGCGCAGATCCAGATTACCGTTTGCCGCTCCGGATTATCACCGAGTACGCCTGGCACAGCTTGTTTGCGCGAAATATGTTCATTTTGCCCGAAACCGCGGAGGAGTACCGGTGGCATATGCCTGAATTTACGGTACTATGCGTGCCCTCCTTTAAAGGTTACCCACCCATCGATGGCACCCCATCGCAAACCTTCATCATAATCAATTTCGAACAAAAACTCTGCGTAATCGGAAACACGGCTTACGGAGGAGAGATCAAAAAATCCGTTTTCACGCTGCTTAACTACCTGCTCCCGCTGAAGGGCGTGATGACGATGCACTGCTCGGCAAATATGGGTAAGGATGGAGATGTTGCCTTGTTCTTCGGTCTCTCTGGAACCGGTAAAACCACCCTGTCCGCTGATCCAAATCGCCGGTTGATCGGAGACGATGAGCACGGTTGGAGCGATCAGGGCGTGTTCAACTTTGAAGATGGTTGCTACGCCAAGGTTATCCAGCTATCTCCCACTGCCGAACCGGAAATTTTTGCCTGCACCCGAAGATTTGGCACCATCTTGGAAAACGTGGTCTTTGATCCGGTCACCCGCTTTATTGATCTGGACGACGACGCCTTTACGGAAAACACCCGGGCTTCATATCCCTTGGATTACATCGATAATGCGGTGCCAGCAAAAATGGGAGGGCATCCCAAGAACATTCTACTTTTGACCTGTGATGCCTCCGGCGTCATGCCGCCAATTGCCAGGTTAACCCCAGACCAGGCCTTATATCACTTTATATCAGGATATACTTCAAAAGTGGGCGGCACTGAGATCGGATTGGGCGAGGAGCCGGAAATCACCTTCAGCACGTGCTATGGCGCCCCCTTCATGGTACACCACCCCCGCTTTTACGCCGAGCTGCTGAAGCTCAAAATCTTGCGATATGGGGTAAACTGCTGGCTGCTCAATACCGGCTGGGTAGGTGGCCCATATGGTATCGGAAAGCGGATCAGCATCGGACATACGCGCGCCATGCTCAGCGCCGCTCTGGCAGGCGATTTGTTGGAGGTCGAATATGCCATCGACCCCGTGTTCGGATTTGAAGTCCCCAAAACCTGTCCAAACGTGCCGGACGCCGTGCTTAGCCCGGCGGCCTCTTGGCCGAGCAGAGCGGAATACATGAAAAAGTATCGCGAACTGGCAGCCCGGTTTATCGACAACTTCCATAAGTTTACCGACCATCCGGCAGTAAAAGAATTGGAAGCAGCAGGACCCAGGCGCATTTAGAAAGTACATGGCAAGCTTACGCGAACTCATCAGCCGCTGGTTTTCTAAGGTGGAGCCCTTACCGGCGGGGATCTATAGATTTAAGGCACCCAGGGATGCATCCAAACAATACCGTCTGCATCTGCGCCTGGAGCCAGATGGGCGAGGCCTGCTCTTGATCAATGCTGCTACAGTGCTACATCTCAACCCGACTGCAGCGGAATACGCGTACCACCTGGTGCAAAAGGCTCCCAGGGAAGAGGCTGCCCGGCAAGTCTCCAGGCGCTACCGAGTCAGCTATGAAATAGCCATGCAAGATTACGTGGAATTCAGCGAATTCGTGGAATCTCTGTTGGAGGTACCTGATTTAGAACCAATCAGCTCCTTCGAAACAGGTCGACAACAACCTTACTCGGGGCGGATTTCGGCCCCCTACCGTCTGGATTGCGCCCTGACATACCGCCAGTTGGAGAGCTGTGCCGGCTCGCCTGGTTCGGTTTTTAAAGAGCTAACGACCGCGGAGTGGAAATCAATCCTGGACAAGGCCTGGGCGGCCGGTATCCCTCACGTTATCTTGACCGGTGGAGAGCCCACCCTGCGCCCAGACCTGGTAGAGCTGCTGGATCACGCCGAGCAGCTGGGCATGGTTACCGGGCTGCTCACCGATGGCCAGCGCCTGGGCGACTCGGCATACCTGGACGCGCTACTCCAGGCTGGATTGGACCACACAGTGATTGTGCTAGAACCACAAAGAGACGAGAGCTGGGAAACTTTAATAAGTCTTACCTATTGGAAAGAAGCTTTAGAGGCTGACCTGCATATCGTCGCTCACCTGACAATCACCCCCGATAATGCCCCACAGGCTGGCGCGCTGCTGGAGGGGCTGGCGGGAACCGGCGTCCACGCCGTTTCACTGAGCGCCAGCAATCCTTCCCTTGCCAGCGTCCTAAGCGCTGCCCGCGAGCACGCGGCTGTGCTCGGATTGACTCTTGTCTGGGACTTGCCGGTGCCTTATACAGATTTGAACCCGATCGCAATAGAAACCGCAGATGAAAGTCCGGCTCCGGGAGCCGGGCGAGCCTGGCTCTACGTTCAGCCAAATGGAGATGTTCTCCCCGCCCGGGGGCGGGATCGCGTCCTGGGCAATATTCTGAGGGATCCCTGGGAGGCAATTTGGGTTCAAACCAATAGACCTCCGGACCTATAATAGGAACTCCTTCGGATTCATTTTTTCCACGCCTGAGCATAAATGGCGCTAAAAAAATCGGCGGACAAGGGATCTTCTCCTCCGATCATCAGGCGTTCTCCATCGATCGCGCGAACTTGAAGCGCGCCTGGGGGAACCGAACCGGCCAATTCGCTCTGAAGACATGCTACCCAGCTTTCCAGCCCGATATCCACTTTGGGTAACCATTTCGGCTGATAATTCCGATACAGCCGGGCATGCTCTTCATCCAATACGAGCCACTCAAGGTGATGCTCCAGCAAGCGCAGGTCCGCGCTATTCGCAGCAATGCGAGCGACGTCATGGCGAGCTCGTCCCAGGTGCTTCTGATAATAATCTCGGGTTGCATCTAAGTCATGACCGCCGACCCTGCGAGCGGTATGGAGGACCAGGGCGCGCAGTGGTGCTGTGAAGTTTATTATGTTTAGCGGTTGGCCGTCACTCGCCTCCAGCAACTCAAGGAATGGTTCTTCGTAGGGTTGGAGAATGACTGCATGCTGCTGAGCTGCCTGGCGGCGAAGGGCAGCGCGGGTCTGAACATCGGCGGCAACACCGCGCGTGCGGTAATCCGGATTTACGGTCATCACCAGATGCGATTGTCCAGCAGGTTGGAGAATACCCTTCTTTACCAGGCCAACCATGACGGCGGCCAGGACAGTATTGAGAGGCATTGCCAGGAGGCTGGCAGCTTCAGGTGCGGTTAACCCGCGCTTGATACCGCCGCCCTCAACGACAGCAACTGCAGGCTGATAAGCCGGTTTCTTCCTGCGAGCTGGCCTAAATGCAAATATGGATAAGACCAGCAGGGGGATAAAGGCTAAAAGTTGCGCTAAAGGACTGATCCAAAAGAGCATCGTGAGCCCGAGGCTGAGCAGGGCAAATACAACCCGACCGGTTCCTCGGCTCTTTCGAAAGAAAAAAAACCCGAAGAGGGCGAGAAATGAAAAGCCCGCCAAGAGGCGAACTTCGGGGTGCCGCATGAACCAAATGAAAAGATTCGTCAATGTATTCGTCATGCAGAATCGCCCACCGGCACAGGATAGTTGGCCAGCTCCGGCTTACTTTTGAGTATTCAACCTTGGGCTTGGGAATGAATCCAGGTCTTCCAGGGAAATTAGACCGGTCATATTGCCTGTCGATCGCCGGTCGGTCCGAACCATTCCTTCGGTGGGGATAAAACCAGCGGTGTGAAGCGGGTTGAGGTGATGATTGGTCCCGCACGCTCCACTGCATCCTGAGCATCCGCCGCCCGCACCTTCTGCAATACGATTTCCTTCCCGGGCTTCCCGCTCGATACGACATCCACCCCCGCACAGGGGCAGGTCGGGGCAATCCCAACACTTCTCAGGGAGCCCGGCCCATTGCGGATCCAGCTCACGATCGCGGAAGCTGCGGAAAAGCTCTCCGTTCCAAATCTGGTCCCAGGGATCCCGCAAAAGGTTCCCGGCCGACACATAGTAGGATTGGCACGGCAGCACATCGCCATTTGGCTCGATACATAACGAATATTCGCCAGCGTTGCAGCGCTTGGCACCGATTTCTAACTCAACGGGGTTCATGCGGCAGTATTCGGTAGGCGTGTACCACAGAAAACGCATGCCGAGTTCGGCAGCTCGATCCCTGACGCGAACCAGCAGTGGAGGCATATCTTCCTCTGGGATAGCGTTGGGATGAGCAAAACCGCCGCCAGAGTAGATCATCCCATTCATGGCAAAAGTGCGCACACCCAGTTCGTGCAGGAATTCCACGATCGCCTCAGCATGGTTCATGTTGGTACGCATCAACGTGGTGTTGGTGATGGTGTAGACTCCGCTCTCTAAGGCATTCAGAATGCCTCGCACGGTCTGGTGGAAAGAGGCTGCGCCCATCATGGCATCATGAACGGTAGGTATGTGGGAGCCAAGGGTAACCTGCACGTGGTTGAGTCCAGCTTCAGCCAGGGTTTGCATATAGGGTTTGTGTTGGATGCGGCGCCCGTTCGTATTCAGTCCCACAATCGGACCGAGGCGGTCTGCGTAGGCGATTATCTCAGGAAGGTCGGGATGGAGCGTGGCCTCCCCACCGGTAAGGATGATATGCGGAACGCCTACCTCAACAAGTTTATCAATGACCTGCTTCCATCCTTCCAGGGGCAAGGAGGGCATCTCCAAACGATCCGGCTCGTTGTAGCAATGCGGGCATTCATTATTGCAACCATATGTCAGGGCGATATCGACCTTATAGGGCGCATGGATTCGGGTGCTGAACATCGGCGCCTGGCCCAAGCTTTCTATTTCGCAGGTTGGGCAGCTCTCGCCGGGTGAAGAGAATCGCTCCACCATCGTGTAGATTTGGTCGATCTCCCGATCTAAATGGTCAGGTTCGGCGATCTCGTAGTGCGCCAGCAGGCGTACTCGAGCTTGAGAACGAGGCACGCCATCCAAGGCTAACTTGGCCATCCAGGCCGCGGTGGGATTAAGGTGAATCACATCGGTGACATCCACGAACAGGACGCCGGCCCCATTTCGCTCTATCCGTAGATGGTTTCGAAATTTAATATCAAGGGAAGAAAAGCGGTAAGTGTAGAGGCCCGGCGCGGGAGGAGCTTGTTCAGGAAAGGCAGAAAATAGATTGCGGGAATCCTGCCATAAGCCATTCCATACCCGGCGAGCGAGGGCGGGCGAGTGTAATATATCGGTCATCGAGTCACCTATAAGAGAATACGGTCCGCTTGGTAAAAAGTTGGTTAAGTATATCTAGATCCTGAAAGATATGCAAGCAAGAGCAATCCGAAACCACTTAAAGGGCCCAGGCCAACATCAAGCCGAATATTGCCAGAACGACTCCAAGATGTAAAAAAAGGTGGCTATTGCCCACCCAACCAGCCCCCGGGAAAAATTGCAGCACGCCATTGATAACCACAAACAGAATGCCGATCAAGGGCAAAAGACCTTTGCGGTGGGCGAAGAAATCTGAGAGCTTGTCCAGGATTTTATTGATGTTTGGCTGCATGCGGACCCCAGCGATCAGGATCATTAATCCGACTGTGTTTCACGTCTTACGCATCATGTTTCACGGTTCAGATACGGCTTAAAACGTCCCAGTAACCGGCCAGGAATTCGACCTTGTATCTTTACTCCGCCGTTGCCGTGCTCAATTTTATCAACTTGACCCTGTTCATGAAAAAGGGCAATCAAACCGCCTTCGTCATAGGGTAAACGAACTGCGATAGAAGCGAAGTTCTCATACAAGTTTTCGCTCACAAGGTCCAGTAGGTCTGAGACACCCTCACCGGTGAGCGCGGAGATAGCCACGGCATTTGGGAAATTGGCGAGCACCTGGCGGGCGCGATCCGGATCACCTAATTTGTCAATCTTGTTTAGCGCGACCAGAATCGGAACGTGATCGGCTTCAATTTCCACCAAGGTCTCGTGGACAGCCCGCGCCTGGGCGTGAGCGCTCGGATGGGTAATATCGACGACGTGCAGAAGCAGATCGGCCTCAGCAATCTCCTCTAATGTGGCGCGAAATGCTGCAATCAGGGTAGTGGGAAGCTTCTGGATAAAACCGACCGTGTCCGTGAAAAGCGCCAGATCGGCGTCTGGCAGTTCCACCCGGCGTGTCGTGGGATCCAGGGTTGCGAATAACTGGTCGGCAACATAAACATCGGCGTCTGCGAGGCGGTTCAACAGGGTTGATTTCCCCGCATTGGTATATCCAACGAGGGCGACAACTGGGATGCGAGAGCGCTTACGGCGCGCACGATACTGCTTGCGATGGGTGCGCACTCTCTCAAGTTGATCTTTCAAATTGCTAATGCGCCGGCGAATGTCGCGGCGGTCGACCTCCAATTGGGTCTCACCGGGGCCACGCAAGCCGACCCCGCCAACGCTGCCTGCCCGGCCGCCACCACCCCCTGCCTGCCGGGCAAGGTGGGTCCAGGCCCGCGTCAGTCGGGGCAAACGATATTCGTATTGCGCCAGTTCAACCTGCAAAGCCCCCTCGCTGGTATTGGCGTGCTGGGCAAAAATATCAAGGATCAGCGCCGTCCGGTCAAGTATGCGAACGTTATCGCCAAAAGAACGCTCCAATTCACGCAGATGGCGTGGGGAGAGCTCCTCGTCAAAAAGAACAACATCCGCCTGGGTCTCTTCGACCAGCGCTTTTACCTCATCCACTTTGCCAGGTCCAATAAACGTCTTTGGATTAGGGCTGTCGAATCTTTGGGTAGCCTCGCCAACCACGTCCAGGCCAGCGGTTTCTGAAAGAAGGGTCAATTCTGTTAGAGAATCTTCTAAAGAAAGCAAATCGTCCTCTCTGCGCCATTCAACGCCAACCAAAAACGCGCGCTCGCGAGGACGAACGGTAGGTTCCGGGGTTTTAGGTGACATATATTCCTATGCAGATTTCTCCATTGATCGCGAGTACGATTCTCCTCTAATCTGATTTAACTGGATTAAAGGTTCGTATAATTTTGCGAAATTTTCGCCAGGTGGCTGCTTCCGGATCGGCAACAAGATGTGAAACTCCGAACCGGGACAGCTCACTTCATCACATCCGGGTGAATTTACCCAAATTGTACCACCATGCGCTTCAATAATTCCCTTTGTGATGGGAAGCCCTAATCCAGGGCCGCCACCTTTAAACTTTATTTTACCACTAGAGTGCAGGGAAACGTTTGCTGAACGGGAAAATTTTTCAAAAATCCTTTCATGATCTTCTGGTGCAATACCGATACCGGTATCGGCGACAATGATCTCAAAAAATCCAGGCAGCTGGCGCCCCGCCACCGAGATCATGCCACCATCCGGCGTGTATTTGATGGCATTGGAAATCAGATTTCTAAAAGCCTGGTAAAGGCGTTCAGGGTCGACAAAGCTCATCTCGTCCCCGCCATCGATTGATGCAATTTTCAATGTCTGTTGGCGTAGTTCAGCCGATGAGCTGATATCGGCCTCAACGATCCTCAGTAAGCGATTCATCCATACCGGCTGATAATTCAGGAAAAGCATATTGTTGTCAATCAGAGACACATCGATCATATCCTTGACGATTTCTCGCAGGCGATGAGTTCCCTGCCCAATCCCATCCAAATATTGGCTAAAGTGCCCGTCTCCATTAACCTTTTGAAGAACTTCACGGAGCATTGAGGCATAACCTTCAATTAAAGTTAATGGTGTTTTGAGCTCATGAGCTGCCACCGCAATAAAATCTGATTTGCTCTTATCCAATTTTTCCAGAGAAAGTCGGGCATTTTCTGATTCCTTGGAATATTGGGCAATGAAAAGATCCGCCTCACAATCAGCAACAAATTGGAAAACAGAAACAAATACAGGTAATAGGTAATCTATCAAATCAAGAGCCTGTTCAGGGTTCAGCTCTTCCCGAGTTACCTGGTGGGTAATCGATTGGATTTTGCTAAGAAGCGGGAAAAGGCTGGTATCCTTCTGGCGTATGTCGGATTCTGGCCGTGCATTCACCCACTCAGTTAAAAGTGGAGCCAGTGCCAGCGGATTATCGGAATCTAACGCCTCGAGCAGAAGATCATAGAATCTATCGAGCTCAAATGAAAAACTCTGGCGCACTCCCTCTGCTTGCGCCAGTTCCTGGGAAGCCCGAGCTAACCACTTCGATTTAATCTTCCCCAACAGCTCGACAGCAATCATGTCAATAATTGGGCGAGGTGAGGGCTTGCAGGCCTGCAAGCCCTCACCCTCCCACTTTCTATAGAAGTTCCATTCTAACCGTATACATAGATTAGAACGAAATAAACCGGGTTTTGTTACCAGTTTTGGGTTAACCAAGCTGTAAGCACTTCCCCCACAATTTGCAGGCTCTGGTCAGAAACCTTGTCTACAGTATCTTCGGAAGTGTGCCAATAAGGATAGTCGAAATCGATAATATCAACTGCGGGAATTCCAGCATTTAGGAAGGGGGTGTGATCATCCAGAATCGAATACTTAGGTAGCGGAATGAAAGCTTCTGAATAACCCAGTTTGGCGGCCGTAGCCCAGATTTGAGCGGTCAATTCTGCATTGGAATTTCTCTCAATGTGGATGTTAAGATTTGCATCCCCAATCATATCAACAATAACCACCGCATCAGGCTGGCTCTCCAAATTATCAACAAAGGCGCGCGAGCCCAAGATCCAATCCCAACCCGGGATATTGCCATTATCTTCTGCATCGAAGAAAACGAGCCAGATTTCTTTTTGAAGATCAGGCGATAACGTCCGAGCCATTTCCATTAACACGGCCACGCCCGAAGCGCCATCGTTAGCGCCAGGCACTGGCTGGGAACGTTTTTGCGGATCCGGATCCTTATCTGCGATAAGGCGGGAGTCAAAGTGTGCGCCGATGATAATCCAGGGAGTGTCTGCATCCTGGTCTGGCAATCGCTTTGCGACAACATTTACGATGGGATGCCCCAGCATGACCGCATCCTGAACCTGGGTTTGCCAGCCGTGTTTTTCAGTCTCGGTTTGTATCCAATCGACCACGCGGCGGTGCGCTTCACTCCCAGGAACACGTGGGCCCAGCTCCGTCTGAAAGGCCACGTCTTGTAAAGCCCGTTGGCCATCGAAACTTTCAACGGTCCCGCCTCCGTCAAAAAAATAGAAAAAACCGATGCCCCCAATCGCTGCAATAAGGGCGATTAAGAACAAAACAATGAATATTTTATTCCTGGTAGCACCAATCATGGCTTCGGCCCGTTCCTCCGCGGCTGGAGTATTCATGAAAACCTAAATAAAATGCAGTTCCCCCAATTTTAGCAGATACTGATCCAATTCTTCAATGGCCCGTTCAGCATACGCGGCAGCTCGCTCGCGCTTGTTTCTGCGAGGTTTATCTTCAAGCGGAGGCAGGATTCCGAAGTTCGCCTTCATCGGTTGGAAATCGGCAGGGCTGGCGTGGGTCACATAATGACAGAGTGCGCCGAGCATGGTCGTTTTCGGCAACTCCACAGGTTTCGCACCGTGTACCCAGCGCGCCGCGTTCCATCCAGCAAGTAAACCCGTCGCAAAATTGCCAACGTACCCTTCTACGCCCGTGATCTGGCCTGCAAAGAACAGATCTTCCCTTTCTTTGAATTGGAGCGTAGGCATGAGCAACTCCGGAGAGTAGATAAACGTATTGCGATGCATCTGTCCGTACCGGACGAACTCAGCGTTTTCGAGGCCGGGGATCATGCGAAATACGCGGCGCTGCCCTGAAAACCTCAGATTGGTTTGAAAGCCAACGATATTGTAGAGAGTGCCGGCCAGATTGTCCTGGCGGAGTTGGACGACCGCATGAGGCCGCTTGCCGGTCCTGGGATCCGTCAGACCAACCGGCCGCAAGGGTCCGTATGCCAGGGACTTGTGACCGCGGCGTGCCAGGATCTCAACAGGTAAGCATCCTTCAAAGAATTGGTGAGCGCCGGCGCGAACGCCGGATTCCATATCCCTTTCGAATTCCTTCAATTCAATGCGATCGGCACTGGCAAGCGCATGCACAAAGGCGTCATACTCCGGTTCGGTCATAGGGCAATTAATGTAATCTCCTTCCGCTCGTTCATTGCGATCATAACGAGAAGCGCGGAATGCAACGCTCATATTGATCGATTCCGCGGTGACGATTGGCGCAATGGCGTCGTAGAAATACAACTGTCCTTGCCCGCTCAATCTCAGAATATCCTCGGAAAGCCGGGCTGAGGTGAGGGGACCAGAAGCGACGATTACTGGGCCGGATGGAATTTCGGTAGCCTCCCGACGAATCACCCGGATGTCTGGGTGCCCTTCAATTTTTTCTGTTAACCTCTGGGCAAAAAGTTGGCGATCAACCGCTAATGCGCTGCCGGCAGGAACGGCGGTTTCTTCTGCCACCCGGACAAGCAGAGAAGACAGGCGCCGTAACTCTTCTTTCAGTAACCCGGCGGCGCGATCAGGCAGGTTAGAACCGAGCGAATTAGAACAAACCAATTCGCCGAGGTAAGCCGTAGTATGCGCGCCCGTTTCAACTTGCGGGCGCATCTCATACAGGTCAACTTCTAGGCCTCGCTCAGCCGCCTGCCAGGCCGCTTCACAACCAGCCAATCCGCCGCCGATTACAATCAGATCAGTCATGGGTGTATTTTACCAAAACTATCCATCACAGAATGAATTATAATATCTACACGCAACGCACTCTCCTGTTAGGTTACAAATGTCACCCGCAATTAATTCAAAATAGGGTGGTAAATTTTCTTATTTGGTGCTATAAGTATATAGGAACGTATCATCTCAATAAATAAGAGGAATGTTGGACTTTCCCGGCGGGCTTCGCCCGCACCGAAAGCCTGGTACCTCCCTTTTCTTGAGAAGATATAGAGGAACTTCACTTTGAAGAGGAGCAAAGACTATGTTTCATGGTTTCGGTGCACCCGAACTGATTATCATCCTGGTGATTGTCCTGGTTCTGTTCGGCGTTGGTCGAATCGGTAAGATCGCCGGAGAAATGGGAAGCGGTATTCGCGCATTTAAGGACGGCTTACAGGGCTCTGACGAGCAGGAAGAGGGACAAGCTGAAAAAGAGGAGACAAAAGGAGCTTAACCGGCGCGGTTACACCTCCATTTTTTTGCCGCAGGCGACAACCTCTCATTCCTGCGGGCCGTTTCCTTTCCCTGGAGACGGCTTTTCTCTTTTATCTCCCTTGTTTGGGCATAATGATCACGTTAGATAAATATCTGGAGGCCTCGGCGGCCCAACACAGTCACCTGTGCCCGCGCCAGGTGCTGGGGATCCGCGCAGCCTTGGTGGCAACTGACCTCTTGGAGCTGGATACGCCGTGCCCGGATAAGCGCTTGCTGGTGATCTCAGAGACGGATGGCTGCTTCACGGATGGGGTTCGCGTTGTAACCGGCGTCAGCGTGGGACACCGCACGCTAAGAATTGAGGATTACGGAAAAATCGCGGCCACGTTTATCGACGTCAAACAAGGGCGCGCCATACGCGTTGCTCCCAGAGCGGGCGTGCGCGAGCAGGCCCGGAATTACAGGCCGGAGGAAAAACGGCGCTATTTTTCCCAACTCCACGCCTACCAGATCATGCCGGCGGAGGCGCTTTTCAAAATCCAGGAAGTGCGCTTAACCACGCCGCTGAGGGCCATCATCAGCCGGGCGGGCGTACGCACCGAATGCGATCAATGTGGGGAGGAGATCATCAACGAACGAGAAATTCGGCGGGATGGCCTTACCCTCTGCCATAGCTGCGCAGGCAAAGCATACTACGTTGCGATCAACGAGTTGAAACCCACGAAGCAAGATTGACAACATAAATATAATAGTATGCCTTTGCTCCGCATCGGACCCCAATTGAGGATTCACTATCTAGACCTAAACCCAGGGGCGGACAAAATTGCATTATTACTACACGGGTTAGGAGCCACGTGCCAGTCCTGGCGGCTGCAGTTTCCACCACTGCTGTCTTCAGGTTATCGCATCTTGGTTCCAGATGCTCGCGGTTTCGGAAAATCCTCGTTTCCCGGAGGAGGAACAAGCATCCAGGCGATGGCTGGAGACATTGCAGCGCTGCTGCAACAGGAAAAAGTCACTCGGGCAGACGTAATCGGCATATCGATGGGCGGCGCATTAGCACTTCAGCTGGCTCTCGATCATCCGCACTGGGTTGACAGGCTGGTGTTGGTAAACACCTTTGCCAGGCTCCGGCCCAAACGAGTGAGGGCGTGGGCGTATTTCGTTCTTCGTTTCTTCCTCATTCACACGACCGGGCTTCCATTCCAGGCTCGCCTGGTTGCCAGGCGCATTTTTCCCCATCCGCAACAAGCACACCTCCGTGCAGAATTGCTCGACGAGATTCTGCAGGCTGATCCGAATGGCTACCGGGCTACGATGCGCGCCCTGGCCCGATTTAACGTTGGCAGACACCTCAATGAGATCTGCGCACCTACATTGATTATCAGCGGAGAAGTGGATACTACCATTCCGTTAGAGGATCAGCAGAAATTAGCCTCAGGAATTTCCATCGTCGAACACGTGGTCATTCCAGGCGCGGGTCATGCCGTCACCGCTGAAAAACCGATGGAATTCAACCGTGCTCTGATGGATTACCTGGCCAGAACAGGCTCCTAAACATGTTTATTGCTTTCCCCGGTGTCCGCGTCGCGGTCCAACCACAACTCCCGATATTGGCGCCGCCAGTCCCCCAGAAAACGGAGAGCAATTACCAGGCCAACTGCTCCCGATACTGCTATTGTCTCAGCCTCCATATTGAAAAGCCACAATACGAGCGGGCAGATTAATCCGGCAATCACACTGGCTCGGGCAGCGTGATGCATCGTCAATGTGAGCGCCACCAATACTCCCAGGCAAAGCACAAATCCCAACGGTGAGCAGGCGAGGATCGTTCCACCTGCGGTCGCCAACCCCATGCCGCCGCGAAAACCGGCAAGAATAGGCCAGCAATGACCCGCAACGGCAAAACCGGCGGTTATTGCTGGGATCCAAACCGCGGATCCAAACTGAATCCCGAGGTATGTGGGCACGAAACCCTTAGCGATGTCCAGTGCAAAAACCACGGTACCGGGCATCAATCCTGCCTGACGAAATGTGTTTGTGGCGGTTGCGTGACCGGAGCCGGCCTTGCGGACGTCCACCCCCTTTGCCAGGCGAGTAATCCATACCGCAAAAGGCAAGGATCCGCTCAGATATCCCAGCAGGCCAAATCCCAAAACTTGTAGCCAGAGGGGCATCTATTGATCAACGATCATGATGATCTGTGGAAACGTCTTCGCCATATTCTTCCCTCGGCCTGGATAGCAAGCCAAAGATAAGCGCTCCGCCAACACCCATTGCCACAAGAATCAATTCGGTGATCCCAAATACCGACCTGCCTTGTTCGGGCGTCAATCCCCATCCTATCACCCTCCCGAGGAGGATTGCCAGCGGCAAAGGTGCAATGAGAAATAAGGCAGCCACTCTGGCTCGCCAACCGCGCAGATCAAGATTCCCGGGCAAACGCAGTCTGCCAAAAACCAGGGTATATAAACCAACGATAAATATCAGCATTTCCAGCATATTTGCAACACCTTACTCAGGTTTTCTGAATAATTACCCAGGCCGTAGAGCCTTCCTTCTCAATCGATCGATTTGCGTTTGGGTAGAAAAACAGATCAAATATACTTTCCGGCGAAAGAAATTTGGACCGCATCAAGGCAAATCGCTCCATAATCGCGACAATTTTTACCGGAATTGTGCCGATATCTGGTTCTTCTACGACGATCCGGCCGCCCGGTATCAGCACGCGCCAAAGTTCCCTGGCAGTCAGCAACTGGTCATGCACGTGATGCATAGCGTCCACCAGAATGATCCGGTGGAAGAAATTGTCAGAAAACGGCAGGGCCTCGGTTTTTGAACAAACCGTCCATAATCCGTTCATAACCACTACCTGGCGCAGCATTCCAGACGACAGATCGACAACCACGACGGCCGACACTTTATCTCTTAAAACCTTGGACACTCGGCCGGTTCCACCACCGGCATCCAAAAGTGTCCCTTTAACAGGAAGATCAGCGAGCTCGACCAAGCGGTCCGGCTCCGGCGGCGTGATGAATTTTTCATAGATAGGGGCAAACAGGTCAAAATGATTAAAGAGCGGCATCACACCAACAATTTACTTTCACAAAACAAATATTCGCTGCA
>Ga0299906_10000407_pt1 | contig 40612 bp, 51 predicted proteins | sample RVTome_14_FD_200259 | JGI IMG/M metagenome (GOLD analysis project Ga0299906, IMG submission 200259) | Soil microbial communities from uranium-contaminated site in the Upper Colorado River Basin, Wyoming, United States - RVT145D125 (version 2) ... | reverse complement strand
GGTATGCATGCCGGCGTCCTGTATTTTCATCACAGGCATAGCGTAGGTCAGGGCCAGGCTGTCGCCATCGTCAGGGCTGATGCCGAGGCGCTTCTTGATATCGTCTTTCTTCTCAAGCTGCAGCTGGTCGCGGGCGTTGTGGTTGTACTCGGGGCTGGTCAGTTCGGTTTCCAGTTCAGGGTCGTCATCGATTGCCAGGCCGGCGCGGATGCCCTCGCGCATCTTCCACCACATATACGTGCGCATGTTCGAATAGTGGGCGTCAGGCGCTGCACAGGCGAAGTTCACATCGATGATCGGCACGCCAGGCAGCAGGCGGCGCAGCTGGTCGGCGATCGGGCCGCCCACCCCGGTGCTGTCGACAAAAACGGCGTCCGGCTTCTGCTCGACCACCACCGTGCAGACCTTGGCGATAAAGCGCGTCGTGTCGCGCGTCTCGCTGCCCGGTATCTTGATTTTGGGGATGGATCGCGCGTCCAGGCCGCGGCGGAACCTGATCACGTTGTTGTCGGAGCCACCGCGGGCAATGTCGATGCCGCACACCAGGGCATCGCTCAGCGTGTAGGAAGCCTCGCGCTTCATTGAAGCGGCCACCCAGTCGGTCGGTATCAGCTGCAAGTCGGAAGCCCTCGGGAATACGCCGCGCACCCGCACGCGGACAAAGTCGGAATCTTCGCCGTAGTCGGCGACCCATTTTGCAATCTGGCCCTTGTTCGACATGCGCGCGCGGCGGCTGTCGATCTGCCGGTGAATCCAGCGGTGGGCGTACTTGGCGAAGCACTGGCGAAAGCGGCCACTGTTGCGCGTTGGGTTGCCGAAGCAGACCCACATGATTTCCGTGTTGGCGTCGGTCAGTGCGCCCTCGGTCACTTCCCAAATCATGTCGGCGATGGTCGACGCCTCGTCGAACACGATAATGATGCGCTTGCCTTGGTTGTGCAGGCCGGCGAATGCCTCGGTGTTGTGCGCCGACCACGGCACCTGATCGATACGCCAGGTCTTTTCATGGTCCGGGTCCACGCTGAATATCGCCGTCGCGGTCAGCTTGAACCAGTGCCGAATGATGCTCAGCCTGTACCACTTGGCCAACTCAGCCCAGGTCTTGGTGCGCAGCTGGGTTTCCGTGTTGGCGGTCACCACACCCTTGGTATCGACGAACGTCGACAGCGCCCACAGGATCAGCCAGGACACCAGCGCCGACTTGCCGATGCCGTGACCGGAGGCGACCGCGATCTGGATCGCCTCCCAGCTGTTGATCTCGCCAGCGCGCAGCGAGTCGCCCAGCATGTTGAGGATATCGGTCTGCCACACGTCCGGGCCTTCCTGACTCTCCAGTTCGCCCTGGCCCCAGTCGAACGAGTAGATCACCCAGCCCAGCGGGTCATGCTGAAAGCGCGACATATCGTCGGCAAGCGCCTGCTCCAGATCATCCTTGGTCGGGGCGTGCGCCAAGGCTGTCACTTGGCGGCGTCCTTGGCTTTCCTGGCGCGCTCCCTGGCCGCGAGCATGCGCGCAGCAATGCCGGTGGTATCGGTCACCTCGATCTGCTCGGCGAACGCCCGCACGCCGACATGCTTGCCAATCAGCTCCAGGGTGCGCAGCTTGTCCTGCAGCTTGATCTTGCCGGTCTTCATGTCCACCTCTTTTACCATCTGCCGCCAGATCAGCGGCCACTGCTTGATGGGCAGCAGCTTGCCGTCGTCGTCGAATATGTCGGCCACGTCCATTGTTTCGATGGTCGCCAGGCGCTGCAGCACATAGTCGGCGTCGATGCCGGTGCGCTCAGCACGCTTGGCCAGCTGGGCGTCGTAGTAGGCTTTCACATGCGGCAGGGTCATGGCCTTGCACACGGCGCCATGCGACCCGGCGCTGCTGTATCCGGCCTGCAAGCCGGCGTCGCGCAGGGTTATGCCCGGCGTGCTCATCAGCACCTCGATCAGTGCCAGCTGCTTCTGCGTCAGCCGTTTTTCGGTCGGTTCCTTCGTCTTCATCATCCACCACGCTGAAACGAAAGACCCCGGCGCGTGGCCGGGGTCAGGGTTGGACATTGCGCCACCACGGGCACAGGCAAAGCCTACTGGCAGCGGCGTGCGCGGGCAAGACGCTTACTGATCTTCGCCTGGAAACATCAGCCGGAAGTCGAAGAAGAAGGAGTACGGCTCGGCGCCGGCTATCAGGTTCTCTATGGCCAAGACGTAGGAAACAAGCGGGGGATGCATATAGGGCTCGATGTTGCCCAGGCGACCAACCCGTACAGCGCCCAGCGTTTCGATGTTGAATCCGGTGATGCGGTTGGTCAGGGCGCCAGGGGTAACGCTGTGCTTGGCCTGTATCGGTGTCAGTGCCCCAGAAACCCCGAGGTCACGGTTCAGCGTGGTGACGTTGGTCCCACCCGTAAAACTGGCCTCGTACAGATCAACCTTGAGCGATTTGCCGGGTGTGATGTACTCGCGGCCGAGCGATACCATTTTGATTTCTGGCACGACCCAACCGAAGTACATCGGCGCGCCAGCATCCATAGTCCAAGTGTGTTCGGCTCGCCAGATAAGGCCGCGGACAGCGGAGGCTAGCAGCGTATCCCTGGTGACAATGGCGCTCATTCCGATGTTCTCCTATTCGATGGCCGCGGTCAGCGGCGTGATTCGTGCCTCGACATGCGGGAACTCGCCGTAGCGCTTGCGGGCGACCAGGTCGACCACCTGCACGTCATCGACCCAAACGATAGCATTGAAGCTGTCGCAGAGCGCTTTCACCACGTTGTCAATGTCGGGCTTGCTCGCCGGGAACAGTTCGCCGGCCAGCGCTTGGGCTCGCTTCTTCTTCGACCAGCTGGCCGGCACGCTGCGCACCAGGCTCAGCTCGAGCAGGCACGGCCCCGCGATAGGCTCGCGCCCACCCATGGCCTTGCGGGCCTCGTCGGCCACCAGCTGCTCGTAGGTGCGCGTCTTCTCGGGCGTGTACATTCGCACAAAGCCGCCCTGGCTTGACGCCTTTGGTCTGCCCTTGCCCACCGGCTCCCCTTCGATGATGACCAGCACGCCGCCGCTCATGGGAATACCCACAACAGCAGCAGACCAACCGCCAACAACGGCACAACCGTGATCAGCTGCGCGCCCCAGGAAAAACCACCATTCTCGTCCATCATTCCACCTCGGCCTGTGGCCATATCCCGCGGGCATACGCCAGCGCTTCCTCGTAAGTGCACGCCTCGCCGACCATCGCGATCGGCGTGCGCCCTGGCAGCAGCACCTTCCAGCTCTTTTTGGTCACGGCTCGCCATCCCGTGCGCCGCGCAGGAACAGCGACAATACGCCGATAAACAGGCAGTAGGCGATAACCGCCAGCATCGCGGCGATCATGGCTTCACCTTCTGCAGCTCGGCGAGCTTGGCGTCGATGCGGTCGAGTACCTTGCACGGCTCGTCGTGGTCGTGATAATCCGCGGGATAGTGGTGTATCGAATCGCACTCAATGCCACGCCTCATTTCAGCCATGAGTGCCACAAGATCAGCGTCATGCGATGGCGATGGCAGCGCGGTGTAGAGCGGTATTGTCGCGCCCGGAGCCTTGTGCTTCCAAACCACGACACCGTCCGGCATGTAAACGGCTGAGTTTTTGAGTCTGTCGATGGTACCCTGCCATGTCCACGCCACCGCCTCACCCTGCACAGGCTCAGGCGCGGTCAGAATATCGCGAGCAGGTAGCGCAGCATCGCAGTTCTCGCACATGCCGGAGCCGTGAATGAAGCCGGCGCCATAGCTGGTTGCCGGGTATTGGTCACCGCACGCGCAAACCACCAGAGCGGCAGACGCGGCTTTGGCCATCTCGATAAGTCCATCAAGACAAGCCAGCGAGGCCTTGTGCACGCCGCCATAACGCTCTCGCTGTTGCTCCATGGCTCGCTTTGCCAGCTCAAGGCCGGCGATGTGTGATTGATCGAGGGTCATTGCGGTTTCTCCTTGAGTGACTTTATCAGCGCCGTTGCTCGCATAAGACTTACCCGCTCCAGCTTCAGTGCGAGCAGTAGTGTGTTGTAGTCGCTGAGGCTCACGTATCCCTGATAGTCGCTAGGACCGCACTCAGTCATCGTTCGATCGGCGGTTGGCCGCCATCGACGAGGCGACTGGTAGCGCTTAATGCTCCGCATCAATCCACCTCCTTGCCGCTGGATAGCGCGGCGTCGATAGTCGCGAGCAGCGGGGCAGCCCACACCTCAACCTTCTTGCAGCTTAAAAATTCATCGTCACCATCTGCGCTAATGGCTTGCCCGTTGACGACAAATCCTTGCTTTGTGATGCCTGCTGGAAACATGGCTCGCAGCGCGTTCATCGCCTCCCGCAACCTCTCACTCTCGCCAAGCTCCAGGCGAAAACGAGCCTCTTCATGGCGGAGCAGGTCGTGCAGCCGCAGATTATCGGCGGCGAGGGCGTCGCGCTCTCGCTCGACAGTTGCGCAATGCGTTGCGACCTCATGCAGTCTCGATTCAAGCGCCTGCACGTCGCGGGAGGCGTTGAGGCGGGCGACTTCGTCGAGCGCCCAGTTGTATGCGTCAGCCTCAATCTTGCCTTCGCGACCAGATCCCTGGTTCCACACCTTGCGATCAGGCAGCGCCACGCCCGCCTGCTTCAATGCGGAAATCTCAGCCTGCAATTCCTGAATCTTGACTTCAAAGTCATATTTATTTTCCATACACCACCTGTTCATTTTTTGACCAATTAAAGCCGCTTCACCAGCGACCACCACCACATTTGCCGCTTTTCTCGTAAATCTCACCGCAGATACAGCTTCAATATCGCCAGCAAGGCCGCGCATTTGCGTTCTTACTGGCGTTCGGCATGCGACTAGGGCCGACGTACTGCTTCGCTGTTGTCTTCGCTCTCTGCGGCCTCTGGCTCGCCTTGTTGTTCTTCCTCACGCTCAGCCTGTTTCAAATCCGCCTCCCACCTGTCGATGATTCGCAGCAGGATCGCGCCGACATGCTCCGGTTGGTTTCCCATGGCCTTACCCTCAGTCCAGAAGCGAGCCGCCGTAAACGCGGCCCATCGGTGGCTCGTAGCCGTTCAAGTCGCTGAAAAGGCTGTATTTGCCCTGGTAGCGCACACGCACAGTGCCAGGCTCGATATCCCGAGCAACGCCCACGATGATCTCGGCCACGCCGCGGGATGCCGTGTTGTCGTCGTAGACTTCATCGCGGTACACAAAAATTATCGTGTCGGCGTCCTGCTCGATGCTGCCGCTGTCGCGCAGGTCGGACGGAATGGGGCGCTTGTTCGGGCGCTGCTCCAGCTGGCGGTTGAGCTGCGACATGGTCAGCACTGGCACGTCGAGTTCCTGGGCCAGCAACTTGAGCTGGCGCGTGACTTCACTCACCCGTTGCACGGCGTTGGCCCTGGAGTCCTCAACGTCGACCAGGCCGATATGGTCAACCACCAGCAGATCGAGGCCATGGCGCAGCTTGTGGCGGCGAGCAGATGCGCGAATGCGATTGACGGTCGCGCCCTTGCGGTCGTACAGCACCAGGCCAGACTGCCTGATCATGCCCACGGCTTGGTTCAGCTCCCTGGAGTGCGTGCTGGTGGCAGAGCCATCGCGCAGCGCCTGGTACGGGATGCCGCCAAGCGAAGCAAGCGACTTGTCCATGATCTGGCTGCCGGACATTTCCAGCGAGTAAACCAGCACCTGCTTGCCGTCACGCACCGCGTTCTGGTCTGCGATGTTCATCGCCAGCGTGGTCTTGCCCATCTTCGGCCGCCCGGCGATAACCACCAACTGGCCACCCTTGAGCCCCAGCAGCTTGTCATCCAGCGACTTGATCCCAGTCAGCAGCCCATCGATCTTGCCGCCCAGCCGCTCGCGCCGGTTCATCTCGGCGATATGCCGCTCTACGGCGTCGGCCGCGGTGATCGTTTCCGGTGATGCCGATTCGCAGTTGATCCCCAGGATCTCGGCATGGGCCCTGGCGATCTTGTCTTCAGCGCTTGCGTCACTGCCGGCGAGTTCCTGCACGGTATCGGCTGCAGCCATCAGCGAACGGTCAATGCTGCGCTCGAGGATGATTCGGGCGTATTCCTTGGCGTTGGCCACGCTCGGCGTGTTGCGCTGGATATCGGCAACGTAGGCCAAAGCGGCGTCGCCGTTGTCCATGACTCCGATCCGCTCGGCCACGGTGAGGAAATCAATACCGGTGCCAGTGGCCTTCAGCGCCTGAATCGCCTTGAACACATCGCGGTTGTACGAGAAGAAAAAATCGGATGCCTTCAGGTCTGCCGCCAGAACGTCGATCAGTTCCGGGCGAATCAGCATTGCCCCCAGCACTCCCTGTTCAGCTTCCTGGCTGTATGGATCGCGTGTCATTTTCAAACCCCCAAGACCTTCAAAACGTTTTCTTCTCGCGTCACAAACTCAAGGTCTGCCTTCCAGCCCCTATCGTTTTCACCACACCAGTGCTTGTTGGTGACGCAGCGAGAAAAATACTTTTCCCAAAATTCAATTCCACGATCCTTGAACGGCTTCTTGTCGCGCACGGTCAGGTCATAGGTCCGTTTGATGTTTTTCCTGCGCTTTTCGTTGAGCACTTCCGCCCCCAGGAATATCCCGCCGCACACTCGCTGGTAAGCGTTCAGGATTTCCTGATACGGGGTGTCGTCGATTTTCCGCTTCCTGGTTTTCAATCCCTCCCCGTCGTGCTTGCTCGACAAGTGCTCTTGATCTTGATCTTGTTTTATATCTGTATCTGCATCTCCCGAGCGCGCGTGGTTGACGTTTCGTTGGTACGTCCGTTGAACGTCCGTTGCAACGTCCGTTGAATCTGCGTCTATAAGTTGTTGTTTTAAAAGCGCTCTTGCTTTTGCAGATGCTTTGCCTGCATCGCTGTTTTTCTTCCACTTTCCGCCCACTTTTTCCAAGTCTGCCTCCACTCTAAAGTGCGTCCACTCCCCACTTTTTACGTGGAAAAACTCTTTCAACGTCCGTTCAACATCCGTCCAACGTTCGTTGGATAACCGGGCCACTGAAGCAAGGCGGTCGGCCCTTAATGGCTTCCCTGTCTGCCAGTAACTGAACAGCAACAACAGGTAGGCGCCATGCTCTTCAGTCGTCAGATGCGCGGTGTCCGCCAAGTAGTCGGCCACGTACAACTGCATGTACGGAAGCGCCGCCATAAATCATTCCTCCCCAAGCGCCAGAAACTCGCTCACCTTCATGTCGAAGGCAGCAGCGAGCTGTTCAATCGTCCTGATATCAGCAGACGGCCGATTGGCCAAGCGGCTGATCCAGACGGGCCCACAACCAAGCTTTGCAGCCAGTTCGCGTTGCGACAAGCCAGCCTTGGCCAGCGCGACCTTTAGGCTCTTTCCTACGTTCATGATCTGGTTCCTATTTGGATGTTCGACGCCGCGAACTATAAAGCCTGCCTTGTCGTAGAGTCAACCGCCTGCGGTATAAAAAACATATTGACCAAGGCTATTCAAATACCTATTATTCGTCTCACAGATGGCCGACTGCCTTACCGCTGCAGCCATCTTGCCCCGCAATAACGACACGGGGCCGCCGCTGGGGCGCAGGAGCAAACCAGATGCAATGCGGGAAGGCACCGCCCGGGCGATCAGGTGCAACCACCTACCGAGGAAAATGGACATGCTGAATATCAACGAAGAATCTCTAAAAACCGCAATCGTCGCCCAGGTCGCAGACCAGCTGCTTAGCGAAGACGCCGACCTTTCGCGCATGGTCGACAAGGAAATCAAGAATCGCATCGACAAGATCTTCGACGAGCGCGTAACCAGCCAGATCCAGAAGGCAATCGACGAGACCATTAACGGTTCGTTTGAGCGCGAATACCGCCGCGTTAATCAGTGGGGTGATCAAGAGGGGCCGGCCACCACGATCCGAAATGAGCTGGAAAAAACGGTTACCGCTTACTGGAACGCAAAGGTAAACCCTTCCAATGGCGAGAAAGCAACCAGCGACTACAACGCGGTGACTCGCGCCCAGTGGTTGATGACCAAAATCTGCGCCGAAGATTTCAGCAAGCAGATGCAGCAGTGCGCCGCAAACGTCACTGGGTCCCTGAAGGACGGGCTGCGGAATCAGCTTGCCCAGCAGATGGATCTGATGCTCAGCGGCTTGTTTAACGTAAAGAGCCTGCAAGACCAGGGGAAAGTCGAAAAACCTTATTAATCAACTGCACTCATTCAGGAGAACAGCCATGACCCAAGTACCAATTGACGAAAAACGAATGGCCACAGGCCAAAAGCTTTTGGACGCGGCGCAAGATTTTTGGGATGCATGCCATGCCGAAGGCCAATACGGCGCTGTTCAATGGCTGACCGGCACCAACGGCGAGCTGCTTATCTTTACCCGCGGCGAATACCGCGAGCAGCTAATGAGGAACATCGACACCCTTTCTTGCGTTGAAAAAATTCATCTGTTCGGTGAGCAAATGCCACGCGAAGACGGAGACGAATAATCATGCAAACAACCATCACCCAGGCCGCCGCCGAGCAGGCCATCCACGACGCACTTGAAGCCGACGACGAGCGCATGCTGGAAGCCTTCGCCGACTTCGCTGCTGGCGAGATCGATGACAAGCACATTGCGGCGCTGCTGTTGTCTTTCCTGCCCTGCGGGAAAGGCTCAAGAAACCCAGCTATAGCCGCCGCCATTGGCCAGATGAAAGCCATCGAAGTCTTGAAGACCGAGCTTGACCGTAAGCGCGCCGCCTTCATCGAGCACCAGGCCACCCAGGCAGTGCGTGACGAAGAAGCCCACCAGCTCGCCACCGCAGAGCTCGACAAATGAACGACGACCCCGAAGGAATCGGCCTCGACTGCAGCCTAGGCCACCTGGCCCTGGCCTTCGCTATCGTCGGCGCTGCAACGACCCTATGGGCCTTTTCTATCTGCGCCCTGGCCCTGTGGTGGGCCGGCGCTCTCGGAGCATAAGAATGAACCAGACCCGCACAGCCTCGGCCGTCGAGGCAATCGCAAACGTAGCCATCGGTTTCGGTATCGCGCTGCTGGCCCAGGTGCTGATCTTCCCGCGGTTCGGCTTCACGCCGTCCGCCGCGGATAACCTGCAGATCGGCGCGCTGTTCACCCTGGTATCGCTGGCTAGGTCGTACCTGCTGCGCCGCCTGTTCAACTCCCTGCGCCACAACCCGGATCGGGTGTGGATGATGCTCGGCCTGCCCATCATCGCCGTCTTCTACGCCGCCCTGGCCTTTGGAATGCTGCCATGACCGAACACGACCTGATCCTGGTCGCCAAGTACCAGATGGCAATCCTGTGGAACCTGCGCGCCGGCACCGTGTTTGCCGACAGCGGCCTGGTGATTCATGGCGAACCGATCGGCACGGACCCCGTCGATGCCCTGTGCCGCGCAATCAGCAAGTGCGCAGAGAAGCACGACGCCAAGATGAATGAGGTGGCCGAATGAGCGAAAACAAAAAGCTAGAGCGGGCGAGCGGGATAGACAACCTATTCCTGACCAACAAGCTGCGCCGCAAGACGAACCGCGAGCGCAGTTGTGCGCTGCTGCGCTTCCTGGGCGTTGACTTCCAGATCAAGAACGACGGCGCGCACCTGATCGTTCGCCACAACGGCAAGACCGTCGACTTCTGGCCAGGCACTGGCAAATACATCCCGCGCGAGCCGAAGCCGAAGCACGGTCGCGGCGTGTTCAACATGCTGCAGCTGCTGGGCATCGACCCGAAAGCGGCAAAGGCTGACAGCGCCAGTTGACATAATGGCCGGCGGCCATATAATCGAACTTGCAACATCACACCGAGGAAGCCGTGAGCATTATCAAAGTCCGCGCCAGCAGCTGGGGAAGCCTATTTTCGTGTGCATACGCATGGGAAGGCGTTCACCTGCTTGGCATGCGCTCGCCATCGTCGCCGCGGGCACTGCTCGGCACCGCCGTGCATGCCGGCACTGCTGCATTCGATGCGGCCCGCGTCCTGGGCGAGCCGATCAGCACCTTCGATGCCGCCGAGGCCGTCATCGATACCCTGCGCCATCCGCGTGAAGATGTGAGTTGGCGCGGCAGCGACCTGAGCCAGAACGACGCCGAGCGGATCAGCCTGGCGCTGCATACCGAGTACTGCAACGTCTGGTCGCCGAAGTACGAGTTCAAGGCGGTAGAGCTGACCACCACGCCGCTGGTGATCGATTGCGGCGGCGGCACCCTGGTCGAGCTGACCGGCACCCTGGACCGTAGCCGGATCATCGCCAGCACCGGCCTGGATCGCATCGGCGACGTGAAGACCGGCCGCGCCGCGGTATCGCAGGGCGTGGCCAAGACCGGCCCGCACAAGGCGCAAATCGGCACCTATCGCCTGTTGTACGAACACACCACCGGCCTGGAAACCGACGACGTGTCGGAGGTGATCGGCATGAAGACGGGCGGCAAGCCCGAGATCGCCACCGGCACCCTGACCGGCGCCAAGCAGCTGATGACCGGCACCGATGAATATCCAGGCTTGATCGAGATCGGCGCGCAGATGTTCCGCACCGGTCTGTTCCCGCCAAATCCCCAGGCATTCACCTGCAGCGCTCGCTATTGCCCGCGCTGGAACAAGTGCCCTTACCACCAGTAACCACCGAGGAAGTCACCATGCAAGGCCAAGACCTGTATCTGAAAATCACAGACCCAAGCGGCAAGAGTGGCGCAATCGTTGCCCATCATCGTGTTTGGGATCGCGAGCGATTCATCACCGCGGAGATAAAGCTGCACAGCAAGCCCGAGAAACAAGAAGATCGCCGGGCCGTCACCATCGCCACCGAAGCCGAGTATCGCAAAGCGAACGGCTACAAATCGGAGTTCTGCAAATGACCGAACAAACCCCCAAGCCGCTGGCCCAGCTCCAGCAGTCGGCAGTAGCCAGGCCCCGCGGAGACGCGGCTATGTCGCTGCTCACTGGCGCCGGCTTCGACCAGCTGCAGCGCGTGGCCAATGCCCTGAGTAAGTCGACCCTGGTGCCGGTCCAGTACCGCGCTTTTGTCGAAGTGAAGGACTACGGCAAGGTGGTCGGCCATGAGCCAAACAGCTCTGGCCTGCCGAACTGCATCGTGGCGCTGAACATGGCGCAACGTATGGGCGCCGATCCTTTGATGGTGATGCAGAACCTGTACATCATCGAAGGCCGGCCGAGCTGGTCCAGTCAGTTCATCATCGCCGCAATCAACAGCTGCGGCCGCTTCAGCCCGCTGCGCTTCGAGATCAGCGAGCCAGGCGAGCAGGAAGAAGTCGTGTACACCGCGACCGTCTGGAAGAACAAGCAGAAGGTCGAGGAACAGCGCAAGGTCAAAGTGCGGCACCAGACCTGCCGCGCTTGGGTGATCGAGAAGGAAACCGGCGACCGCCTGGACGGGCCGACCGTCAGCATCCAGATGGCAATCGACGAGGGCTGGCTGACCAAGAACGGCAGCAAGTGGCTGACCATGCCTGAAATCATGCTGCGCTATCGCTGCGCCAGCCTGTTCGGCCGGCTGTATGCGCCCGAGTTGCTGATGGGCCTGCAGACTGTCGAGGAAGTCCGCGACGTGATCGAGCCGCGCGACGACGACATTGTGGTGCGAGCCGTCAACGTGGCTGACCTGCGCGACGAAGAACCGACGCCCCCGGCAATCATCGAGGACGAAGCCCCCGACGGCGAGGTCAACACCGAAACCGGCGAGATCATCGAGCAGGAGAAAGAAGCCGCGCCAGAGAAGGCCAAGCCGAAGGAAAAGGCCAAGCCCGCCACCAACGAAACCAGCCAGAGCGGCGACCTGCCGCTGATGGAGTAAGCCATGGCAGCCGCGACCATCATCGACCAGTACGGCCACGCCAACCGCTTCAAGGCGGTGCTGGTAGCGGCTGAGCTCAACGCCACAACCCACTGGGAAATCGAATTCACCAACGACCTGCGCGTGCGCTTTGAAAGCTGGGGCCACCGCATGCAGTTGAGTGATCTGCAGCGCAATCAGCTGAACCGGATAGCCGGCGAAGACTGAACCAAAACCAACCGAGGAAACACCGCATGAAAATGGAACATAAAGCGATTATCGACCGTGCTGCACGTGAAGGCCTGAGCCCGTCCGAACTGGCCGGCGAACTGCTGGTGCATGACCTGCTTACCAGCGCGCTGGGCCAGGTCCGCGGCCATGCCGTGGCGTTCAAGAACATGTCCGAGCAGCAGCAGGACGCCGCAATTTTCACCATGCAGGAAGAGTTCAAAAAGGCGGTCGACCTGGCCATTCGCATCATCGCCGGGGCCGGCACCAAGACCGTGCGCATGCAGCTGAAGAAGGTGGCGATCGGCACCAAGTACCAGATCCAGGGTATCGCCGAGGGCAGCGAGGAACACCTGCACGCGCTTTGTGACAAAGCCCAGGACCAGAGCGACGTGCTGATTGTCCTGTACGAACAGGACTACGAGCAGGGCCTGGACGCCATCCAGGGCGAGAAGGACCAGAAGACCCTGCCGCTGGGCGACGATGCGCCGAAAGAGAAGAAGCCGCGCGGCCAGACCAAGAAGGCCGGCGATATCGCCAAGGCCATCGAGCTGCCACCGGCACTGATCGACCAGGCCCGCGAGTTCGTCACCAAGCAGCAGAACGGCACCGTCGCCGGCCTGCAGAATCAGCTCAAGTGCAACCACGACAAGGCCAAGGCACTGCATGACGTGCTGGCCGCCGAGGGTCTGTTGAGCGAGACGGCGAACGAGCGCGGCGACCGCGAACTAGTGCGCAAGCCGGCAGAGGATCAGAAGCAGGAGGCAGGCGACGAGCCAGGTGTTGACCCGGTCATTTCCGCCATCGTCGACGACGCGCTGTACGTAAAGGCGAAAACCGCTGTGCTGCTCGAGCGCCGGACCGGCACCACCTTTCTGATGGGCGAACTGGCCATTGACGACGACCTGGCTGCCGCCGTGCTGGAGCGCCTGCAGGCCGACGGCGTGGTCAGCGAAGAGAACGAAATGGGCGGCCGGACGATCCTGATCGACGCCTAAATACAAACCGCCGCGCCTTTCCGGCGCGGCATCCATCTGGACAAGGCCATGAAATCACCACGCGAGAAGTACCTGAACGATCCTGAATATCACGAACTCGTCAGATGCCTCGAAGGCTTCATCGAGCGCGCGCAGTTCACGCCTTCCGAGCTTCGTGAGGCCGCAGTACTGGCTTCCATCAACTACGAAATGCGCCATATCCGTGGACAACATATCGACCCACGCGCCGCCGAGGCATTCCGCGTTCTCGACGAATTCACAACGCGCAATCCACGCCGATAAACCGCTTGACTTGATGGCCGTGCGCTATATTATTTATGGCGCATGGCCATTTTTATATGAGGAAACAGGGAATGCACATCCAGAAAATCGAAATTGCGAACGTCGCCGGCCTGGCCCGCGCTGATATCAACCTCGGCACCGGCGTGTTGCTGGTGGCTGGCGACAACATGAGCGGCAAAACCAGCCTGGTCGATGCCATCAGCATGGCGCTGACCGGCGTCCCGTCGCGCGTGACCAAGAAAAAAGACCTCGACCAGCTGCTGCACAACGGCTCGAAGAAAGGCCGCGTTACCGTCTACAGCGGCGGCGAGATCATGGGCGAGTTCAAGCTGCCGAAGGGCGAGTTCGCCGGGCCTGAGCTGAAGAACGCCGAATACCTGCCGCTGCTGCTCGACCCTGCCAAGTTCGCCGCCCTGAGCAACGACGAGCGCCGCGGCCTGCTGTTCAAGATCACCGGCTGCAGCGCCAGCATGAAGACCATCGAGCCGATGCTGATCAAGCGCGGCGTCGACATGAAGCTGTTTGGCGAGGCGCAGGCCATGCTGCGCTCGGGCTTCCAGGCTGCCGAGAAGTACGCCCAAGACAAGGCCCGCGAGGCCAAAGGTGCCTGGAAGGCCACGACCGGCGAGAACTGGGGCAGCGACAAGGCCGAAGACTGGGAGGTTGAGCTACCCAACGCAGACGCCCCGACTGACAAGGCGATCGAGCTTGCAGCCGGCCAGGTGGTGACCACGCAAAAGAGCATCGCCGACGGCCAGCAGTTCCTCGGCCAGCTGAAAGAGCGCCAGCGCCAGGCAGAAGGCGCCAACCAGCGCACCGCCGAACTGCGCGAGCGTGCCGAAGGCCTGGGCCGTGCACAGGCCAAGCTGGCCAACACCGAAGACGACTTGATTGCTTGGACGGCGAAGGCGGTCGAACTGACCGAGCAGGTAGCAGCGGCCCGCAACAACGTCGGCGGCTGCGAATGCCCGAGCTGTGGAGCCAAGCTGAAGATGGAAGGCGGCGAACTGAAGCCGTACCAGCCCAGCGCAGACAGCGGCAATCTGGCTTTGTTGCAAGTCGAGTTGAAGAAAGCCACCGATGCCCGCGACCTGTTGCAACGCACCCGGCGCAACGACCTGGCCCTGGTCACCAATGCCGAGCAAGCGCAGGCCGATCTGGCAGCCGCTGAAACAGCGCAAGGCGAGGCCGCAGACGAAAGCAAGATCGTCGCCACGGTCGAGGCGCTTAATGGCCTGCAGCAGCGTCTGGCGAGCGAGCAGGCCAAGGTATCGGCGCTGACCGAACTGCACGACCAGATTGCCGGCGCCGCCGCCACCACCAAGAAGGCCGGCGCATTCCACGCAGAAGTCACCGCCTGGCTGGCCATCGCCGACGCCATGGCACCGGACGGCATCCCAGGCGAACTGCTGGCCATGGCTCTGGCGCCGATCAACCAGTCACTGGAAATGCTCGCCGGCCTGGCTGGCTGGCCGCTGGTTGAGATCAGCCGAGATATCGAGATCCACAGCCAGGGCCGCCCTTACGCGCTGTGCAGTGAGTCCGAGCAGTGGCGTGCTGACGCCCTGCTGGCGATCGCCATCGCCCAGCTGACCGATATCAAGCTGGTCGTGCTCGATCGCTTCGACGTGCTGATGCTCAAGGCCCGCGGCCAATTGCTGGGCATGCTCTGCAAGCTGGTGCAGCTCGGCAACATGGATACCGTGATCATGCTCGGCACCATGAAGGAGATCCCCGCAGGCTTGCCAGCCGAGGTGACTGGGGTGTGGGTCAAGGATGGGCTGGCAGAATGATCAGCCAAGCCACCCACCCGCGGCGTCACGCCGCCTACACTGAGCGCCAGCAGGCCGAGCGTGGCCGAGCCCTGGCTAGCGCGCTCACCGCCGCAGAAGCAGCCAAGCGCATGGGCATCACCGCCCAGCGCGCCGAACAGATCGCCGCCAAGTACGGCTTTGTATTCCAGCCACCGAGGAAATTGAAATGACCGACACCCAAGACGCAAGAAGTGCCGACAAATTTGTGGTGCGCTTGAAGCAAGGCCAGCGCGCCCGGCTCAAAGATCGCGCCAAGGCCGAGCAACACGCCATGAATGACATTGTGGTCGTGGCGCTCGACCGCTATCTGGACCAGGGGGACCGCTTCGACAAGCTGATGGATCTGGTGGATAAGGCCACGCAGCCGCAGACAGGGGCATTCGTTACGATCAAGCGCGAGCACCTGCTGTCGCTGTACAAGTCGGCTCGTGAAGATCAAACCATGTTCGATAGCGTCGCGCTGGCTGCTGCACAAGATGCTATGGGCATACTGGAGTGAAGGCCATGACCACGCCACCCGTTACAACCATCACCGACGAGCTGCTGGCTGAGATTGAAGCGGCGGCCACCGAAAGCCTGGAAGGCTGCCGGGTATGGTTTGATCTTGATAGTTATGCGGTTAAAGCCCTAGACGAATGCGATGTTCATCACGTTATCGCGGCCAGCCCCGCAAACGTCCACGCCATCATCGCCGAACTCCGCACCCTGCGCGCCGAGAGCGCAGTTCTCACGGCCGAGAACGCAGCGCTGTCGACGGATGCGGGGCGGTATCGGTGGTTGCGGTCCGCTGATGACTGGCCAGATCTTGGCATGGGCGCCAATAGCTGTGACGCCGCCATCGATGCCGCCATGCAGGAGAGCAGCCAATGAACGGCATGTCACGCAGCGCCAAGCAGCAGCGCATCGAAGGCCAGGCGGGCGTCAACCGCGAGCGTTGGCACCACAAACCTACCGGCCGGCGCGCGGTGCTTGTCATGGAAGTGGCCGGCGCGTGCGAGCTGGAAGGCCTGGACGGGAACGCCATCTACGCCAACCGGGCGGACATGGACAATAACGACGTGTGGGAGCGCATACCATGATCTCGATACTGTTCGCCGCGCTGTGCGTCGGCTACGACGCCAGCAACAGCTGCATAGACCGCCAGGTATTGCCGGCTGGCATGTGGGAGGGACCGACGGCACCAATCGAATGCGATGCCGAGCTGTTTGCCTCGCAGCGGCGCCTACAGGCTGAAGGCTTGGAGCATCAAATGTTGCTGTACTGCGAGACTGAAAGCCGCGTCGAGTAACGCCAGAAAGAGAAAGCCCGGCATGTGCCGGGCTTTTTTGTGGGCGGTGATCAGCGTGCTGCCTGCCTCACTCCGTCATACGTCCGCTCGCAGGTTCCACCTGCAGCCCTGGCCCGTTGAGCAATTTCTGCCATTGCTCGACCTTCTGCCTCCACGCTTCCAAGCACGTCGGCAAACACTCTGGCGGCGTCGGCCCTTGCCTGGCGCTCGCCGGCAGTTCCGGCATTGCAGGTAGCGAGCCGGGTTGCAAGGCGACCAGCTTCGGCCCGCACCCCGCGAGCGGTATCAGCAGCAACAACAGCAGCGCGGCGCGCTTCTTCAAGTTCGGCATGGCCTTTGTTCCCCTCAGTGTCTGCGACTTCCTGCTGTGCGCGCTCGATCACGCGCACCACGGTTACAGTCTGCGCCTGTTCCTGGGCAATCCCTTCGCCCAAGCGCCAGCCGTTCACCTTCCACCCTGAACCAAAGCACAGGGCTGCCAGCAGGCCATAGATGGTTGAGCGCTCCAGCAGCATGGCTATCATTGCGCCAGCTCCCAGTGGGGAGAATCGCTCTCGCCCTTCTCGCGCCGCTTGCCGTTCATGTTCCAGTCAGCGCCGTGCCGTATCGCCACGCCCAGTTCATCAGCCGCCTGCATCATCGCGTCGGCGATGGCGTCGAACTTGGCAAGGTCGTTCCAGTCGACCGGGTAGGGCACCAGGTCAACCGCATGCCCGTAGCCGTCGGCCTGCTTGAAGTGGTTGGACTTGAGCGTCCAAGTCACCATCTGCAGCTTCGGCTTGGCCAGCGCAGGGTCAACACCAGCCGCCACCAGCTTGGCCGGCGTCCTGCCCTGGCTGTACAGTTCACGCTGGCGCTGCTCGGTGCGCACGCCTTCCAGCACCATAAAGTCCTGAGTCGTAATCTCGATGGCGCGCTTTACCACGCGCCCCAAGTTGGGGTGCACGCCGTCTAGCTTGCTGATGCTTCTTGTGCCGAGTGCAAAATTACCCATTAAGGCCTCCGCTTATCAGTATTGGCTGCCCCACGCGTCACACGTTAGCTATAACGTGATGATTCTCACGTCAGGGCGGGCGCTGGCGTATAGGGTTTCTAGGATTGTCATTAGACCTCACCAACACCGGCACGCCAGTGCAACCTAAGGGCTGTACCTGCTGGGAAATTCCCGCTATGTGACACAATACCAGGCCGAATAGCGTTCGCGGTGACGACGTAAACGACAGGGGTCGCCGCAACAGCTCCGGCTACCGCAGCAGGCGGGGTGTTCTTAATTACTACAGACACCGCGCTTGCTGCGTCAGTGGACATGCGGCACTCCTGGTTATTTGAGGGATAGGCAAGAGCCGACCACATGCACCTGCGCTCACTAATTGCAGGCAGGCGCAGTGTTTCTTCGGTCGATAGGGTGTTGTGGTGCAATGAGTGTTCGGGGGTGGCAGGTTATTCGGGAGCTGGTTTAGGCGGGTAAAGCAGCGCCCGCTATAAAAGCCGGGCGCGGTAGTGTTTAGGCAAGCTCTAGCGTGACGACCCTCACGTCAGGCCTGAAGCTTAGGTTCGGCGGCTAACCTCGTACCAGGTAGCCCCTTGTCTAGTCAGAGTTATCACATTGCCGGACACCATGTTGAAGCTAGCGCTACCCTGTAGTTGGATTGGTGTCCCATGGGTAATAGTCCTGCTCCCGGTAGCCCGAATGTACAGCGTCTGATCTACCGACCCACCAGTGAAGTCAGTAACGGGTGTGCCACTGGCAGCCATAGTACACTGTCTAGCGTTCTTAACGTTGGGCGTGGCGGTGCCCGAGTTGATGGCAAAAAGATTATTTGCGTCAACAACCCCCGAGTAGTTCGAGGTGTTGCCAGTAGATAAGTTGTCTCTCATTTTAAGGAGGGCGCCCATCAGTATCCCGTCGGTTCCGTTGTCCGTTGCGGTATGGCTAACCAAAGAGCCGTCCTGTGTGAAAGTAGCGCCGATCTGTACCCCACGGGCAGTGTTGTTCTGCGTGAAGTTACTTGATGCGCTTACGTAAGTCGCGTCAACAAATACGCCCGTAGCTCCGTTTATGTTTGACACATTGCCAATTAACCGGACGCTTTTGGCTGCCGTGACGTTGATGCCATTCGCACCATTGTTACTAGTGTCATTTCCCCCGACTATATGGTTTCCCGACTTGCCTGCACCTGTCTGACTGACAAGTATACCGTGAGCAAGGTTACCAACTGACTTGTTATTACAGATCGAAGAACTGCTAATATCCTTGCAGAAGATTCCGGTCTTATACACCGACCCTTGGACAGTTATGTCGTTGTGGAAGATATCAATCAGCCCGTTAGCTAAGCCTTCAGTGTTCGGGTCGAAGGCGCAGATACCGTACCACCGGGGGGATGTGATTGTGTTATTACCAATCTTTACGTTACTCGCGTTAAGGCTCCCGATTGCGCCGGGGGCGAGCGTCTCGGTAAATACGCTGCCTGTGGTTTCGTGCGTGTGGGTGTTGGCGATGGAGTTGTGCATAATCTCCGTACCTTCCCCGCCCTGGTTGTAGACCCCAGCACCGAAAGTAAACGTGCCTGTTGCACTGTTGATAACCTGCCCGGAGATATTATAAATTGTGTTACCAATTACCTTATTAGCGTGGACTGTGTGTAGGGCGGGGTCTTTACGGTACACAATAATCCCGTAGCTCGGCTGATTGTATATGGTGTTTCCTTCAATTGTATTACGGTCAGCTTTCTCTACTATACCTGATTCCGTTGTCTGAATCCCAATTCCAGTCCCGGCCCCATCAAAGCAGTAGTTCCCTTTAACTACGCAATCCGTCACATTTCCGTATAGCCAAATATCCCCGACAGCTTGAGAATTATCATCAACTAATGGATCTACACTACTATTGAATGCAGTGTTGCCGATAATCTTACCTCTGGTGCCATTACGAATAACAAACGCTCCGACCCTATGGTTCTGTGCCCAGCAATTTTCGATTGTTACATCGTCCGCGCCAGTAGCAAAGCATCCTATCCCCTTAAACGTTGAGGTGGTTGCACTCCCTGCCAGGTAGAAGTGCAGCTTACACACACTTACGCGGTGAGCAGTAATCTTGACACAGCTAGTATCATCAGTGAGCTGTCGAATTTGGGCGTTGTACCCACCACCCTCAACCGCCTGTCCTTCGTAGGACACAACCAGCTCTCGACTAATCCCGTAGTAGCTCGTAACCTCCGGGTAGAACACACTGCCATTGATGCCCGCAAGGGCGTGCGCTGCCTCTAGCGCGTCTATCTCGTCACTACCATCACCGACAGCCCCGAACCACGCAACACTCAAGGGTGCGGTTAGCGTAGCGCCTTGCCCGTACTGACGAACCCATGCGCCGCTTGTTCCGGTAGGGTCGGATACAGGGGCAACGTAGACCCCTTGGAGGGGGTCAGATGCGACCTCTACCGACAAGTCCTGCGACCTAAAGCGAAAAACCCCCGACCTGCCGCCCGAGTCAAGGTATCCGGTGACTCCGGTTGACGTCTCGGCGAGGTCTGCTGTGGATGTCACGGTAACAGACGACCGCCCAACCATGGACGCGCCTTTCGACAAGTCAACGTTATCAACCAAATCCTGCCGCAAAACCAACGAGCTGTCGGCCGCTGCATCAATTGCAACCGGGTTGCCGTCCACATCAAAGCTCAGGATCTTGTTGAAGCGCTGGGCCACGCTAGGCAAGCGCGCCGGCACGGGGTCATAGTCCTGCACCCGCAATGCCCGATCAAGCGAGCCGGCGCCTTGCTGCAACAGCATGGTCAGTCGGTCGAATACGTTTTCGTGAATCTCAGGAAAGAACGGGCCCTGGTTCACGATATCGGTCGGCTGGGTCAGCGGGATCACGCGCAGCACGAACAGGGAAACGCCAGTTGCCGGCGCGGTGAGCATGGTCAGCTCGCTGTCGGCATTGCCGTCCTGCTCGGGCAGTGAGGCGCCTGTAAGCGTGTAGCGCGTGCCGATGCTCTGTGGCGTGACGGCGCCAGTCGTGTCATCGATCAGCGACACCTGCACGTCACTGTTGGCGAAGAAGCGGAACGGCAGCGGAAACACGGTAGCCACACCATTGCCGGCAAACGTGGCGCGGTCGGTGCTGGATGAAACTGTCATAGGTGCAACTCCTTATCGATAAAGCCATTTGGCACGGGGCAGCAGCTTGGCCACATTGCCGCGCGAGTAGAGGACCGGGACCAGTGTGCAGAGCACGAACAGCGAAGGCCAGAACTCGACCCTGGGATCAGGGCCGGCCTGGTGCTGCAGCATGAGGATAGAGTGAACAGCCCAGCCCAGCGAACTGCCGGCCGCCATGGTCGCCATCAGGCTGACAACGGGGCGGTAGCGCGCGGTCGGGTCGCGGTATGAGCACAGCGTTATGGCGATCACCAGCAGCATCAGGCACCGGACAATCACCAGCGCCATACCCATATCAGTCAGCATTCTTTTCACCTCGCTTTGTGCGATAGGGGAAAACTATATCCAAGATGGACTGCACCCAAGGCGGCAAATTCCCGTCACGACGAATTATGCTGCTCCAGGCAATGAACATAAGCACCGCAAGGGCCGCGACAACCGCAGCGACCAGCATAGACTTCTGGCTATACGGCGGCCCCTCTCCGTAGAAAAACACGCCGGCCGCATACCCCACGCCCCAAGAAAAAACCCCGTAGAGCAAGCGCCGAAGGCCCCTTGATGCTGACGGGTACGCCAGATAAAAGCAGCACCCAAACGCTGCGCCGGCTGCCGCGTGCGGGTTTATCGCCGCCAGCACCAGCACCATCAGCCCCGCTATCCACTGCCAAACATGATCGGCCATACCACCCCCTTTTCAAGTATTGGCAGATGGTAGCGACATGCTGGCCACTGCGCTACGACGTCACTTGTTTCGGTTGCCGGTGAACAGCTCCCACCACGGCGGCGTATCGCCGTCACCGGCCCTGTCGAGCCAATCGATGACGCGGTTCGTGGCGATACCAGGCGTCTTGGTCACAGTACCAGTCAAGGCGACCACAGATTTCAGCGCGGTTACATCCGCGTCACCCTGCTTGGCCTGAGTCACGGCGTTACCGAACTGCTCAGCGAAGATATCGATGCTCGACGAGCCGCCACCGAAACCCTGAACACCAGCGACCAGAGGCCGACCGAATGGCGGCAGCCCGGCACCAACAGCAGCGAAGGTTTCCCAGGCCGCAGTCTTCGTCCACTCCAGCGGCAAATCCTCTTCATCCTCGTCGGGAATGTTGCCTTTCACCAGCGCGAACATAAGGCCCTCGATGGTGAACAGCAGCGCCATGTCGACCGCCCAGTTCACCGCTTGGCCTATGTCGGTAAAGGTGGTTTCTGCCGTGCGCCGCCGCGCAATGGCGATCTTGCGGATCATGTAGCCGGCCAGCGTGGTCAGGCCGCGCACCAGCTCGTTCTGCCGGGTCTTGCGCGTCAGGGTGCCGCGCTCCATGGCCGAGCGATCGGCGAACACGCCAGAGCCGGAGGCCTCGACCACCCGTTGATCGGCGTAGGTCACCAGATCCTGCCCGACCAGATCCAGGCTGATGCCCTTCTCGTAGGCGCCCATCCAGGTGACGGCATCGACAAACATCTGCGTCTTGTTGTGCAGCCAGAAGCCGGCCGCAGTCATCGCCATGCGCCAGCCGCCCTTGCCGCGCATCTGGTCTTGCACCAGGGCCAAATCCTTGTTGTAGGAATCAGTCCGCGCCTCACGCATGAAGCTCGATAGCTCATACATCTGATCCCAGTTGGCCGACTGGAACGCATCCTTGTAGCCGCGCATGGCCCAGCGCTTGCCCAGCACCACCAGCGGGTGCGTGCCGGCCAGGTTGAGCATGGAGTTGCCCAGGTTGAACAGCATCACGTTTGCCGTGAAGCCGGTACGCAGCCAGCGGGCCGACGCCGCGGTATAGCCGCTGTCTACCTGCTCACCCTCGGCGGTGTCCTGCAGCCAGATTTCGAGCGCGGTAAACAACTCCTTCAGGTTGCTGCGCTCAAAAGCCCCCTGCACTTCCTTGTCATGCAGGAAGCGCCACGCCTGGTTGACCGGGTCGGTCATGATGATGTCGCGCACGACTTCGCTCAGGTGGCCGGTGACCACGCCGAAATCCAACTTCACCGGGCGACCGCCAGAGCCCACCCGCTCGATCTTGTGGCCGTCCGGGGTGTAGGCCTTGGCCGTGCGCCCAGCGGTCAGGTTCTTGAAGGCGTTGGCCGCCTCGTCCTGGCTGGTCTTGATGCTCAAATCGCCGTCGTACTTGAGCGGGAAGTAGCCGCCGCGCAATACGCGGATCTTGCCGTCACCCAGGCGCACAGGGTACGGGTCGCCCTGCACCTTGGCCGGGGCCACGCCGGTGCGCCGTGCTTCGTTCTCAGCCACCTCTGGCCAGAACTTATCGATCCACGACCACAGCGCCTCCACAAAATCCGCGTCGTTGCTGTCAAGCCGGCGCATGACGGCCTGGATGGTCTCGGCTGTCCATATGCCGCGGCCCTCTTTCAGCAGCGCCTGGCGGTTGCCTTCGTTGCCCAGGTTCGCCATCAGCATGACCATCTGCATCTTGGTCATCGAGTCGCCAATTTCCTGAATGGCGATCAGCTTGCCGGGATCGTTCATCCCGCGGATCTGGTCGTCGGTGTAGAACTGTTTGATCAGGTCAGCCAGGCCCTGGTGCTCGGCCTTCTCGCGGATCACCACATTGCGCCCGGCAACCTGCACCGGCGTGGTGATGTTCTCCTGCACGGCGCCCAGGTCATCCTGGCCATCCAGTTCGCGGGCGATCTGGTCAGCCGGCAGCGTGCCCAGGAACTGGCGGCCCCATGTCCTGAGCTGTTCGCCGAACGACTTGTTGAACTGGCTGTTGCGGGCCTTCGAGGCGTTCAGCTCGACAGTGGCAACGATGGCGTCACGCAGCGGCTCGAACTCGGCCCATTTGTCACCCTTCAACACCGATAGCTTGTTTTTCGCCATCTGGTCGATCTGGCGGATCATGTCCACCACGTCTTCCAGTTCGCCGATGGTCAGCTCTTTCCAGTTGGTGCGCTCGGCACGATCGAGCAGGATCCACTCGGGCGGGCTGACGACGATGTGATCCTCGGCCATCGAGGCCAGGAAGGTGGCCAGGGCCTCGCGCTGCTGGCGGATGGCCCGGCGCGGCGTGCCGAACTCGTACTTGCTCAGCAGCTGGTCGACCTGCTCCAAGAAGTTGAACATCGGCGTGACGGTTGCGCCTTCGGCTTCGGCCAGGTTGGCGGCCGCCTTGGTCGCCGCATACTCGACCCGGCCGTCAGGGTAGGCCAGTTCATAGTTCTCCACGCTTGCGTCCTGCAGACGCTTACGCTTGGCGCCGGCCTTGGTGTAGGCCTTGGCTTGGTCGCGCTTCTGCTGGGCCCGCTCCTGCGCCTTCACGGCTTCCCGGTATAGGTGCAGGTTCATCAGCTGCCGTTCTTTTTCCTCGTAGGCCTTGGGCATGTTGCCGTCAAGCAATGCCGCCTCGACCTCCTTGGCCGCTTTGGTGCTGGCGCGCTGGAAGGTGTAGGGGATCACGTCGCGCAACTTGAGCTTGGCGATGTGCATGCGCGCAGCTTCTTTGATGATGCGGTGCTGCGACGCCTTGCGGCCTGCCTCGCGGGCCAGGGCGCGCAGCTGGATCGCCTGCACCTCGGCTTCACGCTCGCCAACTGCTGCCATGGCTTTTTCGGCCAGGCTGCCGTCGACGCGCGGGTCAGGGTAGCGCGCCGCCATGCGCCGCTCGGTTTCGCTCTTGATGGCTTCGGCCAGGCCAGGCACCGACCGCATGTCGTTGAGCATTTCCACCGGGTTGATGTATCCAAGGATGCTGGCGGCGATATCCGGGTGAATGCCGCCTTCCTTCGCCCTGGCTCTGCCCAGGAATCGCGCCTCTTTGCTCTTGGTGCCGAACAGCTCGGTTACCGCCGCGGTATCCAGGCGCATCAGGCGACCGAGCTGCGGGTGCGGAGTCTTGCCAAACAGATACCGGCGCGCCAGGTAGGGCTGGCTTTCTTCCAGTTCGCCGCGCACCTCGCGCTCGACCGCCCTTTTCTGCTCCCGGTACCACGCCTGTTCCTTGCGGGTTTCGGCGCGCAGTATCTCCTGCTCGATCTCGCTGGTGGCTTCGTCGCGGGCCTGGCGGCTGGCGCGCTCGTAGTTGGCGCGCTCGTCTGGCGTCATCAGTGCGGTGATGCTGCTCTCGAACTGCTCGGACAGGGCCAGGGCCTGCTCGGCCTCAGTGATGGCTGCCTCGCTCGCAAGCAGGCGGTCAAACACACCGCGCACCTCGGGCGACAGTTCAACATTCAGGCGCTTCAGATCCTTGTAAATGCCGGTCAGCCAGCGCTTGAAGCGGGCAAAGGAGCTTTGCAGCTCGATGCTCGGCGCCTTGCCTTCGGCCAAATACTTCTCGAAGCCGCGGGCGAACTGTTCGTGCTGGTCGACGGTCAGTGGCTTGTCGGCTTCTGCACCCAACCACTCGCGGATCACACCATAGTCACCTGACAGCGCTTCGTTGGCCTTGCCGTCGGCAACCAGATCGCCGATCACTTCGAGATAGTAGTGACCCATTTCGTGCAGCACGGTCGACAGATCGCTGCGCTTGTCCAGGCGGATATCGAACTGGCGCACGCCGTTTTGGCGCGGGCCGAAGGTGATCGAGCCGCGGGCATCGCCTTCGCCGGATTGCTCCAGGGTCTGCCGCGGCTCCCGGTACATCGACTCGCTGATCTCGAAGTCGCGGTTCTTGCCCTTGTTTTCGACAAAGCCGAAGCGCTTGTAGAAGCCAGGCAGCCGCGACTTGCTGCCGCCAAAGTCACCGGATGGGGTCAGCCCCACAGTCTTGCCGTTCTGGTCTGCCCACTCAGCAACGCGCTGCATCACTGCAGTGCCAGCGCCTTGGCCGCGGCCTTCCTTCGGTAGCGTGATACGCGACAGGGTAATGCGGTCGCCAGAGCCCAGCAGGTCCAGCTTCAGGCCTGGGAATTCGGCCTCCAATTGGGTGGATAGTTCGCGGGCGGTCTGTCCTTGGGCCGACTGGTTTAGCGTCGTTTGATCTTGATCAGTGCCGCCAGGCCAATAGCCCCACTCCTGCACGCTGTCGCCGCTGGTGAACAGCTCGGACGCCTTGACTTCACTGGTCAGAATCTTGAAGTCGCCCAGGCCTTCACCATGGTCTTCGGCATAGCCGCGAGTAATCGCCACCCAGTCGCCGGAGTTGATCGCGTCACCGGCGTTTGCCGGCACGGCGCGGTAGATTGTCACTACCGCGTCAGGGCTGCCACGCATTGCCTTGGCGATCTTGAACGCCTCTGCGTCGTAAGCGCTTCCGGTTCCGTAGTACCGCTGCCCGTTCGCGCTGTATACGTCATCGGGATAGATGTTCCCGTCGCCAGTGAGGTCGTGCAGTGGCGCGCCATCTTCAGGGCCTGGTGGACGATGCTCCATGTAATAGTCTTGGTTCAGCCGCTGCCCATCTGGCCCGAAGTCCTGCCCGCGCAACAACGCCAGCACGTCCTCGTCGGTGGCGGTTTCCAGATCAACGCCCTGCTCGTCCAGATACGCCTGCAGCGCCTCAAGGCTAGCGGCCTGGTCGCGCAGCGTGGCGTTCTCCTGCTCGACGGAATAGCGCGGCGTTCCTGCGGCTTCCTCGCGCAGCGCATCGATCAGCAGGTTGGGCGTCACGTCTTCACGGGCCACACCTGGGAAGTAGCCGCGTTCCCAGGCGGCCATGGCGGCGTCATCGGGAGACTGGCCGTCGGTGCGCGCCAGGCGGTTGCGGCCGACCTTTCCCACGTCAGCATCGAAGGCCGCCAGTTCGCCGCCTGTATCGGCCAGGCCACCGGCCGCGGTCAGGTATTCGGTCAGGGTCTTGCCGAACATATCGCCAGACTGCGGAATGTCGCCGGCACGCAACCGGCCCAGCATCAGCGTGAGGTCGTCGCCCTTCACGCGGCGCACTTGCTTGGGCACCTCGCGGCCAATGGTCAGCGGGTTGGCCGCCATCACTTCCTCGACGGTCTGCCCGGTCTGCTCAGCCAAGCGCGTCATCACTGCGGCATATTGGCGGGCGGTGGTATCGGCGGCGCCGCGTTCGTAGCCAGAGCCCAGCAACTGGCCCATCACGTCAGAGTAGGCGCTGGCCAATTGATCGGCCTGGCCGAACTGGCCGGCGATGCGCTCCATGTCGGCGACCATCTGCCGGTCGAGTTCCTGCACTTCATCCAGGCTGTAGTCGTTGCTGGTCACTCGCACGCTGCTACCCAGCAGCTCGTCGTGCTCGGACAGGTACGCCAGGTAACTGCTGTTCTTCATGCGGATGGTGCCGCCAAGCTCGACTTGGGCGGTGTAGTGCGCCGGATCGATTCCGACGTTCTCCAGCAATTCGGGAATGTTGACCATTCCCGACTGGTTCAGCTCCTGCAGCTTGGCCGCTGGGATCTCGATGAACTCGTTCGGCTGGCCCGCCAGTTGCTGGCCGACGATGGCGTCAAAGCTGGCCGGGTCGTTCTGCCGGGTGCTCGATTCCAAAGCGCCGGCGACCAGGCTGCCCTGCACGCCGGCCGCACGCTCGGCACGCCGCGCCTGGATCATGTGATTGGTGAAGCGCTTGGTCGCGAAGGCGCCGGCTTCCGGCCCTGCCATCAGCGCGCCGACGACGCCCTCCAGGGCCACCTCCTTCACGTCAATGTCGCTGGCCTGGCCACGCTCCGCGAATTGCCCGGAAAGCTCGCCAAGCGCTTCCAGGCCGCCCTGCACTGGCACCTGCACGCCGGCATTGATCCATTCGCGCGTTCCGCTGCTCAGCGCCTTGCCGCCAATGGTGGTGGGCGCCATCACGCGCCCCAGCAGGCCGAAGCTGGCCATCGACACCGCTCCGATGCCGGCACCGTAGCGCGCCGACCGTTCGTTGGCCTCGCTCAGCAGGTCGTCGTCGCGCAGGGCCTGCAGCAGCTGCACCGGGTCGGATGGGTCCACGCCCTTCTCGCGCAGCACCTCAAGGAACTTGTAGTTCGCCGCGGTCGAGCCCTCGGCTACGCCGCCGAGCAATGGGTTGATCAGGCCAGCCAGCAGGCTCTGGCCCATGTCTGGCAGGCTTTGCCCTGCCACCCGGCCCAACCACATCGGATCATCTGCGATTACGCCCAGCACGCCGCTGACGCCTTCAGCTTCCTGAAATGCCACATCGCCCGGATCAACCGGCCGCTGGTTCAGGTCGTATTGCGCCACGCGGGCCTTATCCAGCGCCAGGTTGCGCTCCAAGTTGGCGTTGTCGCGCATGACCTTGCGCCCGGCCTCGTCGGTGTTGCGGTACTCGTTGGCCCACGGGCTGCTGAAGTCGTCGCCGGCATCGACCCTGGCAAAGTCCTCGCTGATGCGGTCCAGCTGCACCAGGCGCCCCGGCGTGTCGGCCAGGGTGTCCTGGTCCCACCACTTGCGGATCGGCCCGGCGATTTGCCGCTCGAAGAATCCTTGCTCGTAGAAGTCGGATTTCTGAATCGCCTGCTCCATGCGCTGCAGGTTGTCCTCGTCGCCCTTGGCCACGATGGCGTTGTTCGGGTCGCTCAGGGCTTCTGCGGTGCGTGGCGACTGGCTGAACAGGCCGGCCAGTTTGTCCTGCTGCTTTACCTGCTCGATCTGCTCCCAGTTGTCATAGGCGACCTTGGCCGGCACGCCAGACTTGCGCTGCACCTGCAGGGCCTGGGCGAACTTGCTCGGTTCGAATGCTGCAGCAACCGTCATCGAGCTCTTGAAATTGACCTGGCGCTGGTTGGCGATCTGGCTCTGGATCTCCTGCGCGTCCTGCTCGGCCAGGTTCTTCTGGATGCTCTCGCTTACGTCTGCGGCGATATCAATTTGCATCAGCGTTTCACCTTCAGCCCGCGGGCCTCAAGAATCTGCAGGTATGCCTCTGCAATGGTTTCGTCATTGACCTGTTGCACGCCCATGGCGCCCAAGCGCTCGACGGCGCGCTGGCGTTCGTTCGGGGTCAGTTCGTCCACGTCGATATCCTCGGGGTCGACGAAAGCGCTGCGCGATTGTCCGGCCTTCACCTGCCAGGCCGGAATCAAGTCTTCGCTGAACAGCCCGGTGCCGCTCATGCGCACCTCGACCAGCAATTGCTCGGCGATCTTCTGCGCCTCCTGCGGGGTCGGGTCGGCCTTGTTCTTCTCCACGAAGGCATCGCGCAGTTGGTTGTAGGAATTCTCGAACTGGGCGCGGGCCATGCGGTTTTTCTCCGACTGCGCGTCCTTCGACGTGCCGGTCAGGATGCCGGCCAGGCCCATGACCGACTGCACTGACTTGTATTCAGCGGCTTGGGCTGCCTGGGTTGTACTGTCGCCCTTCTGCGCCTTCTGGTAAGCACCAAGCACGCGCGTGAAGTCGGTAGGGTTGAGGTACGGCCGAATATCCCGCTCGATGCTCAGCTCTGCCAGCTGCGCGGTCGGCATGGTGATGAACTCCTGCAGCTTCTTGTCGTCGGTTTCCGGCGCGATGCCCTTGCGACGTAGCGTGTCCATGCGGATTAGCTTGGCTTGGTCATCGGCCGACAGCGCGTCGAGTTCTTGCGCCGGCAGGGCATTAAACCCCTGGTCCATCACCACCTTGGCGGCTTCCTCATAGCTGGCTTTGTCCTCCAGGTCTTGGGCCTTCTTCAGATCGTCGAGCTTGTCCTGGGCGTACTTGCGCAGCCTCTCGTCGCCTATCTTGTTCACCTGTTTGGTGGCGTCGGCATAGCGCCTGGCAGCCGGCACGTCACCGCCCATCTGCCCGGTGATCTTTTGCGTGTATTCGCGGGTTTCCTTGAACGGGATCTTGTCGATAAATTCCTGCTGGCTGATCTCGCCCTTGCGCGGGTCGCCGTTCTCTTTCAGCCACTCGTCAACCGAGCCGGGGCCGGCGTTGTAGGCAGCCACGGCCAGGGCCTTGTCGCCGCCATAGCGACCCAGCATCTTGCTCAGGTAGGCATTGCCGAGCGCCATGTTGTAGTTCGGGTCGGCGGTCAGGCGTTCCTCGCTGTACGGCACGCCAAGTTCGGCGGCCATTTCCTTGGCAGTGTCCGGCATCAGCTGCATCAGCCCGCGCGCGCCCTTCGGCGAGACGGCAGCGGGGTCGCCGCTGCTCTCTGCCTGGATGATCAGCGCAGACAAGCCGCTGTCGCCCAGATTGCCGGACTCCCACAGGCTTGTGCCAATCTCCGACCCCATCTGCTGGCGCACGGCAGTGCCGAGCAACTTGGTAACCTTCATCTGGTCGTCGGGCGTCATGTACTCGGCCGCGGTGGCGAAATACTGCTGGGCCTGCATCGGGTCATCGACGGCCATGCGCTGCACCACCTGGGTGGCGATGCCGCTGTTGAATGCCTGGATGTTCTGCTGCACGGCTTCAAGCGGCAGACCCTTGCGCTGCGCATTGGCGGCGATCACCCGGGCGCCCTTGTTCTGGTAGTAGGCGATCTGCTGCGGGTCTTTGTAGTAGGCCGTGGCGCCAGCCGCCGCCGACTCCAGCGAGGCCTTGTCGGTTTCGTCATAGAAGGTCTGGCGCTCGCCGAACTCGTAGCGGTTCAGCTCACCACTCAGGCCCTGGCGCTGGCCGGCCGCGATCTGATTCCAGCGGGCACGCTGGCGCTCATTGGTCAGCGAGTCGCCCAGGCGCTTGGCCTGCTGGTCGAACTGCGGCAAGGTCTGGTTGGTGATATCCAGAGCGTTGCCACCCTTGCGGCTGTAGACCCCGCTTTCCGGGTTGAACATGGCCTGCAGCTTCCAGTTGCTCAGCTGCGCCTCGGCCTCGATCAGAGCAGCGTTGTCGGCGTCCTCCATGGACTTCTGGAATACCTTGCCGGCCGCGCTGGTCAGTTGCTGGCCCAGCTGGTTCATCGAGTCGTCGACCGGCTGCGCGCTTATTTGCGGCGCCCCGATGCCGCGGCTGCGCACGCCCGGGCCTTGTAGCGTTGGAATCTGGATCGCCATGCTTTACCCCTTACGCATAACCTTGGTTGTAGTTCAGCCGGCTGGTGCCGCCCGCGATTGCCGTCTGCGTGCCAGCACTGAAGCCAGACCCGCCGCCGCCGCCGAACAGGCCACCGGAGAACGATGAACTGGCGCCGCCAATCGCCCCGCCAAGCATCGACATCATTGGCGCCTTGCTGCCCTGCTTCTTCAGGTTCTTGGCGGTCAGCAGCTTGTCACTGGCGTCCACCTCGTAGCCGTAGGCCTCGCGCGCGGCGTTGTTGCTGATGGTCAGGGCATCTAGTTCGCCGAGCTGTGCCACGTCCTGCTCGAGCACGCCATAACTGTCCTGGCCGATTACGCCACCACTGGCCGCCATGGCTGCACGCTGGCTACCGATCAGACCTTGCGTCTGCACCCTGGTCCAGTCGGCCTCTTGCATGCCGCGCACCTTGGAATCGGCAGCGGCTTGGTTGAGGTAAAGCGCATTCTGGCGCAGGGCGCCGGCCTGGGCGTTCGCCGCGGCCTTCTGTTGCTGCCCTTGCTGCATCCCTTGAACTGCGCCGATTGCTATCGGAATCAATGCCATCCAACACAAGGTGACCTTCCTTGCAGGCATTGCCTGCTGAAAATTTAATTAAGACTTCAGGCGCGTTCGCGCGTGAACTTTCTGAATGGTAGCCCGGCGACGCCGTAGGGCACAGGCTCATCAATGGTTGCGCCCAGCCAGGACAGCCAGCGGATGGCATCGACGTTGCGTGCATCCACATAATTGACCAGTGACCAATGCCGTTGATGCATTTCGACCATCACCGCACGGCTGGCGCGCAGGAAGCCGCGCCGGTCGCTGACGATGTGGTCAGTGGTGACCATCCAGGGCACGCCGATGCCAATGCCCGCCATGGTATCGCCGACGGCCGCCAGCGGCTTGCCCTTCGACTCGATCACCCAGGCGCGAAGGCTGTGCTCGAGGCACTGCAGCAGCGCTTCCTTGATTTCCAGGCCACAGCACGCCTTGATCTCGGCGACGTCAGCAGCGCGCGCACAGGCGGCAATCCTTGCCGCATCGCCGAAGCGCATCGGTCGAATGGTCGCGCTCAATATTCACCCCCGGCATCCATGCGCGGAATCAGCGCCAGGATGTTCAGCGGCAGCGGGTCGCGCTGCACCACGGTGATCTTGCCGTTGCCGGCCCATGCGTCGGTGATGATTTGCGTGGCCTTGCCGGTGATGGTCTGGATGGACCCGTAGTCGTCAGTTTCGCGCCGCGGCTTGAACTCCCACAGGTCGGCCTCGCTGTTGCTGCGCCCGTACCAGCCGCCGCGCGACTCCAGCAGTACCGCGGTCACCGCCTTGATGATCTTGGCCTTGTCGCTCAGGGTTTCCTGATTCGGCACCGTGACTTCCAGGGTCTGCAACTCCGATTCATAGGGCAGGCCAACCAGCGCAATGGCCCCAGCCGTTTCCAGGCTAATGGCGCCACTGGTGACCGTCAGGTTCCTGACCACGTTGCCGTCGACCAGCGCAACCACGTCGCGGCCTTCGAGGTGATCCAGCCCGGCCAGCGTGTCGCGGGCAATCGCCCAGGTGGTGAACGCCACACTGCGAATCGCGGCAGGCACCTCGCCAATCGGGCGCACCGTCACCACCGCGCCGCTGGTGAAGCCGGTAATGGTCAGGCGGAATGGCTCGGCGTCAGGCGTCGGGATGTACTGCACCTCGTCGCCCACATCGCCGGCAGCGAAGCGCGAACCGTTGGAACTGGTAAGGGTCAGCGGCTCGGGATACTTCCAAGTGGTGCCGCCGCTCAACGTCATGGTTTCTGCGGTGGCGTTGGTGCCGTCATAGCGCAGGCCGCAATCAACGAACCACGCGTAGCTGATCAGCGATTCACCCTGATAGGTCGGCAGTTGCCGCTGCGCCATGCGCTCGACATAACGCACTGGAGCCCCTTCCACCGTGCGCTCGACGCACAGATACACCGAGTCTTCGCGCCCTTCTGGCACCGAGCACAGCGACAGCACGTCGCCATCGGTGTTGTGCCGGTGCCAACCGATAACCTGCTGCTCGGCCATGTAGGTCACGCCCACCATGTCGCCGTCGGAACGCACGCCCCACACGATGGAATAGGGGATCTTCTGGTAGTCCCAATCGACCAGGCTGTTCTCTTGCAGCATCTGCGGCGACAGCACGCTGATATCGTTGCCACTGAATCCGTCGGATTCCAGCGAGTAGCCGAAAGCGGTCACGGTGCGCCCGCGCTCCTGGGCATAGATTGCGGTGTTGTTGAGCACCAGCGGGCGCAACTGGCCGATGCCGTTATAGGTCTGCGGGTCGCCACTGATGGTCTTGGAAGTAAAGCCGCTGGCTTGTCCGCTGATAAGCCACTCGGCGCCGTCGGTGAAGGTCATCAGCGAGCGCAGCGGGGTCAGGTGATTGATCCGGTTCACCTCGGTGCTGGCGATGGTCCAGACGATCGAGTCGTCATCCTTGGACGGGAACGAATAGCCGAAGTTGGTAAACACCCCGGTGCGGCTGAACCACAGCGTTTGCGGGCGGTTGTCGGTGCTGGCGTAGCACAGCCGTTGCTGGAAGTAGCCGACGGCGCGGGGAAAGTTGCCGGCGCCTACAAACGGATCGGTGCCGGTCGGCGGCGTGTCGCTTTTCACCGGGGCCAGGTTCTCGTCGGTGAATGAGGTCGAAGTCGCCCGGCCGATAAATCCGTAAATCCCCGCCCCGGCGTTGTCTTTGTACAGGTGGTAATAGGTCGCGCCAGCAACCGCATCCCACACTATCGACGCCTTGAGGTTGTCGGTCTTGACGTTGATCGAATTGGACGTGACCGGCAATGATTCTTCGCTGGTCTGCGTGCCATCATCGACCACAGCCGTCACTTGGTAGCGCCAGGCCTGGGTGATCGCCGAACTTCCGCCCGCGTCTGCGGTCGCGGTGGCGCTGGCCGGCGCCGCGATGCTCGGCACCAGGCTGACCGGCGCAATGGTCCAGTCGTCGTGATCGAGCCGGATAAGCTTCTGTGGCTTGTGGCTGGGGTGGACGATATCCATCACGTCTGCCGACTGGGTGTAGTTGATCTCGAAAATCTGGTCACGGGTGAACGGCGTGACCAGCTCGAACGGCAGTCCGATATCGGGGCCGGCACTGTTCAGCACCAACCCACCGTTGCGGTACAGGCGCATCTTCAGGTGGGTGAACTCCAGCGCATAGGTATCGTTTACGCTGAACTTGAAGCGGATCAGGCGCGCCACCTCATTACCGAGGGTCTGCGCCAGGAACATGGTGCCGGGGCGATTCATCACCCCGCCGTATGGGCTGACGATAAAGTTGCTGCACTTGGCCAGGCCGGTCTGGTAGGCCGCGATATCGGCGCGCGCGGCCAGTTCCGGCCCCAGTTCGCCGCGGGAAAAGCTCGGCTGGATCAGTGAGATCGTCATGCGTGAATCTCCGTCTCATAGATCGACGGGAACGGACCGTCCGGTTCGCCTTCGTTGAGGCTGGCACACATGGCGATTTGCACGAATTGTTCGGCCAGCTGCAACAGGTTTTTGCGATTGCCTGGGTCGTTCTTCAACGGCATGACGATCAAGCCGGCCAGGCGGTAGCCCATGGCCTCGACGAACGAGGACGGCCAGCGCTCAACTTCCTCGATGCGCTTGGTGTAGCGCAGCACAGCGTCTGGCGTGTCGGTCAGGATCACCCGGCCGTCGGCTTCGTACTGCACGTCGAACTTGGGCCGGAGCGCTACCGGCTGTGTGCGCCCCGTCTCGCCCATGACTTCGTGGGCATTGATGCAGTCGTTCGGGTAGCGGTAGCGAAAGCCCCAGCCCAATGGCGGATCGCCCAGGTCGGCCAGCACCACGGTGGCGGTGGCAAACTTCCATTCCATGTCCTTGTAGGAGAACAGCGCATCACGGCAGGTATCCCAGTACCGCGAGCAAATCACCCGCTCGGGGCTGCGCTCCAGTTCATTCGCTACCGTTGAGCTGACACCGATGTGCCCTAACGCCATGTTGTAAACATCGATCTTGCTGGCCATGCGTTTCCCCTATCTGGTCATGTTCTGGACTGCTTGCACTATCGCCGTATTACAGCAGATCGCCAAATTGCAGGCGAAAAAAAGCCCCCAAACAGGGGGCAAATGGTGGTGAGGTGTACTTATGCGTCCGGCAGGTTGCTGTCGGTCGCGTGGTGGGAGCTGGTTGCGAGGTCATCCTGGCCCGAGGAAGGTGCGCCGTCCGTGACTACCAGAACAATCTCGCCGCCAGCATTCAGGCGATCGGCTTCGGCTTCGGCTTTCGCCTTGGCATCACCGTCAATCTTCTTGAAAACAACGCTGACGCGGCTGCCGTCCGCGATGCGCTCTACTGCCCAGTTGCCGGCACCAACGCCGGGCCCATTGTGTTTCGCCGCGAATTGGTCAACACCACCAACAACCACGATAGCGTCAACCTCCTTGAGCCAGCGGCCAGGGCGAACCCCGGCCGGCAGCGTGACGATTGAATCAGCGCCCTGACCCGGCGACACCAGCTTACCGCTGATGTAGTGCGGGACGTGGGTCACCTCATAGCGCTTGGCCATTCAGCCCCCTTAGACCACGTAGTTGCGGGCATAGGCGCGGAACGCCTGCACGTCGGTGGTAAGGAAGGCGTCGAAGGCGCCAGCGGTCAGCGGGCCGCTCGCCACGGTGTAGCGCACGCCCAGGTAGCGCTCGTATTCGCCCATCGGCAGTTTCACGGCGATCAGCACAGTGCCGACCGGCGAGAACGCCGCGAAGGCCAGCGCGCCAGTGGTGAAGTGCACGGTCGCAGAAGTGGCCAGGTCGACGGTGCTATCCGACTCCAGGCTCACGGTCAGGGTGGCATCGCTGCTGGTGTCGGTGGCCGCGGTCTGAGTCGAAACGACCAGATACACGTCCTGGCCGGTGCCGATATCGCGCAGCGGGTTGAGGCCGGAACTGTTGCTAATCAGGTCCATGACGTTGGTGGAAATGGCCGTGGCGGTGACCGCCTGGGCATCGGAAAACTCGGCTTGCTTGTCGACGTACATAAGTGGATCTCCTGTAGTCCTGGAAAGGTGTTGCGTGGTCTTAGACCACGCGCGCCTCGGAGTTGAGAATGGCGTCGACACGACGCACCGGAACTTCGCCGAACATCAGCGCAGGCTTGCCGTCGACTTCGTCATACATCAAGGTCGACGCGGCCACCTTGTTGACGGTCTGGCGGCGCAGGAAGCTGCGGATGGTGCGGTTACCGTAGTACGCCGGCTTGACCCCGGTCAGGGTGTGGATCATTTCCTGGGCCTGGGTCATCAGGTCGATCAAGTCGGCGCCGGCGCTGGCGTTCTTGGTCAGGTCGGACACATCGATGTTGGCGATGCGCACCACATAACGCCAGTCCGGCACAGCGATGCCGCACTTCCATTCGAAGCGATCGCCGTAGGCGCGGAAGCGGTTGTTGTTGCTGTCGAAGGCATCGATCTTGCCGAGGTCTTCGTGGTCCAGGCCGGCCTTCGAACCCTTCGGGAAGATGCCGTGGATGCTGCGCGGACCCCAGCCGACCAGCCAGACCGAGGTGTTGTCAGTGCCGGTGCCGCCCGCATCGATCACGTTGACCTTGTTCTCGGCGCCACCGGAAGTGGTCGGCACGTCATCGAAGCGCGGCGACAGGCCCACGAAAGCCTCGGGCGTGAGGCGGTCGCCGTAGATGACCTGCTGTTGCATCTTCTGGTTCATCGCCTCCAAGAACGAGGTCGACTGAGTCAACCGGTAATTGGTGGTGTTGCCGTTGAGGTCGGCCAATGCACAGTCGATCTCGGAGCGGCCTTCGAGGATGCCACAGGCTTCGTCCAACTGGGCGGTGGTCGCCTTGCTCGGCGGCACGCCGCTGTTGAGCTTGCGAAAGATCACTTCCGGCAGGCCGGTGCGCACGGTGGTGCGGTGGCCGGTCGGCAGGTTGCCCTCGAACCAGGGCATGTCGATCAGCATTTCGTTGTCCTGGCTCAGCAGTTCGGCGATGGCCGCGGTTCTGCCGTCAGGATCCAAGGTTTTGGCAACATCCAGCAGCGTCACTTTCCCGGTTAGCGTGGTCATAGGTGTTTCCCCTTAATTGGATGTAGGCCAGAGTCGCTCTTCGATACTGCGAGGGCCTTTACTCGCGTTACCGCCGTGCTCCAGCGTGTCCTGCGACATTGCCGAGCCAATAGAGTGCATGAATTTGAAGAACTCGGGGTTGGAACCGAGCGCCGACTGGTTGAGCATCTGCCGGAACTCCGGCGTGGCGAATTTGACCATGACCTTGCTGGTGATCTCCAGCGACTTCTGGAAGTTCTCGCCGCCGATCTCCGGCAGCTTGGCGCACTCGTCGGCCCAGGTTTTGTTGAGGTGGGTGATCGCCTCGACTTGCTCCTGCTCGATCTGCTCGGGCGTTGGCTGGCGGGCCTGGTCGATGGCCAGCAGCGCCTCCATGGTTTCCTGGGCCTTGTCTTGCGGCAGGCCGAGCTTCTTGAACAGCTCCTGCACCTGCGGCATCACGGCTTCGTCCAGCTCTACGCCGTCGGGCAGCTTGAACTGGTAGGCCTCGGGCACGTCGGCGGGCTTGGCTGCCTGGTCTTCACCCTCGGCTGGCTTGGTGGCCTCACCGTCAGGTTTGGCCAGGTCGCCCAACAGGCTGCCGGCTTCGGCGGCAGGTGTGGCTGGCGCGGCAGGATCAGCAGCAGGGGCTGGCGCGGGTGCAGCGGGTGCGGCACCGCCGCCTTCGCCGCCATCGGCAGGCGCTTCGTCCTGCAGGTAATGGCCAAGCATGCGATGGATGAAATGGTTCATTCAGCACCCCCAGCAAGCTTGCTACGCAGCTCGTAGCCCATAAGCGGCCAGACTTTGGCGACAGCGTTCTGGCGGGCGATCTTGCGGCCAAGTTCGGCGTCGAAGTTCTCAGGGCTGGCGCAGGCCGACTCACCGGTGACGGTGAAGCCGTTGCGCAGCACCAGGACGCAGAAGGTCAGCAGGTCCAGAGTTGCGCGCGCTTCAAAGCCAGCAATTGTGTTGGCTGTAGCCTGGCCAGCAGTGAAATAGTGCTCGCTGGCAATGTTCGCCTCAAGGCTGGCCGGCGTGATGCGCGGCGCGGTCAGGCCTTTGGCTTGAATCTCTTGCTCGATCGATTTGTCATTCATCGTTTTCGTTCTCCAGTTCGGACTCGGCCCGTTCTTGTGCAAGCCTTGCCCGGTTTTCCACCACCATGCGGTCGTACAGTTCAGGGCATTCGACCAGCAAATCGTTCATCACCTGCAGGGCAACCGTGCGCTTACCCTCGTTGTAAGCAAGCTCTACCGGCTGCACTATCTGGCACTGGCTGTAAATGCCCATCACCTCGAACCGCTCCCATATCACCCGGCGAGCGGCCGGCGTGCTCATCATCGTGCGCCAGCCTTCGCGTCGTTCAATGGCCGCCAATTTAGCGGCCTCTGCCTGTTTGGTCAAAATATAGACACCTTTGGTTAAAGTGCGCCGACCAGGGCGCTCAGGGCAGTATCACCGTCGGTTGGCGTTTCCGCCAATGTCTTGGCCCCTTGCGCCATGGCCATGCCTTGCTCCATCTGCTGTTGCTGGGCCTGTGCCTGCGCCCTGGCCTGGCGAATGGCACCCACCTGCTCGGCGTCACGGATCATGGTCGGCGGTGCCCCGACCGCGGTGTAGTACGCCTCCTGCGCCTGGTCGGTATCGATCTTGTCGAAGGCGTCTTGCTGGCCAGACTGCACCAGCATGGAGGTGAACTGCAGCGCCCGCTCGATGCTGCCAACGGCTACAGCCTTCTGCGCCTGGGCCAAGATGCTGACGTACTCGACAGTCAGCGGCACGCCGGTCAGTTCCTCGGGCGGCGGCGGGATCAGCGGAGTACCGGGCAGCAAGCCCATCCAGATCGGTTGCGACTGCTCGAGCATCACCGAGAAAACCATGTCCATCAGCGGGTCAAAGAGTTCGTCATTGTTGCGCTCGACCACCGGGCCAAGCATCAGCATTTTCTCTTCCTTGCGCTGCGACACCTCGTAGGCAGTCATGGTGCCTTCGGACTGGCTGATCAGCAGAAACAGGTCTTCGAAAAACGCCTCCGATATCGCGCCGATGCACTCGTTGATCTCGCCGCGGATGTTTGGCAAGACGTTCGGGTCCGGGGTATAGGCCGGCATGAAGGCCTGGCCGACCAAGTTGTCAGGCACCCAGGCAATGCCGCCCGGCACCAGGCTTGCGGCTTGCCCGCGCATGCTCAGCGGCGCGGTGGTGGCCGGCCTGGCGTACTGCTGCACCACGCGCAGCTTGTCAGCCTCCAACAATTGCAGCTCGCGGGATTTTCCCAGGGCCACGTCGCCCGGCCCGGTGCCGTAGACGTTGGTTCCGTTCACGTCCCAGCGCGGTGCCATGATCGGGAAGGCGGTAAAGCCACCCTGGCGCAGCACCATCGTATCGTTGCCACCCTTCTCCCAGTAGGTCGAACGCCAGGGCATGGCCTTGTTGTCGACGCGTTTCATGTCAGCGTCGGGGTTGGGCTCAATCAGGTGGCAGACGCACACCGGTTTCAGTTCGCCGCGCTCCGCTGCACCCTGGGCATTGAGTGACAGATTGTCCTTGCCGAACTGCTGCGCCATCTGCCGCGGGGTCATCGTGTACTCGCGATAGAAGGTATCGACCACGCCGCGTGCGCTGGTATCCAGGGCGAAGGTGCCGACAGGGTAGTGGTAGAAGCGGATCACGTCTTGGTCATCTGGCAGTGCGCACATGGCCGCGGTGCCATAGACCGCCTGACTGTGGAAGATCTGCGGGAGGATGTTGTACAGGTTCGACTTCGACAGCACCGAACGAATCGACTCCTGCACTTCGAACAGCCAGCGCTGCACGGCCGAGGTGCGCGGCACGCCGTTCGGTGCTTCCAGGTTGAACCATGGCCGGGCCTGGCTGGCCATGCCGCTGGCCATGCCGGCCGCGGCAATCTGCGCCGAGCGCATGGGCCGTTTGTTGTTGATCTTCTGGTCGCGGCGCCGGCCTTCGTTCGGCAGGTCACCATCAAACTGTCCATCGTTGGGCGCCAAGTAATCGCGCATGAGCTTCCACTTCGGAATCCATGTGCTATCGCGGTCAGCCAACAGCTGTTGGCCCTTCTTGCGCACCCGCTCCGCTTCGGCCATGTCGATTCTAGGCATGCTCAGCTCCCTAGCAGGGTCTTGGTGCCGGTGCTGACGGCCGACAGGCCACCGGTGCGGTTGGTGCCGGACAGCCCGGCTGCTGCCAGTTGGCGCTTACGCTGGGCCTCGCGCGCAGCCAGGGTGTCGTCGGATACGGCGGTTGGTGTGGCGGGCGGTGTGGCGCCGGTCTCGTTTGCCGATTCTTTCGCGGCTTTCTCGGCTTGTTCGGCTGGCGACAGCGCCCTTTCCGAGCCGTACAGCGTGTCGCCGGCAGGATCGGGCAGGCCCATCTTCTTGGCGAACTGGTGGCCGAGGTCGAACTTGGCGACGGCCTTGCGGACTTTCTTACCCATGGTTGAGTCTCCTGTACTTGATGGCGTAATGCCGATGGGTTACCCGGTGAGAGTAGGCGACGAACTGAAAACCGAGTTTGCGCCCAGTCTTCACCAGCCAGCGCAGGAACTCGCCGCCAATCTTGCCGCGATGCTCAGGCACAACGTACTGCCATTGCAACGTCAAACAGCGGCCGACGTGCATGTCATCATCCACCAGCACACAGGCGAAGCCGATCAGGCGGCCATTGTCGACGACAAGCAACTCATATCGATAGGCGTCCTCGGTCGCGGCCAGCATGCGCTCGGTGACTTGCTCCAGGCTGCCGCCCTCGCGGAACTCTGGCAGTTCGGCATATACGGCCGGGATGACGTCAGCGCCCAGGCACAGATCGCCCGGCGCCAGCCAATACGATTTGATCATGCCAGCGGGTCCCAATCGGTTTGCACGTCGCCGCTGGCGTTCACTGAGTACGGATCCCAACTGGTATGCATGCCGGCGTCCTGTATTTTCATCACAGGCATAGCGTAGGTCAGGGCCAGGCTGTCGCCATCGTCAGGGCTGATGCCGAGGCGCTTCTTGATATCGTCTTTCTTCTCAAGCTACAGCTGGTCGCGGGCGTTGTGGTTGTACTCGGGGCTGGTCAGTTCGGTTTCCAGTTCAGGGTCGTCATCGATTGCCAGGCCGGCGCGGATGCCCTCGCGCATCTTCCACCACATATACG
>Ga0299906_10000406_pt1 | contig 40902 bp, 37 predicted proteins | sample RVTome_14_FD_200259 | JGI IMG/M metagenome (GOLD analysis project Ga0299906, IMG submission 200259) | Soil microbial communities from uranium-contaminated site in the Upper Colorado River Basin, Wyoming, United States - RVT145D125 (version 2) ... | reverse complement strand
GATGGAGGGCAACGTCGCGTACATCGAGATCCTGACATTTGGGATGCCAGCGGGCCCGGTACGGAACGCCGTACGCGCCGTCATGGACTCGGCGGCGGATGCAAGTGCGCTGATCATCGATCTCCGCGACAACGGCGGCGGACGGCCCGAGTTGGTCGCACTCATTACGAGCTACCTGTTCGGCGACGAACCCGTCCATCTCAACTCGCTTTATTGGCGACCCCGTGATACGACGCAGGACTTCTTCACGAATCCCGACGTGGAAGGTCGCAAATACGGACCGGACAAACCCGTGTTCGTGCTCACCAGCTCGCGCACTTTTTCGGCGGCCGAGGAGTTCTCGTATAACCTGCAGGCCCGGGAGCGGGCGACGCTCGTCGGCGAAACGACAGGCGGCGGGGCGCATCCCGGGGGTGGCGTGCAGCTCCCGCATGGGTTGATGATGTTCGTCCCGTCGGGGCGCGCGATCAATCCCGTCACAGGAACGAATTGGGAGGGGACGGGTGTGGTGCCGGATGTGGCGGCCCGAGCGGAGGACGCACTGGAGGTGGCGCTACGCTGCGCGCGCCTGCCGCAGGTCATGCCGGACGTCAAGCCGCATCCGAAAAGATGTCCCGCATTGCCGCATCGAGGGCGGCTCTGAGCTCCATAGGGGTCACGCCGAGGTGAAAGGCGGCGACGACCACGGGACGTAGCAGCTCTTGCATAGGCGGGTGTCGAGCATCCGATGGTGCCTGCTGTCCCGGAGCGGCGACAAATGTACCCCTGGCGCCATCCGTCACTACGACCCCCGCGGCCTCCAGCCGCGCGTATGCCCGCGCCACGGTACCGGGCGCGATCCCAAGATCGTCAGCCAGCGGACGAATAGCCGAAAGCCGATCGCCCGGTCTCAGGCGGCCTACGGCCACCGCCTCACTGATCTGCTCGACAATCTGGTCGTAAATGAGCCGTTCGGACGAATCGTCGATCGTGATCTGCAAGGGAGCCTGAATCGGGAGGGGTCCTACCGCGGCAGAACGTGCCTTCTCGAGGGTTGCCCCCAACCCTACCAGGGCTTCTTGCGCGGCTGACCTGCCTTCCGCAATCAGGCCGAGTAGAAGGTGGACAGGACCAGCCATCGACTCGCCAGACTGCCGCGCTTGATCCACGGCAAGTTCGAAGGCCTTCTTCGTTCGACTGGTGTACGGCAGATCCTTGGGCTTGGCGCGTCGCTTGTGCGTGGGATCGCGCGCCAGGCGGGAACCTGAGAGAAGGCGTTCTACCCGTGTGCGGAGATCGGTTACCCGGATCCCAAGCGTCACCAACAGGCGGGAAAGGCCGGGGTGCGGGTCCCCGAGGAGTCCCAGGAGCAGATGCTCCGGCCCCAGGTACCCGAAGCCGAGTCGGGTCGCCTCCCTCTTGGCTGTTTCCAGCACCTTGAGGGCCTCAGGATCAAACCGTGAACGGTACCAGTCGGGGCGCCGTTGCGAGGAGAAGAGCATTGGTGCCGACCTCCGCTTGTTCCACTCACAATGGTACAATAGTGTGACAAATGTGTCAACCATAGTGATACAATGGCGCTCATGGGATGCCCGCTTGACATCCCCTGTGCAGGGCAACGGCCGCTCGACGGCGCCTCGCGATAAACGCCCCACGGCGAGACGGGACCCACCGGTGGCCCTCGGGTGCCGATAAGGGTAAACTCCAGCGTACCTGCAGTGGAGGAAAGCGTATGTCGCGCAGGCTCACCCGACTGACGGCTCTGGCGGTCCTCCTCGGCGGGGGGACGCTGACACTCGCCGCCCAGGGGGCGGAGATCGTCCCACACGGCGACGCGCACAAGCACGTCAATCAATACGTGACCGTCGAGGGACCCGTCGCGAACATCCGCGTCCAGCGGGACCGGAGCGTCTGGCTCAGCCTGGGACGGCCCTATCCCCGGGCCGACCTGGTCATCGTGGTGCCCGAGGCCACCGCCCAGGCCATCCCCAACCTCCGCGACCTCAAGGATGCCACCGTGCGGGTCACCGGGCAGATCCGCCCCAGCGGGCTCGAGGGCCCGCCGCCGATCACCGGCGTGACGCGCATGCCGGAGGTGTCCGGAGGCCGTCCTAATGCACCGTCCATTCTCCTGGAGAATGAGGGGCGCCTCACCGTGGTGAAGTCCGCGGGCGGCAGGCCGTAGCGCCGCGTACCCTCTGACCCCTGCGGGGGCCGAGGCGGGCAGGGGCTATCGCCCGCGCTCGCAGAATGGCGGCGGCCGATCGGCGGGTAGGGCACGGAGCCGGTGCGTCATCGGGTGATCCCCATCATCCCGCCTCCGCCGAACGGGATCCCCACTCCCAGGCGGATCTGCACGTCGCGCTGCGACAGCTCGCTCGATACGAGGCCGTCGGGGTCGTACTCCGCAGTGTAGCTGAACAGCTCGGCGCCCGCGCTGAGGGCCATGCCTCCCAGGCGCAGCGTCGCACCGGCCCCCACCACCCCGGTCACGTTGGTGGTTTCGGCTGCGTTGGTAAACGCCACACCACCCCGGCTGACCACCCCGACCCCGCCGTTCAGGAACACCGAGAACAGGCTTCGCCGAGGCAGGAGGAAGACCATCAGCTGCCCGGTCCCGTTGAAGAGTCGGGCGTCATGCTGCTCCGGAGAGCCGCCCGTCGGGCTCAGCGTGAAGGTGGTCGGGACGTAGGCCCCGCTCACGCTCAGCCCGACCCGGTCGCCGAAGCGGAGGCCCAGCCGCGCTCCGAGCGAGAGACCGGCCTCCAGTTCGCCGACCGTTCCGTCGGTGGCATCCACCAGCTTTTCCGTGGGGATATAGACCCCGAGTTCGGGGGCCAGGCTGAAGCGCTGCGCCGCTGCGGGGGCGGCGTGCAGCCCGAAGATCAGGACCAGGGCGAGAGTCGAGGCGGGGGACATGAGGCGATCTCCTGGGTGGCCTTCACGTCCTCCTGAACGCGGCCCCAGGCGGGGACCCGCCACGTCAAAGGATTCCTCCCCGGGTCCCGTCGATCCCCGCGCGCGGCAGAGCGATCCCTCCCTTGCCCGGTCGGCTCCTGGACCGGTCGGTTTCAGGCCGCCGGTCCGGCACGGCGGCGGCCGGTCGCGGCTGGAAGCGGTGGCTAGGGACTGGGTGCCGGTGGCTGGTGGCCGGTCAGCGGCGTCAGCAAACTGTCAAGCTGCCGGCGGTAGCGATCCGCGGTGCTGTCGCGGCCCCACGTGGCGTAGAGGGACACGGTCCACTGGAGCGCCCTGGCTTTTTCCCTCGCGCCAAGCGGTCCCTGGAGCACCCGGCGGGAGGCGCGCACCAGGAGTGGCTCCGCCTCACGGAACCGGCCCTGGCCGGAGAGGGCGTGACCCACCGCCGCCCGGGTGAGGGGGATCAGCGGGTGGGTCTCTGGCATCTCCTCCTCGAGAATCGACAGCGCCTTCCGCAGCCGGGCTTCTCCCTCCTGGGCCTGCCCGGTCTCCACCAGCACCAGCCCGAGGCCGTAAAGCGTATAGGCCTGCTGCACCTGCTGCTCGGGGTAGAGCTCCTCGCGCAGCGCCAGCACCTCCCGGTAGAGCGGCAGGGCCCGGGCATAGTCACCCCGGTCCCGGCGCAGCGCCGCCAGGTTGTTCATGGGCCCGAGCAGGGTGCCGTTCCGCCGTCCGTAAATCGAGATCTTGATGTCCAGCGCCCGCTGCATCAGCGAGTCCGCCGCCAGGGGATCCACCCGTTCAGTCGCCAGTGCCAAGTCGCTGTACGCTCCGGCGACGGCCGTGTGGCGGTCCCCGAAGACCCCCTGGAGCAGGGCCAGGGCCTCCCGCATCCGTGGGATGGCGACCTCGATGGGCTTGCCGTACGCCGAGACCAGCAGAGCATGGGCCAACTCCTTCCGGAAATCCCCCGGTGCTCCGCGCAGGATGCGCACTGCCCGGTCCGGCATCTCCACGACCCGCGGATCGCCGGGATGCGCCGAGCCCAGCAGGGCGGAGTAGTCGGGCAGGATGCTCCCGATCCGCGGATGATCCGGTCCGCCGGTTCGCTCGGCCACCTCCAGCGCTTCCTGGTACAAGACCAGGCCCCGGTCCCGGTCGCTCATCCCGACCACGTAGGCCAGGCTGCCAAGGTCGGCAGCCAGGGCGACGTCCTCGGGGACGGCTTCGGCGCGCCGCGCCGCGACGGCCCGCTCGAGCTGAAGCTGGGCTTCACGATAGTGTCCGAGCTGCTGGTAGCTCCTGCCGATAGCCCCCAGCATCGCGGCCCGGACCACCGGATCCTCCACCTGGTCCTCGTCCAGCCGGCGCGCGCCCTCGTCCAGCAGCTCCCGCGCGGTGACGTCGTCCCCGCCGGATCGGTTGGGATCCGCGGCGTGGAAGAGATCCACCAGGAAGTCGGTGACCTGTCCCGCCTTCCGGGCCTCCAGCGCCGAGCGGTCGCGCTCTGCGGCAAGCCGCCGGCTCTGGACGGTGACGGTGAGTGCATATCCCGCCAGGAACAGCACCCCGGCGGAGACCGCCCCCACGGCCCACGCGTGCCGGGTCACGAACTTCCGGGCCCGGTAGCGAGCCGACTCCCGGTGGGCCAGGATGGGCAGTCCCCGGAGGTGGCGCCGCACATCGGCCGCCAGCTCGTCCGCCGAAGCGTACCGTTCCTCCGGCTCCGGCCTGAGCGCCTTGGCCAGGATGATGTCCAGGTCGCCGCGGAGCCGCCGGGCCAGGCTCGCAGGCGTAGCCGATCGGGCGTGCGCCCTAGTCTCGGCGCTGGGCGAGGACGCGACGGCCCGGGGCGCCAGCCGGCTGGCCCGGAGCGGCGGTTCACCCGGCTGGGTCTCGCTCCCGACGGGCCGTACCCCGGTCAGGAGTTCGCGGAGGAGCAGGCCCAGCTGATAGACGTCGCTCGCCGTGGTGATCCGATCGCCCCGCAGTTGCTCCGGGCTCGCGTACTCCGGGGTGAGCGCGCGGGCGCCCACCTGGGTCTGGACCGCATCGACGGCGATCAGCTTGGCGATGCCGAAGTCCAGCAGCTTCACCCGTCCTTCGCCATCGACCAGGATGTTCGACGGCTTGATGTCGCGGTGGACCACCAACTGGCGATGGGCGGCGTGGACCGCGTCGGCCACGCCGAGGAACAGAGCCAGCCTGGCCCGTATATCGAGCCGCCGTTCGTCCGCATCCCTGGTGATCGGCCGGCCGTCGACCAACTCCATCACCAGGAAGGGCCGGCCGTCGGGCGTGGACCCGCCGTCCAGCAGCCGCGCGATGTTGGGATGGGAAAGCGAGGAGAGAATCTGCCGCTCGGTCAGGAACCGGCGGACCAGGTCGTCGGTATCGAGGCCTCGCCGCAGCACCTTGAGCGCCACCCGCTGGCGGTACACCCCGTCCGAGCGCTCCGCCTCGTACACCGTAGCCATGCCGCCCCGCGCCCGCCGCGCCACGATCTGGTAGCGCCCGATCGCGGTGCCCGGCGCCAAGTCGGCCGATGCGGCAGTCTCCTCCTTCGCCCCGAACGCCGCCACCACCACCGACTCCGGCGGCGCCGTCACCCGGCCGTGATCGGTCTCCAGCCGCTGCACCAGACGAAGCACCAGCGCGAAGAATGCGCCATCCTCCGGCACGGCCCGCCGAATGAACCTCTCCCGCTCCGTCTGAGGCAGCTCCAGCGCTTCCGACAGCAGCCGGTCGACCTCGTCCCACCGCTTCCAGAGCAGATCGGACATCAAGCCGCCGGCCTCCGGCACGACCCTACCCATCGGCGGCGCCTTCCAGGCTCTCCAGCAGATACACCTTGGCCCGGGTCCATTCCCGCTCCACGGTGCGGACCGAGGTCGCCAGGACCTGGGCCACCTCCTGCACAGTCAGGCCGCCGAAGAATCGCAACTCGACCACCTGCGCCATTCGGGTGTTCCGCTCGGCAAGCCGATCCACCGCCTCGTCTACACCGAGGACATCGGTCGGGCCGTCGGCTCCGCTTAGCACGCGCTCCTCCAGCGGGATCCGGATCCGGTCGCCGCCCCGGCGTTCGGCTCGGGCGCGCCGGGCCTGGTCCACCAGGATGTGGCGCATCGCCCGGGAGGCGAACGCGTAGAAGTGGGCCCGGCTTGGCCACTCTCCACCCTCCCGGCCCACCAGCCGGAGGAAGACTTCGTGGACCAGCGCTGTGGTCGAGAGGGTTTCGCCCCGGCCGGTCGCGAGCAGCCGGCGGTGCGCGATCGCGCGCAGGTCGTCGTACGCCAGCGCCACGAGACGAGGAAAGGCCTCGGCATCCCCGCTGCTCCAGCGGCTGAGGAGTGCCGTGATTTCGCCGGGATCGGTAGACATGGAGGGCCGGGGACTCGAGCAAACAGCCGGACCCGCCGAAGGTACCCCCGATACGGCCCTGTGCCAACCCGGCCGTCGGCAGCCAGGCTTCAGGAATCAGCCTTGACCTCACGGCGGGCAGATCACCTCCGGCCACCCACGCCCACGGCGGTCTCGAACGACGCGTCGAAGCCGAGCCCTTGCGCGACTCTCCTGCGGTACTTCGGATCCAGCTCCGCCACCCAGCCGGTTCCCTTGATCACGCCCTTCAGCGACCGGCCGTCCACCCGCTCCAGGCGGACCTCGCCCTGCTCGAGGGCCAGGAACCGGGTCAGCGTCCGTGAAACCGGATCCGCCAGCAGGTGAACGACGATCGCCTCCTGGCCGAGGGCGGCGAAGATCGTGAGCGACGGCGCGACGACCTTGTAGGTCCCCGGGGCCCGGGCGGAGTCGCCGAAGATCACGAGGACGCACTCCACCGCGTTCCGGCCCCTGTCGCCCAGGACCACGGACGCGTGTCCCAGACCTTCGCCGTCCCGCAGCGACGCGCCGGCGCCCCCGGCCATGAACGCGACCGGACCGGAGCTGGCGAACTCGAACGAGCCCGTCGTGCGCTCGGCGCTGCACGGCTCCCCGGCGGCGAGCATGCCGATTTCGAGCGCCAGTCCCTGGGATGCGCTGAGCACCGGAAGGCCCGCCCAGTCGGGTGCTGTCGGCTCCTCGGTCCCCGTACGGATCGAGTCCACCTCGATTGAGCGCTCGGCGGCCCCTCCGGCGAGCGCGACCCCGGCGTTCGGGTTCTCGTCAGGCACCACCGAGTCGACGACCTTGGCCCGGAGCAGCAGCCCGAGCGGCTCCAGCTCGCCGATCACCTGCTCCAGGACGTGTGCCGAGACCTGGGGATGGTTCTGGGACAGTGGCAGCGCTCCCCCCACTCTCCCCAAGGGCGGCAAGGTGAGCGGCACGCGGGAGAACGGCAGGTCCCCGGCAAACCAGAGATCGGCCCTTCCGCTTTCCCGGACCGGCGTGCGCGTCCCGTCCTCCGCGCGGTCGATCCACCAGGTCTCCACCGTGAGGATCCGGTGGGTGGTCGGGCGTCCGCCGATGGTGGCGGGCTGGCTTCCGGGACGCAGCGCGAAGCGGAAGGAGTCGAGCACGGCGGTGCCGCCGTACCCCGACGGCGAGCGATGTCCCGGTCCCAGCGTCGCCGGTCCTTCCAGCGCCCGGACCAGTACCGAGACGTTGCGGGCCATCACGGCCGGGGCTCCCCCGACGTTCTCACCCGCCACCATGACGATCTCGCCGCCCCCATCCTCCGGACTGCCGGTCGTGCGAACCACGGTCAACTCGGCGCCCTGGACCACCGCCCAGCTGAAGAAGTCGTCCGCAACCCGGTAGCTCAGCGCCACCGCTCCGGACGTTCGGGGCCACGCAGACGGGGTTGGCATGCCGGCCACCAGAAGGATGACGCCCGCGGCGGGCGGCAGCAGCAGCAGCTTGACCATCGGGACGCCTCCGGCGTGAAGGACTCTCGGTGCGGTGCCAGGGCTCGAAGCTCGGGGCCGGCCGTGGCGCTTGTCTATGCACGACCTCTTGTGCGAGGATCGATGGTCATGCGGGGCAAGTGACCTCGAGGCGGCCTTCGACGGCGGACTCGGCGCCGGCGTCGTCCACCTCGAAACGGCCCTCCGCCCGCACCGTCCGGCCGTCGATCCGGATGAGCGGCTGGTCGTACGTCCCGCCCTCGTCCGACCAATCGGCCTCGGAACCGCTCCGCATGGCCTCCGCGCGATAGCCGGTCCCGGCCATGAGGTCGCCGTAGTACACGCTGACCGTATGGATCAGGCCCAATCCAACCGAGCCGCGGTCCACGACGACCGTGAAGCGCGTGCCGTCCTCGGTGGTGCCGGTGCCGCGCAGCGTCTCATCCGGGCTCTCGATCTCCGCGTCACTCAGATTGCAGGCGGTCATGACCCGGAAGGCGAACGTGCGTTCGTCCAGCCAGAGTGTGCCATCCGTCCGGTCAGCGGCGGCGGCGGCCTTCGTCGCCTGGGCGGGGGTGCCGTCCAGTGAGCCCGCGGACTCGTTCGCGCGGTCGCGGCCGCACGCGCCGAGGACCAGGGCCTGGGCCAGTGTCACGGAAACGGCCAGAAGCAATCTCTCGGTCCTCACGTTCATGGTCCGTCCTTCCCTTTTGTGTCGCATGGAGTCCTTCCTCTCAGCGCAGCGAGTCCGGCACGGCGACGCAGCGGCCCATGGTCCCCGTGAGGCACCTGCGCGCGCGAAACTCGAGCTGCACCGAGACCTCGTCGTGCATCGTCGCGTCGCCGCGCAGGGTCCAGAACCTTCCGTCGACCGTACCTGAGACCCAGTCGTAGTCGATGCTAGTGAACCTGACCGTCGCGGGCGCCGGCAGCGTGCTCACACCGACGTGCACCATGCCGTCGCCGCTGACGTATTCGCGGTGCGATCGAGAGAACGGATCGTCCTTGAAGTCTCCCCGGAGCAGGCGATCCGCCTCGAAGACGATTTCGCTGCCTGGCTCGAGCTGGTAGGTGCCGGGGCGATGGATCCCGGCGCCGGGCTCGCGACGATCGAAGCTGAGGTGGATGACGACGTTGGGCTGGGCTCCGTCATCACTGGTGAGAATGAGGTCTGTCAGGCCGAAGCCCCAGCGGCGGAGCTCGTCCGGCGGCATGTACGGTGAGTAGACCAAGAACGGGTAGCTTGCTTCGACCCGGGAGCCCGAGTACCTGCCGCCACGCGGGCCGCCGATGGTCAGCGTCCAGTACGAACCGCCCAGCCGGATGTCCCGGTACACCCAGCGCGACTCCCCGCCCTCCGGCAGCTCCGCGCGGATCTCGAGGTCCACGGTTTCGCCCTCGACGTGATCGCGGCCCAACTGAACGTCCCCCTCGTATTGCCACACGCCCTCCCGGACCCGATGGGCCGGGCGATACGGAGGCCCGTCGGCGCCCGACGCCGCCGGGGAGACGAAGAGGCGGACGCGATCGATGGGATCGTCGGCTGCGACGCCGATAATGCGCGGGCGCAAGCGAAGCGAGTCCGCGCGCCCGTCTCCCGGTGCTCCGAGCACCATGACCATACCTGAGTCCGTCAGCTCCTTGCCGGTCACGGGATCCACCAGCTGCACCACGTCGCGCCCATGGGTCGGGTGGGTTCGCGTGTCCATTATCGCCGCCGGCCTGGCCGGCAGCGTCTGGTCCTCGGGACCCATCGCCTTCCCCACGAGATGTTTGGTGCGGTCCATCGTCTTCAGCTGGCGAACCAGCTCTGCGGAGTGAAAGCCGTCGTCGACCAGGTCCAGCATCGAGCCGATCACATCCCAGGCATCGCCCGCCGAGACGTTCTCCGCGAACCCGAACACCGTGACTGCCTCGTTTCCTGGGGGCGCGAGGATGTCCAGCAGCACATCGTTGACTCCCGAGAAGCACGCGCCCAGAAAGACGATCGCCTTCTCGAGCCCGCTGGGATATTGCTCCCGGAAGAACGGCCACCAGAGCACGAGGTACGGGTAGTCATGCTCCCACTGGTGCGGGCCGCACGCCTCCCCGGCGCTCGTCATCGGGTTCGCGTTCCCCTCCGCGGCCTGGTTCGCGCAGCTCGCCGCGTCCTTCGCATCGAGCTTGGGCCATGCTGGGCGCCACCCCGTCTCCCCGGGAGTATCGTACCGGGTGACTGGATCCGGCGGCCTGGTCGGCGAGTAGTTCACGGCCATGTAGATCTCCACACCAAGGTAGTCGCCGTACTCCTCCTGTTTGGCGCGGCCGGCGTAAATCAGCGGACAGAGGGTCCCGGTCGGGCCGGTGAACCGCTCGGCGGGGCGGCCCCCGGTAGGAGCCCGCCGAATACAATTGACCGCCGTCCCATGACTCGCGAGAACGATCAGGTTCAGCTTCCGCGTATCCCACCCGAGGAAGTCGTCGAACACGACTTCCCCCGACAGCATCGACACCCCGCCGAGCGTCATTTGCTCGCGACCCGGGTCGGCCGGGTTGTCGCTGAGCTTCGAGAGATCGCCGCGGTAGGTGACCGTCCCCCCATGGATCTCGCGGTAATCCTTGATGATCCGTGTCCGCCGCGCGAAGTCCGCCCCCAGGCTGTTGCTGTACCCACGCTCCGCCCATTCGTGATCGAATGGGGAGAGGATCAGTGCCTTTTTCCCTTCGCCGGGCTCGCCTACGACGCGCTCTCCCTGCGCTGCCAGCGTGGCGTAGAGCGGACGCGGGGCGAGCACGGCGCCTAACGCGGAACCCAGCGACGCGAGCGCCGCACCGGGTTCCGAGCGCAGTCGCATCGAGGCCGGGGCGCTTCCGCGATGCCCGACCCGCGGCGGCGTCGGTGGCTGGACCGGGCGGTGATGGTCCATGTCGTTTGGCATGAACACCCAGGCGGGTCGGCCACCCTGCAGCCGGAACCGCACCCCGGAGCCGTCCATCGTCACCTCGGCCATTCCGGGCAGGCGCTCAAGTATCCCCGCGATGCTGTCCACGGAGGGAGCCGATATCGAGTAGCGCGCGGCGATGGCCGCGAGCAATTTCGTCCGGGCGGTGACCCCGGGATCGACTTCGTTCCAGGTACAGGGATAGCCCTGCTCTTCACAGGGCAGGACGAATTCGGCCAGCCGGACCACAAGCTGGTCCCCCGATCCGCGGCAGGCGGCCGGCATCAGGCCAAGCAGGAGTCCCAAGCGCACCGCTGCCCGCGGGCGGTACGGCCGGGGCCTCGGCGGATTCCTGAAGCGCGTTGTCATAGGCAGTCGCCGGCGTGGTGGACTCCGGCTCAACGCAGCCTGCCGCCAGACCCCGCCACCCGTCACTGCAGCGGCTGCAGCGCCGGCCGCCGCTCCGCGGTCGCCACGGGGCAGCCACCAACTGGAGGCCAGCTCTTCCTGATCGACCGTGACCGGCTTCGGGCTGAAGGCCGGTTCCAATCGCGGAGAACGGGTGCGCGGGATGGCGTCGTGGAGGAACCGCCAGCGCTGAGGCGCCCCTCCCGCTCACCGACCTCCGGAGGCTTCGGCCGGGCCGCCGCACCCAGCCTGAGGGTGACCCGGGTCCGGCAGGGTGGCGGGGCCCATGGGCCGATTGCGTTCAGGATCCCGAGGGCCTCGCACGGGCACCCGCTCAGGAGGCTGGCAAGGTTCGGAATCCGTGCGCTCCTTGGCTCTGGGCCGGGTTGGCCCTCGCCATGTTCGCCCTGCGCGACCGGCGGGCGGTCGCGGTGGCATCGACAGGCCCGCAGGACGGAAGCGCTCATGCCAAGTCATCGCGCTCGTCGCCCCCGGTTGCTGGCCCTCCTGGCCGCGCTGGTGATGGGCCAGGCAGCGGCTGGCAGGCCCGCGCTACTGGCCCAGGGCCTCGATCTCAAGTCACTGGTTGGCGACTGGATCCGGGTGGAAAGCACCTATGACCCCAACGATCAGATGCGAATCCTTCTCGCGGGGAGCGAAGCGAAGCTCACTCGCGTCCCGGCCAGGGTCCATGCCGCCTTTCGGGTAGGACTGACGCTTTGGGCCGACATAGGGGCCGATGGCTCGGTCCGGGTGCGCGGCAGCGACGGCAACTACTACCAGGGACGCCTGCGCCTGGAGGGCACGGACCTTCTCCACGTGAATGTCGCCATGTCCACGGCCGGCAGCGTCCAGGTCTGGCGACGGGCCGGTCCCACCATCGACGGCGTCTGGGTCCGCATCGCCCCGGGAGACCCCGGGTGGGACGGGATGCAGATCCAGGTGGTCGACGACCAGGCGACCATCAAGTTCCTGGCCGGCGCCGCGCCACGCCAGTTCCGGGTCGGGACCTTTCTCTGGCGCGGCATCCGCGGCGACGGGGCCGTGGATGTCCTCGGCAGCGACCGGCGGTATCACATCGCCACCCTGAAGCTCGAAACCGAAGATCGCCTCCGGCTGACCCGCGAAGGCGTCCCGGGCGGGGAGCTCTGGGTCCGCCCGGCACTGGTCACGGTCGCCCGCACCGAGGCGGCCGACTCCACCGCCACGTCTTCGGCCTGCGTCGGGAGCGCGGTCGACGCGCATGCTATCGGCCGCCCCTGGGGATGGAGCCTGGACTACTCCGACAATGTCACCGGGACTGCCGCCTCCCTGGGCGTGCTGGATTACCGCGGATCCGCGCCCGGCCTGGGGTACATCGTGACCGATCTCGACCGATACTCCTTCGCGGGCATGGGGCAGGGTTTCTCCTTCGTCTGGCAGCAGGTGCGGGGTCGGACCAGCTCCGCGGCGCATGTGGACCTCACCGCCTCCGAATACACCGCCCGGAACCGGTCCTATCGCGAGGAGGGATACCGGGCGGCGGATATCGAGATCTACACCACACCGCAGGGGCTCCGGTATGCCGGATCGTGGATACCCAACCCCGAAGGCATCGACTGGCATGCCGCCTTCGGGCTCACCAGTGACGACTTCGGCCGGCAGTTCCAGCAACGCCGGCAGATGGGGTTCCGCCTGGTGGATATCGAAGCCTATGCCACCTCCAGCGGCATCCGATATGCCGGCATCTGGCACCGGAGCTGCGATAACAGCGACTGGCGGGAGCTCCGGGGAATGACCCGCGAGGGGTATCAGCAACGGTTCGACAGCCTGAATGCGCTGGGGTTCCGTGTCGTGGACTTCGAATCCTATCGGACCCCGAGCGGGCAACGGTACGCGGCCATCTGGGAGAAGGTGCCCGGCTTGGCCTGGGCCGTCCGGACCGACCGCAACCTGACGTGGTTCCTCAACTATCACCAGCGCTACACCGACCAGGGCTACCGGCTGGTGGACTTCGAATCGTACGAAACGGCGGAGGGGACTCGCTACGCGGGGATCTGGGCGGAGCATGATCCCCGGTACCGGCTGGCGTTCCGGCAGGCCCTCGATGACTCGGTCGAGGCCTATCGTGGCCGTCAGCGGGTGCCCGGCATTTCCGTGGCGATCATCCGCAACGGGGACCTGATCTACCGGCGCGGGTTCGGGTGGGCCGACAGCGCCCGCCAGAAGGAGGCCTGGTCCGGAACCGTATATCCCACGGCCTCGGTCGCCAAGGCGTTCGCCGGAACCCTTGCTGCCCGGCTCGAACAACGCGGGCTGATCGACCTGACCCAGCCCACCCGGAATTACGTGGACAGTCTGCCGTCCGGCGCTACCCATACCCTGGAGCAGCTGCTGGCCAAGACCGGGTGCGTGGTGCATTACACGGAAGGACCCGAGCCGCCCGAGACGTACTATCGCTGGCGGGCAGACGCCCTGCGGCCGATCCGCGACTCGATGATGCTGCCCAGCTGCACCCCGGGCCAGCGCTGGCACTATTCGACCCACGGGTTCACCCTGGTGGGCGCGGCCCTCGAAGCCGTGACCGGCAAGGACATCGTGCAGCTCATTGACGAGGAGATCGCCCGCCCGATGGGGCTTCGCACCCTGGGGCTCATGGACGTCTACAACCCCGGGACCGGGACTTCCGGAGCGGCACCGACCTACTGGAACACGCTTCCGTACACCATGGACACCACGACCACCCGCGGGACGCTGCCGAGCCAGGTTGCCAGGTATGAGGACGCGTCCTGGAAGGTGCTGGGGGGGGGCCTCCAGATCGATGCGCCCGACCTGGCCCGGTTCGGCTGGCTGACGCTCGACGGGCGGGCGGTGTCGGACTCGGTGCGCGACAACCGTCTCTGGCGGGTGCTCACGACTGGCCTGATGCAATGGAGCGACACCACGAGCAATGCCGTCTCCACCGCCCTGGGCTGGGAAGTACGGACCACAAATGTTGCGCCTGCCGGTTCCCCAACGGACGCGAGGCGGGTGGCGGAGCACCTTGGAACCGCCACCGGCGGGCGGGCCTTCCTGACTGTGTATCGCGATGACGGGCTCGTGGTCGCGGTGCTATCGAACCAGCGGCAAGGTCCCGGAACCATCCGCCATCCGGTGCAGGCCGTGGCGCGCACCTTCGCCCAGATCGTGCTCAACTCGCCTCCGCCCCCACCCTGAGCCTCGCGGCGGCGGGTCTGTCACAGCGGGCGCCGGGAGGGCCGAAGGATCGGATGCGGTTCGCGGGAGCCGGAGCCAGCCCCGGGCTCTTCATCCTCGACTGCACCGCGTCCGCGACACCGAGAAAGAGATCGAGCTTGGCCCAGAGATCGAGCCGGACAGCGTCGGCGTACCGGGTGACCGCTGACGACATCGCCCGGTCCCGCCGTCGGCGCGGCCCCAGACGGTGGCCCCGTTGAGGACCAACTCGGCGTTGGTGCCCCGCGCGCCACCCCCCATCCCGCAGTCCCGGCGGCAGCGATCCCCCCCAGTGGTTTGGCTCCACCCATTCTCCTGCTCCCGGGTCAGGGCTCGTCGCGGCTGGGCTTCACCCCGACGTCCGATCGCCGGCCGGACAGAATGCAGAACCCGATGATGCAGTTCTCGGGGGAGCAGAACTCGCAGAACTTGATCTCTTCCCGCGGCTCCATGCACTGACCCGCCACGCAGGGCCACCCTTCGGGGCAGTCGACGCCGGCGCAGGGATCGCGCTTGAGCCCCAGATTGAAGCAGCCCCCGGCCAGCCGGAGCTCGCCCGCCTTGCAGAGGAGCCCGGACGAATCGAAGTCCTCCAGTGACTTGAGGCACTGCCCTCTCCAGAGGAACTCGCCCGGCCCACAGCTCCGGGTCCTGGAAAAGACGTTGGGGCTCATGGCCAGACAGGCACCGGAGACGCAGGTCGTGCCTCCCGGACACTCGACGCCGGAGCAATAGTTCCGCTCGGCCGCCAGGCAATACCCTCCCCAACACACCTGACCCGGGGCGCAACGGACCTCGCCGCAACTCCTGGTGCTCCGGGGCAGGGCCAAGCAGCGACCTTGATAGCAGGTGTTCCCTTCGGGGCATTTGACCTCCGCGCAGGCCCGGTCGCTGGACTGGAGCACGTAGGTCCGCCCGTTGTATTCGATCGTCGCGTCCTGCGCGGAGACCGGACCCGGGGCCGCGAGCAGGGTCGTGAGCAGGAGTGCGATCAGCGGCCCGCGCCGGGGGGCACTCCCTCGCGGGGCGAAGGATCGGCGCTACCGGTCGCGCGGACGCCAGACCCACCCGGTGACCGGCAGCCGTATCGCCGGTGGTGATCCAGCTCTCAGGGGGGCGAGATCCAGATCGGCCGCCCACCCCTGAGGCGGAAGCGCACCCGGTGGGATCCCGCTCGGAGACCTCGAGCGCCCGGGTGAGAAGGGGGAACCGTGGCGGGATGCGGTGGGAATCCTCGTTCAGTTCGGGGGAACAGAACGTACCAGCCAACCAGGCAGCCGCCATGACCGACCACCCCAGCCGCCGCGATGCCGTCCACCTGCTCGTTACCGGAATCATCGGGGCGCCCCTGCTCGACCGCAGGGTCGTCGCCATGGCCCGAGCCTGGCTCCCCGGTGCGAGCGCCGCCACGTTCTTCAACCGCAACATCCCGTCCGAGGCCCATACCCAGATGGGGAACCTCGCCCCGGACGGGATCGCGAGCTTTTCGTTCACTCCTTCCAACGGATGGGTCATCACCACGCTCAAGGGGCGGCGCTTCGCCCGGAACATCCCCCAGGCGTGCTACAACCAGTTGCTGCAGTACCTCTCATCGGGTCACCGGATCGAGGCGGTCGCCTTTCCTCCCCAGGGCGGGGCCACCTGGGTCATCGTCACCGATCGCATGGTCTCGTCCTCCGGCCTCCCCAGGGAATGCGCTGCTAAGCTCACCGAATATCGCAACCAGAACCGGCGGATCCTCAGTGTGGCCTTTCCGCCGGCAGGCGGAAATCGCTGGGTCATCGTCGCCGAGGGCGCCTTCTTCGCTCGGAACGTTCCCGACGAATGCTATCAGATCCTTCGGAACCTCGGCCAGCGCCCCAGGCCCGACGCGGCAGTCCCGCGCCAGGTCCACCAGGTGGCCTTCACGCCTGGCGGAGGATGGTCCATCCTGGCCGACGACTACATCTTCGCGCGAAACATCCCTGACGAGTGCTGGGACCGGATGCGCGCGTTCCGGAGCCAGGGACGCCGGATCCACAACGTCGCCTTCTCTCCCGAGCGGGGAGGGTGGTCGGTTCTGTCGAATGAAGCCGCGGGGTCGCCTCCCCGGGACGAAATCCGGAGCTTCGAATCGAGCGTCCGGCGCGGCAGTGTAACCGAGTCCATCTGGGAGCGGATGCGCTTCTCCAACGTCCCCGGTGTGGCCGTGGCCTGCGTCATCAACAATCGGATCGCCTGGTCCTGTGGGTACGGACAGCTCGAGCGCGGAGTGGACCACGCCGCGCACCCGGAAAGCGTCTTCCAGGCAGCCTCCATCAGCAAGGTATTCGCTGCGCTCGGCGCGATGGTGCTGGTGCGGAACCGCTCCGTGCGACTCGGCGACGACATCCGGGACCACCTCAGCTGGACCGTTCCGGTCGGCATCCCGGGCACGCAGCCCGGCCCGATTCCCATCCCGACGCTCGAGCGGCTCCTGAGCCATCAGGCTGGATTCAATGTCCCCTCGTACGGCGGCTATCGGGTCGGGCTCTCCCTCCCTACCCTCGATGAGATTCTCGCGGGCAGCTCCAGTCGCCAGGGGGTCACCGTGAATTCACCTGCCATTCAGATCACCATGACCCCGGGCACCTTCTCCTACTCGGGAGGAGGCATGCAGGTCGTTCAGAAGCTGATCGAGGACGTCACCTCGCGATCCTTCGAAACCTGGATGAAGGCCAATGTCCTGGACGCCTTCGGAATGCTTGACAGTTCCTTCAACACCGCGGTGTCCTCCTCCGCGTTGCGCGAAAACAACGTCGCCACGGGGCATGCCACCTCGGGCGCTCCGATCACCGGCCGCCGGAACCAGTACCCGGAGGCGGCCGCGGCCGGCCTCTACACCACGGCCCTTGACCTGGCCCGGATGATCATCGCGGTCAATCGGATCGCCCGGGGACAGGCGCGGGCGGGAGTCCCCCTTGGCCAGGCCGAGATCACCGACATGTTCACCTTGCGCGGCTCGGGCTACGGTCTCGGATTTCGGGTCAACGGATCGGCCCCGGGCGCCGCGGGATTCCGATATTCCCATGGCGGCACCAATACCGGATTCCGGGCCCTGTTCTACGGCTATCCCAACCGCGACGGGGGGGCGGGGGTGGTGGTTCTGAGCAACGGCAGCGCCCAGGACGGCGGGAATTTCCGGGCCGCAGTGGCCGATGCCATCGCCGCCGTGTACGGCTGGTGACCAACTCGGCCGAGCAGGAATCGCGGAACCAGATCACGACGAGATCTTCGCGTCCGTTCCCGTCGGCGGGCGAGAGCCGGATCCAGGTGTCGGTGAGGCGCCTCTCCCGCTCACCGACCCTCCGGACGCTTGGGCCGGGCCGCCGCACCCCGCCTGGGGGTGACCTGGGGTCCGGCAGGTGGCGGGGCCCATGGGCCGATTGCGTTCATGTTCGATCAGCACGCCCGCTCACCCCACCGGAGGCACCCATGAGGACCACGCGACCCCACGCCATCGCCGCCTGCTTCGCCCTGCTGCTCGGCGGCTGCGACGATCCGTTGTCCCACCCGGAAACACTCGTTGCCGGACCGGCGCTGCTGGCGAACACCATCGATGACGCCGTCGGCAAGATCGCGTACGTGGTCGGAGCCGGCACGGACTTCGACCTCTACGTGGGGAACCCGGACGGCACGGGTCTGGTCGACGTCTCGAACAGCGACCACTTCGACACCGGCCCGGACTTCTCGCCCAACGCCAGGCGGATCGTGTTCTGCAGCAACCGCGAGGGCGATGAATTCGGCGGCGACATCTTCGTCATGAAGGTGGACGGGAACGATCTGCAGCGCCTCACGAACTTTGGCTCGGCCTGCAACCCGAGCTGGGCCCCGAGCGGACAGAAGATCGCGTTCGAGAGCGGGCATGAAGATCCCGGCTTCGACATCTACGTCATGAACGCGGGCGGCGGCGACGTCGTCAACCTCACCAACGTCGAGGCGAGCGACGGAAAACCGATCTGGTCGCCCAACGGACGGCAGATTGCGTTCAGCAGCGACCGGGGCCGCGAGGTACCCTTCAGCGCGTTCGACATCTTCGTGATGGACGCCGACGGCGGCAACGTCCGCCGCCTCACGGAGGCGCCGGACGGCGGCTTCGACCTGCCGTGGAGCTGGTCGCGGAACGGCAAGCAGATCGCGTTCTACCGGGCCGGCCCGGGGGGGGAAACCGACATCTACCTCGTGAACGTCGACGGCTCCGGCGAGACCCAGCTCACCGATGACGACGTCAGCTCGCTCGGCGCCTGGTCTCCCAACGGCCGGCAGATCGCCTTCTCGCGGGACAACCGGCCGTTCATCATGTACGCCGACGGCTCGGACGCCGAAGCTATCCCCCTCCCGGCGGTGCTGAACGGCAAGATCGTGCACGCCTACGACTGGTCGCATCCCTGACGGGTGCGGCGGCCGCGGCCGCTCGTGTCGGGTGAACGTGCGGATCCGCGTATCAGGGGGTGAACTTCGGCAGGGCCGGATCCGGTGGCGGCGGGAGCGGATCGGGCCGGATCGGATAGGGGATCTGGTCCGGGGCAACCCCCTCGATCCGGACCCGCGCGGTTTCCACCCCCACGCGGTCCAGTAGCTCGGCCAAGTCGCTGTTGCGCGCAGGTGGCGCGCAGCACCCCGGCCTCGGTTGAGGTACCGGCCCGGTTGCCGAAGACCGCCTCCACCACCAGTTCCAACTCGGAGGTCCTGATCAACGGCCCGTCGGCCGGGCGCCGAGCGAGAGGCCGGCCTCCATCTCGCCTACGGTCCCTTTGGTCGCGTCCACCAGGTTTTCGGTCGGGATGTAGATCCCGATCTCCGGGGCCAGGCGAAGCCGCTGGGCTCTCGCTTCGCCGGGCGCGCCCCCCGTGCCGAGCAGGATCAGTAGCATGAGTCCGACGCGAGTCATGTCCATGCCTCCCGTTTGCCTGGTGATCACACCGCCCTGGACGATCCATCGGGCACCGGCCGTCGGGACATTCAGCGTCGGACGGGCCAGAAAGTCGTGGGCCTGCCCCCGCGTCGGACCTAAACGCCGAATGGAGTACGGTTCCGCCACCAGGGGGAGGCCCTCGCGCCTTGCCGAACGAAATCGTCAGCGCGAACGTCCCCTCCTGCTCAAAGGCGATCTGCCGGGTGAGATGCGTGCGCCTGAGGGGGGAGGGGTCGAACGTCAGGTAATCGAACCAGTGGATCACGGAGTTCCCCGAGGACCGGCCGGTGCGGGCCCCCTGGTACGAGATCCGCCATGAGCAACTCGCTCCCGACAGTCGAACCGAGAACCTGCTTTCCCCCTTTTCCTCCTTTTCGGTCGGCAGCAGCACGACAGCCTCCAGCTCGTACTCCCTGTCCTGCTGGAGGTCGAAGCCCACCGGCACGTCCTTGAACTCTACCCCGCCACCGCCCGGTGGCGGATTCCGGCAGTGCGTTCCGTTGAACCGAAGCGACCAACCACTCCCACACGAGGCGACCATGATGCGGGCTCCGGGAGCGAACCGGAAAGGAACGGACATGCGCAGCACACTCGCGGGACCGTTCGTGACGTGGGTGGTCGCCGTGCTGGCCTCGGGCTGCTCGCCAGACGGAGAGGATTCATCGCGGAGCTCGCCCTCTCCGCCTGCCCGCTCGCGCCAGGACCATGCGACAGCCGCCGTGCCGGCGCCGCTTCCGTCCGCCGGTCCGGCGGCCGGGGCGGGGGGACTCAAGTCTCGGCTCAGGCCCCAGTATCTGGCTGGAGAGTGGTGCGCCATCTTCAGCCAGGAACGCTCGAGATACGTGTTCGGCCCCGACGGATCCTTCCGCCGCGCCCTCCCGGGAGCGGACCTCACCACGGGGGCGGAGTACGGGATAGTGCACGACCTCCTTGAGGACTTTCACGTGGTCCGCGAGGTGGAGGCGGATCGGTTCGTCCTCGCCCGCGGCGGGCGCGGACATCGGGGTTACGTCTTCCGGCGCGGCCCCTGTTAACGGGCGCGGGATCCCTGACGGGTGCGGCGGCCGCCGCCGCTCGTGTCGGGTGAACGTGCCGATCCGCGTATCAGGGGGTGAACGGGTTCGCTCGGAACGGGGATCTCCGTCCAGATTCGCGCGGCCGGCCAGCAGATCGTGGGCTGACGCCAGCTCCCCGTCGGCTTCGCTTCCCCTTCCCGTGGGCCGCAGGGCCGCGCCCGGCCCGTGCGGGCGAGTGGTCACCATGAGCCGGCTCGAAGATCCCTGCCGCCCCGCCCGGGTGGCGGGGTCGGTGGGCGGTTTGCGTTCAGGGCCCTGAGGCTTCGAGCCGGCACCCGCAAGGAGGTAGGTCATGATCTGGAGTTCCCGCGCTCCCCGGTTCCCGGTCGGGCTGGCGCTGGCGCTGTTCGCCCTGCCCGCACTTCCCGCCGTTCCAGTGTTTCCCGCCCGCCTCGAGGCCCAGATCCTCAAGCGGATCAAGAAGACGGTGGCCAACGCGGCCGAGCAGGAGACGCTGGACCAGATCGACCGCCTGGTACGGGGCAAGATCCGCTGCGTCTTCGACGATCTCGAGTGCATCCGGAAGGCCGAGGAATCGGGGGAGGGCGTCGTCCTCACCGATGACGACGGCGGGATCCTGGTGGATGACGAGGGGAATCCGGTGTCCGATCCGGAGCAGGGCGCCGAGATTGCGGGCCAGGCCGGCCGCACGGCGAAGCCGGGCGAAGGGGCCTGGGCCAACTACGACTTCGTGCCGGGCGAGCAGGTCCTCTTCTACGAGGACTTCGCCACCGACCAGGTCGGCGACTTCCCGCGTCGCCTGGAGTTGGTGCGCGGCAACTGGGAGATCGTCGAGTGGGAGGGGCGCCGCTTCCTGCGCAACACGGGTCCGCGTCACGCGGCCGTGCAGATCCCGCTGCCGTCCACCTTGCCTGAGCGCTTCACCATCGAGCTCGACGCGTACCTCCCGCACGGGAATCAGCAGCTCATCGTCGCGACCGCGCCCCCGCCGACGGGCGGCATCGTCTCGGCGCTGCCGGGCAACTACTTCCAGATCGGCGCGGCGCAGGGCACCGGCGTCACCGCCCGCGCGAGAACCGCCGTGCGGTCGTTGAACCGGACGCCGATCGTGTCGCAGGAGCTCGCCCCGATCCGCATCATGGTCGATGGCCGGTACGCGAAAGTGTACGTCGGCGAGCAGCGCGTCGCGAACGTGCCGAACGCGGAGCTGCCGCGCGGCGGCGCGCTGTACCTCGAGAATATCAACTTCGCGAACGAAGCGAACCCGATGCTGATCGGCAACATCCGCATCGCGGCGGGCGGCCGCGACCTGTACGACGAGCTCGCGGAGAAGGGGCGCGTCGCCACGCAGGGCATCCTGTTTGCCACCAACAGCGACCGGATCCGCCCGGAATCGACCCCGACCCTGAAGGAAATCGGCGAGATGCTGAAGGCACACCCTGAGCTGCGGATCGCCATCGAGGGCCACACCGACGGCGACGGAGAGGAGGAGTACAACCAGGAGTTGTCCGAGCGGCGGGCCGCCGCCGTCAAGGCCTTCCTCGTGGAGACCTACGGCATCGCGGATGACCGGCTCCAGGCCGCGGGTTTTGGCGAGTCTCGGCCGGTCGCAGAGAACGCAACGCCCGAAGGAAGGCAGCAGAACCGCCGGGTCGAGCTGGTCCGGCAACCCAGCTGAAACCCCGCAGCCAAGAGGAGGCGAGTATGGCAGCACGAATCAGGCAATGGACCACTTTGGGTGCCCCGATCGGCATCCTGGCCCTCGGCTTGGCCACCGTCGCGTGGATGTCCGGTCCCCCATCCAACCCCGGCCACCGTGAGGCGGCCGACTGCCTGGTCAACATCACGGCCAGGAACCGCGGGACAACGAACATCTCGGCCGACTTCTACAACAGTCAGGTCCGCCGGAGGTGGGGAGGAATCACCTGGGAAACGTGGAAGGCCCTGAAAATCAGAGCCCAGACCGTGGAGCCCGGGACCACCATCCGGCGCTCCTACACCGCTCCGGGCCGATGCGATGTCCAACGCCAGTGGCGATGGAAGTTCCGGAAGGGAACCAGCAACTATACCTACACCGCCTCGACGGAAGTCGAGGTGGGCAATACATCCATGGATGTCAGCCTCGGAGACGTGAGCCCGTTCTTTTGATGGACAGCAACCGCAGGAACCGCTTGCCGGCAGGTTCATTCCGAGTTTGGCGGCGGCGGCAAGCCAGTCGCCACGCGCTCTACGGGGCGTCCTAGCTTGGGAAGGCTCGAGCGCGGATGCCGCCCGGTGCTTTACGGGCACGGCGCATTCGGGTCTCAGGGCGCTTGGCCTCCGACACGTACGAGGCCCAGGCTCGTCGATGGGCCGGCGGAAGACTGTCATACAGGGCCGCGACCTCGGGATCGTCCTTGAACACGGCTCGGAGTTCATCTGGGACGTGTACGGGTCGAGGGGCCACATCCAGTTCCAGTGCGACCTCGACGGTGTCTCCACAGCCGACACCCGCCTCTTCGCGGAAGTCTCGCGCAATCGGCACGCGCAGGGCGCCCTCGCCTCGCGAAGCAGTTCCACGGAATGCGTAGCCGGATATGGTGCCTCGGACGGCTTGCCGGCCCGGTCCCCAGTTCACCGCCACATTGGGTGGGATGATGAGGAAGGTCCACGACGTATAGGGCCGTTTTCTGCCGGACACGAGGATCGTCTGAAAGCGATGCATCCCTGGTTCCTTAGGTAGGTGCGAGAACGCGGAGACAGCTTGCCAAAGCGCTCGATGAGTAGGGCGTAGGACCCATATATGAGGTGAATCCAGGCGGTTTCTGGAAACCTCGAGCTCTCCCTGATGATCCGTGCCTCGACTCGTCCTGGAACTCCTCCCCGGTCGGGGCGGTCAGGACGATCTCTCCGCTGTCGCCGCTGACGCGCACGCCCAGGGTGAGGTGGGCGTAGCCATCCCTGGTCAGCGTCTGCTGAAACCACCTGGCGACCGACTGCTCGATGTCCGAGGCACTGCTGCCGTTGGAAAGGGAATACAGGGGAGCGAGGTAGGGGGGCCCCCCGCCAAGATCGATCGTGAGTCGGTTCATGAAAGGGCCTGTCCGGTCGAAGTGGGGACCTGTGGGAGTCCGAACCTGGGAGCGGTGCCGCTCGGAATATCGGCGAGGCCCCCCCCGGCCCGCTGATGACGCCGCCGCCGGCCAGGGAGCGCCCTCCGGTGGCCGATCCCGGGCCGGCGCCGTATCTTGAGGCCTTCTCGCCATGAACAAACAACACGAGCGCCTGGCCGAGGCCCTGGCCGACCGCTACCGCATCGAGCGGGAGCTGGGAGCCGGCGGCATGGCCACGGTGTTCCTCGCCCAGGACCTGAAGCACGACCGCAAGGTGGCCCTCAAGGTCCTCCGGCCCGAGCTGTCCACCGCGCTCGGCGGGGACCGGTTCCCCCGCGAGATCCACATCGTCGCCCAGCTCTCCCACCCGCACATCCTCCCGCTCCACGATTCCGGAGAAGTCGGCGGCATGCTGTATTACGTCATGCCGTACGTGGACGGCGAGACGCTCCGGCAGCGCATGAAGCGCGAGGGCGCCCTGCCGCTGGCGGAAGCGGCCCGCATCCTGCGCGAGGTCGTGGATGCCCTCGCCTACGCCCACCAGCACGGTGTGGTCCACCGCGACATCAAGCCCGAAAACGTGATGCTGAGTGGCCGCCATGCGATCGTGATGGACTTTGGCGTCGCCAAGGCGCTGAGCGCGGCGGGCGGCGAGAAGCTCACCACGGTGGGCGTGGCCCTCGGAACGCCTACGTACATGGCGCCGGAGCAGGCCATGGGCGAGACCGACATTGACCACCGGGCCGACATCTACGCCGTCGGAGCCCTGGCCTACGAGATGCTGGCCGGCGCACCGCCCTTCGACAAGCCGACCGCCCAGGCCACACTCTCGGCCCACGTGATGGAGCAGCCGGTGGACCTCGCCGAGAGGCGTCCGGGGGTGCTGCCCCAGCTTTCGACGCTGGTCATGCGGTGCCTGCAAAAGGACCGGGCCGAGCGGTGGCAAAGCGCGGACGACCTGCTCCCGGCGCTGGAGGCGCTCTCCACTCCTTCCGGCGGCATCACCCCGACGGACACCCGGCCGATCCGGGCTGCGCCGCGGCTCCGCCCGGCCCGGAGGAAGCGCTGGATCCCGGCCGTTGCGGCCGCGGGCATCGCGATCGCGGCGCTCGGCGCCTGGCTCCTGTTCGGCGGAGGCGGCGGGGGCACGGGCCGGATTGAGCAGATCGCCGTGCTCCCCATCCAGGACCTCTCCGGCACCGACAAGGTGTTCGTGGACACGATGCACGACGCCCTAATCAGCGCGCTCGCGCGGACCGATGTCGCGGGGGTGGTCTCCCGCTCCGCGGTGCTGCGCTATGGGGACGGCTCGACACCGACCCGCCAGATCGCGCAGGAACTGAATGCCGACGCCATCCTGGAGGGCACCGTCTTCCGCGATGGCGACCGGGTCCGGATCAACGTGCAGCTGGTGGAGCCGCAATCGCTCCGCCACCTCTGGGCGCAGACCTACGAGCGCTCCGTGACCGACGTGTTCGAGGCCCAGCGGGACATCGTCGAGCGAATTGCCGCGGAGATCAAGGCCGCGTTGGGCGGCGAGCCGGCGGTGTCGGCCGGCGACGGCGGGACGGCTCTGGTACCCTCCACCCTCATCCTCGCGCTGACATCACAGGAGAAGACGACCCCGTGAAAACCCGTCATGTGCTGGTCGGCTGGGCCCTGCTGGGCGCGATCGCGTGCCAACCCCAGGCGCCCGACCGCGTGATCCTGACGCCTGAGGCCGGAGACTACTACGGCCATCGGTACTCGCCGGACGGCGCGCGGATAGCCTACGTGGCGGAGCAGGACGGCAAGGCGGCGATCTGGACCGCGGGCCTGGACGGCAGCGGGGCCATCCAGGTGAGTCCGGCAAGCAACTGGGCTGCCTTCCCGCGCTGGTCCCCGGACGGGCAGTGGATCGCGTATGGCTCGGACGCGTTGGCCCCGCCCGATATCTGGGTGGTTCCCGCGGCAGGCGGCGAAGCGCGGCAGCTCACCGCCGACCAGGGCCTGGAGTTCAATCCGATCTGGTCCCCCGACGGGTCGCGGATTCTCTACTCCGGCAACCGGTCCGGCAGCTTCGATCTGTTCACCGTGGCCCCGGGCGGCGGGGACCCCGAGGTCGTCCTGGCCTCCGGTGCAACGTTGTTCGGCGAGTGGTCGCCGGACGGCAGCCGAATCGCCTACACCCGGTCTGAAGGAGACAATGAGACCATCTGGCTTCTGACGCCCGGGTCAGGGGAGAACCGGCAACTCACGACGGAGGGGCGGGAGAACTTCTCGGAATGGTCTCCGGACGGCCGGGAGATCCTGTACGTGTCGGGGCGGACCGGGGCCGCCGACATATGGATCCTCCCGGTGGACGGCGGAGCGCCGCGGCAGCTCACCCGGGACATCCGCGACGACTACGCTCCCACCTGGTCTCCGGACGGGCGCTGGGTCGCCTTTATCTCCAATCGCGGAGGCCAGCAGGACGTTTGGGTGGTGCCGTCCGCGGGCGGCGAGTCCATCCGCGTGACGGACGACGCGGGCCGGGAAGGTGGACTCCGGTGGACCCCGGACGGCACCGGTCTCACGTTCTCCTACGCGGAAGGGCTGAACCAGATCTGGATCCAGGGCGTGGACGGAGGCGAGGCGCGACAACTCACCAGCGGGCCGCAGAGCGCCGGTGGAGCGGTGGTCTCGCCGGACGGGCGTTCCGTGGCCTATGTCACGGGACCGGCGGGCAACAGCGACGTCTGGGTGCTGGACCTGGCCAGCGGCGAAACCCGCCAGCTGACGACCAATCCGACCGGCGATTTCGGGCCGGTCTGGTCCCCGGACGGAAGTCAGATCGCCTACGTCTCCAACCGGGGATCGGAGAACCACATCTTCGTGCTGCCCGCCAGTGGGGGCGACCCGGTGCAGGTCACCACACTGGCCGGGTCCCAGTTTGGCCCGCGCTGGTCCCCCGACGGGAGGACGGTCGCGTTCACTGCGGACTTCGAGGCCTCCAGGGGCGACATCTGGACCATCCCGGTGGCGGGCGGTGAGCCTCGGCGGGTGACCCGGCTGGGCGAAGCGTCCGGCCCCCGGTGGAGCCCCGACGGCCGCATGCTGGCCTTCGGCGCGGAGACCGGGGATGCCGAGGGCCGATCGCAGGTCTTCACCGTGCCGGCCAGCGGTGGGACTCCTCGGCGAATCACGCAGGAAGGCTATGGGGTCAACGGGGATTGGTCCCCCGACGGCCGGCACATTGCGCTCAACGTCGGTACCGGGCGGGGGTTCGATGTCGTGGTCGTGGCGCCGGACGGATCGGACTATCGGCGGCTCACCACGTACGAGGCGTGGGCCTTGGATCCCGTCTGGTCGCCGGACGGCGCCCGGATCGCTTTCATCACAAACCACGGTGGGAACTATGATGTCGGGCTCGTGGACGTGGCCACCGGCGAGATCCGCATGATCACCACCACCCCCGGGGACGAGGGTGGTCCGCAGTGGACGCCCGATGGGCAGTCCCTGGTGTTCCCCTCGGGGGACACCGACGGCAAGCTGGTGACGGTGCGGGTGGCGGCCCTGCTCGGCGGGGGCTGAGCAGGCCGCCCAGCTCTCCCACCCGCACATCCTCCCGCTACACGATTCCGGAGAAGTCGGCGGCATTCTCCGCTCACTCGCCAGCAACAGTCGGGTTCTGCTCCTGCGCCCGTGAGGAGGTGTCGTTCTGGTGTCCGTCCTGGCCCAAATGCCTACGTCGTTCGTGTGGACAGCCTTCGAGCACCCCTCAGCTTTCATGCTGAGCGAGAAGTGAAGGGGAACTGTCTTCCAATCCCGATAGAGCTTGACCACTCTGAGGTCCTTGACCCGCCCTATCGGAGCCCATTCACCGTCGCGGCCCTTCAACCAAGTGGCCCCCCTTTGGTTCGCGTCATCCCAATCCAATGAGTGTGTGACTCGGTTCAAGCCGGTCATGTGCTTCAGCTACGACGCCAAGAATCTGCGCCCCGACTCGGGCAGCTTCGGCTAGAGCTCTCCTAGTCGGCGAAGCTTCTCCTCGACTTCACGGAGGATCGGACGGGGCAAAGGCTTCAGCGCTCGCACGAACCGCCGGTTGTCCACGGCGCGGCTTCGATCGATCATGACCTCGCACTCCGCCCGATTGCCCGCCATGCCGCGGGGAACCGAAACCCGCAGCAAGTTCTCGCCTGAGAGGCGGGTGGTGCACGGCAGGATCCAGGTGGAGGGATGGCCCGTTTCGTTCAAGAGATCGGTCTGGATCACGACGACCGGACGGACCTTTCCTGGTTCGGTCCCCAGCCGGGGGGCGAGATCCGCCAGGTAGAGCGAGCCCCGGCGAACCCTTACCACTCCTTGAGGCCTTCCGGGGCGAGCCGATCGAGCTCCTTCAGCTCGGCGGACACCGAGGCGCGGGTGGCCTGGGCGGCGCGGCGATACCCCTCGCGGAGGCTCTCCCGGTCGGTCGCCTCCCGAAGCAGCCGCAGCCCGCGCCGAACCACCTCGACCTTGCTTTTGGCCTTGAGTCTGGCTTGGAGGGAGACCACCAGCTTGAGCTCCTCGGCCGGTAACGTGATGCTCGATTTGGTATTCGTTTTCATACCATGACAATACCAGCGCTCCGGCCCACAGTCAAGCACCGCCACGCTGACCGAGTTGCGGTTGCAATCGAGTGCGGTATATGCTATGCTAGTATCGGCTAGTAATTGCTATCATGCGGTGTTTGGAGCAATCTGATGTCCACTGTCCAGATCAACGCCCGGATCGATCCACGGCTCAAGCAGAGTCTCGACGAGTTCTGCCGATCGCGCGGGATCGTGATGAGTCACTTCATCCAGGAGGCGATCCTCGACCGCCTGGAGGAGTTCGAGGATATCGAGGACCTCAAGGCGATTCGCCACGAACCGACTCGCCCCCTCGCCAAGGTGCTGGCCGAACTGAAGCGCGATGGCGCGCTATAGGGTCGAGATCAGCGGGACGGCCGAGAAGCAGCTGCGGAAGCTTGGAGTACGGGACCGCCGTGTGGTCGTGCACGCCCTGGTGGGGCTGGGGGACGATCCCCACCCGCCCGGCTCCAGGAAGCTGAGCGGGTACCATGATGTCTTTCGGATTCGCGTCGGTGTGTTCCGGGTGCTCTACAGCGTGGAGGGCCGCCGATTGATCGTGATCATTCTCAAGATTGGGCACCGGAAGGACGTCTATCGGTGAGTTCAGTCCTCGACCGCCTCGCCGCCGCCCTCTCCGACCGCGACCGGATCGAGCGCGAGCTCGGCTCGGCTGACGATCTCCTCGTAGCGATACGGCCGCCAGCGCCCCTCCGGCGTCGCCTCCGACCAGGTCGGCCGCCGGTTGTGCCGGTCCCCGGGCCGGTAGCACTCGACGAACCCGTCCAGGTCCGCGCGGGCCAGGCGCCGGGTCTTGAGCGTGAAGTGCTTGTTGGTGCGGAGGTCGTAGACCCAGACGGTCCTGGTCCAGGGCTCCTCCGCCCCGGGCTTCCGGTCGAAGAAGAGCAGGTTGCGCCGCTCCGTCTCGCCGGCCCCGCCCTCGAAGAGCACGTTTTCGGGCCTATAGGTGTTATGCCGACCCGACTGGTAATCCTACCAAACGGCGGGCTTCCGAAACTCGCCCACGGAGTCGCGTAGCGTGTTGAGGAACTGACTTGCCTTCAGCGCAGCCGGCCGGATTTGCTTGAAGAACGAGGCTGCTTTCGCCAAAACAAAGGCCGGGTGGCGCTGCGGGTTTAGGACGCCAACCGTTTTCTTCAACCGGGTTCGTACGAGGCGGACCGGCTCCAGGAGATCAGAGTCATTGGTAACGAGCACGGCCGCGTCAAACGCGTCCTCATAGGCGTCGGCAACGAGATGCGTGGCCAGGTTGACGTCTGAGCCCTTCTCCTCGGTCTTGATGACCCGGACGTAGCGAGCCGAGCCTGGCCGAGGATGCGCGAGAGGCATGGCCACCTCGTGGCTCAGGTAGTGGCCGAAGTGGATCTCCACCAGCGGAAGCGTTCCAAGCGCACGGAGATACAGCTGCTGGCGTGTCGGTTGGTCAGGATCGCTCGGACGGGCCCCGACCCGGGCAGTGTAGTACTTGATCCGGCGAAGGTCATTGTGTGCGGCGAGCAAGCGGCGGGCTAGCTGCTCGAGATCGAGCCAGCGGTATGGCGTCCCTTTGAGGCACCCGTAGTAGAGGTTGAAGGCGTCTACGTAGACGATCGTTCGCAATGGGCCCCCGGACAAGCAAAGGCCGCCTCGCGGCGGCCTCGCACCCTGCGCCGAAGCGACAGGGGGGATGATGTCAGCTAACGTAATGTGCTTCAGCTACGGCGTCAAGAATCCTGTTCGGCATAGCGGCTCCGGTTTCAGCCGCGGGCCGTGGCGGCGCCTTGGGAGAAGCTACTTCTGTGAGGCGTCCGCCCCGCCGGGGCCCCGGCCGGCCACAGTCGCGTCGCATTGGTTATATCGGCCACCGTGCGGCCTGTAGGTTACGGCCCAGAGCGGCTCGGGGCCAGCCAGCCTCGGGCAAGCGTAGCCGCCTCAACGCCCAGCTCTGGTTTCGCACAGAGCGCCCCGCCAAACTACTCACATGCCGCCAGTTAGGAGCCGCGCCGCCACGCCCGCCGATTTTCGAGACCAGCCCGCATATCCAATGACCGAGGCCGCGCGGTATCTGAAGCTGCCCGCGGCCACCGTGCGTTCGTGGTTCCTGGGCAGGAACTACGCGACCGCGGGGGGAACCCGGACGTTTCCGGCCATTGTGGCGCCGGCGTCCCGGCGGCCGCCGCAGCTCTCCTTCTGGAATCTGATCGAGGCCCACGTGCTGCGGGCCTTCCGCACCGAGCACGGAGTCTCGGTGAAGGCGGTTCGCCAGGCACTCCGGTACGCCCAGGGGCAGCTGGGTATCGACCGGCTGCTGCTGCGGAAGGAGCTTTCCACGGCCGCGGGCGGGCTATTCCTGGAGCGGTACGGCGAGTTGATTGACCTCTCCGCCAGCGGCCAGATCGCGCTGCGGCAGGTGCTGAAGGCCCACCTCCGGCGGGTCGAATGGGACGAGTGGCAGTTCCCGATTCGGCTCTATCCGTTCCTCAGTTCGGACCTGATGACGGCCGAGCGACCCATCGCCATCGATCCGGCGGTGGCGTTCGGCAGGCCCATCGTCGTGCGGCGTGGGGTCACGACCGCCGTGATCGCCCAGCGGGTCGATGCCGGGGAGTCGGTACAGGACGTGGCGGACGACTACGATCTCACCCCGGCCGATGTCGAACAGGGCATCCTCTATGAGCGTGGCGCTCCAGGTGGTGGTTGGTCATGCGCCGTTTCCCCTCGCGCAGGCAGTTTCGGCTTTTCAAGCTCCGCGAGGGTGGGCACTAACCCGAAGCTGGAGCCACGGGGTCACGGCCGCGTCGTCGGGAGCCAGGTACAGGGCGCGTCATCGAGTTCGTAAAACCGGATCACTGACCGCACGGTGGGGCCTCCAGGATCCTCACTGACGTCCTGATCCAGAGATGCCAACCGCCCAGCTGCCATCGCAAGGCGCGGTCGCCCGGAGGAAGGAGGCGGGACCGGCGCATCCACGCAGGCGCTCCGGAAGTCGGCCGCGATCACTGTAATAAACGCGGTGCCTTGGAGGATCCGCCGCTGCTCGCGCACCTGGAAGAAAGGATCCTGATGCCACAGCACCAAGCGCCCATTGGGCAGGCGCCACAGCCCGAGCAGCGCTGAGATTCCGGTCTCGGCCTCCGCTCTGAACGCATTCTCCTCCTCGGCCGTCCTGGGTAGATCCCGGAACCATCTGTCCAACAGGGCACGCGGCGTGCCCCGCCGCTGGCACACGGGAATCCACGCGGTGTCGATCGCCCGTCCGGCCACAAACCGGACCAAATAGTCGACGCCGCCAAACGCGGCGATGATGGTATCGGACCATCCAGCTATCCGGAAGTCATCCCATTCCTTTAGCCGAGGATACTCCACGTACTCAACGGGGAGAGGAATCTCGGTTGGCGCGAGCGGGTCTGCGCCGACCGACGAGGGAGCCGTGGGCCGGGCAACGCGCGTCATGGCGAGCCCCAGGCTGTGGTCAACGATGCCAACCAGAACGGTATCGCCCGTGCTCGTCAGGTGCGTGAGCCGGCCGCGATAACCCCAATCACCGGTGAGCATGCCGGAATCGAGATCGAAGACCTGGACTCGCCTTCGACGGTAGTCACCTTGCCAGAGGAGGCGCCCGGTTACGAGCCCGACAGGGCTGACGGCACGGAACTCTCCCGGCCCATCTCCGACGCGGCCGTAGCGGGAGGTCGGTCGTCCGTCGCGACCGAAGCCGAGCACACGGTTGAGGCCCGCGTCCGGAATGTAGGAAGTGCCATCATGGTCCAGAACGAAGAACGCGGCTGGATTGGCGATGTAGCTTACCGAGTCTTCCCTGAGCAGGGTCGAGTCACGAAACACAATGGTGGCCGGAGAGTATCCCAGGCACCGATCGCCCGCCTTTGGCTGGGAGGCGCATGAAGCGACGAGAAGAACCGCTAGGAACCTTCCATCGATGCGGGCAGGCGATCTCATTCGGATCTGTCGCGGTCGGGTCGGGCTGGAAGCACTTGACCGACGGTTATCCCCAGTACGACCTACTCGTCGCACACCCAACAATCACAAGGCTCCAGACTCGGGACCACACATTCCCCGGTTGAGATGCTGTCTTTGTAGCAGAAACAGAATTCATCCTCCTCTTTGAGCGTTGAACCTGCCCGACCCCACCGAGGACCAACCTCCATACCTATGGCTGTTCCCGTGACGCGATAACCCAGCGCTCGAAAAGTGCTGAGGAGGCCGCTACCCCAACTGCAGAATCCGCGGGCTCAGTCCCGACTCCGACCAGAATGATCGGTGTTGAGTGCTGCGCGTTGGCCAGATAGAATGACGGTTGAATTCGCTGGCGGAGGATCTCCGTGCGCGCCGCGGGATCAGGAACCCTGTCCAGAACGAGATAGACTGCGCGGCTCGGGACACCTTGCTGCCACTCGAGCCAGTTCGCAACGGTCGCGCCGCACGTCAGGCAATCCGCAGGCGCATAGACCAGGATCACGACTGTGTCCGCCGTCGCCAGCAGTACCGGCAACGGCCGGCCGTCAGCAAGGAACAATCCGCTCGGACTCGCGAGTGATGGCGTATCCGCACATGCCGTCCCGAAGGTCAGTACAAGCAGCACCGCGAGGCAGCACGAAGGGGACCGCGGTCGATTGGACACCTGTGGAGATCCTCTTGGCGTGGCATGGCCCGTTTCGGCCGTCATGCGCCCGGAAGCATCCGACTCGCTCGCGCCCCGGCCCACCTCATACCTTACAGCACGTGGCATGACCGTCAAGCCCTATCACGCTTGATAGTCGCCACAAAACGTGGTTCAGCAGGCGCGGCGCATAGTTGGGCTTTCGTGGCTGTCGACGTGCGATTCCCGCCGGAGTCCGGATCTCTTCCTCAGCTCCCTGCAGGTGGCTCCCTACGGGCGAGATTTGATAAGCCCGCTCGCGGCACGAAGCGGCGAGCGAGGCGGTCATAAGGAGGCCGATTCTGCGCATCGACCGGTCCGCGGAATGGAGGGGACGGACTCCTGCACCGCCCCGCACGGTTTTGCCTCCCTCGTCCCGCCGAGCCTACCTTACTCTGTGGTGTTCGGCTTTCGGGAGAGGTCATGCCGGTCACCGCCAGGCTGTTCCGGGCCTTCTATGAGAGGCTCGGCGACGATATCGCGAATGAACTCGTCGATTGGCTCAACCAGGTGGACCTGACCTACCGCACCGAGCTTCGGGAGCTCAACGAGCTCAACTTCGCGCGCTTCGACGCCAGGGTCGGCGAGCGACTGGCGGAGCTGCGCAGCGAACTTCGGATCGAGCTTCGTGCGGAATTTCAGGCCGGCCTCGGCGAGGTTCGTGCCGAGGTGAAAGCCCTGGACGCCCGATTGGCTGGCTTGCAGGTCGAGGTCCAGAGGATCCGAATAAGCGGGATCCGGTGGACCGTCGCGTTCTGGGTCCCGATGATCCTGACGATGGTGGCCATGCTGCTCAGACAGGGGGGCTGACGCCCGACTGTCGCCGGTTCTGTGTTGAACCCCACCGTCTGTGCCGACACGCAGGGTCCACGTCGATTTGCCCGTCGCGGACCGGAGCCCGCAGAGTCGTCAAGTACTGTTCACTGAACTGACGTTGCAGCAGAGGATCGTTACGGTGGGGATGCCCCCGCGTCCGCCGACCCTCGACACGGCCCCGGGCAGGGACTCATGTCACGGACCATCTTCACGTTAGGCTACGAGAAGCGCTCCCTCGATGAGTTCATCGGCATTCTTCGGGACCATGCGATCACGGTCCTGGTCGATGTCCGGGAGACCGCATGGAGTCACAAGCCGGGCTTTACCAAGGGTCCCCTGCGCGATGCCCTGGGCCGCGTGGGGGTCGGGTATGTGCACGCCAGGTTCGCGGGGAATCCGAAATGGCTCCGGGACGAGGCCGACACCAACGCCGAGTGCCTGGCCTGGTATCGCTGGTACCTTGGCGAGTTCAACGAGATCGTCGAGGCGTTCTCGAGCATGGTCGACGCCATGGTGGCGGAGGGAGAACGAGTGTGCCTGGTGTGCTTCGAACGGCATCCGGACGACTGTCACCGCGGGATTATCGCGGGGGAGTGGCATCACCGGGGTGGAAGACGGGTCGAGCACCTCGAGGTCGAGGGGTGCGAGCGGCGCGTGCCCCCTACAGCAGGGTGATGCTCACACGGAAGGATACGCCGCCTTTTTCATCCGCTCAATTCCGGTCCACGACTTTCGACAATAACTCCGGCCCTGCCGCAACTTCCCGATCGCTTGAAGAAACTCGGCTTGGCGCTGCTTGATCCACTCTCCTTTCTGAGGGTCGGGAACCGCACCAAACTGGTCGAGGAGCTCATTCCATGCCGGCACCTGCGGGCTCCTCCCACGTGACGATAGACAGAGGCGCGTCAGGCCTGTGGGGCCAAATGGCAGTCGCCTGCCGATACCACGAGAAAGGGCCCGCTGCAGACAGCCGCAGGTACTCGGCGTAGAGCTGGAGCGTACGCTCCAGTTCGTGGGCAACGGGGATCTGGTCCCGCTTTGGTGTTGACTCGGTGCGGCGGCTAGCCATTAGGCGAGTCCTGGGGAGGAGGCACGAAGGGAATATACTAGATCCCGAACGACCGGCACCTGATCCGTGTCGTCCTGTAGAAACTCGCGGTGCCTCCCGCCCATCCCGACGGCCTGGGACAAAGCCCCGCCCCAGATGCGTGACGGTGCAGAAAAGCGCGCCCTCAGGCCTCCTTCGAGGCGTCGGGGACCCGCTGTTCCAGGTCCCCCAGCACGTCCTCGATCTGGGCCAGCGCCGCCCGCAGGTCGTCGGCGATCTCCTGGGCCAGCACGTGCGGATCGGGCAGGTTGGCCGAGTCCTCCAGGCTCTCGTCCCGGAGCCAGAACAGGTCCAGGCTCACCTTGTCTCGGCTGACGATCTCCTCGTAGCGGTACGGCCGCCAGCGCCCCTCCGGCGTCGCCTCCGACCAGGTCGGCCGCCGGTTGTGCCGGTCCCCGGGCCGGTAGCACTCGACGAACCCGTCCAGGTCGGCGCGGGCCAGGCGCCGGGTCTTGAGCGTGAAGTGCTTATTGGTCCGGAGGTCGTAGACCCAGACGGTCCTGGTCCAGGGCTCCTCCGCCCCGGGCTTCCGGTCGAAGAAGAGCACGTTGGCCTTGACGCCCTGGGCGTAGAAGATGCCCGTGGGCAGCCGGAGCAGGGTGTGGACCTCGCACTCCTTGAGCAGATTGCGCCGCACCGTCTCGCCGGCCCCGCCCTCGAAGAGCACGTTGTCGGGCACCACGACCGCCGCGCGGCCGTGGATCCTGAGCAGCGACTTCACGTGCTGCACGAAGTTGAGCTGCTTGTTGGACGTGGTGGTCCAGAAGTCGGGCCGGTTGTAGGTGAGCGACTGGCGGTCGGTCTCGCCCTCCTCGTTGACGACCGTGATGGACGACTTCTTGCCGAAGGGCGGATTGGTGACGACCACGTCGGCGTGCGCCGCTGGGGTGTCGCGCAGCGCGTCGTTGGTCTCGATCGGGGGCTTGTGGCCGTCCGGTCCGTCGGGGCCGATGCCGTGCAGGTAGAGGTTCATCCCGCACAGGCGGGCGACGTTGGGGACCAGCTCGACCCCGCGCAGGGCCTCGAAGCGGAGGTGCAGCTTCTGGTCGCGGTCCAGCTCGTGCTTGCCCTTGATGTACTCGTGCGCGGCCAGGAGGAACCCGCCGGTGCCGCAGGCCGGGTCGGCGACGACTTCGCCGGGGCGGGGCTGGATGCAGTCGACGATGGCCTGGATCAGCGCGCGGGGGGTGAAATACTGGCCGGCGCCGCCCTTCACGTCCTGGGCGTTGCGTTCCAGCAGCCCTTCGTAGGCGTCGCCCTTCACGTCGGCCGACATGGAGGACCAGTCCTCCTTGCCGATCAGCTCGACGATCAGTTGCCGCAGCTTGGCGGGGTCCTGGATCCGGTTCTGGGCCTTCTCGAAGATCAGGCCCAGCATGCCGCCCTGCTGGCCGAGGGCGCGGAGCGTCTCGCGGTAGTGCTGCTCCAGCTCGACGCCTTCCATCTGGGGGGCGCTGAGGTCGGCCCAGCGGAGGCCGGCGGGGATGGGCTGCTCTTCGCCGGTGATCCGGGCCCGCTCGTCGGCCATCTTGAGGAACAGCAGGAAGGTGAGCTGTTCCAAGTAGTCCTGGTAACTGAGCCCGTCGTCCCGCAGGACGTTGCAGTAGGACCAGAGCTTCTGGACGATGCGGTTGGCGGCGTCGCTCATGCTTTCGGGGACCTCGCTCTCGGGCGACGAGAGCTTTGCCGGGGAAGGCCGTCCGCGGACGCGCGCTCGGCGAGGATTCGTTCGAGCAGTCGTGAGGCGGGCTCGTCGGTCGGGTCCTGGTCCACGAGGCGGCCCTCGAAGGCCCACCTGAGGATGGACTGGAAGAGGCGGGCCACCCTGGCGAGATTGGAAGCCACCATGGCCCTCGCGACGCTTGTCGTGGTCATCAGCCGCTCGACTTCGTCGGCGATCCGCGACTGCTCCAGCAGGGGCGGCAGGGGAAACTCGACCTCTGCGAATCGCCCTGCTCCTAAGTGAGCGATATTAGTCGTGATTTGCGCGATTCGCATGTAGCGGCGCATGTGAAGTTGTGCGAGGAAGACGACAAGGGCGAAGCGAGGGTCTACCCCCGCCGAGGCCTGGAACCTGATCAGGGAGTTCGTAAAGCACGCGCCGGGAACTTCGTCTTTGTACATCGCAGGTCGACCCACGAGGTGCGGGCTCTGCCCTTCGTTGAGTAGGATGTCCCCGTACTTGAGGTGATATGCCGCGAAGTCCTTGGCGGTGAAGTTCATGGACATCACGTCGGTCGTATCGATACGGTCCTCGAACACGTTCGCCACGCGAAGGTAAGGCCTCATGTCTGCTCCGGTGTGGTATGCGGGAGATCGCTGCCGCCCAAGTTGTACGTGGCCAGCGACATCGACGCGAGTCCAGCACCAACCCTCCGGGAGGTTAGGCAGAGTGTCAGAATCAGGCGCGACCGGCTCCTTGTACTTCGCCTTCCAGTTGTCGTCCTTCGGGACCTTAGCCTTGGTCTTCATCCTCGCCAGCTCGGCTTCCTCCCAGCGGAGGCGGCGTTCAGCGAGGATGCGCTCCAGGAGGACCGAGGCGGGCTGGTACTCGCGGCCCTCGGCGCGGGCCAGCTCGGCCTCGGTCGGCACCAGCCGTCCTTCGACGGCGGCCTTGAGCACTGAGGCGCGATAGCGTTGCAGATTGCGCTGCACCCGCTCCAGCGTCGCCACCGCGTCGTCGAGACGGGTGAAGTAGGACTCGATGGCTTCGACGATGCGGCTCTGCTCGGGGCCAGGAGCCAGAACGAGTGGATAGGGATCCAGCGTTGAGGGCTTGACCCGCATGAGCGATCCGCCGACCCCAGACACGTTCGCAGCCAAGTAGTTGCGGAACGCATCCTGCTGCATGAAGTATGCGAGGTACTTCGGGTCGAGTCCTTCGAGGGGGAAGAATGGAATCCACTCACTCGAACCGATCTGCCGGTGTGCGCTCCGTTCACCCACGACCCAGACCCGGTTGATCCGAGGGTTGATCTTGGAGACGACAACCGTGCCAGGCGCGAGGGACTTCTTAGTCGAGCCGACCTCGTTCCCTGTGACGACCTCAGGACGCCCCGATGGATAAGCGGGGATGCTGTACAACTCGAAGGTCTCAGTCTTGAGCTTCGATGGGTCGATGCTCGTAGATCGATCGAGCCGGATTGCGCCGAGGGTCGCTGAGAGCCATCCGCCAGGCAGCCCCTTGGTACTTGTCATGCCGCCAGCGCCCCGTTCAGCTCGGCGAGGACCTCTTGCAGGTGATCACCGAAGACCTGTTCTGCCCTCCCCCGCCCACCCTCCTCGGCAAACGGCGCCAGGTCGAAGTCCTCCACCGTCATCTCCACGCTCGTCGCGATGTGGTCCCGGATCATCTCCAGCCAGTGCACTTGGTCGGGCGTGAACGCCCGCCCCCGGTTCTGCTGCTGGGCCATCCAGCCCGAGAACCGCTCCCGCACCTGGTCCCCGAACGGCACCAGCTCGTCATTCTTCCGGGTCGCGAACCTCACTAGGGAGACGAGGTCGGTCAACAGCCGCCGGGACGAGGTACCCCGCACCCTGTCCCGTCGCAGGGTCTCATAGGCCCGCCACAGCTTCTCCGGCGTCCACGACCGCGGGGGCGCCTTGATCGCCTCGGCCAGGGCCTTCACGTCCCGGAACGAGAGCCGCCGCGAGTACGGCTCCGCGTAGAAGAACTGGAGCGCGTCGATCTCGTCCTTGTGCTCCTCGATGTACCGCTCGAAAGACTCCACCAGCCCCCGGGCCTTCTCCCGGGCCTCCTCGCTCGTCCCGGCCTCCAGCACCTCGTCCTGCGAGACCTCGTCGATCACCTGCTCCAGCTCGCGCTTGAGGTCCAGCACCAAGTCGCGGAACGCCGGCCTGGTGGCCAGAGGCGCCGTCGCCCGCTTGAGCAGGCTCTCCGTCACAGCCTTGATCTGGCGTTCGCTGGGCGTTTCGTCCGCCGGCACGTTGAACCGCGTCCGCGCCTCGGTGCGGATTTCGGACCGGTTCGGACAGCGGTTTCGGTCGGATTCGGACACCCGTTTCGCTGGCATCCGGACACCTGTTTCGGAGCCATCCGGACACCTGTTTCGGAGCCATCCGGACACCGGTTTCGGTCCCATTCGGACAGGGAGCCCGGGGCGCGGGCCGTCTGAGGGGGTGGGCGCTGGATAACTGAGCAGGGCGCGACGTCACTTCGGGGACCTTCACTCTGGAGTGCTGTCGATGCCCGCTCGGAGGTTGTCCATGCGCCAGTTCGTCGAGCTGCTCCGGCTCCACGCCGAGGGCCTCAGCGTCCGCCAGTTGGCCGAGAGTCTCGGGCTCCCGCGGAGTACGGTCGCGGACTATCTCACGCGGGCCGCAGACGCGGGCGTGGGGTGGCCCCTGCCGGAGGGGACCGACGAGGCCACGCTCCTGGCGCGGCTCTTTCCCCCCGTGGAGCGGCCGGCCTTGCCGCGGCCCCTACCGGACTGGGCGCAGGTCCACGCGGAGCGCAAGCGCCCGGGGGTCACCCTCCAATTGCTGTGGCTCGAGTACAAGCAGGCCCATCCCAACGGGTACCAGTACACCCAATTCTGCGCCCACTACCGGCGCTGGTCTGCCCAGCTCGATCCCGTCCTCCGGCAGGTGCACGTGGCGGGCGAGAAAGTTTTCGTCGACTACGCCGGCCAGACCATGCCGGTGGTGGATCCCGCCACGGGGGAGCGCCGGCAGGCACAGATCTTCGTCGGGGCGCTCGGCGCCAGCCACTACCTCTACACGGAGGCGACGTGGACGCAGGCCCTCCCCGACTGGGTGGGCGCCCACGTCCGGATGTACGCCGACTTCGGCGGCGTCCCCGCCCTCACCGTCCCCGACAATCTCAAAACCGGCGTGACGCACGCCTGTTTCTACGAGCCGGTGCTCAATCCGACCTATCAGGACCTCGCCGCGCACTATGGGACGGCCATCCTCCCGACGCGCGTGGTGCGGCCGCGGGACAAGGCGAAAGTGGAAACCGGCGTCCAGCTGGTGGAGCGCTGGTGTCTGGCTCCCTTGCGGCATCACACCTTTTTCAGCCTCGCCGAGCTCAACACGGCCCTGCGGGCCCAACGCGAGGTGCTCAATGACCGGCCGTTTCAAAAACTGGCCGGCACCCGGCGCCACCTGCTGGAGACCCTGGACCGCCCGGCCCTGAAGCCGCTGCCGCCCACGCCCTACGAATACGCGCAGTGGCGCAAGGCCCGCGTCAACATCGATTACCACATCCAGGTGGACCACCACCTCTACAGCGTCCCGCATCTACTGGTGCGTCAGGAGGTGGATGTCCGCCTCACCGCCACCACCGTCGAAGTGCTGCACCAGGGCAAGCGCGTCGCCGCCCACGCGCGCAGCGCCGCGCGCGGGCGCTTCACCACCGATCCCGGCCACCGCTCCAAGGCGCACCAGCAGCATCTGGAGTGGACCCCCTCCCGGCTGATCCGCTGGGGCACGTCCATTGGACCGCACGCTGGCCAGGCCGTCGCGCAGATCCTCGAGCGCCTGCCGCATCCCGAGCAGGGCTATCGCAGCTGCCTCGGGCTCCTGCGCCTCGCGCGCCGCTATGGCGCGGCCCGCCTCGACGCGGCCTGTCGCCGCGCCCTCGCCGGGGGGACTCCGCGGTATCGATCGGTCAAGTCCATCCTGGAGCACGGGCTTGATCGGCTCGCGGCGTCCGCGACCCCGCCCTCTCTCACCTTGCCGGCCGCGCACGCCCATGTCCGCGGCGCGACCTACTACGCCACCCTCACCGCCACACCAGGAGACCCCCATGCTCGTCCAACAAACGATTGACCGCCTCCACGAACTCCGCCTCACGGGGATGGCGCAGGCCCTCGACGACCAGCGGGGCCAGCCCGATCTGCACACCCTCGCCTTCGAAGATCGCTTCGCCTTGCTCCTCGAACGCGAGCTCACGGCCCGCGGGGATCGCCGCCTCACCCGCCTGCTCCAGCTGGCCAAGCTGCGCCTCGCCGCCACCGTGGAGGACCTGGACTTCCAAGCCGCGCGCGGCCTCGACCGCTCCGTGCTGCTGCGCCTCGCCGGCAGCGACTGGATCCGCCAGCATCAGGTCGTCCTGCTCGTCGGGGCCACCGGCACCGGGAAGACCTATGTCGCCTGCGCCCTGGGCCACAGCGCCTGCCGCCAGGGGCTGCGGGTGCGCTACGCCCGCCTGCCGCGCCTCCTGCAGGAACTCGCCCTCGCGCGCGCCGACGGCTCCTATGGGAAGCTGCTCACCGCGCTGGCCAAGACCGACTTGCTCATCCTCGATTTATGTAGAGGGGATGCTTATGTGGAGTCCCCCCGCTCTGTAGGAATAGGCCTCTCTGCAGGTCTGCCGCCCTACTCCACATAACTAGCAGGTCGCTGAAAAACCGAGCATTTCAGACAGAATCTGT
>Ga0299906_10000405_pt1 | contig 40902 bp, 68 predicted proteins | sample RVTome_14_FD_200259 | JGI IMG/M metagenome (GOLD analysis project Ga0299906, IMG submission 200259) | Soil microbial communities from uranium-contaminated site in the Upper Colorado River Basin, Wyoming, United States - RVT145D125 (version 2) ... | reverse complement strand
GTCTCCGCGCGTGATTGGATGGAGTCGATCCTGATCGGTGCGGCCGCCGCGGTGGTGGCGCTGCGCTACGGGAAGCAGTTGCTGACCGGCGGCGGCGAGAGCAAGAACGGATGGCGCGGCGAGACGAAGACGATGATCGCCGAGCTCCGGGAGCAAACGAAGGAGATCAGCCGAGGACAAGTAGAACTCGCGAAGTCGCAGGAGCGCATCGCGGTGATACAACAGCGGGCGGAGGAGAACGTCGCGCGGATGGTGGCGGAGGTGGCGCGCGCGCTCGGCGAGTACACGAAGGACGGACGCGCGGCCATCGTCCGCATCGAGCGGATCGAAGAGCAGGTTGACGACATGCACCAGAAGATCGTGAACAACCATGCGTGAGCTGGCTCTCGTGTTCTTCGCCGGCGCGCTGTCGGGCATCCTGGTGATTGGTGGGTTTCGCCGGCGCAACGGCGTGACCAAGAAGGAAAAGCCGTTGGCGCGGTTGATGGCGGCGGTGCTGGAGCCCACCTACTACTGGGCGAATCTCTACGGCATGGACGGCAACCCGAGTCACGCGAAGGTGATGTACGCGATTGGGCTCGTGGTGTTGCTCTCGTTGCTGGGCACGTTCGGCACCGCACAGTTCGCGAGCGGTCTCGGGATGACGTGGCCGTTGGTTGGGGCGATCGTCGTCGTGGGGGCCTATTGCATGGGTCCCAACTCGTTCAATCGCGTCACGCACTTTCTCAAGGGGAAGTTCCCGGAGGCAACGCGTGAGTCCGCGGCGCACCCCATACCACACGACGTGAGCGAGCCGCGACCCGAGCAGATCCCTGACGGAGGGTTAGCTGGATGACGCAACGTGAGATCGCGCTGCAGGTGGCATTTCGCTACCTCGGCCAGTGGTACAAATGGGGGGGCGACGACCCACAGGGGTTTGATTGCTCTGGCTTCATCATCGAGTGTTTCAAGTCCGCGCACATGCTTCCGCGTGAAGGCGACTGGACCGCCGCGAGTCTCGCCGAGTTCTTTCGCGACGCGCCAAAGATCCAGGCCGTCAATATGCTCAAGCCTGGCCACATCGTCTTCTGGGGCAGTCCGCCTCGCTACGTGCACATCGAGATGGTCTATGAGAACTACGGCGGTGGCCGCGTCGTGACGATCGGAGCGAGCGGCGGTGGCAGTCGCACGGTAAACGAGTCGGACGCGATCCGCGATAACGCGTTCATCAAGATTCGCCCGGTCAAACCGGGATGGACACTCGCGCTCGACCCGTTTTAGGAAGTCTGATTTCGTGAACACCCGCCGCAGGACGTGGCGGTCAACTCAAGGAGGAATGGTATGCAAGCACGATTCAAACTGGTCGCGCTGCTGTTCGTGGCCATGGTGATGGTCACCGCCACCGCGTGGGCGCAAGCCGGCGAGCCGGTGACCGGCGACCAAGGACTCAATCTCATCACGCTCGAGATCGTCGCGATCGTGAGCACGCTGCTTATTCAGCTGCTCAAGGCGATCAGCGCAACGGTCGCGAAGCTGGGTGATACCGCGAAGGCGATCATCTTCTTCGGGATCAACGTCGCGATCGCGCCGGTCCTCACGAAGGTCGCGGCCTTTGCCGGGTTGCCGGCGCCGGCCGACCTCTTCTCGATCGACACGGGATTCGTGGTCGGGATCCTGAACGGGTTGCTCGCGATGGGGAACCACGCGGGCGCGAAGGCCCTCGCCGGCGTCCGGCAGAAAGTCTCCGGACCCGCGCCGGTCACGTGAAGCAGCTCGCCCTGATTGGGTGGATCCTCGCGGTCGTGGCTGGGGTCGTCGCGACCCTGGCCATTGCCGCGAATCGATCGATGACGGAGGAGAAGCAGCTCGCGAAAGCAGCAGCGGACTCCGTCATCGCGGTCGCGGACAGCCTCCGCGGTGACATCGCCGCGTACCGGATCCGGGAAGCGGCGCACCTCGAGAAAGAGACGCGCGACTCGGTCACGCGTGACTCGTTGCGGCAGGTGGTGGTAGTGGCCGTCACGGACCGGAACATCGCGCGGGGACGCGCGGCCGAGCTGCTCAACCAGCACAAGGACCACCTGGACGCGGACGCGCGGGCGGTTGTCGCCGCGATGCAGGACGCGCAACGGGCGGACTCGATCGCGCTCGAGGCGTCGCAGGACGAGGCCGAGCAATGTCTGCTGGACCTCGCCGAGGAGCAGACCGAGTGCGCGGTCACGCGCGGTCTGTTGGCGCGGAGCGACACTGTCATCGGGCAGATCCGTGACACGCTGCAGCGCGTGCGCGATGCCCTGCCCGGCCGACCGCTGATCGACCTCGATGGGTTGGGTTGGAACCTGGCCTTCGGCGCCGTCAGCTTCCTCGGCGGCTACATGGCGTGTGAGCTGCGCAACCCACCGGACCAGGTCGCTGCGTTCCGGATGGGGTTGCAGTGGAGCATCCCGCTGCGCCGTTGAGTGTCGCGTACGCGGGTAACCTGGTCGGGAACTGTCACGATTTGTCAATCTTGACAATTGTTGACACTTCCGACCGCTGAACATGGAGGTTCGGACATGAGACGTATCCTACAAATCGTAGCGGTGCTGGCGGTGCTCGCGTTTCCGCTCGCCGCGCAGGACAACCCAGCGAACCTGATTGTCGCGGGAAGCGCGCAGGACGGCCCAACACGGGGCGAGCTGTGGACGCAGCCAAAAACATTCCGGTTCGCCATGCTCGATATCGAGCTGATCGAGGCGGTCACGCCGTTCGGCCACGCCGGGCTCGGCTTCGGCGTGGACCTCGGTGCACGGTTTATTAGCGGGAAAGTGTTTCGGGTTGCTCCCGAGCACGTCAAGGACGTGGGACTGGCGGCGACCCTCGGCTGGGGCCTTGGCCGAGAGTTCCCCTCGTTCTTCCACGCGGCGGACATCGGGGAGGAAGGTCAAGCCGAGTTTGTGTCCGCGAGCTCACAGCGGGTGGACGCGCTGCTCGACTTCGGGGAGCACGTGCTGCCGGCGGTGACGCGTTACGTCAAGGAACGGTGGGGACTCGTTCCCGCGTTTGTCGTGTCGGGCGGGTTCTTGGCACTTGACTATTACCTAATCGACAAACGGGATATTCGGTAAACGGGTGACGCGGGAAGGTCCGGTGACCTCGCGCGCCTCATAAGCGTGTCTCGGTGGGTTCGACCCCCACCTCCCGCAATTACGCGCGTAATTGCTTTTCGCGTGCGGTGTTGTGTAGGTTGATGTTCAACGGTTTCGGACACCGTTTGACCGTGGCGCGGGGAACGACTTCGCGAGCGCGCCAAAAAACGGGACGCCGGCCACGGCGGGGAACTTATTGCAGCTAGTTCACCCCGTGAGGAAAGAACGGTCGAGGAGGTAAGGCACCTCGGCACCCTGGTTCGAAGGCAGGGAAAAGCCCCCGGAACGAATCCCGAGGGCTTGGGCTTCCGTGGCCGGAAGCATGAACCGCAGCTAGTTCGAAGTCAGTATACACTCTTGGCGGTGCGGGCGCTATCCCCTTCCCTGCCTAAGGGTCTGCGCCCGGTACGTGCTCCGGCCACGGCGCCACCTGCGGATCGGTCAGCCACTCTTGGACGCGCTGCGGGATAGGAGAGTCGCCGTCGAGCCAGCGGGCGACGGTGCGACGCTCGCGGAGCAGGACGGTCTCGGCGAACTCGGTGAGCGAGAGCCCCGATTCGGTGATCCGGCGGCGGAGCAGATCTCTCCACTCCACCGCCGTCTGGGGGACCGTCATAGCCGTCCGGCCTTTCGGTCGCAGAGAGCGTAGATGTACGCTTCCCACTGTGCCACGGCGGCACGCCGGGTCGCGAACACGGCGGGGACATGGGGTACGACCCAGCGGCGTCCGAGCTGCTGCACGGGGTAGCCGTCGGAGCCGTACAGTCGCCAGGACATAAGCTCCGATTCCTCTTCTTCGGTGAGATGTGGGGTCGTCATCGGTCTAGGTACTCCTGGTACGCGACCTCCTCCTCGTCATCCTCGTTGCGCAGGTCTCGCCAGTCGATCTCCGGGTCCCACTGCCACCCTACGTACAGGTCGTGCAGGTCGACGAGTGCCTGCCTGACGGTCACCTCCCGGCCCTCGATGGGGTACTCTCGTCTTCCGTCGGCCAGCAGTGCCACGACTGTCGTTCCGTCGTGGACGATCTGCACCGTCTCGTCGTCCGTCCGCAGTGTGCCGAGTATCGTGGTAGTCATGTCGAGTTCCTTCCCTCGTTTGGCCGGGCGGGATTGCCCGTGCGTCTGTGGGGTCGTCATTCGACCGGCTCCATTTCCGGGTCATCCGAGCCCACGAAGATGTAGGTGACGGTGTTGGTCGGGTACGACTCGGCGACTCGGACCCACTCGATACCGACGTCAGCTAGACGGTCGGCGATGCGGGGGACCCACTCGTCGGCACCGATGGCTCCAGGGTGCGGCAGTCCGGTCGTCTGCATGATGGTCGCGATAGGGTCGTCCACGGCTACCAGATCGAGGAGTGTCTCGGGGTCGATCTCGACCTCAGCACGCCACAGGGACCGACCGCCATACCCGGGGTTACGCAGGTAGGCCTCAGCCGCCTCACGCGACAAGGCGAACGATGCACACCCCACGATGATATCGTCATCGGTGGCGCGGTAGAGGGTCAGCCGGTCGGTCATGTCATCTCCTCGTTGGCCGGGCGGGATTGCCCGTGCCGTACCTATATAGTAGTCACCTGAGCGACATATGTCCACCCGATGAGGCCCCGAAAGTCGTGGTTTGTTACAATCGGCTGACGCCTAGCGAGGTGGACATATGTCCCCTACCCCTACCATTCGGACGGGTCCGATCGCCGATCCTGGGGGATTCTCAGCGTCCGGTTTTCCCGAAGGGCTCCCGAAAACGCTCCCCTGGCCGACGTGCTCGAGACCCAGGGCCAGCGACTCCTGGACCTCGCCCGGGAGCTCGCCGACGGTCAGTAGCCGTACGCGACGTAGATCGCGAGACCTAACGCCACGAGTGCGAGTACGATCCCCAGAGCAAAACTGCCGCTCATGGTGCCGGCCACGATTGCCCCACCGACCCCGAATAGGCCTAGGGCGTTGCCTAGGTCGTTCCTGAGTTTTGATCGTTGACGTCCCGTCTTCACTGCCTCGTCGCTGCCGGCGGCGGGTCGGCTCAGGAGGTCTACGTGTAGTGGACGGCCGCACTCGATACAGCTGGTGGCGTGGTCGGAGACCTGCTTGCCGCAGTCGGGGCAGTCGATGAGTGGCATTAGAGTCCTCCTGTTAAGGACGTTCGAATGGTGACATCTGTATCAACCGTTTGTTGGCTGGAGGGTCGACTGGGTTTTCAACCTTGAGGGCTGTGAAACTCGGCGGAGGGTCTCGCGGAGGAAGTCCCCATGCGAGCCAGCCCGGGTGGATCTCCAACACGGCCGCAATGGCGGGAACAATATCCATCCCTGGCAGGTCAGGCTTCTGCTCGTGCATCCAGCGACCGACTGAAGCACCGGTCACTCCCCGGTAACCGGGAACGGCAGAGATTCGCCGGGCAAACTCCTCTTTCGAAAGTGGGCCGTGCTTCGTTAGATCGCCGAACGCGTCCAGCAACCTGCTGCGGAACGCCCACGTGTATGCGGTAGGCTTCCTACGTCCCACGTCGAACTCCAACCAAAAACCTTGACATTCTACGTACCACGTTAGTATCTTCGGCGCTACGTTAGTTGCACCAGTGCTACACACTCTCTACACAGAGTAGCTCAGGAAGATACGAGCCGTGAAGGAACTCAACAAGACATATAGGGTTGGCGTCGGGTTCACTCCCCAGGAGGGGGACCGGATTCAGGAGGCGCTCCGGCTCGTGCAGTTGGACCGCGGGAAACGGCTCTCCGCCTCCGAGCTCATCGCCGAGCTTGCGATGCCGGCTATCGATGACATCCTCGCACGACTCGGGTCCCCGGTCGGCTCGTGACCACCGCACAGGAGCAACGGGTGACCGCCCTCGAGCCCAAAGACGACCAGATAGTGCTCGACCGACGCAGCGCTCTCCGGCTCCTCGTCCGGATGCCGCGGTCCAAGGTCCTGCACTCGGCCGAGATGCGGCTGGCAAACGGAGGCACCATCCGCGCGCCGGTCACGCACTGCTCGAAGATGGTCCCGCTCCGATCGGAGCAGCTCGAGTACTCGCCTGCACTGAATGATCAGATCTGCAGGGTGTGCCGACGCACGCACGGGTTCCGTCGGATGCTCGCGGCACGAGCGCAGAGGGAACGCTCATGATCAAATACTTCTGCGACCGGTGCGGTAAGGGGGCGCCGCTCAACACGATCAACAACGTCAAGATTTCCAAGGGATCGAGTGACGTCGAGCATATGGACCTGGATACCGTCGTGGACAAGAACGTCTGTCCGGCGTGTTGCCGTGCGATCGCGGGCGTGCTGTACGAAGGATCCGCGGATGCGTCCCCCAGCCCTGGTTCTTCTCCCTCGGGTGGTGCGTCGTGATGCTGGTCATTCTCGACTGGCTCGGTCGCGCGCTCCTTTTGGTGGGCGGTATCGGACTCATCGCGATACTGGCGAAGCGGGAGCGGGAGAAGTGGACGAGTGTCCCCCCCGCTGCTGAACCTGAGGTGACCTTTCGGCCCTACGTGGATCCGATCGCCGTCGACGAATCCGAGTGGCCACTGCGGCTCGGCTGGGGGAGGTTGCCCGACGGGACGCTCCGCCTCGTTTCCTACCGGTCTCCGCATCCCCTTGGCGACAGCGTTACCCGCGTAACCCTCGACGAGCTGATGTCATGACGGCATTCGCGGACTGCTCGCACGAGCACGACGGACGTCCGGCGTGGATCGGGGAGATCACGGTACTGCCGCATGGGGCGACGATGCAGACCCGACGGTGTCCGTTGTGCGACCGGACGGAAGAACGGATTGCCGACATGTGGGTGTGGGTTCCGGAGAGCATTCCGTACGAGGAGGATGCGTGACGCCCTGGTGGGTGGAGTTCACCGACGGGACCTCCGCTTGTTGTGAGGGCAGCAACATGGTTGCGGCGAGGAATCGTGCGGCAGTCATAACGGGCAAAAGGGTTGAGAGTGTTGACAGGCTTCCCTACCCCGCTGTCCCGATCATTTGGCAGCATGAGAATGAGCACGGGAAGTGCCCCGCGTTTTGTTACACGCCGAAAGAGTGTAAAGGGTGTCACGCGTGTCCCAAGCGTCGCGCATGTGACGACTGATGGGGATAACCACTGTGATGGAACACCTTCTGATCTGGTCCGCGATCGTCATCGTCTCGGCCATCGCGCTCGTCGGCATGATCGTGGTGGGTGCTACGCTGTTGCAGGCCTGGTCGGACTGGCTTGAGCGGGAGGAACGCGAGTGACCCCGGACGATGCAACACGGAGAGACGATACGTTGCTGCGTCTCATTCAGGAAGTGAGCGAGCTCGCGCTCGTCGTGCGAGAGGTGCACGTGCGCCTCCTGGAGTTAGAGGGTACGCGCGTAACGATGGAGCGGCAGTTGCATGCGCGGGTAAGCGAAGCCATCGAGAAGATGGAGCGCGAGTTCTGGCGTCAATCCGATATAGCGCGGGAACAGATCGCGCGACTAACAGGGCCTCCACGTGTGGAGGATGGGACCAGTTCGAGGGGCTTGGGATGTTCACCCTCTTCAGACGTGACCCATGCGGAGCCGGTAAACTGGGCAACGGCTCCGCCCCAGGAGCGGTAGGATATGAGCGGCATCGTCTGGTTGGTGTGGGCTGGGAAGTACCAGCACGAGGAGGAACGTGGCTCGTTCCTCGGTTCGGTGGTTGCGCCCGACATGTGGAAAGCGCGGTTCCGGGCGCGGCAGACGTTCGGCGGGCATGTCCACCTCATCGTGCAGTCCAAGGTGAGTCACTACGTCGAGCGACGCGAGAAGCACGCCGAACAACGCGAGAAAGAACGCGCCGAGAAGCGCACACGAGGAGTCTCATGAGTACGACGGATTTGGTGCCGGCCAACGAAGTGATGGTGCGACCGGTGATGACGGTCGATCAGGCATACGAGCAGGTCATGATCCTCCGGGACTACCGTAGTCGGGTACTCCGTGAGGGTGTGGACTATGGGAAAATCCCGGGCGTTGACAAGCCGTCGCTCTGGGACAGTGGAGCGCAGAAGATTGCGAATCTCTTTGGCCTCGGCATACGGCACGAGTTGGCGAACAAGATCGAGGATTGGGCGAAGGGGTTCTTCCACTACCACTACCGGGCGGTGCTGTATCGTCTCGGTGACGGACGTGAGATCGCCAACGCGGAAGGCTCGTGCAACTCGATGGAAGAGAAGTATCGCTATCGGTGGTACCCCGAGTGGGACTGGGAGAAGATTCCAGAGGACGAACGGCCCCCGGTGGCAGACACGCAGTTGCGCGGGAAACGCGGCGCGAAGAAGTACACGTTCTACGCAGTCGAGCGTCCGGCGTTCGGTCAGGTGAACACGATTTGTAAGATGGCGCAGAAGCGGGCGCGCGTCGGTGCCGTTCTCGTTGGGACGCGAGCCAGCGAAGATTTCACGCAGGATGTTGAGGATGCGCCGCCGGATGACGGGGCGTCATATGAGGACGTCACGACACAACCCAAACAGTCGGACACGCCAGACGCGCAGCCAGACCTTCCCACGTCAGCGCAGATCGAGTTCTTCCAACGCCTGATCAAGAGTCATCATGTGAGCGACACGGACCGTGAGAAAGCGCAGCGGTGGCTCGAGCAGACGGCGACGAAGCAGTCGCTCACGGAGCGGATCGACAAACTCAAGACGTACATCGAAGAACGGAACGTCGAGGAGAAGGCAGCAAAGGCGGCAGCGGAAGAAACGCCGTCCGAGGGCGAAGCTGCTCCCGCCGATGACGTGCTGCGAGAACTACGGAAGCAGGAGCTCGGGGTGGAAGTCGACGAGATGTTGGAGAGCGAGCCGGCCGACTTGTCCGCGAAAGAGCAACTGACCTTCGAGAACTGCCGTCGTTTGTGGACTGGATTCACGAGGGACGTGCAGACATTCGAGACGATGGACTTGTCGTCCGTGGAGAGCGTCCACAAGCAGCTCAAGGCGGTGATGCAACGCGCGAAGCGGAAAGGCAAGGAGGGATGACCTGTCCCAACGCTCCGGTCTGTCACTGGCGCGATATCCCCGCCGAGCCGTGCTACCTAGATCGCCGTCCACCGAGGCGCTGTGTCTGTTACCGGCAAGAGGGAACGCACCATACTAACCACAGATGCGTAGCCTGCGGCCAACAGTGGAGCGACGAGAGCCCGCCGCCCGTGATGCTGTACGACGACATCTACACCGGCGAGGAACGTCAGGACATGGGCGCCGACCCCAAGAAAGAGGAGACATGAGCGCCACGATTGAGTACACCGGCACACTCAAAGGAGGTATAACCATGAACGATGCCACCAGAGCCCAGGTCCGCCGAGAACTTGATGCGATCGGCGTGGTCAGAGTAAAGCGCGGGATGATCGCGTTCGAGCATCGAGAGGATGCATTAAAGCTCAGGCTGTGCCCGGCGTGTCACAGCACAGCCTGCTGCTTCCTCGCACATGCGACCGGCGCCGTTTGCGCTACTGTAGGGCGTATCGGGTACGAGCAGGGCTCGGCAGTCGAGAATGCCTTCGAAGAGTGGGAGCATAAGGGCTTCTTGAAGGGCTCCCGTGCCGAGCTCTACCAGGAGATCGTAGCATGGCTGGCCGAGCACGGCACCGCGCAGGAACCGGCAGTCAGCGCTACGACCCTCGACGTTGCAGGCTAGTCGTGATGAACCACACCGCTCTACTGAATCTCCCTGGCGTGTCTGTGACGCCGACGGGTCTCCGCTTCGCGCCCCGTGTCCAACTGTCCTTCCCTGAATGGGAGAGTGCGTGCCAGACGATTACCCGCGTACGGGAAGTTGGGCACTGGGCGCTCGGAGATCTGTTGACGCAAGGCAACGCGTGGTTTGGCGAAGAGTATCTCGGTGCCGACTTCGGGCTGAACCTCTCTCCCGAGACGCTAAAACAAGTGCAGTGGGTTTCGGAGCGCGTCGCTCCGGAGCGGCGTCGCGAAACGCTATCGTGGTCACATCACCGCTGCGTGGCCGGGAAAGAGCCCGACGAGCAAGACGAGTGGCTCGATCGCGCGGAGCAGAACGATTGGAGTAGCCGCGAGCTCGCGATGTACATGAAGGCGTTGGAGCCTGGGAAGGAACAGGACGACGACGGGAAACAGGTGTCGTTTACGGCGCACGGGACATCGAAGAAGGCGGTGGCGCTGCTCGAGGAAGCGGTAACTAAGAGGTACTTGCACCACACCGTCGAGTGCGTGGGGTTGGACGAGGGCGACCTCGTGCCTGGACGGGACGCCGTCGAGTGCGCGTGCGGCTTTGTTGTGTGGTCAGAGAAACTGAACGAGGTAATTGGAGAGCCGGAAGCGGAGACAGAGGAGTGAGCGACCGCCTTTGTAATTTCTGTCAGTGGAAAGCGATGAAGCGCGAGCGCAAAGGCTACCGCATCGCGAAGGCTGCCGAACGTCGTGAGCTGTGGGATAACGGCGGGCCGTACTCCGGTCAAGGTACCGTGATCGTGGATCGCGCCGGCGCGTTTGTCTGTTGGTTTATGCGGCTGCCCGAACACTGCGAGTGCTGACGTGAAGCGTTCGCCGATGCGCCGACGTGTGCAGTCTCCGAAGCTCAGTGCGGAGGACGCCGCGTTCCGCCTGTGGATTCAAAGCCAGCCGTGTTTGGTGTGCGGGAAGGCCGCGCCGTCCGAGTTCGCGCACGTGCGTCACCGCGGGATGGGCGGGAAAGACGTGCCGTGGGTAGGGAACGGTGTGCCGTTGTGTGCGTTCGGGCATCACGCGGAGCAACACGCGCTCGGCGTATTGAGTTGGCAACGGAAACATGGTGTGGACCTGGAAGAGGAGGCCGAGCGGTACGCCATTCTATGGCGACGTGAACGTCTCCAGGGAGAGTACGTGCGTAATGGGTGACTCCATCACGAGGGGGTTTGACGAGAAGCGAGCCAGAGCCGAGCTGGAGGCGACGAAGAACTGCTCTTGCCACTGCTGTCGGGACCTGCGCGATCGATCAGAGATGATCCGGCTGTTGAACAAGTGGCTGGATTGGTACGAGGCGGAGAACTGGAGTGCCAGTAGTTCCGCGCCGGCCGCGGAGACAAAAAAGCATCTCGGGATTGCCCGGCCGGCCCTGTGGGACGGTTTCGTGGAGGGACGATAGGGGCATGTACGTCAAACTCTTCAGCAGCATTCTCTCGTCATCGATCTGGTCGGAGGCTGTCGGTACCCGGATTGCCTGGATAACGATGCTAGCCCTTGCCGACAGGGATGGGTTCGTCCGCGGCGCGCCAAGCGGGTTGGCTCGTCAGGCTAACATCTCCCTGGCAGACTGCCAGCGTGCGCTCAAGGTACTCGAATCGCCGGACCTGGAGAGCCAGAGTCAGGAGTATGGAGGTCGACGTATCGAGACGATGGAGGGCGGCTGGTTGATCCTCAACTACGCGAAGTATCGGGAGTTGCGTGACCCAGAGCAGCGACGCGAGTACATGCGCGACTACATGAGGAAGCGGCGTAAACAGTCCGTTAACTCTGTTAGCAAAAGTGAACACATAGCAGAAGCAGAGGCAGATACAGATAGTAGTCCTAGTAGAGATCTAGATATTGAGAATTCAGTCAGCCTGGAGACATCCCAATTGGGTGTCGACGGCCGAAAATCCAACGCACTCGTATGCATCGGGGGCCAACCGTCGACACCCCGTGTGTCGGAGGGAGAGGCGCTGGAGTATCTCCGCGAGATGGTGTTCGCCTATTGGCGAGCAAAGCTCTACGCGGGGAATTCACGACTCGGGTGGACGACACAGCGACGCCAGAAGATTGACGCCCGGCTCGCGTTCTACAACTTGGACCCCAACGCATGCTTGTATGCCATCTACGAGACGAGCAAAGACCCGCACCGCATGGGCGAGAACGACAGGAATCGACCGTTCAAGGATCTCCCGTCAATCTTCGTGAACGATTCGGTGTGTGACGAGCTCGCGAATCGAAACGCGCATTACGCCGCGGGGAAGCCCCACCCGTTCATCGAAAAGTACGTGGCGAAGTACCCACCGCCGGGAGTTGACGGATGACGCATTGGCGGCACGTCACGAGCAACGGGGACCGTGGACATCCGAGCTTACCGCGCACGTGGAAGCAGTGGCTGCCGGCGACACGGGACGAGAAGATGCCACAGGGACGGCAGTGCGCGGTCTGTGGTGCGGAGCCCGTCGAGTACAACTCGCGAGGGGAGCACTCGCAGCGGTTGCATCGGACGCACGATGAGGCGGAGCACACGCGGTGGAGAGTGTGGACCGCCGAACGGTTCGCAGGTGGGGACGATGACACGGCCATCCCGCCACCGGTCACGATACGGGCGGACGTGGACGAGGTTCCAGCGCCGGTTGGGGAGCCCGGGTTGTTCGACGACGATTCGGACCTCCCGTTCTGATGGAGTGCGTCATCCTGTTCATCCTGGAGATGGGGGTTCGATGACCGTCGCTCGTCTTCTCTGCGGTGACGCGCTCGTGGTGTTGCGTGGACTTGAGTCCGATAGTGTGCGGTGCTGCGTAACCAGTCCTCCGTACTGGGGGTTGCGCGACTATGGCACCGAGGGCCAGATCGGTCTCGAGCGCACGCCAGAGGAGTACGTCGCCAAGTTGGTGGCAGTGTTTCGCGAGGTCAGACGGATGCTGACGTCTGACGGCACGCTGTGGTTGAACGTGGGAGACTCGTACGCTAACGACGGGAAGTGGGGTGGCTCAACGGGCGGTCTGCACGCCTTGGCACTTCACGGAGCGAGTGTTGGACGTGGGAAGCGCCACACCGGACTCAAACCAAAGGACCTCGTTGGCATCCCGTGGATGGTGGCGTTCGCGCTCCGCGCCGATGGCTGGTGGTTGCGCTGCCCGATCATCTGGCACAAACCAAACGGGATGCCGGGTAGTCAGAAGGATCGCCCGACACTCAACTACGAGTACGTGTTTATCCTGAGCAAGAGTGCATCCTACTACTACGACCACGAGGCGATCGCCGAACCAGTTACCTATGGGGACCATCCGAGGAACGGCGTCCCGGGCCCCGACGTCCAGTCCCCCGGCCAAGTCAAACAGAGCGGCATCACGAAACGCCGACGCAGCGGCAACAAAGAGCGCGTGTTGGGGCCCGGGCGAACGCGACCGGATAGCCATTTCGGGGGCTCGGTGCCGTGGGAGGACAAGAACGGTAAGCGTACAGCCCGCGCCGTCTGGACGATTCCCGTCCAACCCTATGTCGGCGCTCACTTCGCTGCGATGCCGGAGGCGTTGGCGCGGCCGTGCATTCTGGCCGGCTCTGCTGTTGGGGACACAGTCCTCGACCCGTTCGGTGGAAGTGGAACAGTGGCGCAGGTCGCTACGGGGAACGGTCGGAGTGCTATTCACGTCGACCTAAACCCGCAATACATCGAGATGGCCCGTCAGAGAGTTGGCCCTATCCTGTGCGCGGAAGGCGTCCGATGACACACCGATGTCCAGAGTGCGGAGCCGAGTGCGATTGTGATGTGGCTGTCCTTCAGGCGTTCGGAGAAGAAGTGACCTACTGTGCTCACGAGTGCGAGCCCGACCCAGCCGACTTCCCCGAGATCGAGGAGGAGTAGCGTGACCACGACACGAGTACCGATAGCGGTCGGTGACTGTGAGGAGGAGGCTCAACTCCGCTGGGTCGAGGGGGAAGAGTTCCCGTGCGGGCTGATGGTCCACCGCGCCCGGTGGGACACTGACGGGTGGGTCGTCTCACACCACAGTGGGTACGCCATAGTCCGCGACATTCCGAGTTACGACGCTGCTATCAAGGTGATGCGGAGAATCGAGCACCTGACCGACTGGACGCGGACGCGGGACGAGTTGCGCACGGAGGCGAACCTCAAAGACCGGATCGCTGCCTCGTGACCGACCTACGGATCCCCTGTCTCTTGGCTGGCCTGTCCCTGGTCCTGGCCTTCCGACTTGGTGCGGATCACCAGCGTCGGCTCGATCGAGCGAGCATCCAGGCGGCAGCGGACCAGGTCCGCGAGATGATGGCAGCGATGGAGGAAGCCCGCGAGCTGTTGGCGTCGACCACGCGGGAGTACCGGACCTATAGCGAGGCGCGGTAAGGTGGCGCTCTGGAAGTTCCGGGCGCGAAACCACCCGCAGCAGGTGGCCACTCGTGGGGCGTTACACGACGTCGACGATCGTGAGACGGACCCGGTGTTCTTTGGGATGCTTCACGAGCGGTTCTACTTCACGCTCGATGTGGCGGCGAGTGCGCACAACGCGAAGTGTGCAAGGTTCTTCGACGCGGTCGTTGATGGACTGAAGCAACCGTGGGCTGGAGAACGAGTGTGGTGCAACCCGCCTTACTCACTGATCGAACCGTGGGTCGTCAAGGCCTGGGATGAGCACAAACGAGGCGCCGAGTTGATCGTCATGCTGCTGCCTAACAACCGCTGTGAGCAGAAATGGTGGCAACGGTACGTGGAACCTGTACGTGACCGTGACGGAGGGAACTTCCGGGTCGAGTTCTTGCCCGGCAGGCCCCGATTCATCAGGGTCGGGAGCGAAGGTATCGGACCAAACGAACGTCCGCCGTTCGGGCTGGTGCTCTTGGTGTGGACCTACAGCGAGGCGGTGACGCGGTGAGCGACGAGAAGACGTGGATCAAGTTCGTACTGGTCGAAACGAGCCCGAGCGGGAAAACGCAAAGGTGGGAGGTGCGCACCATTGAAGGAGGCGCGCTCCTTGGGGTCGTTCGGTGGTACACCCCGTGGCGGAAGTACGCGCTCTTTACAGGTCCGGCAGTGTTCGAGGAGGACTGTTTGCGGGTGATTGCCCGGTTCATCGCGGCGGAAACGAGACACCGCCGTGAGGCGAGACGAGACAAACACGAGGCGGTGACACAGTGAGCAAGGACAGGACGACAGCGTACCTCGGCACGGTGCAGATCGTACGCAACGAGGGACGAGATCCGGACTACCCGATCGACGTGTCGCTGTACGTGTCCACGGGAGACGATGGGACAACCACGCTCGAGTTTGCGAGCCTCGACGGTGATGTCGTGTGCGTGCTACCGGCGTATGTTGCTCACTTCCTCAAGGCGAGCTTGTAGTGGGGGCGGTTTACCGTTTGTCAATTGTGGGTTCTCCGCCCCGAACGAAAAAGACGTCCAACGAGTTGATGCTCTTGATGAGGTCGGCTGATATCCGCGCGTGGCTGATCGGACTGGTGCGCAAGTCGGCGCCGTTGACGCAGCGTGACGTGTTGAATCGGGTGAAGGTGCAGCCGAGCTCGAACTATCGGCAGTGGGTGCGCAAGGCGGTGGTGCAATGGCAGGGAGAACGGCCGCAGATGCCGATCACGGAGCCGGTGCACGTGAAGGCGTTGATTTACCGCGAGCGTGCCGTAGGGGACGTGCACGGGTTTCACCAGGCCATCGGGGACTACCTCGAGGCAAAGGGCATTCTGAAGAACGATTCGTTGATTGATAACTGGGACGGGACGCGGCGGTTGAAAGACCCGGCGCGGCCGCGAGTGGAAGTCGAGATCACACCGATCACCGGAGCAGCGAAAGAAGACGCGAAAAACGTGGCGGGGGTCAGCAACCATGAACCCTAAACGCGGAGAGTTGTTGTTAGTGGACACGACAAATAGCGCGGAAGGACTGACCCCCGCCGAGTTCTTTACGCGCGTAACCGTGGAGATGGAGGGGTGAGAGGCGCCCAGGTCTTGAAGCTCGAGCCTCCTTCTCACCCCGGTCGGCTGCTCACCGCGAAGGAAGTCGCTCAGGGTCCCTTTTCCGGGAAGGTCAGCGCGCGGTGGGTCAAGGAGAACCTCCGAGCGGGACGCTGGCAGATGGGACACCGAAAGGTGGTCTGGTCGGAGACCGACGTGTTACGTTGGATCGCCCAGCAGATTGAGGCGCAGACATGACTCCCGAACGGCTCCGAGGATCCAAGAACTACCGGTTCGATCGCCAGGTCGAGGGCGTCGGCCGAATCCGTCGCAGTGCGGGCACGGACGACCCCAAAGAGTTCCACCGTCGTGATGCCGTTCTCACCAAGTTGATCGAAGCCGGCGCGCTCGAGACGCTCCGACTGTTCAAGGCCGGGCAGCTCTCCACGCGCGACCTGGTCGACGCCGACCGCAACGGTCGACTGCTGCAGGCGGCGGACCGGTTGCGTTTGCACCGCTCGTTGCGGGACGAGGTCAATCGATGGCTCCCGTACAGTGCGGCCGCGAAGCAGAGTCGGCGCCGGTACGAGGTGTCGTGGGACCGGTTGTTCAGGGTCGCGAAGAAGCATCGGCTCTTGAGCTCGGCCGCGTCCGTCGGCGAGTTGTCACGCGTCGAGTTCGCTCGCCTCTCGAGGTTGTGGGATGCGGGTCCGGCCGACTGGAACCGGACGCGCGCGGCGGTGTCGGCGTTCCTCACCGCGTACCTCGGTCACCTGCACCATCCGTTCCGTCTGCAGGTGATGCGGTTGTTCAGGGCACTGCGCGAGCCGCCAGCTCGCCAGCCGCGGCTGCGACCGAAGCAGTTCTGGACGCTGATTCAAAGGGCCGAGCCTCGGGTACGTGCGTCGTACGTGGCGATGGCTGTGCTCGGGTGTGGACCCGACGAGTATCTCCGGATCCGGCGCGAGGACCTCGACCGGGAGCAGCTCGAGGTGCACGTGCCGGGGACGAAGACGCGACAACGTGACCGCTACGTCAGTGTGTCACCGGATCTGTGGGCGTGGATCGATCGCGCGGTGCCGAGTCCGCTGGCGTATCGCTGGCTGAACACGTGGTTCAAGCGCGCGGCCGAGCAGGCGGACTTCCCGGGGCTCCGGATGTACGACCTGCGACACCTCAGCGCGCAGTACGCCGGTGACTTCGGCGCGACCGATCGGGACCTCACGATTCACATGGGGCACTCACGGGTCGATCAGAGTCACCAGTACTCGGCGCGGCGGACGGCGCGGAAGGTGGCGGCTGCGGTGGGCCAAGCGTTGGTGGCGGACATGCCGGAGGGTCTCAGCGCGTGAGTTGTCGGGTCCCCCTGGTTCTCCCCCTGGCGGCCGGGGTTTGCTATATTGACGGGAGTCAGCGAGGCGGAACGTAAGGTGATGAAACAGGCGGGACTTAGCGACAGTAGCGGAGGAGGGATTCGAACCCCCGACACGCGGATTATGATTCCCTTCCGGGATCACACGCAAAGCCCCGCATATAGACGCCGATCTCCGTCCAGTTGCTCCATTCACCCTCATTCCAACGCTCTCGTCCCCCTGGTTCTCCCCCTGGTGCTGGCGGTCTGAGGCGGTCATCCGTGGACCGCGCCGAACACCAGTTCGCTCGGAGGAGGGGTGACACCTGCGTGGGTGCATCTGAGGCGTATCGTTTCGTTGTCACCTGCGCTTGTCGGTTTTCGCCGTACTCGCCCCCACTCCAGCTGTACCCGGAGGCAGTAAAACGGCTGAAGGGGCTAGGTGGGTTAGGCACGTGGCGCTGTAGGCGGTGTAAGCGTATTGTAGAGGTAAGTGAGGCGGACTTGGTCTCAACGGTCGAGGTCACGTAGAGTGGCGAAGGCCCAAGGAGGAACGATGGCGGGAACTAAGGTAGTAAATGTGGACGGCAGAACCTATGAGGTTCAGGTTCGCCGTGACGGTACGTGTAAAGACGATACCGTCATTCGTGATGTGGTAATCACAAAGGTTGGAGACGGCATTTCTGCAACAGTGAAGTTTGATGCGACGGATGTAACGGAAGGCCGCGTCGTGTGGGATCTAAGAATTGAGTCATAGCCAGGTCGAGTGGAGTGGACCGCCCATTTCGTCGAGCCGCTGGGGCCGTAGGTCGAGGTCACGTAGAGTGGCAGGAGGATAGAGGAAGAGGAATGACGGCGGGAACCGGGATAGTTTACGTGGTGCTTTGGCAAGATCGCCACACCGATACGACGGTCCACGTTTTCACTGACCGAGATGAAGCCTCGTCCTGGGCGCTGCAATGTGCCCAGGACGAGGCTTCACGGGCTGCACATCGGCAAGTAACCGAAGAACACACAGAAGGTGAAGTCATAGCTTTCTGTTACTCCCCGGAGGGAGATCGTCTCCGCGTTTTCGCCGTTCAGGTGGATCAACGGGCTTAGTCTTTTTGTAGTCTGACAAACCCGAAGTCAAGGTCGAAGTCGCCGTAGAGCGGCAAAGGCCCTGTGTTCTCGGAGGAGGAGAACGTGGGGCCTTTTTCTTTTGGTACGATTGAATGAGCTGTGGCTGTGCCGCACGAATGCGGGAGCACATCCTCCCCTTCTACGGATTCACGTTGGTTGGGGATACGTGGGTCAACCCCGAGTTTTCGATCGAGGAACTCCGGTCCATCCCAGACGCCGACGTTGAGCGTCATCACACCCGGTTAACAGGCAAACTCATGCTGGAGCATGGCAAGACATTCGTGATAGAATTGGTGGGCGATGGCAGCAGGTAACACGCTCCGCGTCTTTCGGGCACAGGACCGACAGCCGGGCACGTTGTCCACGGCGCAGTTCGCGAAGCGGAACGGTCACCCGGTGCTCTTGTTCGACAAGACCACAGACGAGAGTGCTGCTTTTGCCAGTACACTACCGACGCATTACAGCGGGCGCGGGCTCAACGTCTTCATTGTCTGGAGTGCTACTGCTGTCACGACTGGAGATGTGGTGTGGACGGCGGCCATCGAAGCACATCACGATGACTCGGTCGATCTCGACTCGGATCACTTCGCGACGGCACTCTCAGCAACGGGGACAACCGCCAGCGCGTCCGGTAACTTGAAGTACACGCGGATTGACTTGGCTCCTGGTGCAGAGATGGATTCGCTCCTGGCGGGGGAGAGTTTGCGACTGCTCGTCACCCGCGACGCGAACAACGTTGCCGACACGCTCGATAACGACGCGGAAGTGCATCGTGTTGAAATACGGGAGAGCCTTGTGTTGGTGCTTGCAGGTGGAGGAGGTGAAGAGGAAAGCACGACCCGCGATCCGTTGCAGTGGCCGTTTGCGGCGACCAGCATTTGGAACATGCCAATTGGCAGTAACGCTGATTATCAACCGGCCGGTCCGGACGGAGTTGGTGATTTACCTGCTGTCCCGGGCTCACCTCCTAACGTGTGGGCAAGCCTGCCATTCGCCGACAATGAGAAGATTGTCCTGAAGCCGACTGCCCCACTCGCTAACCTCATGTTTAGCGGTGCGGGTTGGTCGGGCGCCAACCGTTGCGCGGCCACCGGCGGGCTGCTGGCGCAGGTCCCTATCCCAGATGCCTACGTGGTTCCGCACTCGAACACGAACAACTCCGCTACGTTTTTGCTCGCTGACGGCCGTACTCTACTAGAAGCGCAGCCTCTTGCACGTTGTACCGCCGCAGGAATTGCGACGGCTGTCGTGGCGGTGGCACCTCACGATCTGTACGGTGCTGGGGCCAATGGAACTCACGGGGGCTCAGGATTGTCGGCGTTCGGAGGCACACTTCGACTTGGGGAGTTGCGTCCTGGGAGTCAGGGGCCCAGACACGCCCTCAAGTTAGAGATGTACAGCAGGCAACTGCTGTACAAAGCGACCACCTTTGCGGAGGCCTTTCGCTGGCCTGCGACTCGTGCGGATTCGTATGCCGTAGGTTGGTACGGCACAATTGGCGACAACACGAATACCGCCATGAAGATGGGCGCGTTGCTTGCGATTCCAACATCCACTGACATCACTGCTTTGGGGCTCGAAACCGAGCCGGCAATGCAAATCGCGTGGACACTCCAAAATTATGGCGCGTATCTCGTAGATGACGCTTTCTGCGAGTGTTTAAACGTGTGTGTAGAAGATGGAGCTGACGGGTCATTCCCGGACCAGTTCCTATCGGACTATGGGTTTGCGTTCAACGCACGTCCTGTACATGACACAGCATGGACCCGTGATTGGCAGCGACTGATCCCAGAACTCATGGTGGTAGATAACAACGCCTCCGATAACATTGGCGGTGGTGGAACACCGCTTCAACCGCTAGCGCCGCCCTTCGAGTAAGGAGACACAAGTGGCAGCAGGGAACGAACTGCTCAGTTTTCGCGCTGACGAGTACCAACCCGGAGTAGCGTCTCCGGCTACGTACGACCGGCGCAACGATCACGGCGTGCTGGACTTCGACGCTGCCACGGACGAGAACGCCGTGTTCGGGGGCGTCCTCCCAACGCACTACGCGGGCAATGGTCTTACGGTGACGCTGGTATGGAGCGCGACGACCGCAACGACGGGCGACGTCGTGTGGAATGTTGCGATCGAAGCTCACCCGGACGACGCCTTTGATCTTGACGCCGACGGGTTCGCGGCTGCCAACGCGGCTACGGCTACAGCGCCAAGTGCGTCTGGCGAGGTGCAGTACACCGACATCACGTTTACGGACGGTGCCGACATGGATTCGCTCGCAGCCGGTGAAAGTTTCCGGCTGAAGGTGACACGTGATGCCAACCACGCGTCCGACACGATGGCAGGTGACGCCGAGTTGCACAAGGTCATCGTGAAGGAGACCTGATGGCGTTTGCGAGTGGAACTATTGTTTGGGCTGATGGCAGTGCTCTCACACAGGCAATAGAATCGTGGGACGAGGGGCTGAGAACGTTTTGGCTCCGGCTTTCCGGCGACCCTACGAGTTTTGGGACCGCGGGTTGGCTCCGCAACACGGTCAACGTTGGAGGGTTTATTGACGCCTTCAACGGCGCTGATCCCAACGGTCTCGTACTTAAACAGCGTGTCAATGGCGGTGGGGATGTAAGTGTTACCGTTTCTGCCTACCCACAGGATGGTACGTGGCATCATGTGGCGGTATGGGTTGACGAGAGCGGGAACACCATGCGCGCCTACTTCGACGGCGCGTTCGTCGGTAGTGCTGCATCCGGCGATCCGTTCGCTGATCTTGCTGTGACGCTCGCCGTCGGGGTGTGGGACGCTGACGATGTAGCCCATCTCGCCGAAGCAGCTATGTGGGGGTCAGTGACGCAGGCACAGGCGGAGTTGCTCATCGCCGAACATGCAGCTGGCTTGTGTGCAATTCTCTGCTCCATCAGGCCCGACATCTACATTCAAGGCATTGGTCACCGCCTTGGTACCACGGAGTTCGACCTTCTTTCCGGTACGTTTTCAGTCGCCACAACTGGCGCACCGTTCAAATCAGACAGCCACCCCCCGATCTACTACCCAGGTCACGTTGCTATCAGCGTTCCAGTCGTGGAGGCGGCGAACTGTACCGCCGTCGTCCCGAGTTCCGTTGAGGTAGACACTCCCGTTGACATCACCATCACCGCCAAGGACCGTATCGGGAACCCTGTCAGTTGGGGCGGTGAGTTATTCGATATCGACGTCACGGGTGACAATCCCGAAGCGGATCTCACGGTCACTGACAACGGGGACGGCAGCTACACCGCAAGTTACACCCCCACAACGGCGGGAACCGATACGGTAACCATTCAGTTGGGCGCCGTGAACATTGTCGGCAGCCCGTTCACGGTTACTGTAGAGACGGTCGCAGTTCCAACCGCTGCGAACACCACGGCTGACGTGCCAGCACAGGCGGCAGTCGGAGTGTCATTCGATGTGATCGTGCAAGTCAAAGATCAGTTCGGCGCGAACTGGACGAGTGGTGGTGACACGGTCGTTGCGACCCTTAGCGGGTCAGAAACAGGGACACCGACCGTCACAGACGAGACGGACGGGACGTACACATTCACCGTCACGCCGACGACCTCTGGCACGTTGACGGTCACGATCACGCTCAACGCCTCGAACATTCTCGATAGTCCGTTCACGGTCGCGGTCTCCGATTCGTTGCCTGACGCGAGCAACTCAACAGCGGATGTTCCCTCTGCGAGTCCCACTGGTATCCAGATCACGGTGACGATTCAAATCAAGGATAATCTGGGACTCAACTGGACTGCTGGTGGCGATACCGTTGTTGTCCAAATCAATGGTGACAACCCGGATTTGCCGGATATCACCGATAACGAGGACGGGACGTATTCGTATGTGACCACCCCGACAGTCGAAGGGACCGACAGCCACGCGATTACGTTCAATGACGATCCTATTTCTGGCAGTCCGTACTCGGTCGACATTGCCGACGCCGCTCCAAGCGCGGTAGATAGCACCGCCAACGTCCCAGCGACGGGAACGGTGGACCAGCAAATCGATGTGACGATCCAGATCAAGGATCAATTTGGGTCAAACTGGACGCAAGGTGGTGACACGGTTGTTGCAGCGATTACGGGCGCCAACGAGGACACACCCTCAGTCACGGATAACCTCGACGGGACCTACTCGTACTCGTACACCCCGACTGCTGCGGGAACAGATTCGCACGCCATAACGCTCAACACCGTGGCCATCTCGGGGAGCCCCTTCGAGGTGACGGTGAGCGCGGCGGGAGCGAAACTCGCATCCGTGGCGAGCACCGCCTTGGCGCTAGACTTGGGTATCGGGCTATAAAGGAGAAACGCAACCAATGGCGGACCCATTCGAAAGATCGATACGCGGCCGATCGAGCCCAGGGGTGTGGGTGACCATCACCCCCGCCGATTCGGATCTGGCCAACGTCTTGCAGGCGCTAGCGTGGAAAGTGGATGGAGCGGTCCACGTCAGTCACATCGATGACGCTGGGGCGACGGTGGAGTGCACGGTGCCGACTGGCACGTTGGCCACCAACATCTTTCATCCTGGTCGCATCTCACGTGTCTGGGCGACAGGGACGACGGCAACGGGCTTCCTCGGTCAGTACTAGATGCGGAGTTGTGTGGAACCGGGGTGCCCCACGCTCGTCGAACGTGGACGGTGTGTGGTCCATCAGGTCCAGCACGACAGACGCTACAACCGTGAGCGGCCGGTGAGGCACCAGCTGTACCAGACCCCGATGCACCGGGCCTGGCGTACGCGGGTAATTGCCAGGGACCCCATCTGTGTGCGGTGCCACGAGCGGCTCTCGGTGGTCGCGAACCACATCGTGCCGGTCGAGCACGGTGGCCAGTGGACGCTGGACAACGGTGAAGGACTCTGTCGAGCGTGCGATAACGTGGTCAAGGGCGAGGAGAGAAGAAAACGATGGTGAACCCAGGTAACGGACACGCTATGAAGCCTCCGAGGCGCAGCGTCACCGTATACGTCGACGAGGTGAACAACATCCAAGCCCAATGGACAGGCATTCAGGACGGTATGGAGGTGGTGCGGCTCCTCTCGTTGGGGATCCAACGGACGATCCTATTCCTCAAAGAGGAGAAGGCCAAGCAGAGCCCGATCATTCCCGTGCAAGGCTCGGTTGACCAGGTGTTACGGCGAAGGCGAGGATGAAGAAAACATCATTTCTTTCGGGGTACCCCCCCTCCGTCAAGCGGGAAGCATCTAGTTTTTTGTGCGTACGGAATTCCCGCGTCGGGGATCGGGCGAGAATTGCGTAATGGGACGTAATCCCAAACCACCAGAGACCCGGCGGCGCCGCAACAAGGTGAGCACGCGGGCCAATCTCCCTGATCCGGCTCTGACTCGGGGCAATCGGGTTCCACCGATGCCGAAGCGGAAGCGCGGTCAGGGAGCATGGAACAGCCAGGCAAAGGCGTGGTGGCGGGATGTGTGGACGAGTCCGATGTCGACACAGCACGTGTTTTCCGACCGCCACGCGGTGGAAATGTTGGCAATGCTGGTGCACGACTTCTGGGAGGCGACGGATGCCAAGACGCGGATCAGCTTGGCCACGACGATCGGTCGAGAGAGCGCGAAGTTTGGTCTGACCCCGCTCGATCGCAACCGACTGCAATGGACGATCAACCGCGGGGAGGGTGCAGCGGACGAGGCGGCGAAGCGACGCCGGCAGCAAGCGACACCGGCTGAGACAGGTAAGGACCCGAGAGAGGTGTTGAAGATTAGCTGATGGCAACCATTGTCGTTCCCCCTCCCGACAAGGAGCCGTGGCCAACGCTCGGTCCTTCCGTCTGCGCGTTCATCGAGGGCAACCTGGTCCACGGCCCCGGGGATCTGCTTGGGGAATCTGTCATTCTGTCGGAAGAACTTCGGGCATGGATCTATCGCATGTACGAAGTGGAGCCGGAGTTTCTGTTTGTCGGCACGGGCCGCGGTCGCCGGAAAGAGCGGAACCCACAATCCTGTCGACGTCGGTTTCGGCGTGTCGCGCTCTCGCTGCGGAAGGGATCGAGCAAGACGGAGATTGCGGCGTGGATTGCCGCCTGTGAGTTGCACGAGGACGGGCCGGTGAGATGTGTCGGGTTCGAGAACGGCAAACCGATCCCCGGTCCCGTGAGCGATCCGTACATCCCGATGATAGCGGCGTCAGAAGAACAGACTGAAGAGCTCGCGTACGGGGCGTTGCGCAGGATCCTCGAGATCAGTCGACTGTCTGCTGATTTTGATATCGGCCTTGATCGCATCACGCGTATCGGTGGTGACGGCAAGGCGGAGGCGGTGAGCACGTCCCCGAAGGCGCGGGACGGTGCGCGGACGACGTTTCAGCACGCGGACGAAACGCACTGGTTCACGCTGCGGCACCTGAAGGACGGGTGGCGGAACATGCTCGCCAATCTGCCCAAACGTCAGATGTCGGATGCTTGGGCGCTCGAGACCACCACGGCCCCCGAACCGGGGTCGGGGTCGGTCGCGGAGGCGACCATGGATTATGCGATCGAGCTCGCGAAGCAGGCCGACCCCAGTCGGGCCCGCCTGTTCTTTTTCCACCGCGAGGCGTCACCGCACCACGACCTGACCACAGACGACGGGTTGCGAGCAGCCATCCTTGAGGCATCGGGCCCGTACATTGCGGCGTGGAGCGATATTGACGGGATCGTTGATGCGTTCCGGGAACCCGACGCGGACTTGGCGTACCTGGAGCGCGTGTGGCTCAACCGGTGCGTGCAGGCGACCGAGAAGGCGTTCGACGTGTTGCAGTGGGGACGCCTTGCGGACGTTACGCGGGTAATTCCCGAAGGGGCACCGATCACCATCGGGTTCGATGGCTCGCGCTTCGACGATGCGACGGCTCTCGTGGGTTCCCTCCTGCCTGACCGCCATCAGTTCGTCATTGGACTGTGGGAACGGCCGGCGAACGTCGAGCACTGGGAGGTGCCGATTGACGAGGTTGACGCGGCGGTCGCTGACGCGTTTGAGACCTGGAACGTCTTGCGGATGTACTGTGACCCGCCGAAGTGGGAGAGTTACGTCTCGAAGTGGGCGGGGGCGTACGGTGACAAGCGGGTCGTTGAGTGGTGGACCAACCGTCGGAAACCCATGGCGTACGCAATCCGTGCGTTCACTGAGGGTATGATGGGTGGAGAGATCAGTCACGACGGCGACAAGCGGTTGGCGGCCCATATGGGCAATGCATGTCGGATGCACACCGGACTGCGAGACGAAGAAGGGCAACCGCTCTGGGTGCTGCGAAAGGACCGACCGGACAGTCCGCATAAGATTGACTTGGCGATGGCGGCTATCTTGAGTGACGAAGCGGCGCGCGATTGCGTGGCAGAGGGGTTAGTGCCAACGATGGGGTGGGTGCCGGTATGAACCTTCTCGACAGTATCCGACGACTGACGACGCCCAATGGTCAGAAGTTGCTGACGATGGTCCACGACGGTCGTCAGCAGTGGCTCCACGGGCTCGAGTCGATGCTGCTCCCGGGCACCAACGTGGACTACGCCCAGAAGGTGGGTGACGGCCTGCAGTCGTCCGTGTTGGCGGGTCCGCTCAATTGGCTCATGCGCAACTTCCCGCAGGCTCCGCCGGTGGTGGAACGCCTCCGGAAGGAAGAGTGGGGTACCGTTCAGCCGCATCCTCTGACGGACAAGTTGGCGGTGCCGAACGAGTTCTATGGTGGCCGTGAGTTGTGGATGGCCACGATTCTGGACTTTGCGTTCGGGAATGCCTACTGGCTCAAGATCCGCAACCGTGTTGGGGAGGTCGTTCAACTTTGGTGGGTCCCATCGTGCACGATGATTCCGCGCTGGCCGCGTGACGGGAAGACGTACATCGACCACTACGAGTATCGGCCTGGTGGGGTTGGTCACGTGCTCGGGTTTAGCGAGCACATGACCGTGACGGGAGTTGGCGGGCAGGCGGTGAAGATTCCCGTCAAAGACGTCGTGCACTTCCGGTTTGGGCTTGATCCGCGTAACAGTCGTCTGGGCCTCTCCCAGCTCGGCGCACTGGTTCGGGAGGTGTACACGGATGACGAGGCGTCGAACTTCGCCTCGGCCATTCTGCAAAACTTTGGCATCATCGGCGTCATCATCTCGCCCAAGGAAAAGGGGACGGCGAGTCCCGACGACGTGAAGGCGGTCAAGGAGTACGTGCAAGAGAAGTTCACGGGCGACAGTCGGGGCAAGGCGATGGCGTTAGGTCAACCCACGGACGTGCAGCTGTTGCAGTACAACCTCCAGGCCTTCGATATGTCCCCGTTGCGCGACGTCTCTGAGGAGCGGGTGTGCGCGGCACTCGGAATCCCGGCGGCCGTCGTGGGATTCGGGACCGGATTGCAAACCACGAAGGTCGGGGCAACAATGCGCGAGATGCGCCGCATGGCGTGGACGGATTGTCTGATGCCGATGCAGGAAACGATTGCCGAACAGGTCGGTCGACAACTGCTGCCCGATCTCGACACAGCGCCTCGTCGTCGGGTGCGGTTCGACCACACGCGCGTCCCGGCACTCATGGAAGATGACGTGGAGAAGCACAACCGGGTCCGCGCGGACTATCTGGCAGGCATCATCAAACGATCGACGGCCAAGCAGGAACTCCGGTACCCGGTGGAAGAGGGAGACGAGGTGTACGCCCAACCGACGAATATCAATCTGTTGACGCCGGGGACTGTTCCAGAACCCCAGCCGCAGAACCAGGGAGGCGATGAATGACAGACCAACTCGAGCTCCAGGCGGGAGCACACAAGACGCTTGGTCACATCGAGATCAAAGATGCTGACAAGGGTGAGGTCCATGCAGTGTTCTCGACTTTCAACGTGGTTGACCATGACGGCGATGTGACGTTGCCGGGGGCTTTCGAGGACGGAGCAAAGGTCCGGATTTCCGCCTACGGGCATCGGTCGTGGATGGGAGCGTTGCCGGTCGGCCGCGGTGTCATCAAGGTGCAGGAAGACCGTGCGATTCTCGAGGGCACGTTTTTCCTCTCGACCGAGGCGGGTCGCGAAACGTTCGAGACGATCAAAGGGATGGGCGACCTGCAAGAATGGAGTTACGGCTTCGACGTGGTCGAGCGGGGGGACGTGGACGAGCTTCCCGAGGAGTTGCGTGGTGCGTTCCGAGTGCTGAAGAAACTCAAGGTGCACGAGGTATCGCCTGTGCTCCTTGGTGCAGGGATCGATACCCGCACACTCTCGGCAAAGCAGAAGAAGGAGGAGCTTGAGACCACGGACGCCACGGATGAGGTGATGGCGCTGGCGCTCAAGGAACTGATCCGGTTCGAGCGAACGCGCGCGAGGCTGCTATTCCACTGACCGTCATCCCCATTCGGTGTCATCGGTGCTCATACTTCATCGGCGAAACATCAGGACGGTTGGAGTTCGTGGGGATTGTACGGGTGACGCGGGATACCGCTCTGGTGGCGCCTCCGCGCCAGAGTTGGAAATGTAAGTGCGGATGGGTCAATATCTTCCGTCCGGTTGACGAAACGAGTCAGCCGACATAAGTTGGAATCGACAATTGAGTAGGGCCTTTTTGAGGGGCCAACCTTGTTACGCGATGAGCGTCGGGTCGGCCTCTCTTCTTTTTCGCCGTTCCCGTGCTCCCAGAGGAACCGGCGATGGCAAGCAAACTCCAGGAAAAACGGGACGCTCTCAAGGCGAAGCAGGACAAACTCCATGCCGTATTCGCGGCGTCCGGGGAGGACTTGGATTTTGCCAAGCCCGACGTCCTGAAGGAAACGGGCGCGACCGACGCGAAGCACGCGGTCGAGATCGTCCGCGAGTGGAACAAGGAGATGGAAGACCTCGGCAAAGAGGTCGATGATCTTGCTACGATCGAGAAAGCCCGCAAGGCGCTCAACGATTCCAGGAACGAGCCCGTAGATCCCCCCCCGCTTCCTGACGGTCAGGTCAAGAAGGAACGCAAGACGCTCGGCCAGATGGTCGTCGAGTCGGAGGCGTTTCAGAAGTTCAAGCAGTCGGGGACGCCGTCGAAGTCGATCGTCGAACTCGGCCTCGCCGAGTTGAAGACGGTGTTCTCGACAACGGCCGGTTGGCCGCCAGAGTCAACGCGCATCCCCGGTCTCGTGATACCCGAAGCTGTCCGACCCATCCAAGTGACGGACATCATCCCTCCCGGGACGACGGGGCAAGCGGCGGTCGTGTACATGGAAGAGACCACGGCGACGTTCGCCGCGGCGGAACGTGCCGAAGCGGCTGCGTATGCTGAGGCCGAGTTCGTGCTGACGGAGCAGAGTTCAACCGTGCGCTCGATCGGTGCGTCCATCCCCGTGACGGACGAGCAGCTCCAGGACGTGGAAGGTGTGCAGAGTTACCTCGACCAGCGCCTCGGCTTCGGCGTGCGTCAGCGGTTGGACGGTCAACTCCTGGTTGGCAATGGGACTCCTCCCAACTTGCGGGGCATCAACAACGTGGTTGGGATCCAGACGCAAGCGAAGGGGGCCGACTCCGTTCCCGACGCTGTGTACAAAGCGATGGACCTCGTGCGGGTGACGGGTCGCGCATTCCCGAATGCCGTCGTCTTCCACCCGAACGATTGGCAGGAGGTTCGCCTGCTCAAAACCGCGGACGGTGTGTACATCTGGGGTTCGCCCTCGGAGGCTGGTCCGCAGCGTATCTGGGGGCTCACCGCCGTTCTCTCCGACGCGCAGACCGAGAACACCGCGCTGGTCGGCGACTACATGAACTTTAGCCAGCTTTACGAGCGGCGAGGGCTCGAAGTGCTCGTCGGCTTCGTGAACGACGATTTCCTGGACGGTCGTCGGACGATCCGTGCCGGATTGCGCGCGGCCTTCGTCGTGTATCGACCGGCTGCTTTTGCAACTGTGACGGGGCTGTGATGACGGTGTGCAAGAGTTGTAACGGCCCACTAGGGGGGCTTTGGGGGAACCGGTGCTACGTCTGCAAGCCCGGTCGTAAGCGTACTCGTGTCCCGCGTATGTGCACCGAGTGTGGTGGCATGTTCGAGGTCCAACCGAGCCAACTCAAACGGTACACTGGCGGTGGAAGGTACTGCTCGCGGACATGCAAGCACCGTGCGCAGTGTGGTGTCGAGCTCGTCACTGGTACTCGGTACGTCAGCCGTGCTGGTTACATCACTGTGAAGGTTGGGATTCGCAAGTATCAACTAGAGCATCGGATCGTCATGGAAGCGCACCTCGGGCGTGAACTCACGGCCGACGAGCACGTGCACCACGTGAACGGTGACAAACAGGACAACCGAGTTGACAACCTTCAGGTGCTCAGCAACGCCGAACACCAACGTCTCCACGTTGTGCTCGGCGATTCTGGTATCTGTCACGTAGGAGCTGAGCGATGACTGTCATTGAACGGCCTGCCGCGACGCTCGCGGTCGCGACACCAGAACGGACGTTGCATCGCGATCTCGTGGTCACGACCGCGCAGGTGTTGGCACTCAACGCCGCCCCAATCACGATCGTTCCAGCACCGGGTGCCAGCCTTGCGCTGATCTTCGAGGGGGCGGTGATCCATAAGCCGGCGGGAACGGCGTACGCTGGTATCGCTGCCGGCGAAGACCTGTCGGTGAAGTACACCGACGAGTCAGGACTCGAGGTTGCGGAGTGCGAGACCACGGGGTTCCTCGATCAGACGACGGCGCAGACGCGGTACGTGCGACCGCACACCGCGGCGTCCGCGATATCGAGTCTCACGCCGACCGCGAATGCGGCGTTGGTGCTGCATCTCCTCGTTGGGGAGATCATCACTGGGGATAGCGACCTGCACGTCCGGTACTTTTATCGGGTCGTTCCCGCCACCACGTTCGCGTAATGGCACTCACGGTTCACACGCGCGAGGGGGATACCGGAGTGAGCGGAGACTTGACGGCGGACCGACGGCTCTACGTGAACAAAGATCGCACCAAACTCGTCGAAGAGGGCGCGCCGGATGCGGCGTTTCTGTTAGCGCCGCCGGGGAGTTCCATTCCTCTCGCTGATGTTCAGGGCTTGGGGCTTGCCGTGGTCAACGGTCGTATCGTGCAGGGGGGGCAGAAGGAAGCGCCCAAACCTGAGGACAAGGCGCGTGCGCAGACCGAGAACAAGGCGGTCACGAAGAAGGGTACGAAGTGATCGCGGATGGCGGCGCTCCTCACGCTCACCGAGTTTAAGGCCTACCTCCGATACGACAAGACCGACCAGGATGGGCCGCTGCAGGCTATCCTTGACGCGGTTGAGGATTACCTCGAGGATCTCACCGACCAGACGTTCGCTGCTTCGGGCACGGTCACGGACGAGGTGCATAGCGGCGACGGTTGCAAATCGCTGATGCTTCGTCGACCAGCCTCCAGCATCACGACGATCAGCATCTCGACGACCAGCGATCCCTCGAGCGTTGACGACACGATTCCCGTCACGGACGTGCGGATTGATCCTGTGAACGCCCAACGACTCGTGCGCCACCAGAATGGGGGCTTCCCCAGGGGGATTTACAATCTGTTCGTCACGTACAGTTCGGCCGAGAACCTGCCGGCGGTCGCGATCGAGGCGGTCAAAGAAGCGGCGGCGCTGGTGCATCGGATTCGTGGGACAGAGCATTTGCGGTCGCAGTCGCTTGGGGATCTCGGTTCGGACGTCGTGATGGGTGGTGGTGCAGTGGGTTTGGAGTTTGGGACGCGCCTGATGGGCTTGCCGATGTGGCGGGCAGCCGTTGAGCAGATCGGGAAGCCGAGCATCGTGATCGCATGATTCGAAAGGTTGTCGACCGAGTCCATGAGATTGTCAACGCCAACTTCAACAGCGACTTTGCAACGCTCGCGGCCGCGGCCAGCGTGCCAGCGGTTACCGCGGACATCTACAAGCGGTGGTCGGCAGATCGGTTCAAGCTCCACACGAGCGCCGGCGTTGGGGTCTACCATGATGGTGGTGGGACATCGCGGCGACGTCCCGGTAGTCCAGCGGGTGCGGGTCGGCGGGACAGCCGCATCGAAGTGGTGCTGGACTGGTACATCAAGGGTGACAACGAGGACGAGACGATGGTGCAGACGGAGCTCGCCGTCGATGCGTTGCTTCGGTCGATCGATCGGCTTGTCCCCGACGAGACGCGGTTGGTGTGGGGAGCGGGTGACGCGCGGGAGTCGATCAACTGGGTCATTACGCGCACGCCACAATCAACCGAGAGTCGGGTCGCCGAGGAACGCGCGATCGTGCGCGTCCCGGTGACCGTACGAGATGAGGGCTTATGAGTGAGACCGCCGGCACGTGGAAACCGGACGCGGTGCTCGCAGAAGAACGCGAGCAGGAAGCCGCCAAGCGGAAGCCGTCACGGCCACCGAAAGAGGTAAAGGACGATGGCGAATCCTGAGCTGAATGTGAATTACGGGTTCGCCGTCAAGGTGGAATCCACTGCGGGGACATACGCGACACCGACGATGGCGGACGACGCATTGCGGTTGGCCGAGGAACCTGAAGTCGAGATCGGCTACGTCCTCCCTGGCGGTCGTGACGGTGTTGCTGTCGGCGGGTACGGCGTCCCGCCCAGTGCCAAGCCTCTCGGCCAGTACGGTCGGGTAACGATCGCGACGGAACTCGTCGGGTCTGGTGCGGTCGATACGCCACCGCGCTGGGGCCGCCTCCTCCAGACGTTCATGTCAGAGACGATCAACGGCGCGACCAACGTGCAATACGTCCCGGCGGCGTCCCAGAAGAAGTCGTTGTCGTTGCTCATTCAGCACGCGAACAAGCAGGTCACGATCCGTGGCGCGGTGCCGGAGAGTCTGCGGATGGTGGGTTCGCCGGACGAGGCACGGGTCATCGTTCGCGCGACGCTCGCGGGGATACTCCAGGCGAGCCCGACGGAGCAAGCGCTCGAGTCTCAGACGTTCGGTGCGCAGGGAGTGACGCCGGCTCCGTTCACGGGAGCCTTCACCGTTGGAGCCACGGTGATGGTGTATGAGGAGTTCGATCTCGACTTCGGGGTGGCGGCGCGGCCGTGGCGCATCGACCGCAACCAGGCGTCGGGACTGCTACATGGGATTGTCACGCAGGTCAACCCACGCATCTCCTTCCCGCCCGAGGTCGTGGCGCTAGCGACACATGACCCGTTCGTCCGGCAGACAGCTCCACAGACGGCGTTGGCTTTCTCTCAGCGGTTGGGGAACACGGCAACGAACCAGTACCTCCTCGAGGGGGATCACGTCGAGTACGATCCAGCCGAGGCCCTCCCGCTCCGGTCGAATAACGGGATGGTCTACTACAGTCCGATCAACCTGCGGTTTGCACGTCCCGCGAGCGGAACGTGGTTCCGCGTCACATCCGACTGATGGATGCTCGATCTGAGCACACGGTTCCAGGGCCTCCAGGCAGTGCAAGCGCGGGTGGCGAAGGTGATCGATGCTATCCGCGACCCCACCCCAGCCTACCGCGAGAGCATCCGTAACCTCGAGCGACACGTCAAACTCACCTTCGACTCGGGCGGAACGCACAGCGGGAAGCGGTGGCGGCGACTGCGGCCACGAACCCGCAAGGCGCGACGCATGGCGTGGGGTTATTACGCGCGTAGTGGCGGTGGTGCTGACCCTAACTTCTGGAGCGGTCAGCTGTACCGTGACTACGTCGAGCACGGCCCGAAGCACATTGAGCGGGTGTGGCGTGGTGGCTTCGAGTGGGGCGCCAACTATCCGTCGGGCTTCCGCTCCGGTCGCAAGTGGTACCGCCGCACGGTGCTGCGCTTTGGTCGACGGGGCCAACGGACGGCCGTCGCGATCGGTCCCCTGTACGATCACATTCGCAACGCCCTCAACAGTCCTCTCTAGGGAGTGTCATGGCACGCATAGTGATTGACCTCGACTCGTGGGCGACGGATGTGGAGCCGATCGAGTTGCGCATCGGTGGTCGCCCCATCCGCATCAAGTCGCCGACGTTCGAACGCGCGTTACGCACGGCGGACGAATGCGAGCGCATCAACGGGGACTACGCCGCCAAGCGGATGGAGTTACCCGCGTACGTGGAGCGCATGACCGACGCGTTGCTGCGGTATGCGGACTTCGTTGGGTCCCCGAACTGGTTGGGTCGGTTCGCTGTTCGGGGAGCGCTGCGCCGGCTCACAATCCCGACGCGACTGCGGATCCTCCAGGAGTTGTATCAGGGTTTTGCGGCATCCCTCGGTCAGTGGTCACGCGCCGTCGCCGGGGGAAGCAGACCGAACGGCGCCTCGTCGGTGACTGGGTTACCCCCATCGTCGGACGAGTCTGTCACTGGCTCCCCGGGGAATTCCGAGATGGACGGATCCTCTGGCGACGGTTCTGGCGACTCGCCGGCACCGTCGAGCGTCTCGAGGCGGACGAACTGATGCGGCGCTACCACCAGGCACGATACACGGCGTACGCCGCGTGGGGGAAGACGCAAGCGATGGAGCGGATGGAACGTTCGGCACGTCACGCGCTGAGCGACGCGGATAGCGCGTTGTGGGATGAGGATCGGATACGCGAGACTCAGCGATCGATCGGGGCGCTTCCGGGACTGACCCCCGAACAACGGGTGGCCGCGCTTCGACGGTTCGATCAGATCTCGGAGGACCGTCGTGGCTGAAGATCGGCTGACGATCCTCGTCCTAGCCAAGGATCTGGCGACGCGCGTCCTGCGCGGCGTCACGGGCACACTCCAGAAGGTGGGCATCTCGGCCCGTGGTCTCGCGACGGCCTTCGCGGCGGTCGCGGCTACGGCTACTGGTATCGCGTTCGTCGGTCGCAAACTCTTCGAACTGGGCGCCGCGGTTGGAGAAACGCGCAGCAAATTCGAGACGACGTTCGGGGCTGCGCGTGAGACGGTCAACGCGTTCCTCTCCGACTTCGCGACGATGGCGGGGATTACTCGTCGTCAGGCGCAGGAACTCACCGCCACGACGGGCGCGATGGCGCTCGGGATGGGACAGACGGCGGACCAGGCCGCGCAGACGGCGATCCAGGTAGCACGGCTTGGTGGTGATATCGCGTCGTTCAACAACTTGGCGGGCGGCACCGCCGAGGGGCTGGAGATCATCAACTCGGGGTTGACCGGTGAGTTCGAACGACTGAAGCGCGTCGGGATCGTCATCAAGGCGGCTGAGGTGGACAAGCGGGCGCTGACGGATACCGGCAAGAAACTCGTCAAGCAACTGACCGAAGAAGATCGGATCCAGGCCCGGCTGGCTCTTATCACCGAGCGCGCTGGTGTCGCGGTTGGTGACCTGGCTCGGACGTCGGATTCGGCTGCGAACAAGGCTCGTCAGCTCCGGGCACGGTGGCAGGACATCATCGATGACTTTTCGGCGCAGCTCCTGCCGACGCTCACCACGATCCTGACGATTCTCGAGAACATCACGCCGGCGGCGGCCGCGGCCGCGAAGACGATGTCCGAGTTGGCGAACGTGGGGTTCCTGGCGTTCGGCGGCGAGAACGCGGCTTTTGCGGGCCAGCGTGAGTCAATCGAACGTGCGACACCTCAGTCCCTGCCCATTCTCCGACGCGGGTTGCAGTCGAACCGTGAGCGGCTCCTTGCGCAGCAGCAGGCATTACAAGGACGGGAGCGTACACAGCAGGACCTTGAGTTTGGGGATACCGATCGCGAGTTGAGGGACTTGCAGGAAGAACTCGACGCGGTGACGCGTCTACTCGATCTCGCAGATACGAGATTGGCGCAGTTCAACCGTTCCGTTGCTGAGACAGCGGCCGCCGCCGCACCAGGGGCGGCACCGTCCGCCGGTGGGACGGTACTCCCTGGCTCGCGCACGCGACTCGGGCACGGGTTCTCTCCGACGCCGGCGGGCCTGTTGATCGGGCAAGGCGCGCTGGATCTCCGATTGCCCGACTGGGACAAGGTGACGGAAGCAACCCGTGATGTCGCGAAGGAGATGGAGGACCAGGCAAAGACGTCTGCGGAGTTGGGGCGCATCAAACGATTGGAGCAACGTGCGACAGCCCAGCTCGTGCAGTCCCTCGCGGGCGCAGCGACGGCGCTGATCGGGATCATCCGAGGCACGCAGGGCGGCGGGTTCTTCGGCGTGCTCGGCTCACTCGCGAGCATTGCGGGTGGCGTCATTGGTGCGGTCAACCCGCTGGCGGGCGCCGCGTTGCTCGCCGGCGGTGGGCTGGTCAGTGCGTTGTCCTCACCGGGGAGAGATGGCGGGGATGTTGGCGTGCGCGTCGTCAACCCAAGAGATATTGGCCAAGCGATTGCCGACATCCAAGGCCCGCTCAGGGTCACCAACCAGCTCGTTGCGCCACAGACGGGGGAGGTCATTCGCGAGATTGAGTTCGAGCTCGGCCGACGGACGCGACTCGGCAAATCTGCGCCCGTTCCCTTCGGCACGAGCTTCGGGGGCTAGATGGCTCCCATCCTCGCTGTCGAAAACCTTCTCAGTGTTCACCAGTTTCCGCTGCATGTCCTCACCGCCGAGGAAGAGGCGACGGGGTTCCCAGTCGCGAGTATCGCAAACGGTCGGCGCAGTGAGGGGAATCACTGGCGTCCGACAACGACCAACAGCGCGACGTGGATCCGGTGCGTCTTCGATCGACTGCGCGCCTTGGATTTCGTTGGTCTCGACCGCGGCCACAACCTCAAGGGCATCGGCGTGGACCTGAAGGTCACGAACGACGCGACAGACTTCACGGGCACGTACGAGACCGCCTTCGATCTCACTCTCCCCTCGGTATCCGTTCCCGGGGACATCGATGATCCGCTCGGCGTGCGGACGGAGGAAGGGGCCTGGCTGAAGCGTTTCCCGGTTCGAGTCGGCAAAGCCGTCGAGTTCCAGATTGACGCGATGGGTGCGGGACTCCTGCCGAATATAGTTGGTCTACACATCGGGCTGTCGTTCTCACCCGAATACTTCGAGGCACCGCTTGATGACGAGACGGACGCGCTCATGGTCGAGGAGACGCAGGTGCCGTCAGGTTGGATGAGTCGCGGTCAGGTGTACCGCCCGCGACAGGGGACCATTCACTACAACCTCAACCATGCCGAGTATGACCAGGTGCGGTACCACCTGCTCGGTCAATTCGGTGACGGACATCCGATGTGGATTTGTTTCGATGATGCGCAAGCTAACTATGCGTACCAGGTGGTGCGTGCTGGCGGGCAATTGGGCTTCCCGCAGCCGAGTGACTATCCATGGCGCCAGGGTGAAATCCCGTTCGTTGAGAGCGCGCCGAAGCGGAGGCTTGGATGACGCTCCACGAACGCGACGTGCTGTTTTATGGGGGCGGCGCCGCTCTTGAGAAGTACGGCGTCTTCCTTCGTCGCACGCAGACGCCACGGTTCGGCGGCGAGGAACTCATCGAGACGTTCACTCGCACGGGCACGGCGAGTTACGTCGATCGTGATGGGGTTCTCCGGTTAGCCGCATCCGGCGTGATGCGCCCCCACTTCCCGCTCGTGGACGGCTCTCGTGTCCTCCACGTACTGTTGGAGGGGACACGAGCGAACCTCTTCCTATGGTCCGAGGGCTTCGACAACGTGGCGTGGTCGAAGCTGCTTGCGTCGGTTGTAGATGAGCAGTTCACCGCGCCAGACGGAACGATGACCGCCGAACGGTTACTGGAAGACACGTCGACTGGTGTGCACTTCGTCCGGCAGGGCGTGACGGCGACAGCAGATGCGACCTACGCGCTGTCGGTCTTCGCGAAGGACACAGGCGAAGGCCGGAACTGGATAGTGTTGAGACTGATCGACTCGGGAGGAGGTAACTCGGTCCAGGCGTTCTTCAACGTGAATACCGGGGTCATCGGTACGACGTCCGCTGGTGGGACTGCCGCGTTCGTGCGGGCGACAGTGGAAACTTTGGCGAGCGGGTGGTATCGATGCACACTCGTCGGGTCGATCGGCTCTGCCGCCACGGCCATCAACGGTGACGTATGCCTCGCGAGCGCGGATAACACGCTGACGTACACCGGCGATGGGGCCTCGGCCCTCGGGATTTGGGGCGCGCAGTTCGAGAACAGTGCGAACTTTTCCTCGTCCTACATCAAGACCACGACTGCGGCGGTCACGCGGAACGCGGACAGTTTGAGCGCGACGTTTCTCGCACCGCCACAGGAGATGACGGTTTACTTGGACTTTCAGAACCTTGCCGGGCCGAACTGGGACGATGCCCGACACGTCGTGATTGGTGCGAATAACGAAAACCGTCCACGACTTCTTGTGTACGGCCTCGGAGGAAGCGACAGTTACAGGATTCTACACGGCAACAGTGCCGGGGACGTCACGAGCACCGTTGACGTGGACCCGTCCTTCCGCGATCGGATTGAGTTACGGGCACTCATCAACGCGGACGGATCAGTTCAGATCGGCTGTGCAAAGAACAGCACGGCTGAGGTCGTCGGTACAGTGAGTGGCGCAAACAGTCTTGCATCCGCATGGACAGCACAGACCATTTCCATTGGTAGTCGCTTTGGTTCTCTGAGCACGTTTACTGCCCTACGCGCGCTCATGGTTGCCCGTGGAACGCGGTTCTCGCTCGACGACTTTCGCGGGTGGGTGCCGTCGTGAGAGCGAACTACTCCCCTGCCCTCCGTGAACGGGTCGAGTCCGTCCCGATGCGCGCACGACTCTACGTCGAGGCGCACGGTGAGTTGCAGGCGCACATCCGCCAACGCACCGACCAATGGGACGAGGCCGACGTCGATCCCGACGCGAACGGGTTCGACTACCTGCCAGATCAGGGACTTGTCCTCGACGCAACCACGTTGGGTACGGTGCTCGAGCAGACGACGACCGACGCGACAACCCATCTCAATCTCAACCGTCCGCCCGGCGGTGGCACGTACGACGTGGTGCGGATCGACTGGCTGGGGAGTCAACCGAGCGACCTGGCCGTCCGACGACTCACGCTGAAGCTCGATCCGGATACGGGCGCGGGCCAAGAGGTCGTGACGTGGAAGTGTTTGCTCATGGCCCTGACCCGACAGGTTGGCGAGGACGGTACGGACACCACGTACTATGAGTTGTCGCCGATCAGCGAAGCGGCGACGGCGGTGGCGGGCGGTGCCGCCGCCGACGTGCTGTTCGACTTCACGACCATTCTCCCGCGCCCACTTCAATGGCATCCAGTCGGGTCTGAGTCGCCGGTCCCGGTGACGTACGTGTTCGTGTGGGGCGTCAAGGCTGACGGGTCGCTCGCGGCGAACACGGGACTCCTGGCTGGTGGCGGGTCGCTCACGACCGGCTCACCGATCGGGGTGAGCGGGGTGCAGCTCACCGACTCGTCGAACCAGAGCGGTGCGTACGACATCGTGTCGACCGGACTCGACGTGCCACGGATCGAGATCGAGGCGGGTTCCTACTCGGCGGCAACGATCACGTGGTCGAGCGGCAACCTGTTCAACCTCGGTGCCGCGGTCACGTCCGGCACGGTCGTCGAGTTCACACTGCTCGACCACACGCCCGAGGGGACAACCGTCACCGCTGAGGTGCGCAACGACGCGGACACTGCGTGGGTGGCGTTCGCGGACGGGGACACGACCGATGATCTCGCCGGCGTCACGCCCAAGCAGACGTACAGTATCCGGGTGACGCTGACCCCCAACGGTGCGGGAGATCTAACACCCATCCTGCGCGCAGTGGGGATCCGGGAGATCACGACGCTCGACGTGTCTGAGACCGCCGAAGTCGTTACGCGCGGAACCGGGTTCAACCCCAAAACGCTCGAGGGGCAACCCGAGAACGTGACGATCAGGATTCTGCGCGACGGGGTGCGGGACTGGGAGGACTTCGCGACGCGGATCGCGGCCGAGTTCACCGTCAGCGAAGTGTATTTCCGGGTATTCGTTGGCGCGGACGATCTCCCGCGGAGCGCGTGGATGCTGCGCTGGGAGGGCGTGATTCTCGATCAGCATGGGGAAGGCGGTGCGCTCGTCTTCGACTGCGTGTGTCCGCTGGCGCTGCTTGATGCCGAGATCCCGAAGGCCGTCGATCTCGGTGGCGGTTCCTGGGAGTGGCAACACCCGAGCTACAATCCTGCGACCTACAAAGCGATCTACGAGGACCTGATTGACGTATGGGGCGAGTTGCCCGGGCGGCACCGCGGTGAGGGCGTCACGTCCACAACGCAGGTCAGTCGTGACCTGGATCGATCGGAAGTGCGACAGGCGGTGAACCAAATCGCGCGCACGCAGGGCATGACGGTGATCTCGTCACAGGGCCGCGTCGTCGCGCGGGACGTGCACCAGCGTCGCGGGATCGTCGCGTTCTTCCCGCTCGAGGAGATCGCACAGGGCAACGTCACGCCGGGGTACCAACAGCGGGTGCCCCGGTATGTCGTGCCGTTCAATTACAACGCCGAGCGCGGTGAGTTCGACGACATTCTGGTACGCACGCACGGCCCGAGTCTCCTGGCTTTCCGCCGCGTCCCGCTCAAGCCCGAGGATCGGGCGGATGATGACTTCGGGAAGTGGGTCCAGGACGCGACCACGGCAACGAACGTCGCGCTCAACGTCGTGGACACGCTCGGCGCCGGGATGATCATCGTCCCGTTCAGCTCGGAGCGGGCGCATCCCGAGCTAGAGCCTGGGGATCCGGTGACGGTCGTGACCGATCGGTTGGCGCTCAAGGACCCGAACAACCCCGCACGGCAGTTGAAGGGCGAGCTTGCGGTCTACGGTGTCGTGCTCGAGGTGAACGACATGTGGGGGCGGCAACTCGTCGTGTGGGGTCGCGACCTCAACGACATCATCAGCGCGGAGAATCAGGGGACGGTCGACGTCACGATCGCGGCACCGACCGGTCTCGCCGTTGTCGATAACGCGGTGTTTCGGCACGACCCCGCCGTCGACCTCTTCCGATCACGTGCGGAAATATCCTGGACGGATTCCACGTCACCCAGTGTTGTGCATCACGAGGTGCAGTTCCGCGAGAGCAGCTCGGACCCATGGTCTGATACCTTCATTGTCCCGAACGGGGTCGAGGAACTCTTTATCTTCCCCGTGCAAGGGGATTCGCGGATCGGTGGCACGAACGACACGTGGGAGACGCGCGTTCGTGCGCGTGCTGAGAGCGGAGCCGTCTCACCCTGGACGACCACGACGGACGCGGACGCAACCGTGTTGTTCAGTGGAGACCGGCAAGCCTACGACACGAGCGCCGTGTTCACGCGGATGTTCGGTCGCAAGGGCACATCCGTCACGAGCTCCCCATATACGGTGCTCGACGATGACAACGTGCTCGAGTGCGGATCCGGAGCCTCCGTGCTCAACCTCCCCGCGATCGGTGCCGCCTACCGCGGTCGCGAGATCATGGTTGTGAACTTCAGTGGTGGGAACGTGACACCAACGGCGAACGGAAGCGATACGATCAACGGCGGTGCCTCAATGACGGTCGCGACCGGGACGCACGTACACGTGCGGTTGCCAGAAACGGGGACGGATTGGAAAGCCTACTGAGGGGACTCGGCGTACTCCTCTGCCTCGGATGCACGGATCCAACGGGGATCCCGTGTCACCGGGAGACGTACCCGGCCACGGGCGTACTCCACGATGGAAGGGCCGTCGAAACGCAGGTCACCGTGGAGACTTGTGTGAGGATTGAGCGGTTGCCGTGATGATGCTCCAGGTGGGTGACGCGGTCTCCGCGCGTGATTGGATGGAGTCGATCCTGATCGGTGCGGCCGCCGCGGTGGTGGCGCTGCGCTACGGGAAGCAGTTGCTGACCGGCGGCGGCGAGAGCAAGAACGGATGGCGCGGCGAGACGA
>Ga0299906_10000404_pt1 | contig 40906 bp, 53 predicted proteins | sample RVTome_14_FD_200259 | JGI IMG/M metagenome (GOLD analysis project Ga0299906, IMG submission 200259) | Soil microbial communities from uranium-contaminated site in the Upper Colorado River Basin, Wyoming, United States - RVT145D125 (version 2) ... | reverse complement strand
ACGGTGGAGACGGAGCAGCACCCGGTGACTAAGATCGAGCACTGGAAGGTGGCACCGGCAGAGGACCTGCGCAGCCCCATCTGGCGCGACTGGCAGCTGGGCACGCGGCACGAGTGGGCCGTGCCGTGCCGTCACTGCGCGGCGTACTTCGTGCCGCGTTTCAAGCACCTCAAGTGGCCGCAGGGCGCGACGGTCGCGCAGGCGCGGCGCGAGGCGCGGCTGTGCTGCCCCAGCTGCGGGGCGCTGCACACCGAGGTGGACAAGACGTGGATGAACGAGCGCGGCTTCGCGCTGGCCCCGGGGCAGCACGTGGAGGCCGGCCAGGTGACGGGGCCGGAGCCGGACACCACCACCTACTCGCTGTGGGTCTCGGGGCTGATGACGCCGTGGGTGTCGTTCGGCGCGCGCGCGGCGGACTGGCTGGCGGCGGCGCAGACGGGCGACCAGGAGGTGATCCGCGCCACGCTCAACACGGCGTTCGGCGAGCTGTACCAGCTGCGCGGCGAGGCGCCGCCCTGGGAGAGCGTGCGCAAGCTGGGCGGGGTCTACCAGCTGGGCGACGTGCCAGCGTTCGTGCGGCTGGTCTTCCTGACCGTCGACGTGCAGAAGGACCGCCTGGTGTGCGTGGTGCGCGGCTGGGGGCCGGAGTTCGAGTCGGCGCTGCTCCACGCGGAGGAACTCTGGGGCGACACCGAGCAGCTCGAGGTGTACGGGCGGCTGTCGCAGCTGGCCGAGCGGCAGTGGGGGGAGCGCCGCGTGAACGCCGTGGCCGTCGACTCGGGGTTCCGCACCGACCAGGTGTACACCTGGTGTCACCGCCGCGGCATCCGCGCGTATGCGACGAAGGGCCGCGAGCGCCCGCTGCGCCTCTACTCCGCTACGGACGTGGAGGTGGACCGCCTGGGGCGGAAGCTGTACGCGGGGCTCAAGCTGTGGACCATCGACCACGCTTACTTCAAGGGGTGGGTGCACGACCGGCTGGGCTGGCCGCAGGAGCAGCCCGGGGCGTGGCGCCTGCCGCGCGACGTGACGGACGACTACTGCCAGCAGATCGTGGCGGAGCAGCGCATGCGGCTGCCCTCGGGCACGGTGCAGTGGATCAAGCACGGCGTGAACGACTACCTGGACTGCGAGGCGCTGCAGGTGTTCTTGGCCCACGTGGAGGGCGTGCGTAACCTGCGCGCCGCCTCGAGCGCGGCGGCGCAGCCCGGGGCGCAGCCTCCCAGCAATTTCACTTCCATCGCACGACAACTCAACGGATAGGAGCGCACGATGCAATTCACACCGCTGAAAGACTTCCTCTCGCCCGAGCTGAAGAGCGCTTACTGCAAGGGCCTGTCCTACACGGCGCGGCCGGCCGACGACCCCGCGGTCCAGGGGCCGGGAAAGCGCCTCAAAAAGACCCGCGAGAACCGCGCGCTGCTCGCGAAGCTGCTGCCGCAGTGGGTCGCCGAGGGCAAGGTGCGCTACGGCTCGCCCGACGTGCCGAGCGTAGGCAGGGTGAGCGGCGAAGGTTCGGTAAAGTAACCTAGGGAGACGCCCCATGATCATCAAGGAACTCATCGCTCTGTTGACCGCCGCGTGGCGGCCCCTGGCGGCCGTGACGCACCCGGCGGCCGTGCGCACCGGGATGGCCGACTTTGTTGTTGACCAGCTCGACGAGGGTGCCCCTCCTGGCCTCATCGAGATGCAAACCTCGGGCGACGTGGAGGTGGCTACGCTGACCTTCTCGAACCCCGCGTTCGGTAACGCCGACGGTAGCGGCGTCGCGACCGCGGGCGCGATCACCGATGATGAGGATGCCACCGGCGGCACGATCGCCAAGGCGAGGCTGCAGAACGCCGCGGCTACGGACAAGGTCATCTGCTCGGTGACGAGCACGGGCAGCGGCGGGGACATCGAGCTCTCGAGCGTGGTGATCTCCGCCGGGCAGACGGTGGGCCTCACGAGCCTGACGTACACGGCGCCCGCGTGAAGTGAGAGAAGTAACTGACCCCTCTAAACTGAGGATTGAATACGAGAACTCAGAGGTAACGCTTCGCGTTTATGGGGGTCACCCTGATAACTACGTTGCCTTTGCTCGTATCAGCGTGGAGGGGGACCGCGGCATTCTCAAGAACGCCATAGGCACTGATTTTTTTGTAGCCTTGAGCGGCAGCTTTGAGGAAATATTAGAGCGGTGCAACGTGCGCACCTTGGAGGGATACGTAACACCTGTACGAGCCAGGATGCTAAGAATGCAGGCGAGGGGGCGGGCTGAGTTTGAGCAGTTGCACACAGGCATTAGCAACGGGCGAGAAATGGTCTGGGTAGTCCTTTCTCGTTTAACTAGAGGAGAAAAGCGATGAAGACTTTCAGGTTGGTGTTGCTGCTGCTGTTCGCCGTAGCGCTCCCTGCGCAGGCGGTGTGGACCGACGAGGAGCGCGCGGAGCTGCGCAAGGTGATCGCGACCGCGGTGGTCATCCAGGACGTGCTGCACGATCTCGCGGCACAGGCGCCCGCGCTGGACAACCCGAAGGACGCGGTGACGGCGTTGCACCTGCTCGAGCGCACCAGCCTCCGCATGTTCAGCATTTTCAACTGCGTAACTGGCGAAGGATGCGGCACGTCCGTGCGGACCGAGCAGGTCGAGCGCGTGATGAACCACATCGATGCCTTGCGTACGCATCGCACCGGCGCCGCCAACGCGCTGCGCGCTCTCGGCAAGACGGTGCTCGCCGATCGGCTGGAGGCGCTGCCGATCGACACGTTCAACCGCGGGCTCGCGTACCTGGAGCACAGGCCAGTCAGCTACCCGGACGTCATCAAGCCGCACGGGGACTGGGACCAAAGCGAGGGCCATATCCAACACGCGGTTCAGTACACGCACCATGCGCAGTTCGACATCTTGCGTATGTGGCAACACACGAATGGTCGTCCCGAGGATGCGACTTCCGCTATTCGCGGCGCTTCGTTGACGGCGCAGAAGCTATTCCGTGCTTGGGCCATCAACGCGGACTTCGCAGCAGCGGATGACGAGGCGACTGCCTTGGCAGACTCCAAGTTCGGTTCGGGACTGCGGCCGCCGCCGTTCTTTCGTACGCTGCTGTCGCTGGAGTACGCATTCGGCACTGGGAACACGATCTTCTCTGGAAGGCGCTCGAAGAAGGGAGCGACGCTCGACATACGAGTCATGCAGGATAACGTGACGGATTACCTGCAGACGCTCGCGCCGGAGGAGCTGGCGCAGATGTTCGCGCCCGGCACGGGAGGGGCACATGGCACCGGCGGCAGTACGACCTGGGCGGTGCACTTCTACAATGATCTGACCGACTTCTGGCGCTCGATGGACGTGTGGGGCTCGGACGTGATGCTGTTCTCCCGACCACCGCTGCCGCCGCCTGGATCCTCGCAGAGCGATGTCGACCTGTTGCGCACTCAGGTCACGGAGCTGACGGTGGAGCTAAACCTGGCGCTCGACAAGATCGAGCGCGCGCTGGCAGCGCTGAACGAGCGCGCGCAGGTCAGCTTGAATTGAGCAGAAAGCGAACAGTGGAGTGGGAAGTCTGGCTCGCCGACGGCTCGACGCGCGACTCTGCGCGTCACGAGTGGGACGACGAGTCATGGGACGGCGTCCTGGTCATGCGCTGGTGGAAGCCGCCGCAGAAAGGCATCTGCTGGGGCGACAGCAACTACGGACTGTCGAGTACTGTGAAGAACGGGGCGATCGTGGCGCGTGACGTCTTCGCACGCGCTATGAAGGCGGCCCAGGCGGCTACGGCCCCGCCGTCTAAGCGAGGAGCGGGCTAAGTGGCAACGGTCACGCTACGCCCCTCTGGTGACGGCACCACGGAGTTTTGGACGCGCCAGCCGATGTCGGGCACGTTCGCTTCGAAGATCGTCGATGACCCGGATTCGCACGATGCGGGTAACACTTTTGTCCAAAGCCCGAGCACCTTCGACGCGACGATGTGGGTCGAGTTGGACGACGTGCCGGCGGACTTTGACCCGGATGCGATCAACTCGATCACGATCAAGGTCGCGCATCGAAGGGCGAACTCGCCGAATATGGGGGTGGACCTTGGCGCGGTTAACGCGTTCCTGACCCGCGCCGACGAGACCACGGCGATCAGCACGACGCCGACCGCAATCGATTCGCCGATCCAGGACACCTACGAGCTAACGAGCTTCACGCCGAGTCCGACGGGAACGCACACCGTTTCTGACTGGAACGGCGCGCGCCTCGCGCTGGTGTTCGATCACACCAGCGTGCAGACGGCCGACGTGGTCAATGCGATCCTGATCACGGCGGCGGAAGTCACGATCGACTATGAACCGGCGGGCGAGGGCGTCACCGGCACCGGCGCGCTAGAGGCGCAGGCGGCGCAGGTAGACGGCGCGGGCGCCTCGGGCTCGACCGGCACCGGCGCGCTCGCCGCGCAGGCTTCGACCGTGGCTGGGGAAGGCGCCTCGGGGTCGCTCGGCGCGGGGGCCTTGGCCGCGCAGGCGGCCCAGGTAGACGGTGCGGGCGCCTCGGGCTCGACGGGTACCGGTGGCCTCGCCGCGCAGGTGGTCCAGGTAGACGGCGCGGGCGCGTCGGGCTCCTCCGGGGCAGGCACGCCGGCCGCGCAGGCGGCTGCGGTCGAGGGCGTGGGCGCGTCGGGCTCGACGGGTACCGGCGGCCTCGCTGCGCAGGCGGCTGTGGTCGCAGGCACCGGCACTGCCGGCGACGGCGATGAGGTCACGGGCAGCGGGGAGCTCGTTGCGCAAGCTGCTTCGGCCGCGGGCGTCGGCGTTTCGAAGTCGAGCGGCATCGCGAGCCTGAGCGCGCAGGCTGCAGCGGTCGCCGGTGGAGGTGCCTCGGGGTCGCTAGGCAGTGGGGCTCTCGCAGCGCAGGCCGCGGGCGTGGAGGGCGCCGGGGTCAGCGCCTCGACCGGGGCTGGAACTCTCGTCAGCGGTGCTGCCACCGTTGTCGGCTCGGAGGGGGTGCCGGTGGTCACGGGGAGCGGGGCCCTGCAGGCCGGGGCCGCCGCTGTTTCGGGGGTGGGGGCCACGCTCTCTGTGGGGGCGGGGGCACTGCAGGCAGGTGAAGTTACGATAGTTGGCGAGGGCCTGAGTTCTTCTACGGGGGTGGGGCAGCTCTCCGCAGAGGACGCGGCGCTCTTAGGTGCTGGCCTGAGCTTGTCGCTCGGCAGCGGCGACCTGCGGGCGCAGGACGCAGTCATCAGCGGCGCGCAGGCGGTCAGCGTTGACGTAGACGCGCGCGGCAAGGTGCAGTTCGAGCGCGACCTGTCTGGGGCGGCGCTTGACTTCGGCCACTCTTCTATCTCTGACGACGCACTCGACTTCTAAAGGGAAACGCCATGGCGGCACTTACTGCGGCAGAGAAGCTTACCGAGGCGCGCGAGGCGCTGCACTCGCTCCTCACTGGAAAGCGCTCGGTGATGATGCAGTACGAGGGCACGCGGGTGCAGTTCACGCAGGCGAACGTAGACGAGCTGCGCCAGTACATCGCGCAGCTCGAGGGCGAGGTTGACCCTACAAAGAGGCGCCGGCCGTTTCGCGTCTTCGGCTACTAAGGAGATGAGATGAGCAAACTGGTAGACGAGCGCGGCAGGCCCATCTCCTCGGCCAGGGCTGCTCACGAGGGCGCGGACTACGGGCGGGAACTGGCGACGTGGCACCCGGGGCGGTACTCGGCGGACGGCGAGCTGCTGGACGAGGCGGACACGCTTACGCGGCGCACTGCCGACCTAGTGCGCAACAACGGCTTCGCGTCGGGCGCGGTGCAGATGCACGTCGACAACGTCATCGGCTCGGGGCTGCTGCTGAACGCTAAGCCAGACCGCCGTGCGCTGGGCCTCAAGGGCGACGACATGGCGGAGGTGATGGACGACCTGGAGGACGAGATAGAGTCCAAGTTCGACGCGTGGGCGGAGGACCCCGGCTGCTACGTGGATGCGTCGCGGCGCTCGCGGCTGTCCGGCCTGCTCGCGCAGGCGTACCGCACCTACATGATACAGTTCGAGATCTTGGCTACCGCCGAGTGGCTGCGCAGGACCGGCACGCCCTACCGCACCGCCGTGCAGATGGTGGACCCGGCGCGGCTCTCTAACCCGCCGGGGCGGTCCAACGACGATACTATGCGCGCGGGGGTGGAGATGGCCGTGCTGGGGGAGCCCGTGGCTTACCACATCGCGTCGCACATCATGGGAGACATGATGGGCGTGCGCGGTCCTGTCACCTGGCAGCGCGTGGAGCGCGAGACGCGGTGGGGCCGGCAGAAGGTGCTGCACGTCTTCGACAACGATCAGCCGGGGCGCTCGCGCGGCAAGGGCAGCATTACCTCCGTGCTGATGCGGCACCGCATGCACGACAAGTTTGCGCGCGTGTCGCTCGAGGCGGCGGCGTTTAACGCGATGTACGCGGCCTACATCAAGTCGTCCTTCGACTGGACTAGCGTGGCGCAGGCCATGGGCGCCAAGCTGGACGGCGACGAGAACGTGCTGATGCAGTACCTCAAGGGGAAGACGGAGTTTCACCGCGACGGGCACATCAAGTTCGACGGTGTCCGGGTGCCGCACCTGTTCCCGGGCGAGGAGCTGAAGCACTTGGCGCCGGCGCACCCCACGCCGGCGTTCAACGCTTTCGAGGAGGCGGCGCTGCGCTACCTGGCGGCGGGGTGGAACCTGACCTACGAGCAGCTGTCGCGCGACTACTCGAAGACGAACTACTCGTCGGCGCGCGCGTCGCTGCTCGAGGCCTGGAAGTTCTTCAACGGCAAGCAGTACCTCATCGGCGGGTGGTTCGCTACCATGGTCTACACGCTGTGGCTGGAGGAGGCGGTGGACCGTGGTGCGATCGTGCTGCCGCCCGCGCTGCCGGACTTCTGGGAGGCGAAGGCGGCCTGGACCACGTCCGACTGGATAGGCCCGGGGCGCGGCCACATCGATCCGCTCAAGGAGGCCAACGGGGCGAAGGTGTGGTACTCCATGAACCTCGAGACGCTGGAGTCGCTCGCGGCGGAGAAGGGCCGGCGCTGGCGCGACCTGCTGGACCAGCGGCGCCAGGAGCAGCGCTACGCGGATCGCATCGGGCTGGATATCTCCGGCGTGGGCGGGCCGACCCCGGTGCAGCAGCCGGCGGAGCAAGGCGAGCAGCGCGGGGGCGGGCCGCAGGATCAACCGGCACAACAGGAGGTGGCATGAACAAGCGAACGAAGACGCGACATCAGGGCGAGGAACAGAGGGCGATGGCCTCGCCTACTATGCGCTACCCGCACATAGCCAGCCGCGTGTTCGATACGCCGCTGCTGATCGAGCACTCGAAGCTGATCGCCATCCTTAACGTGCTGGGGCCGCGCCTGGGCTTCGACGCGCCTGCGCCGCTCGAGGGCGCGGCGTTCGAGTACGGCGGGCCGGAGCGCCACCTGGACATGCTGGTCAAGGCCAGCCGGGTGGAGCACCGTGACGAGGGTTTCTTCGTGGCGGATGGTGTTGCCATACTGCCGGTGATCGGTACGCTAGTGCAGCGCGCGGACTGGCTAGACGCCATGAGTGGCATGGTGGGCTACGGCCAGGTCGAGCGCATGTTCGTCGCTGCGGTGGACGACCCCATGGTGCGTGAGATCGTCATAGAGGTGGACTCGCCTGGCGGCGAGGTGGCCGGCGCCTTCGACCTGGCGGACCGCATGGCGGAGGCGCGCGGCTCGAAACCCATCACGGCGGTGGCCACCGAGTTTGCGGCCAGCGCGGCGTACCTCATCGCATCTACGGCGGATAAGATCGTGGTACCGCGCACTGGCTACGTGGGCTCGGTAGGCGTGGTGGGCACGCACATCGACTACTCCAAGGCGCTCGAGAAGCGCGGCATCGCGGTGACGTTCGTGTACGCCGGGGAGAAGAAGGTGGACGGCAACCCGTATCAGCCGCTGCCGGCCTCGGTCAAGAAGGAGTGGCAGGAGGAGATCGACCAGGTTTACCAGCTGTTTGTCGAGACGGTGGCGCGCAATCGTAACGTCTCGGAGGAGCACGTGCGCGCTACGCAGGCGGGCATGTTTATGGGGTCGAAGGCGGTGGAGGCTGGGCTGGCCGACAGGGTCAACTCATTTTCCAACGAGCTGTCGAACGCGGTGCTGCGCGATAGCGGAGCGTCGCCGAAGTTCATCAAGCAACAACCTCGAAAGGAGGCAGTGGATATGAAAGACGAACAAACGATCAAGGCGGAAGCCGAGGCCAAGGCCAAGGCCGAGCTGGAGGCGAAAGCGGCGGCGGAAGCGCAGGCCAAGGCCGAGGCGGACGCAAAGTCGAAAGCGGCGGCAGCGGCGCAGGCCAAGGCCGAGGCGGACGCGAAGGCGGCCGGGGCCGCGGGCGACCGCGGGCGCATCAAGGCTATCTTGGCGCTCGACGAGGCTAAGGGGCGCGAGGCGCAGGCGCAGACCATCGCGCTCGAGACGGATCTCAGCGTCGACCAGGCCAAGGCGGTGCTGACCGCTAGCCCGAAGGCGTCGCGTCTCGACGACGCGATGCGCGGGGAAAGCCCGGGTGTCGGCTCGCAAGAGACGACGACTGATGCGCCGAAGCTGGACAGCCAGGCCACCGTGTACGCGCGTCGGGCCGAGGTGTACCGGCAGGCGCAGCGCCGGTAAGCCCGCTTAACTTTTTCTTTAGGAGAACAGTGAAATGACTTCGAAGACGGAGCAACTCCCCCACGACGAGGGGTTCGTCGTTAGCGAGGCGCCCGGCACGCTCTCGCGCGAGCAGGTGACGGTCCTCGCCGGCATCGCCGTGCTGCAGCCCGGCACGGTGATGGGCGAGCGCGCCGACGGGAAGTGGGAAGCTTTCCACCAGGACTCCACCGAGGGCAACGAGGCGGCCAAGGGCATCTTGCTCTCGCAGGTCGACCCGACCGACGGTGCCGGCGGGGTGGGCTCGGACGTGCAGGGCGTGGTGATCGAGCGGCTGGCCGAGGTGCGCGCGAGCGACCTGATCTGGCCGAGCGACGTCACCACCGCCGAGCAAGATACGGCAATCGCCGAACTGCTTGTCCGCAACATCAAGCTGCGCCAGGCGCCGGTACGCGTCGAAACGCAGACGACCTGATCGCGCAAGCGAAGAAAAGGAGGTAGCTAAAAATGTTGGACATCTTCAAGGGTAACGCCTTCAGCATTCACCGGCTGACGAACGCCATCAACAAGGCGCCGTTCGAGCCGGGCAGGCTGGGAGCGATGGGCATCTTCGCCGAAGGTGGCGTAGACGTCCTCAACGTGGTGATCGAAGAGCGCGAGGGTAAGCTGTACCTCGTGCCCGCGCGCGAGCGCGGCGCCGACGGCACGCAAAACCTGAAGGAAGGCCGTAAGGTCCGGGTGCTGCGTGCGAGTCATCTGCCGACTCAGGATCGTCTACAGGCTGACGAGGTGCAGGGCGTGCGAGCGTTCGGCACCGAGAACCAGCTGGAGACCATTCAGCAGAAGGTAGATGAGAAGCTGGGCACCATGGCGCGCAGCATCAACGCCACCCTGGAGCACCTGCGGGTAGGCGCGGTGAAGGGCATCGTCATGGACGCCGACGGTACCACGCCGCTGTACAACCTGTTTACGCTGTTCGAAATCTCCGAGCCGGATGCGGCGAACTACGACCTGAACGACCCCAACAAGGAGGACGGGGCGCTGCGTCAGGTGTGCGCCGGCATCGTGCGGCGTATTCAGGACGTGCTCGGTGCGACGCCCATCCTGGGCGTGCACGCCATCTGCGGCAACAACTTCTTCGACGCGCTGTTGAAGGAGAAAGAGGTGCGTGACTCCTACAAGAACACGCCGATGGCGCAGGTGCTGCGTGAGGGCTTCGTCTACCCCAACAACATGAAGATCTACGGGGCCTTCGAGTTTGGCGGCATCGTGTACGAGAACTACCGCGGCTCGATCGGCGGCACGGCGTTCGTGGACACGGACACCTGCCACCACATTCCGGTGGGCGTGCCGGATCTCTTTCACATGAAGTTCGCGCCGGCCAACTACATCGAGACGGTCAACACCATGGGCTTTCCGATGTACGCCAAGACGACGGTGGACCGCAAGAGCCGGTGGGTCGACATCGACGTCCAGTCCAACCCGCTGCCGTACTGCACGCGGCCGGGGGTGCTCATCAAGGGCATCTCGGGCACGTAAGACAGCGCTTTCAACTTTTTAACTGAGATCGAGGAGCCCGCGACATGAGCATAGCCGACAAGATGCCGGAGATCAGAGAGCTGGTGTTCGGTACTATTTGCGACCGTGCCGTTGTCGCGGGCTTTGAGATCAAGGGCAAGTTTTACAAGCGCTACCGCGAGGTGGTGCTGCCCAACGGTTCGATCGCGGGCCTGGACTTGTCGTTCGACTGCCAGGTGAGTGAGACGATATTAGAATTAGAGGAGGACGACGAAGTGGAGGTGCAAGGAACGGCGTATAAGTTTAGGCGCCACCTGCCGGAGGGCGGTGACGAGAGCGGCTTAGTGACGCTGGAGCTCAAGCGGTGAAGCTGCTGACTGAGTTAGTGCTGCGCCACGTCGGCCAGGCCGCGGTGGTGCTGGGCGGCGGGGAGTCGCTGCCGGAGCAGATGAAGCGCGTGCCCGCGGGGGCCGTGCTGCTGAGCGCTAACCAGCACGGGTGCCTGTTGACGAAGTGCGACTACATGGTCGTGTGCGACGATAAGACGCGGCCGACTTTTAAGAACCTCGAAGGCAAGCTGTTTGCGCTGCGGGAGCTGGGGGTGCCCGTTATCTCGCCACGCCGTACGATGGCGGACTACCTGATCGAGCGCCGGCTGCCGGTGAACAACAGCGGCGCGGTGGCCGCCTGGGCCGCCTGGATCATGGGCTGTGCGCCTATCTTGCTGGCGGGCATGGACTGCTACGTCGGCGCGACGTATTGGCACGACGCCAAAGGCAGGTCGACTGGGAGGTGCGTGCCGCAGAGCACGCATTTGACGAAGTGGCGCATGCTCGAGCTGGAGACGCCAGGCGCGATGCTGCGGACGCTGGGCGGCCCGCTGGCCACGCTGTTCCCCAGTTACGACCCCGCGGAGGTGGTGACGGCGTGGCCCGCGCGCGAGACGGTGCTGCGCAGGGCGTCTCCGCCGGTGGCGCGGCCAAAGAGGGCGGCGTGAGCACGGCCTACTTACTGATCAGGCGCGAGGCGGAGGAGCGCCACGAGGCGTTCGTGGCTGGGCTCGAGAAGGCTGGGTACGCGGTGGCGCACGCTGAGCCGCGCGAGGAGCCGCGGTCCGGCGACGTGCTGGTGCTGTGGAACAGGCGCGGGCAGTACGAGAAACTAGCCGAGCGCTTCGAGGCGCGCGGGGCGCCCGTGCTGGTGGCGGAGAACGGCTACATCGGCAGGGGCAACGTCGCGCTCGCGCGCGGGCACCACAACGGCGGCGGGCAGCTGTTGGTGCGGGACTCCGGCCGGCGCGCGGCGCTGGGCGTAGAGGCGGCGCCCTGGCGCGTGGGCGGCAGCCACGTGCTGGTGTGTCCTAACCGCTTCATCGGGCCGCGGGATGCCTTGATGCCGCACGACTGGGTGGCGCGCACGTTGTCGACGTTGGCGCGCGCGACGCGGCTGCGCGTCAAGGTGCGGGCGCACCCCGGGCGCTGGCGGCGCTTTCCGCCCAAGGTACCGCTGGAGCACGACCTGAAGGACTGCTGGGCCTGCGTCATCTGGTGGTCGAGCGCCGGCATACAGGCGCTGCTGGCCGGCGTGCCGGTGATCTACTGCGGGCCGTGGTGGGTGGGTGCGCGCGCGGCGGGCCGCGAGCTGGGTAGCGTGGACAGCCCCGTGATGGGCGACCGCGAGGTGATGTTGGAGGACGTGGCCAACGCGCAATTTTCGCTGGAGGAGGTTGCCTCTGGCTTACCTTTTAGGAGGATCTGTGAGCACGCAGGAGCGTAACCAGGGCTTAGCGCTCGCGGTGGCTTACCTCGAGGGCCTCGCCAAGGTGCACCGCGAGGCGGGGCGGCTGCCGGCGGCGGCGGAGTGCGAGCGCCACGCGGCGGCGGTGCTGGAGTTCGCGCGCGTGGCGGAGAACACCAGTCGCGCTTTGGGCGGTGGGGGCGGCGACGCGTTGTATTTCGGGAGCAGCGGCGGTGGAGGAGGCGGAGGAGGCGGGGGAGGCGGCGGCGTATGATAGAGTTAAAGTACGCGCCGCACACGCTGATAGTGGACCAGACGGTGCTCTGCCAGCAGGAGTGCTACTTTTGTTGGCGGTCCGACCGCGAGCAGGTGCGCGCGGCCACGGCAGCGGCGGAGCACCAGGTGATGCCGCTCGAGATTTACCGTGAGATCGTCGACGCGTGCGGTCACGTTTCGAGTATTCGCAACTTGGGCCTGTGCGGCCCCATGGGCGAGCCGGCACTGGTGCCTGATTTGTCGGCGCGCGGGCTATACGCGCGGCGCTCGCGCAACTTTCCTGGCTGGGTCTGCATCAACACGAACGGCTACGCGCTAGATCGCCACGACCCGGCGGAGCTATTGCGGGGCTTCACCCGCGTGCAGGTGTCTCTGGATGCAGTGGACGAAGAAACTTATGGCCGCGTGCACGGTAAGCCGGCGCAGTTCGAGCGCGTGGTGCGCAACGTGGAGGCGCTAGCGCGCGTGCCCGCGAAGCTGCGCAACGGCGGGCGGCTGCTGCTCAGGTTCACCGAGAACGAGCGCAACGCGGGGCAGTGGCCGGCTTTTCGTAAGCGCTGGGCGGGTAAGGCGGACGGCTTCATTCATCGCCGCGTGCACACGTTCGTGGACGTGGTGCACCGTCGCGAGGAGCTGGGCGAGCGCGGGGCGCGGCAGTGCAACCAGCCGCACGGCAGCGTAAACTTTAATTACCGCGGGGAGCTGACCACCTGCTGCATCAACTACAAAATGTCGCCGACGTTCGGCACGCTGCGCGAGGGCGGCATCAAGGCGCTCTGGGAGGGGCGAGACTTCGAGGCTTGGCGCGGCTCGCGGCTGTCCGGCCTCTGCCGGGGCTGCTCGGGGCTGGGGAAGGAGAGCCAGGGGCTATGAATAACTACGAGAGGGCGCACGCGGGGCCGCCGCGGTGCAAGCGCACGAAGACGTTCTCTGGCCAGCGCGGCGCGCAGGTGGAGACTGAGCTGAGCGCGTTTGAGCAGCTGCTGCGCGAGCGAGGAGCAAAGTCGTACCTAGAGGTGGGCTGTAAAAACGGCGACACGCTTCACCGCGTAGTGTGCTCGTTATCGCCGGGCGCGCTGGCGGTGGCTGTGGATTTGCCTGCTAGTAGAAACAACGAGCGCAGGCTGCGACGTGCGGTGGATGACCTAGTGCGCAGGGGGTATTTCGTCAAGCTAATCCTGGGCGATAGCACGCAGCGCGGCATCGTACAACAGGTGGCTGCCTACGCGCCGTTCGATGCGGTGTTCATCGACGGTGGGCACTCTTACGACGTGGCTAGGCTCGACTGGGAAAATTACGGTCTCATGTCTAGCGCCGTGGGCTTCCACGACATCAACGGCATCGAAGAAAGCCAGGACCGCAAGGGGCGGCCGGACATGGAGGTGCCGCGTCTGTGGCGCAGCATTAAAGTTTCACACGAGGTGCGCGAGTTCATCGATACGGAGGAGCGCGTGGGCATAGGCGTGGTGCTAAAATGAAGAAACTTCGTGCGAAGTTAGTTTTTGCGCTCGGTAAGAACGGCGGCCAGACGCTGCGCGCGTTAACGTCGGGCTTCCGCCGGCATGGCGTAGAGGTGGTTCAAGGTGGTGAGGCAGACTTCTACGTGGCCTGGGGCTGGCGCCGCGGGCAGCCGCTGCGCGCGGCGGGGCGCGAGGTGCTGGTGATCGAGCGCGGCTACCTGGGCGACCGCAAGCAGTACACCAGCTTCGGCTGGAACGGGCTCAATGGCCGCGCGGCGTTCGCGGAGATCAACGACGGCGGCGTGCGTGCGCGGCAGTTGTTCGGCGAGCTGCGGCCGTGGCGTACGCATGACGCGGGTTATGCGCTGGTGCTCGGCCAGGTGACGAAGGACACAGCGGTGCGCGGCGCGGACATCGTGGGGTGGTACGCGCAGGCCGCCGACGTGCTCGGCACTAGAGGCTGGGAGGTGCGGTTCCGCGCGCACCCGCTCGAGCCGGGGCCGCTGCCGCTGGCCATGCGCGCGCGTAGCATAGGCGGCACGCTCGGCCAGGCGCTGCACCGCGCGGCGCTGGCGGTGACGTTCAACTCGAACTCCGGCGTGGACGCGGCGGTGCTGGGCACGCCGCTGGTCGCGCTCGACCCAGGCTCTATGGCCTGGGAGGTGGCGGCGCACGACTTAGAGGCGCCGCCGCAGCGCCCGGAGCGCGCGGCCTGGTACTCGCGGCTGGCCTGGAAGCAGTTTTCCTACGACGAGATATCGAGCGGCCAGGCGTGGGAAGTGGTGCGCCAGGCCGCGCCGGAGGCGCTACGTGGCTGATCACCTTCACACTCAGATCGCGCAGGCAGCGGCGGCGCGCCTCAACAGCTCGGACGTGCCCTCGGCCAACGGCGCGGTGAAGCCTTACCGCGTGCACCCCATCAACCCGGGGGATTTGCCTTATGGTAGCGCCTGGGTGCCCGCGGAGGAGCCGCTAGACGAGGCGGGTGACGGCGATGATGAAGACTTGATAGTCGCCGTGGCGACGTTGATGGTGGCCTGGTTCGTGAAGTCGGAGTCGCCGGAGCCGCTGCTTAACCAGTTCTTGCTGGAGACGCAGCAGGCGCTGGCGGGCGGCCTGGCGCTGGGCGGGCAACAGCTGCAGCTGGTTTGGCGCGGCTGCGAGAAGACGTATGAAGGCGCGGACCAGGACTACAGCGAGATTGCCATTCAATATGACGTAGAGATTGCTTACAACAAGGGGACGCCCGATGTGCTGGCGTGGCAATGAGCTTCTCCCTGGCCAAGTACCAGGCCGACATCGCGCGCATCATGGGCCGCGCGAAGCACGTCGTGGTGGAGGCCAACGTGGCGGCGCTCAACCGTACGATGATCTCGGTGCGCGCCGAGGTGATCAAGCGCGTGCGCAAGCGCTACCCCGGCTTCAAGGCGGCCGTGATCCGCGCAGCGATGAAGACGCACCGCGCTACGCGCGTGCAGCCCGTGGCGCGCATCGAGGTGCGCGGGCGGCGCACGCCGCTAGTCAACTTCGGCGCAAAGCAGAAGGGGGCCGGCGTCAGCGTGCGCATTACCAGGCGCAAGATCGTCAAGGGCACGTTCTTAGCCACTATGAAGAGCGGGCACACCGGGGTGTTCTGGCGCACGGGCGAGCGCGGCCGGCGCGGCAACCCGCGGCTCGAGCGCATCGCGCAGCTGTTCACGTTATCGGTGCCGCAGTCGGTGGAGCAGGTGCTGGAGCAGGAGCTGGCCAGCATGGGTAAGTTCGCGGAGCTGCGGTACCGCGTGGAGTTGACGCGAGAGATTAAGTTCAGGGTCGCGCGGTTGCGCGGCCGGGCGTAGCGGTTTAACTTAACTAGGAGGGCAGCATGACGGACAACGCCATCAAGGGCAGAAGCATCGGAGTGACGTGGAACGGCCAGGCGGTCGCGAAGGTGCGCACCAAGGGCGTCCAGATTAACAACGAGCCAATCGATATCACGGGAGATGACGACGACGGCTGGCGTAACATACTCGAGGAAGCGGGCGAGAAGCAGGTCAATCTCACCGTCGCGGGCGTCGTGGTGGATAGCGTGCTGAAAGAGGCGGCGCTGGCTGAAGACGTGGTGGCAGCGGCGGCGCTGACCTACCCGGACGGCGCCACGCTGTCGGGCCAGTTTTTCATCGCCTCCTACAGCGAGACGGGCGAGTACAACGGGGCGGCGACGTTCGAGGCCGAGCTGCAGTCTAAAGGCCCCGTGGCCTACGGCACGTAATCGAAGGGAGATCCCCCAGCCATGAACCCCTTTGATGACGTCGAGTTCGAGTGGGATGGCAAGCAGCACACCATCCCTTCGGACCAAGTTATGTACCTCAACCTCAAGATCGAGTCGGGCAACGCCGGCTCGGGCAAAGACTGGAACGGGCTGTCGTTGAAGGTACTCACCGACTACGCGCTGCGTGGTGACGCACCGATGTTCCGCATCTCGATCGCGTTGGGCGTGGTGCTGCGCCACGTCGGTATTCGTATCAGTGACGGCGAGGTGTTGAAGTTTATCATGCAAGGCGGCGAGCGCCGCGCCGCTGCCATTATCGGCCAGCTGATGGCGTTGATGATGCCGCCAGGCATAGAGAACGAGGAGCCTGCGGCGGCGGGAAAAGACACCGGGGCGACGAGCGCGGCTGCATCGCCCACGCAGCCTTCAAAGCCGCAACCAGCCCAGGTTGGGGACTCAAGCCCTGGGAGTTCTACCGGACCCGCCCCTACGAGTTCTGGCTGATGGCGGAGGAGCGCCGGCCGAAGCGTAGGTTTGGCTCGTTGAGCGAGGACGAGGTGGCGGATATTTGGGACGAGATGAGAGAAGAGGGCATGCTCTGATGGCCACTAAGCTGGGCAAGATAGGCATCCTCGACGTCCTTATCGGCGGCAACGCCGACATGCTGAAGCGCTCGCTCGGTGATACTAACCGGGCGCTGAAGTCGCACAGCGTGCACGTGCGCAACGCGGTCAACGTGGTCGGCAAGTACGCCCTGGTAGCGGCAGCGGCGGGCGCCGCTATCTTTGCTGGGCTCGTAAGGCGCAGTATGCTCGCCATTGACGCGCAGGCTAAGTTGGCGCGGCAGCTGCGTGGCACCATCGCTGGCCTGGAGACGCTTAACCGCGCGGCTAATTTTGCGGGCGTGGGCCAGGCGCAGATGGCCAAGGCCACGAAGCAGCTAGAAAACTCCATTGGCGAGGCTATCCAGGGCACCATGGAGTACAAGGACGCCTTCGACCGGCTGGGCGTTAGTGCGGAGACTATCGCTGAGTTAGACGTAGACGAGCGCATTCGCACAATTAACGAGGCGCTGATATCTAACGTGCCGGCGGCGGAGCGGGCCGCGGTGGCCGGCGCGCTGTTCGGCCGGCGGGTGGCTACTGCCGTTGCTTCCATCTCTACGCCCGACCTGGTGAAGGCGCGCCAGGAGGTAGAGGCGCTGGGCTTGGCGGTCAGCGAGGTGGACGCGACCACCATCGAGCGCGCTAACGACGCCTTCTCGGTGGTGGGCGAGGTAGTGCGCGGCGTCTCCAACCGCATCACGGTGGCGCTGGCGCCGTTGCTCGAGGCGGTGGCGCAGAAGATACGCGCGGCTGCTATCGAGAGCGAGGGGTTTAAGGTAGAGATCAGCAACGCGCTAGACCGCGCGACGTGGTTCGCCGGTAAGTTCCTCGACGCCGTGCGCGGCATACAGCTCGCGCTCAAGGGCGTTCAGTTTATCGGCCAGGCCGTGACGGCGGTGATCATGCAGTTGGCGGTGGAGGCGGAGCGCGGCATCACGGCGATGGTCAACGGCGCCATCAACGGCATTAACTGGCTGGTGCGCCAGGCGAACAAGATTCCTGGCGTGAACATCGGCGAGCTGCTCATCGTGCAGGAGGCCGGGTGGGTGGCCAACCTCGAGGCCATGGCGGAGTCCGTGCGGCGCACCGCCGCGGAGACGCGCGCCGAGATGGAGCGCCTGTCGCTGGAGCCGCTGCCCAGCGAGGGGCTGAAACGTACGTTGGACGAGATACGCGCGGCGGCCGACGAGATCTCGCGTAAGATCGTAGAAGCGCGGCAGGCGGCTAGCGGGCAAGCTGGCGGCGCGGGGGCGGTAGACCCGGAGGCGGCCAAGGCGGCGGAGAAGTTGCGCGAGTCGCTGCGCACCCAGGAAGAGTCCGAGCGTGAGTCGCATCGCAAGCGGCTAGACGAGCTGCGCACGCTGAACCAGAAGCGCGCGTTGTCGGACGCGGAGTACCACGAGCTGACGCTGCGCGAGACGGCGCGGCACAACGAGGCACTGCGGGCGCTGGAGGACGAGAAGTGGAAGGCGCTGGAAGAGGAACGCGAGCGACGGAATGCCGATTTAGAGTCGTTGCGCGAGTCCTTGCTGACGGAAGAGCAGCTTGAGCTGGAGTCGCACGCGCGCAAGCTGGAGCAGCTGCTCGAGGCGGAGTACCTCGAGCTGCAGGCGGTGGAGGAACTGCAGGCGATGCGCGAGGCGCTGGAGGACCAGCACATGAAGCGCCTCAAGGAGATACGTGAGAAGGGCATGACTGACCTGGAGAAGCTGCAGGCGATGAGCCTGGGCAAGCAGGTCAACGAGGTAGCCACCGCGGGCGTGGCGATGCTGGCGGCTTACGGCGCGACGAATAAGAAGTTCGCGGCGGCGGCGCGTATAGCCGGCGCGGCGCAGGCATTCATTGCGACGTTGACTGGCTCTGCGGAGGCGCTGAAGCTGGGCTGGCCGGCGGGGCCGCTCGCGGCGGCGCAGATCGCGGCGCAGGGTTTCGGCCTGGTGGCGGCCATCAAATCTGCTTCGACGAGCGGGGAGAGCGCCCACGTGACGCCTACGGGCCAGGTAGCGCAGACCGCGTCGCAGCCATTACCGGGCATGGCCCAGCAGGAAAAGACGGTGCTGATAGATGCGCGCGGTGACTTCTTTACGGGTGAGACGATGCAGCGCATGATGCGCGCCGTCGGCGAGGAGATGCGCTACGGCGGGCGTCTCGAGATAGTGGGGGGGCGTTAAAATGGTAGTCTTTCCAAGCGGGCTGGTGCTCACGGAGGCGGCCGCCGGCACGCCGCTCACGCACGCGCGCATCGGCTATCAAAATTACGCTGACGGCCTGCCAGCTTCTAATGTGGTGGTCTCGGGGGAGACGAGCGAGGGGCCGCGTGACGCGCCGCTGCGCCCAGACACCTACGAGTTTTGGGAGCCGCCGGGGCTGCCCGGCACCTACGTGCTCGACCTGGGCACTTCGCGGGACATCAATTACGTGGGGCTGGTGGGCGACTACGGCACGGCGCAGGTGTCGGCCAAGTTGGAGTACAGCACCGACAACGAGAACTTTGATGACTTTTCGGTCGAGGCGCCGCCCGCAGATGACACGCCGCTCATGTTCTTGGACAACTTGACGACGGCGCGGTGGCTGCGCTTGACGGTGGACGGGGTGGGCAGCGCGCTGCCGAAGACGGCGGTGCTCTACGCCGGCCAGGCGCTGGTCATGCCGCGGCCTATTTACGGGGGGCACGCGCCGGGGCCGCTGTCGCGGGTGACGGAGACGTACCGCGCGCGCTCGCGCGGGGGACAGTTGATCGGGCGCAGTTTCCGCAGCCACGGCGTGGTGGTCAGCTTCGACTACGCCAACCTGAAGGCGGCCTGGTACCGGCAGTACTTCGACCCGTTCGTGAAGCACGCGCGTGGCAGGCCGTTTTTCGTCGCTTGGCGGCCGGAGACGTTTCCGCGCGAGGTGGTGTACGGTGAGACGACGCGCGACGTGCAGCCGCGTAACCAGGGCAAGCGCGACTTGATGTCAGTAGGCTTCGAGGTGTCGGGGATCGGACATGAGTGATGAATTGCACACGCACACTATCCAGTTTTTCGAGATTTACCCGAAGCGCTGCGCGCTGAGCTACGGCGAGGCACCGTGCCAGGCGGCGCTGGGCGTGACGGGTACGCACAAGTGCTACAACACGGATGGCACCTGCCAGGACCTGCCCAACTACACCGAGGAGGACGCCCCCACGCTGCGCTTCGCGCGGCCGCAGAGCGGGCTGCTGCGCTACGGCTACGTCATCCCGCTGCTCGAGGTGGTGGGCGTGACCCCGGCGGAGGTGAACCTGGCCGGCGTGAACGGCGACGTGTCCGGCCTCGGCCGGCGCGAGCGGATCAACGTGCGCCTGAAGGACGACAAGCACTCTGACCACCTAGTGGACAAGTACCGGCTAGAGCGCGCGACGGGCGACGCCTCGCTCGTGCACTCGGGCACGGCTCAGGCTTAAATGACGATTGCATTCACATCTGCGCCGACCCCGCTGGCGACCACGTCGGTAGGCGCGACGCTATCCGGCGCGGTGAACGCTGGAACCGGGGCGAACCGCATCCTCGTCGTTAATGCTATACACGAGAGGGACGTCGATCAAACAATAACCGGGATGACCTACGCTGGCGTGGCGATGGCGCAGCGCGTTCATGAGCCAGGGACGAACGATACGGCGTTTGTACAACGACAGGATATTTGGACGTTAGCTAATCCGGCTGAGGGCAGCAACACGCTGGAAGCGTCGTACTCAGATACCGGGCAGGATGCGGTGCTGATTCCGCGGATCTATACTGGCGACGACCCCATCCTGGTTGGCGCGGTCGCGAGTGACAATCAAGCTGATGGCATCGACTCGCATCTAAGCGTCGAGCTCACGACCACGCAACCTAATGCGATGATCGTGTGGGGGTCCGACGGGCGGAACGCTAATTCAGGGCCGTTCACTCCGGACGCCAATTGCACCGAGCGTGTCGATGGGGTCGTGTCGTCTGGCAATGCTGGCATAGCTTATACGGCTGGCGACAGAGGACCGGAAGCCTCAGCAGGCGCCTATTCTGTCGGCGCTACAGCTACTGGGAGTTCTTCGACTAGCGACAAAACTGTTGCGGCGATTGAGTTGTATGAGAGCGCGGGGGGCGCCGCGCCGGACATCACGAGCATCGACCCGGAGTCCGGGCAGCGGGGGCAGACGCTCGACGTTACGATTAACGGGGCGGACTTCGTTGACGGGGCAGATGCCGACTTCGGGGCGGGCATCACGGTCAACTCCACGAGTTTTGTCAATGCGACGGAGCTGACAGCGGGCATCACCATCGCCGGCGGGGCGAGCCTGGGGTTGCGCTCGGTGACGGTAACCAACCCCGACGAGCAGGAAGACACGCTGGTCGACGCTTTCGAGGTGCTCGCCGTCGCCGTGACGGGAAACACGCTGACGCTGGCGGAGGACGCGCCGGCGAGCCTGCCGGTTGACTCGGTGCTGCGGCTGGTGAGCGGCGCGGGGTCGGTGCAGCAGCGGCCCATCGTTCGTTATGACGGGGATACGAAGGTCGCGACGGTCAGCCCGAGGTGGCGGACGAACATGCTGCTGCGTTCGGAAGAGTTCGACCTTGCGCCGTGGGAAGCTGGGGGCGGATCGGTGGCTGTGACGCCGGATTCCGTGGTCTCGCCAGATGGAACCGTCACTGCTGATACGCTGGAATTCGCGGCTGTTGCCAACGCAAATATTCATCAGGATTTGCCGCCGACCAATCAACAGTATAGTTTTTCCATCTGGTTGCGCTCTGACGCGCCGACGACGATTCAATTTCAGGCTGCGAGCGTACCAGCGGTTCAATACGACAGCGCCGATCAGACGATGAACCTGACCACAGTGTGGCAGAGATTTTCGTTCACCTTTACCGCGTCCGGCATTACTACAGATACAAATCTGCGGTTGCACTTGGTAACGCGGGATAGTGTGGCGAGAACCGTCTACGCCTTTGGTGCGCAGTTAGAGCAGGCGTCTTCAGTTGGCGACTACATCAAGACCGAGGCCGCCGCGATCACGCTGCCCGACGCTACTACCGACTACGAAGTTCGCGGAGCCTTCGATCCGTATGAGCGCGGCACGCTCCTGAGCAAGTGGCTCGCGCGCAACCCGTATTACACGCGCTACGGCTGCGGCGTGCGTGACGGGCTGATGAGCCAGACGCTTGACGAGATGCGGCTGCGGCGCTACATGCTCGATAAGATCGACGGCCCCAACGAGGGCGTCGTCGCCCTGGTGGCTACTGACTTATTTGGGCGGGTGGACGCGCGCCAGGCCATGGCGCCGCGGCACTCGCGCGGGCGCCTCGCGGCGCCGCTGAGCAGCACCGACTTTCAGCTGACGCTGGACCCCGTCGGCATAGGTGACCTGGAGTACCCCGCGGCGGGGCGCGCGGCGATTAAAGACGAGGCGGTGGCCTTTACTCGCGTAGGCGACGTCTTGACGTTGACCGAGCGCGGGGTGTTCGACACGCCGGTGGAGGACCACGATCAGCAAGACACGGTGCAGCTGATTCTGTCGTTCGAGGCCATGGCGCCGTCCGACATCGCGGACCACCTGCTGGTGAATTACACCAACGTCGACGCGCCGCATATCGCGGACTGGAGCGAGCAGGCGGCGGCTATCGTTGACCTGTACACTGGGCACATCGCGGTGCCCACGCCGGTCGAGGACCTAGTGGCGGAGCTGCAGAAGCAGGCCGGCTTCACGCTCTACCCGGACCCGGTGCTAGACAAGATCAGGATGACGGCGCTGCGCGCGGGCGTGGTGAGCCCGACGGTGAACGACCGCAATTGGATCAAGGCGGGCAGCTTTACCTGGCAGCGTCTGCACGAGCGCCGCGTGAGCGAGGTGGCGGTGCACTTTGGCCTGCGCAACCCGCTGGGCGACCTGGACGACCCCAAGAATTACCACTCCGTGGCGGTGGTGACGGACCCCTTCGCGGAGGGGAAGTACGGCTACGCGTTGCACGAGATTTTCAGCCGCTGGATACCGCAGTTCGCGCGTGACCCGGCGCTGCGCTGCGGGAACCGGCTGCTGACGTTGTACGTGGACCCGCCGATAACTGCAGAGTTCGTGTTGAGCGCCGCGCGCGACGGTGAGCTAGATGTGGCGCGGTACTTCGCGCTGCAGGTGAAGGAGATTCAGGACCAGCTGGGCGCCGAGCGCCCGGTGACCATGGCCACGGTCTCACTCGCGCGCGGGGAGCGCGAGATTAAGGCGAAGGCGCAGCAGGTGGCCTTCACGGTGGATCAGGACGACGGCGTGCGGCGCGTGCACATCGACAACAACTCGGCTAACTTGAACCTGCGCCAGATACACGACCAGCAGTTCCTGCCGCCGACGGGAGACGAGATCATCGAGTTCTACGTCACCGCTAACGTGCTGGTGGGCTCGACCAGCGCGGGCGCCTACGCGCTGCGCACCGGCACCTGGCCGGACATGTACGTGCGGCCTAAGCTGTTCATCCTCGGGCGCGTGCAGGGCAAGGGCGGCGTGGGCGGCACTGGCGGCGGCGGGCACCCCACGCTGCTCGCGCCTGCCGCGGGCGGCCTAGGCGGCCCGGCGCTACTGTTCGAGGCGTTCTTTGACTTCGACATGTCGGAGGGCCAGGTGTGGGGCGGTGCGGGCGGCGGCGGCGGCGGCGGCTGGGGGCAGGTGCAGAACGTCAACTTCGGCGGCGGCGGCGGCGGCGGCGGCGGGTGCGGCAACGAGGCCGCGTTGGGCGCCGCGGGTAAAATCAGCTGGACCGACGGCGGTGGCGGCAGCGGCGCGCACGGCCAGCCAGGCACGTCGAGCACCGTCGAGGCGGGCGGCGCGGGCGGCGCGGGCGGGCACTGGACAAACATCTTCGGCACGGCGTTCGGCGGTAAGGGCGGTGACGGCGGCGGGCCTGGGGAGGACGGCCAGGCCGGTACGGATGGCAACAATCTCGGCGTCGTCGGCGCGGCGGGCGGCGCGGCGGGCAACGCCATCGAGGGCGTGTTCTTCATCAACTGGCTCTCTACTGAGGGCGACATTCGCGGAGGTATCGTCTGATGCTGGGCATATACACCGGGGCAGCTTTTAGGGTGGTAAGCGGCGACGTGGTGGCGGCGCCTAACGCGGACGTAGAGGTACGCTACGAGTCGACTGGTTCGTTGGTGCCGGTGAGCGCGCTGTTCGAAGACGTAGACGGTGAGACGCAAAAGGCCGCCAACCCGTTCCAGGCGGATGCTAACGGCAACTACCACTTTTACGCGATCGGCGTGGAGGAGGGGTACCGCGTAAAGTCGACGAAGGACGGGTTCACTTTTACCTTGCGTCACCAGCACGTGCAGTCGCCGCCGCCGGCGCTGCTCATTGACGCGGCGATTACGCAAGGAAGGTTGACGGGCACGACGGGGGTGCCAGTAACAATTGCTGACGTAACTGCGATCGAGACGATTCGTTTCACGCCGTACAAGGGCAACCAGATCGCGCTGTTTACTGGTACGGCCTGGGAGCTACGCAGCTTCAGCGAGATCACCGGCGACGTGCCAGACGCCACGAACATGTACGATGTGTTCGTATATGATAACGGCGGTGTGTTGGCGCTCGATATCGTGGCTTGGGCGAACCCGACAACGCGTGCCACGGCGCTGGCGACTCAGGACGGGGTCTACGTCAAGACCGGGTCTACGGGTCGTAAGTACGTCGGCAGCTTCTACTGCACTACCGCCGGCAACGGGCAGACCGAAGATTCGCGGCACAAGCGCCATATTTGGAACTACTACAACCGCGTCTCGAAGTCTCTGCGGCGGCGTGAGACGACGGAGTCGTGGACGTACACGACGCAGATCTGGCGGCAGGCGAACGCTAACACCGCTAATCAAGTGGAAGTCGCGGTAGGTGTCGCTGAGGACACGGTATCGGTCGATCTATTCACCGCTGGGAATAACACCAGCACAGGGTGGTTCGCTGTAGCTATTGCACTGGACAGCATTACAGATCCAGAAACGGGGCAGGACGATAACGTTTACGCTTTCCCTTGGACATCGGGAGCCGGCGCAAGCCAAACTGCGCCGTTGATGTCCAAATATCGCGGCGCACCTGCGATCGGTCGTCACTATTTCGCGTGGCTCGAAATTTCCGAAGCATCTGGCTCCACGTCTTTCAACGCTATCGCGGCGGGCTCTTCGAATATGGGCTTGCTCGGTCATTGCTGGTGCTGATTAAACCCCGCTAATTTTAGAAAGCAGGAGGGCAATATGAGCGAAAGCAACGGTGAGAGCAGGGCCGAGATTAAGACTGCGCTTGGCTCGTTGTCGGTGGGCGGCAAGAGAATGTCCGAGCTGATCGCGGTGTTCTGCTTGTGCCTGCTGTTTCTCTTGGCCTACGTGCTGTGGGACCACAAGGACGCGACTACCAAGGACAACGATAAGCTGCAGGTCGTGCTAGAGAAGATGGCCGAGACGCAGACGCGCGCCATCGACCGCATGACCGAGGCGCAGGGCGACATGGTGCGCGCGCAGCGCGAGCAGAACTGCCTCATGTCGTTGCCCGCCGAGCGACGCGAGAAGGAGTACTTCTCGCCCACTAGCTTCTGCAAGCAGATCTCGCGGTGAGGCACAACAACCAGAAGTCCACGCGCAAGCTGCGCGCGTCCGTCACCGCCGCGCAGCACTTCGGCCTCGCTTATCCGCCGGCGCCGCGCGAGGCACAGAAGCTGCAGGACTGGCCCGGGTTGAACACTAACCGCGACCTACGGAGGAAGGATGATGACGCACCGGCTCGAGATTAAGACCGCGGCCCTCATACCCGAGGGCTGCTTCTCTACGCTGCTCTGGGACGGCCGGCCGTTCGGCGTCTCGGTGGAGCGCACCTTCGCGCCTGGCGAGGCGCCGCACGGCAAGGCCGTGGTGGTGCCCCCGGGCCTGGTCCTCTGCCGGCGCGATCGCTACCACAAGGGCGGCTACGAGACGTTCGAGCTGATCGTCGCGGGGCACACGCGCGTGCTGTTCCACAAGGGCAACCTGGAAGACCAGAGCGAGGCGTGTGTCATCACGGGCGAGTCGTTCGGCGGCTACGACCGGCGCGCCAGGAAGTACAGCGCGCACCTCGGCCCGGATGACCAGGCCGCGGTGCTGAGCAGCGGCGTGGCGTTCGAGGAGCTCATGGCGCACGCCGCCGGGCTGCAGGAGTTCTACGCTCTAGTGAGCGGCCGGCCATGATGATGAACCTCGGCACGCTGAAGTTGGCCGCTGCCCTGTTAGCGTTCCCGCTCGGCGTTGCGGTCGGCTGGTGGGAGATGAAGCAGCGCCACGACGCCTTCGTCGAGGCGGTGGCCGCCACCGGCCGCGCGCAGGAGGAGATCTCGAGACGCATCGCGGGCGAGCGCGTCCGCATTAACCTGGAGGTAAAGCGTGATCATGAGCGCCAAGTGTCTCGTCTTGCTGCTGATAATCGCACTCTTCTTGATGGGATGCGCGCGCACGCCCGTCGCAGTGTCCTGCCCCCCGTCGCCCCGCCTGGAGGAGTCGATAAAGCAGGTAGCGGAGGAGACGCGGGCCAGCTCTGCTTCGGCAGGGATGAACTTGACGCGCAGCTTCAGCGAGCTATGGGAGAGTTTCTCGAGGGAGCTGCGCCGGTCCTTCAGCGCGGCGACCGCGCCCTCCTCGGGCTCGCTGCCTGCGTCGAGTGGGCCGACAGACAAGACCGACTAACGCCGCCGGGCGAGGCCGGGGGGTAGCGGGGCTGCTGGGGGACTTGCTGGTCCCCCGGTCCTCGCCCGGTGCGCGTTAGACGGGCGGCACGAAGAACGCCCGCAGCTCCTTGAGCAGGCGGTAAGTCTCGTGGTGGTGGAAGCGCTTCCAGTGCTGGGGGTGGTGCACCTGCGTGAAGCGCTCTAGGCCCGCCTCCCGCAGCGCCTGCGCGGCGTGCTTGCCCAGCGCCACGGTCAACTTCGGCCGCAGCGCGAACCACACGTCGGCCAGGCCCGCCACGCGCTCGCCGCTGGCGCGGTAGGCGTTCAGCCAGTAGAGCGCCGTCTCGGGCGCCCAGGCCCGCTCTAGCTGGCTGGACAGCCAGGCGCTGCAGCCGCCGGGCACCTGGCTGACGAACGGCCAGGAGACCGCGTCGTCGATCGCGCCCCCCGGGCGCCAGGTCCGCGCGTTGGGCCGGTCGCCGACCAGGAGCGCGCCCCCGGGCCGCCAGCTCCCCGTGCCGGCGCCGGGGTTGAGCGGGCGCCCCGCGGCCAATTTCTCGACCAGCTCCGCCAGGGCCTCCGGCCTGTTCGAGGAGCGCCCCGGCGCCGGTAGCCGCTGGGGCGCGCCCGCAGCTCGAGCCCAGAGGGGCACGCTGGCGGCGTCTTCGAGGAGCACCAGCGGGGCCAGGCCCTGCGCCACGCGCTCGAGGCTGCGGCGCTGGTGGGCGCCCAGCTCTGGGCTGGCCCCCGGCAGGTGGAGCAAGACGCGCCGCCCTAGCGCGGCCCTGGCCAGGAGCCGCAGCGCCCGCCGGGTGTAGAAGGCCGCCTGCTCCCCCGGCGCCGCCGGCAGCACGTCGAGCGCCCCGTACTCGGCGTCTAGACAGCGCGCGACGTCTGCCAGCGCCTCGCCCTGCAACGGCGCCCCGCACACGAGGGTGACGTTACCCCTGGCTGACATAGCCCGCCCCCGGCGCGCTGCCGTCCAGCTCCGCCAGCAGCGCGTCGCGCGCCGCCTCCAGGTTCATGCCAGCCTCGTGTGCCTTGAAGCCGGCCTCCAGCGCGTGCAGCAGGTGCACGTGGGGGTCGGGCTCCGGCGGCCTCGGTGCCACCGGGCGCCGCTCCGCCTCATCCTCTACGAGCAGCAGGTAGCGCCGCAGGTCGCCCATGTCGTCCAACACGTCGCCCGGGTTGCTGCGCAGCAGGTGCATGTGCGAGCCGCCGCCGGTGGGCGCAAGTATGTTCTCGATGCGGTCCCACTTCCTGGCCAGCATCATGAAGGCCCCCACCCCGCCGCGCCGCTTCCAGCTCTCGCCGTAGGCGGCGTTCTTCTCGCGCAGCTCGGCCGCGTCGCGCGCGGCTACCTGGTCGTAGGGGTCCCCAGGCAGGTCGAGGAAGGTCGCGCTTAGCCAGTGCAGCTGCAGCCGCAGCTGCTGCGCGCGGCCGCAGATTACGGGCCACGCGCGAAAGACGTCGTAGCTGTGCATCTCGCTGATGCCCTCGAGCAGCCGCCACTCGCGGGACATGAAGGGGAAGTCCGTCATCGCGCTGATGCGCTGCTCGCGCGCTAGTGCCGCCGTGGCCAGCCCTAGCTGCTCGATGTGCGCGTAGTCTGCGCTGGTGCTCGGGCGTTTCAGTTGCATGTCGCTTCCTTCCATTGATTGACGATAAAGTCTAACACGTAACGCTCGTGCGCCGCCCGCGCCAGCAGCTCTGCTTTGTCGCGGTAACGCTCGTAGCACGTCTTCAGCAGCTGGTTACCCAGCTGGCGCTCTCTCACGCAGTGGCGCAGGCCCTCGAGGCTGTCTGCGAGGTGCAGCACGCGCCGCTCCTCGCTGCTCAGGTCGGGCTGGCGTAACTGCGCCTTGCCGTAGATCGCCTGCTCCAGCTCTCCCAGCTCGTTGCCCATTTTATGCTTCACCGGCGCCGGCACGTCGCCTGTAATGAACTCTGGCGTGTCGTGTATCAGCGCCGCGTAAAGCAGCTCGGCGGTGGGGTGGCCAGCGCGCAGCAGCCAGCACAGCCAGGCGACGCCGTAGCTGTGCGCGCCGACGTTCTGCGGCTGCAGCTGGGGCCGCGTGTGAAACCGCATCACGTCGCCCGCGCGCGTGAAGGCCCGCAGCTGCGCGGCCAGCTTCTCGCGTACGGCGACCGGCGGCCAGCGCGTCTCCTGTTCTTGGCTCATGACGCGCCCCGTCGCTCCAGCCACGCCCTGCAGGCCAGCTTCCAGTCCTCGGCGTAGCAGTCGTCCACGTAGCTGAGCGCCTCTTCGAAGTTGCGCTCGCGGTAGCAGGCCCAGGCCAGGCGCAGCGGGCGCGCCACCGCGCGAAAGAACTGCGTGCGGAAACTCTGCGCGACGCCGGCCAAGAACGCCGTGAGATCCTCGTCCCAGCCCGGCTCGCCGCTCTGCAGCGGCAGCGGAAACACCGCGTCGCAGTAGTGGTCGTTACGTGCGCCGAGACGCAGTCGCCTCAGCGTGTCCTCCTCAAACTTCGCCGTGTAGATGTGCAGGTTGTGGCTGTACTGGTGCAGTCGGCCCACCTGCGTGCCCAGCTTACCGGCCACGTACTCCTGCAGCACGCTGAAGTGCACCGCGTTGGCGCCGTAGGCCCCCCAGATGGCGTCGTTAGAGCGGCACAGCACGCTCATGTTGAGCCGGCCGCCGCGCAGGTCGAAGTAGCAGTGCGTGTTGCACGGCAGGTCCTTTGAGCTCAGCCCGCCTACGCCCTCGCTGGTAATGAGATCGCCGTTGGCCGACCACATCTCGAGCACCGCCCGGCGCGAGTCGGGGTACCGCTGGAGGTGCTCTATCAGCACCTGTAGCTGGTCGAACCCGAACCACTCACGCCAGCGAAAGCCGTAGGCGCCGTGCAGGTACTCTCCGTCGTCGCTGTACGTCTTCATGCGCTGGTTGTAGCGGCTGATCCACTCCACGTCGTTGCGCCCGCCCAGCATCCACAGCGCCTCCATGAGGTGGAAGAACGGGTTGGCGTTGCGCGCCGGGCTGAACAAGACGCGCTCCTGCGGGCGCGCGTACTCCGTGAGCACCGGCCCAGGCGCCACTATCACCGGGCCGTTGCGGCTCTCCTCCAGCTTCCCCGCCACGTGCAGCCACCACAGCGCGTCACTAAAGGCGTCGTTGACGTTGCGCGCGCTGATCAAGCGGGCGCCATTCACGAGCCACCCCCTGCGCGCTCGTCCGCGCGCGCGAGGGCCGCCGTCGTGCTGAACTTGCTCGGGTAGCGCTGCCGCAGCTTGTCGACGTTGCCCCTGGCCACCTCCTCCATAGTGAGGCCGGCCGCCGTGGCCGCGCGCTGTAAGAACCACATCTTGTCCCCCAGCTCCTTGCGCACGTAGGCGTGGTCAAACGGCTCGTCGTAGTAGAGGTGCGCCTTCCAGTGCTTCGCCAGCTCCCCTAGCTCGTCCATCATGCCGAGCATGGCGTGGTTGAAGCCGTCCAGGTCGTTCTGCGGCTTGGCGGTGCGCATGGCGAGCGCCTGGTAGACGTTCATCGTGAACACGCCGGACTGCTGCAGGCGCAGCTGGCGCTCGGTGGCCTGCCAGCGCCGCCAGGCCTGGTGCCAGCAGAGGCAGGCCCAGATGAGCGCCGCCGTCAACAACACGAACACAGGTATCGAAAGTGCTTTCACGTCTCCCTCCTTACGCGGTTGAAAAAAGTCTCTCTTTAGGCTTGGCCAGGGTAGGTCTGCCGCGGGCGCCCCTGGCCGAGGCGCACGCGCTCGTACTTGTCGAACTCACATAGGCTGTGCTCCACCTCGCGCAGCTCGAGGCGCGGCCACTGCCTAGGCCACTCGCGCTGCAGCGCCTGCAGCAGTTCCTGCGCGGCGCGCAGCGCTAGGTCTTGCGGTGGCCGGTGGCCGAGCGGCCTGCCGTAGACGCGGTTGAGGCCGCGCAGCGCGCCCGGCCCGAGGTGGCACCAGGACAGCACGTCCTTCGCGCGCCTGCCGTAGCGCGTCCAGCGCAGGTCACTGACTACCTCGTACGACATGAAGCCGGCCCAGCCCCGGTGGCCGAGCAGCGCCTGGTGCATCTGCCACAGCGTGTTGGCGTCCTCGATGATGTCCGTGACGTCACGCCGGTCCTCCCACAGGTCGCCTAGCACGACTAGGCACGACCACGCCGCCTTGGTCTGGTACTGCAGCGGCAGCGCCGCCAGCTCGGTGCGCGTGGGTGGGTTGATCATGTAGGCCCCGGTGTACACCGGCCCCTGGAGGCGCTGCGCCGCACGCGCCGCCGCGCGCGCGTCGTAGCTCTTGCCGCGCCACACCTCGCCGTGTTGTAGCAGCTGTTGGATGGTCGACGGCAGGTTGAAGTGCCGCGCCACGCACAGCAAGAACCACAGGCGGGCGTCGTGGGCAAAAGGTTTGCGTACGTTGCTGGCGATCCACTGCGTCACCGTGTCCAGCTCGCGGTAGACGTTGCAGAACCTATACCGCTGCAAAATTTTGTCGGCGGTCCAAGGCTTCGCTTGGCCGGCACGGCGGCGCATATAGATGCTGTGGCGCTCGTGCATGAGCTTCAGCAAGCCAGTGTAGTTTTTCATCGCGGCCACCCCAACAGCTTGAGCAGCCCCGGCAGCGGGTCACGGTGGCCGAGCACCTCCACGCGGTAGCCCAGCGCCTTGGCCTTCTCTACGTAGCGCTGGCAGGCGCGCCACTTGCTCGTCGTGTTCTTCGGGTTAAGCGGCTCGCCCCTCTTCAGCCCGCGCTTCCGCGCGCGCGCGTCGCGGCGCGCCTGCACGCGCTTGAGGCACTTCTCCAGCGGCGTGTCGAGGAAGGCGTAGGCGAACCGCGGGCCATACCCGAGCATGTAGCGCCCGAGGCTGCCCTGCCCGCCGGAGAGCAGCAGGCCCTCGAACAGCACGTCGCCCTTGTCGGCCCACATGCGCACGCGGCGCGCCACCTCGGCCGAGGAGCCCACCTGGTCGCAGCCGCCGCACGGCGTCTCGTACTTACCGACGAAGTAAAGGCTGCGCTCGCGCTGCCTGCGCCACAGGTGGAAGCCGTAGCCCAGCACGCGGCCGTCTTTAGCCCTCAGCACCTCGCGCTCGGCGCCTAGCTTTTCGAGGTGCCCCATCAGCAGGCGGGCCAACGTGCTCTTGCCTGCGCCGCTAGCGCCCTGTATCTGCACGATCATCGCTTCCTCCTCAGCTCGTTTTCCAGCATGGACAAGACCGCGGGGAACCACCGGATGCCGCTGTGCCAGAGCGGCGGCACCTCGAGCACGTTGCCTCGGCGCCGCACGCGCGGCGCGCAGTGGGGCTCCGCCTCCGCCGGCCGCCAGCCCTGGCGCGGCCCGCCGTAGCTCAACACCTTCACGGCGCCCCGGCTGAGGGTCTTAACCAGCCGGCGCCAGCGGTCGAACTTAGGCTGCACCTCCAGCTCGCGCGGCTCGCGCTGGTGGATGAGGCTGCTGCCGGCGTACCAGGTGCGCGGGTCGGTGCCCGGCATCGGGTAGGCGTAGGCCATGACGAAGCGCCCCTCGCGCAGGTAGAGGCACGGGCGGCGCGCGCCCGACATGTAGGTGGGGTAGCTGAGCTCTACCGGCACCGTCCACCCCCAGACCACGTGGTGCAGGCGCTTGCCGAAGCCGTGCGCCACCACCGTCACGCTGGCCGAGAAGGCCGCGCCCGGCAGCCGCTGTTTGGCGAACTGCCTGCGCGTAGCTTTCACGAACGTCTGCGCGTTGAGGTGATAGCTGAGCGGCTCCGCGCGCTGCAGGCCGTGGCGCCCGACGGCCAGGCAGTCGTAGCGCCCGTGGTGCGGCGGGTGCTTGTGGTTGAACCAGTAGGTAGCCGGCTCGAAGAACCGCCGCGGGTAGACCGCGCCCCTGGCGGTCAGCCAACTGGCCCACGCCGCGTGCGTCTCGTAGTCTACGCTGCCCCTGGTGCCAGCGGGGAAGATGGCGCCGGTAGACGCCCGCCACGCCGTCACGGGCGCCTCGGTGTCGTGCCAGGTCCAGTCGCAACCCCAGCGCTCCAGCCACCAGGCGAGCAGCGAGCCGGTGAGCCCCATGCCCTCCACGTGCACGCGTAGGCCCTTCATGGCTGCCCTCTTTTGTTGCTCCATCCGCGGCGCTCAGCTTCGAACTGAATGGCAGCCACGCCCTCGTCTATGGCGGCTTGCTTGGGCCTTACCCTCCAAGCTACCGCAGCACGATAGACGTGACAGCGCCCACGCAACCCCAGCAGCTCTAACTTACCGGCCCTCTCCAATTGGCCTAGTATGTTAGCCGCAGCGTTGGGTGGCATTTTGCGGTGCTTGCGCCGCACCGCTTCGTCTACGTCTTTCGTGATTACTACTTGCGCGTCGCGTGTAAACTGCCAAGCAGTTTCTACGCAGGCGCGGTTGTGCGGTCGCATTCCTTTCATCGGTGCTCTCCCTTCCTCGGCGCGTAGGGCAGCTTGGCGAGGTGAATGCGCATCAGGTCCGCCACCGCGCCCCAGCCGTGCAGGCCGTGGTACACCTCGCGCGTGTCCTTGCCCAGCGCGTAGTGGCCGTGGAGGTGAGACTTCCACTTGCAGAAGATCGTCTCCGCCTCTTGCACGTTCAGTTTTCGTCTCATGTCCGGCGGCGCGAACTGCCGGCCCACCTCGCCCAGTAGCTTGTGCGTCATCATGCCGACCATCGTCAGCGACATGGACTCGTACGGGAACGGCTTGCGCTTGCGCTCGTTGGCGTACAGCCAGGCGCCCTTGCGCGGCTCGTCGTAGAAGCCCAGGTGGCAGTCTACGAAGTCCACGCGGTAGTCGGCGCAGCGCTCGAGCATGTCCGCCACCTTGAAGGCGATCCACGGCCCGAAGCCGCGTAGCTGCAGCACGTGCTGCGTCACCTTGGCGAACGTCTTGCCGCTGCCCAGCCAGTCCACGAGGTGCTCCGCGCTGGGCCGATAGTCGCGCCCGCACTTCGCCTTCTCCAGCACGCTCTGAAAGCTGGTCACGGCCTGCGCGCCGCGCCAGTGCCGGCGCTCCGTGCCCCGGGGCCAGCGCCCGCCGGCGTGCTTGGGGAGGAACGGGCTGTGCGCGTTCTCGGCCGCCGTCGCCAGCTCTCCCCAGAACGCGTGTTCCTTCAGCTCACTCAGCCGCGCCGCCGTGCCCAGGTGGTACAGGCACCAGTAGGCCACCAGCAGCCGCGCGCGCTGGTCGCTCGGCAGCTCCGCGCGGTGCACCGCCACGTACACGGGATCCAGGTCGCGCGAGGCCACTAGCGCCTTGCCGAACGCGGCGCACCCTAGGCGGGCGTAGTCTCTTGACTCGCTCATCGTACTTCTCCTTCGTTAGAAATGAGGGCGGCCTCTGCTCGAGGCCGCGTAAATCCTTCTGTAGGCCGAGGGTTAGCTGCGGATTAAACCCAATATGGCGCTCGCCTGAGCTGTGGTAACGTCGCGCTCTAGCAGCATTTCGCCATTGAGTTTTACGCAGACGGTCACAGCATTCGTGTTTGGCGCCGTGGTCGTTGCGGAAGACGCGGGCCGACGATGACGACGACGAACGTTAAGACGGCGGCGCTTCGGAATATATTCTCCAACGCACCACCAGTAAAAGCGGTCCGTACCGTCCCTCGGCTCGCGCGCCACGCTTTTAGTTTTTTCGAGCAACTTGTGCAAAGTACTCGCGCAATTGCTAGTATCGCGGCCCATGTACACTCCTAGCTGTGCCGTGTTGACGGCTTTTTCGCAAGAAGTGGCGCCCATCGCTTTCAGCGCTTCAACTGTCTTTTGTTCGATCGTGATCATCGTTGTTTCTCCTGAATGAGCCCCTTGTAGAGGCAGTAGTCAAAGTAGCGCTCCGCGCGCGTCGCCGTCACCTTAGCCTTCGTGGCGTCCAGCAGCTGCTGGCGCGTGAACTTCTTCAGCTGCCCGGCGGCGGCCATGAACGTCTTCATGTGGCCGCTGCGCGTGTTGTCCTTCTTGACCACGTACACCTGCCCGGCGTCTACGTCCTTGGCCGGCCGCCCGGCGCGCGCCGGCTTAGCCGGGGGCTTGCTCGCCTTCGCTCGCGGCTTGGCTGCCTGCGGCTTGGCTGCCTGCGGCTTACCCGCCGCGCGCTCACCCAGCGCCGCTGCGAACTTCGCTCGCGGCTTGTCGGCGGGCGCGGGCGTGGCCAGTTTGCGGTCGATCTCCTCCGGCGTCAGGCCGGCGTTCGAGCTGTGAAAGTGGTGCGCTGGGCGCCCCTCGTCTTTGTCTTTCTTCGACATCTCTACCTCCTTCGTTAGTTTGCTGCGAACGGCTTGCACGTAGTGCCCCCTGCCCTGGTGCTCCTGCACGCGCTTGGCCATCAGCACGCGCTGCGCCACCGTCGGCGCGCCGTCGGCCACCAGCATCTTGTAGTGGCTGCCTGGCGCCGCCTCCACCTCGCGCAGGCCGGCGCGGGGGTCCTGCAACGCCGGCTTATAGTTCCTCTTGCGCTTGGCGCTCATACGAGTACCTCGTCGACGGTCAACTTGCGCCGGCTTAGCTCCCGGTACATGGCCTCGACGACGGGCATGGTCTCCCGCGCGTAGGCCAGGCGTGCCTCGGCGTCGACGGCGCCGGTCAGCAGCTCCTGCGCTGCGCCCTCGGCCGCGTAGGCCGCGCCGTCGGGTGCGCTCGAGGCGTAGGCCAGCGCGTCCAGGCCGTCGCTGAGCATGCGCCGTCGGCAGCGCCAGGCCGCCAGCCGGATGGCCGCGATGAGGTGCGACGTGCGCATGGCGCGCGGCTTCAGGCGCCGGCCGTCGCGCGTCACCCAGACCGTTTGCTTCGTGGTCTTTTTCATGACGCCATCCTCCTCGCGGCCTGGCGCAGCGTCTTCTTGCCGCGCTCTACCTGCGCCTGCGCTAGCTCCCACGCCTCCTCGTCGATGTGCTCGCGTACGTGGCGCTCAACCAGGGCCTCGATGTACTCGGGCGTCAGCGCGTCCAGCTCCCAGCTGCTCTGGCCAAACTCGGCGGCGTACGCCTGAAACCGCGAGTCCGTCTGCTTGGCGGGGTTCTCCGGGGGCTGCAGCTCGTCGATCTGCGGCATGTTGAGCGCGATCCGCTCCACCTCAAAGTGCGACGCGCCGCCGCAGAACGTCTCGAGCCGGCCGCGCAGGTCGTTGGGCATGTCCATGCCGCTGGGGTCGTGGTCGCCCAGGTAGAGCACCACGTTGCGCTGCCCACCGCGGGCGTAGCGCCAGAGCTGCTGCAGCGCGAATTCGCGCACCACCGAGGCGGAGGCGTAGCCGCGCGCCGCCAGGAGCGGCACGTCCAGCTGGTGGCAGATGGGCTGAATTACGCCGGCCAGGGCCTCTTTCTCCACGATGACGTAGACGCGCGTCTCCTGCCCGGCCCACAAGTCCTCGTGGTACTGCTCCGCGCAGGTGTTGACTATCTCGCCCGGGGAGGACCACCGGCTACGCAGGATGAACTCGCGCGTGCGGTCCTCGATGGCGTCCCAGTCAATCGTGCCGTTCATGCGGCCGTCCAGCACGGCGATCACCACCTGCTGGTAGGACTGCATGTTGTTGGGCACCAGCCCGCGCGCCACCAGCTGGTAGTAGAGCTGGCGGACGGTGAGCGTGTACCCCTTCTGCTGATATTCCTCGGCGATGACGGCGCAAGCCTGGATGCGCGCCCCCTTCGCTCCCTTGTACTCCCTGTGCTCGTAGGCGTGCTTCGACATAACTATCTCCCTCGTTGCCCTGCGGGCGTGCTCGCTGCGGTTAACAGACGGCCTACCTCCTTGCTGCACGCGCCGCCGCCGTTGAGGGCGCAGCGCGGGTGGCCCAGGCCGCAGCGCTCCGCCTTCGAGCGCAGCGCCTGGACCGCCTTGACGTAGAAACGGGCGCGCACGACGCCCAGCTGGCGCACCAGCATGCCGGCCTTGTCGCAGCTCACAGGCCCACCTTACCGGCGCACTCCGGCCCGAAGCCCGTCTCCACCGACTCCGGCACGGTGAGCCGGCGACCGCACCGCCCGCAGCGCCCCTCGTGCCAGAACTCGGCCTGCTCGAAAATCTTCTCGGGCGCGTTGTTGAGCAGCTTCACCAGCCAGCGCACCGCTAGCACGCTGGGGGCGTCCACGGCCACGCGCGAGTTGCGGCCGTGCGCGTAGTCGTAACCCCAGGGCTTGCGCCAGAGGCAGCCCAGGTAGGTGTAGTCGCTGGTGTTGTCAGCGCCGCTGAGCACGTTGACAAAGATGGGCGGTGGCTTGCCGATGCGCACGCGGCCGTCCCTCTTGTCGTCGGGCTTGGCGAGCCGCAGGGTGAAGCGCGCGCCGGTCTTACGCGAGCGCACGGTGAGCACCGCGCGGCCGGCCTCGATGAAGCGCGTCAGCGCGGTGGCGTCGCGCAGCTGGCCGCGCATCTCCTCGACCGGCAGCTCCGTCTCGTCGGCCGCGCGGCTGCGGGCCTTGCGCTCCGACCCGGGCTCGAATGGTAGGTCGTCCTTCATGTCGGCGAAGTGATTTTTCATGACGGCCTCCCCTCACGGCGCTGCCACCAGGCGCGCAGCTTGGCGGTGACGTCCTCCAGCGCGTCCAGCTCGCCGGTGAAGTCCGTCCAGGTGTACCAGGGCTGGCTCGGCAGCTGCGGATGCGGGGCGTACTGCCTGCGGCAGAACAGCACCTGCGCCTCGCGCGCCTGCTCCTCGGTGTCGACGCTGAACACCGCTAGCGCGCGGCCGTTGAAGACGGGCTGCCCGCGGCGGCGCCAGGTGAACGTGCCGTCCTTGCAGATGTGGATGAGCACGGGGCGGTCCAGGTAGGTGTCCCTCGCTACGCGGCGGCTCATAGCCCCTCCTTGAGCTGCTCGGTCTGCTTCTCCTCCAGGCGCCACAGGTAGCTGTTCCACCGCGCGATGGCCCAGCCGGCGTACTGCGTCTTGGTGACGCGCGCTATCCAAAGGCCCTCGAGCCCGAACTCGGGCAGCACGCGGGTGGTGCAGCCGCCCTGCCACGTGGGGCGCGGCACGAGCGCGAAGTTGACGTTGACGGCGGAGTCGTAGCGCAGCATGTCCTCGGGGAACTCGCCGGCGCCGCGCACGCGCGCGTAGTGCACGAAGCTCATCTTGGCGTCCAGGGGCGCCAGCGTGCTCAGCGGCAGCTCCTCGAGCGTGGCCGGGTGCCCCGGCACGCGGCGCACCATGATGGTGGCCTCGGGCGAAGCGTTGCGCTCCAGGACCGGCGGCACCGGGTAGCTCATCACCTCGCCGACGTAGCGGCGCTCGCCACCCTCCACGTTGTTGGTGCGTATCGTCACCCAGGCTAGCTGGTAAGGCTTAAAGGCAGGTTTCATCGTAGTCTCCAGTTGGTCTCCGGGGGTCACCGCCCGGTCGGTGGTTAAACTCACAGCTTGGCGTCGCCAGTGCGGCGGCGCAGCTCTAGCAGCATAAAATCTGCAGCGACGCAGGCGGCCTTCGCAAGATCTGCTTTGTGCCCGTGGTTCCACTCCTCGGTCTCCGCTGCGGCCATCCCGCTCAGGGCGGCGGCCGCGAACGCGGCCCAAAATTGTTGCTCCTGCGGGGTCATGGGGTCGTTGTGCTTCACGCGTCACCTCCCTTTGCGCGGCGCGCGCGGCGCGCGCGGCGGCGTCTCGATGGTGGTCCACTCGATGGCGGCGGCGTCGAGCAGCTCGGCGAGCAGCTCGTGCGCCCGGCTGTGCTCGGGCACCTGGTAGACGACCAGGTCCGACTCGCCCTGGCGCGGGCGAGGGTCCACGGCGATGAGGCGAATGATCATGCGGTCCTCCGGTAGGTAAGCACTGCGAAACAGCTGCCGCGCCGCGCGATGAGGCGCTTGGCCTCGTCGCGGAACTCGGTCAGCGGCCGGCGGGCGCAGGCGCGCACGTGCTCCAGCACGCGCTGCGGCAGCACGCCGCGGTTGAGGTAGGCGGCCACGGCGGCGGCGAAGACGCGCAGCGCGCGTGACCCGCGGCTGTCGTTGCAGCGCTTGCACGCCGTGACCAGATTGGCCTCGTGGTTCGCGCCGCCGCCGCTGTGCGGCACCAGGTGGTCGAGCGTGAGCGTGGCGCCGTCCTCCACGGTGGCGCCGCACCACACGCACGCGAGGCCGTCGCGCAGGTAGATCGCCAGGCGCTTGTCCTGGCGGATCCAGTTCATGCCCTGCCAGTCGCCGCGAGTGCGGGCGGTCGTGTTCTGAGGGGGTTTGCGTTGCATCGTCAATCTCCAGTTCGTCTCTCCTGGGGTGCCGCCAGGTCGGTAAGCGAATTATCGCTTATTTCTCGAGGACTTAGCAAGCCCCACGCGCGGCGGTGTCCTCGAGAAATGCCTCACGAAAACTGACACTTAGCCCCTCCCCCCGCGGCCCCGGCGGTAGGCCAGGAGGGCGGCGAACAGGGCCTGCTGCGCCCGGTCCTTCGACGCCAGGCTGAGCACCTTGGTCTCGTCCACCGTGTCGCGCGCGACGCAGTGGTGCACGTAGACGGTGCTCGCCGGGTTGCCGCGCCGCCAAAAGCGCCGGATGAACTGATCGTACAGCTCGAAGTCGTGCGTGAGCGTGTAGCAGAAGATGTGGTGCGCGCCGCCGGTCTGCAGGTTGAGCCCGTGGCCGATGCTGGCCGGGTGGCCGGCCATGCGCGTGATCTCGCGCCTGTTCCACGCGCGCTCCAGCGCCTTGTCCTGAGTGATGCTACCGCCGCCCAGCACCGCCAGATCTTTGCCGAAAGCGCGGCGCAGCCGCTCTAGATCGTGCTGCCAGTGGTACATGATCATCAGCTGCTGACCTTGCAGCTCCTCAGCCAGGTCGACGCACGCCTCCGTCTTCTCGTCATGCAGCGCTAGCCACTTGCGCCTGCCCTTCTTGATGGGCGCGCCGGTCTTGGGGTCCACGGCCCACTCCTCGTAGACGCCGCCGCTGGCGATCTGCGCGCACTTAGTCATCAGCGCGCCTGCGTTGAACGCCGTGATTTTCTTCTCGTCTATGAGCGCGAACAGCTGCGCCTCCAGCTGTTCGTAAACGCGCCGCACCTTGGCCGGCAGCACCACCTGTACCGGGTTGACGCGCAGCTTCGGCTTGCCGACGCCCTTGTCCTCCAGGCGCAGCACGTAGGGCGCCAGCCGGCGGTAGATTTCTTTCTCGGCGTCCTCCTTAATCTTCCAGGCGTAGCCGCCGTAGCCGGTAGTCTCGAAGTACAGCTTGCGGTAGTAGGTGACGTAGGCCGTGAACGTCTTGCCCAGGTCGAGCAGGTACACCTGGCCGTGCAAGTCGATTAGGCTGTTGGGCGCAGGCGAGCCGGTGAAGATCTGCCGGCGGCGAAAGTGCCGCAGGAACGGCCGGATCGCGCCGAAGCGCTGCGTGCGCATGTACTTGAACTTGCTAGACTCGTCGATGCCGAGCAGCGCGTCCTTCAACTTGCGCCAACGCCCGAAGCTGAACAGCCAGCCGAGGTTCTCGTGGTGGTTGCTGATGACGAAGACGTCGGCCTTGCGGTCCTTTAGCGCCTCTTCGCGGTGCGGCCCGTGCAGCATCGCCACGCGCAGGTCGTTGAACTGCGTCCACTTGTGCATCTCCGCCGGCCACACCATCCACGCGGGGCGCTTAGGCGCGATGACCAGCATGCGGTCCGCCAGACCCTCGTGGCGCAGCAGGCGGAACGTCTGCAGGGCGATGCTGGTCTTGCCCACCCCGGGGTCCGCCAGCAGGCCGGCGTGGCCGTGCTCCAGCAAGAACTTCACGCCGCGCCGCTGAGCGGCGTCCGGCGTCCAGAGGCGCGGTGCCTCGGGCTCCAGCTCAGCTGTTGAGGATCTCATCGAAGTGCTCGAGATTGTCGCACACGTGCACCTTGCAGCCGTGCTCGCGTAGCGTCTTGTGCAGGTCGGTTTGCTGCGGCGTCGGCGCTTCGCCCCAACGCTTGAACTCCACGTACTCCTGGCGGTTCTTGCGCGGCCAGATCACCAGGCGGTCAGGCCAGGCGTTGAAGCCCAGCCCGTTCATCTTGCGCGTGAGGTAGCCGCGGGCGTGCGCGCGCCGTACCGCAGCCTTCTCCAGGTCGCGTTCTAAGCGGAAGCGCCGTGGTGCCTTCTGCTTCAGTACTCGCACGCGCCTCCCTTGGCCTTGCTGTAGTCGCAGTAGCGGCAGCGCGGCCCAGGCGCCGGGGCGTAGCGCCGGTCGTTAAACAGCGGCTTCACCTGCGCCTCCCAGTACTTCATCAGCTTCTTCTCGTCGCGGCGCGGCACCGTCAGCTCCTCGGCCACGCCCTTGTGGTCGGTGTAGTGGAGCACGCCGTGCGCCCGCTCGATGCTCTCAAAGCGCCGCAGGCCGGTTACGCCGTACAGCTTGAGCTGTTCCTTGTGCTCGTCGGGCTTGGGCCGGCCGGACTTCCAGTCGATCATTTCGAGCACCGGCGCGCGCAACACGAGGTAGTGCACGTCCATCTTTACGCGCAGCCAGCAGCGGCTCCAGTCGTCCCACGCGCACGGCCTCCAGTCGCGGTCGAAGCCCCACAGTGCCTCGGTGTGCACACGGCGCTTTAACTTCTGCAGCTGCGCCAGCACGGGCCTCACGCTGACCAGCTCCGCCGGTACCTTGCGCAGCTTGCCGAGAACGATCTTCTCCGCAGCCTTGTGAATCTGCTCGCCGCGCGCCATCGCAGGGCCGCCCTCGGTCGGTAGCCGCGCCAGGTGCTTCCAGGCGGCGTAGCGCGGGCAGCCGCCGCGCTTCTGGTCGTAGTCGGAGAGCCGCGAGAAGGACCACGCGTTGAAGTGCCGGTAGATGTGCGGCTTAGCTGGCGTCGTGTCCCGCTTTGCTGTCTTACGTTTTGCCATCTATTTCTCCTCGGTGTCGGTGAACTTCTTGAGTTCGCCCCAGC
>Ga0299906_10000403_pt1 | contig 41001 bp, 32 predicted proteins | sample RVTome_14_FD_200259 | JGI IMG/M metagenome (GOLD analysis project Ga0299906, IMG submission 200259) | Soil microbial communities from uranium-contaminated site in the Upper Colorado River Basin, Wyoming, United States - RVT145D125 (version 2) ... | reverse complement strand
CCAGGCCCCAGACGAGCAGCAGGCCGTTCTCGATGACGACCATGCGCGTCAGCACCGCGCGGCGGAAGCCGAACGCCCGCAGCGTCGCCAGCTCCTTGCGGCGCTCGATGACGTTGCGCGCCAGCACCACCGCCAACCCCACCGTGCCCAGCAGCAGTCCCAGCCCGCCGATCGTCTGGAAGGTCGCCAGGTAAGTGTTCTGGACGGCGTGAAACGAGGCCAGCTTCTCCGCCGCCGAGACCGCGTCGAAACCGTAGGCGTCGAGGCCGGCCTCGAGATATTGCGTCACGTCGTCCGCCTGCTCTTTCGGGGCGTCGATGAGGAAGTACGAAAAGCCCGACCGGCTCGGAAAGTGTTTCTTGAAATTCTCCTCGGAGATCAGCAGCTCGCTCTGGAAGATGCTCGTCGCCAGGGTGCCGACGAGGCGCAGGCGCACGGTCTCGCCGCGCTCGTCCTCCATCTCGAGGTCCTCGCCGAGGCCGAGCTTCAAGATCCACTGCGTGGAGTTGGCGTCGCCGAAGGCCGGGATGACGCCGTCTTCGAGCTCCTGCTCGAGCAGCGTCCACGGGTGGGCGGTCTCGGCGAGGGTGGACTTGAAGCGGAAGCCGCCGCGCTCGACGAGCTCGTGGGGCACGCCGAGCACTCGCGGCTGCTCGGGCTGGTAGAGGTTGAGGCAGCTCGTGTCGTCGCCCGGCAGGAGCCGCACCGGCACCACCGCGACGCCGGCGAGCGCGTCGCCGGCGTCGCTGCCGAGGCCGAGCTCGAAGCGGCCCGCGCTGGTGGCGAGGTCCTGGTAGAGCGGGATCGCCGACTCCGCCACCAGGCGGAAGCCGCCGGTGCCCGAGTCCTTGCCGAGCTCGCCCGAGAAGCCTTCCTGGTAGGAGGCGACGGTGACGATCAGGAAGCAGGCGCTCGCCACCAACGTGGCGGCGAGCAGGCTGCGGCGACGGTTGCGGCCGCTGTTCAGGGCCGCCATCTGGAAGAGCGCCGCCAGGCCGGGCCGGCGCAACGCGCTCTTCCTGGCCAGGCGCGCCGAGCCGGCGATGCGCAGCGAGTAGAGCGCCAGGGCTCCCACCAGGAGGGCCGGGCCGATGGCGAAGAAGAGCGCCGGGTTCGTGGTCTGGCCGCTGGCCACGGCGTAGACGAGCAGCACCCCGGCGAGCGGCAGGACGACCGCCGCCGTCCAGCGCGCGGCGCCGCCGGGACGCGTGTCCACGGGCTCGACCTCGCGCGCCAGGAGCTGCGGCGTCGACAGCCGGCGCAGCCGCCGCAGGGTCCACCAGATGGCGAAGAGCACCACCGCGACGGCGCCCGCGTAGCCGCCGGCGAGGCTGCCGACGCCCACGTGGAGCTCGAGGCGCGAGGTGCCTACCGCCGGCAGCCACCACGTCCTCAGCCCGTGCATCATGAGCGCGGCGTAGCCCACCGCGCCGGCGAGCCCGACCAGCGCGCCGGCGGCGGCCAGCACGCCGCCCTCGGCGAGCAGGCGCCGGCGCACGCGCGAGGGCGGCTCGCCCACCGCCTGGCGCAGGCCGACCTCTCCCACCCGTTGCTCGACGCCGAGGCTGAAAAGGAGCGCCGCGAGCATCGCCGCCGAGACGATCAGGAACACGCTGAAGAAGATGAACATCTGGCCGAAGTCGGTGGCGCCGCCCGACGCCTCGAGGCCGAGGCGCTTGACGGGCTGGAACCTCAGCCCGTAGGCGCCGAGGTCCGCCGCCGCGACGAGCCCGGCGCGGAACGGCTCCGCCACGTCCTCGCCGGCGACGCGGACCGCCGTCGTCCGGCCCCAGCGCGTCTCCCACAGCCGCTGGCCGGTGGCGAGCGCCACGAAGGCCTTGGGCGTGCCGCGGTACACGTCCCAATACTCCTCGTCCTGCGGGCGGATGGCGTCGAGGTCGATGGGGAAGGGCGGGTCCCAGTCGCCCATGTTGTCGCTGTCGGCGATGCCGGGGTAGTCCTGCGACAGGGTGGGATCGGCGCCGAGGCCGCGGACCTCCGTGACGCCGCGGACGACGAAGGGCGTCGTCTCCTCGCGCAGGTCCTCGCGCGGCCCGACCACGAAGTAGGTCAGCTCCACCGTGTCGCCGGCGGCGGCGCCGAGCTCCGCCGCCGTCCAGGCGCTGAGCAGGACCTCGCCGCCGGCGAGCGGCGGCGCCGGCGAGCCGTCGACGAGCGCCAGCTCGCCGAAGGCGGCGGCGTCCTCGGGGTCGAGAGCCGAGACGGTGGAGTAGGGCACCGCGCGGTCCCCCAGGGCGATGCGGTTGACCAGGTAGGTGAGCACCGGCAGGGTGGCGCCGGCCTCGCCGGCCAGGCGCTCGATCACCGGCTCGACCGCCGGCTTCAGGATGAACTCTTCGCTCTCGATCGCGACGTAGCCTTCGCGCTCGGTCAGCAGGAGGCCGAGGTCGCCCAGGGTGAGGGATCGGCGCAGCGGCTCCTCGAGGTCCGCGGCGTCGCCGGCGAGCAGCAGGCCGTTGATCTCGCCTTCCTGGCGCAGGGCCTTCTGCAGCGCCGGGAGCGCCACGAAGACGTTCAGGGGCAGGGCCTGGTGGACGGCGAGGCCGAAGCGGCCGACGCCGCGGTCGGGCACCATGCCGGCCACCCTGAGGCGCACCGTCCGGACGACGCTGCCGGTGTCCTTGCGGCCGAGCAGGGAGCCGCGCGGCACGTCGCTCCAGCGCTTGAGCTGGAAGAGGACGTCGTCGCCCACGGCGGCGCCGAGCTCGCGGCCCAGGGCCTCGTTGATCACCGCCGGCGGCGTCACGCCCGCGGCCTCGGCGAAGAGGGGACGCAGGAGGTCGGCGGCGTCCGGGAAGAGCTCGAGGAACGCCGCGTCGACGCCCTGGAGCGCCACCTGGGCGGCGCGGGTGCGGGTGCGCGCGTGGCGCACGTTGCCCTGGAGCAGGATCGCCGGCGCCACCGTCGCCACGGTCTGCGGCAGCTCGGCGCGCAGGCGCTCGGCGACGCCGGCGCCGAAGAATCGCTGTCCGGCGAGCGCGTGGTCGACCGCGCCGAGGCGCTCGAGGGTGAGCTCGCGCAGGCTGCCGCGCACCGAGTCGCCCACCAGCAGCGCCCCGGTCAGCACCGCCGAGGCCACCGCGGCGCCCGCGGTGACCGCCAGGCTCATGCGCCAGAACCAGGTCAGGCTGCGGAGCATCTCCCCTCCGTGAGCTCGAAACGGCGGGCGGCGTGGCCGGCCAGGCCGAGGCTGTGGGTGACCAGGATGAGGATCGTCTTCTCGGCCTCGTGGAGCTCCATCAGCAGCTCGGCGACGCGCGCCGCCGTGGCCTGGTCGAGGCTGCCGGTGGGCTCGTCGCAGAGCAGCAGGCCGGGACGGTTGACGAGCGCCCGCGCCACCGCCACGCGCTGGCGCTCGCCGCCGGAGAGCTCGGCGGGGCGGTGCTCGAGGCGGTGGCCGAGGTCCACGCGGTCGAGCAGCTCGCGGGCTCGCTGCTCGGCGTTCTCGCCGCCACCCCCGGGGAAGGCCACGGTGGGCACCAGCACGTTCTCGATCACCGAGTACTGCGGCAGCAGGTGGTGGTCCTGGAAGACGAAGCCGACGTTCTCGTTGCGGAAGCGGGCGAGGGCGACCTCGGAAAGCGCGTAGGGGTCGCGGCCGCCGATCCGGACCTGCCCCGAGCTCGGGGGGTCGAGGGTGCCGACCAGGTGCAGCAGCGTGCTCTTGCCCGAGCCCGAGGGGCCGAGGACGGCGAGCGACTCGCCGGCCGCCATCTCGAAGCTGACGCCGCGCAGCACTTCGACCTCGTCGTGCGCCGTGACGAAGCGTTTGTGGACGTCGATGACCTGGAGCGAAACCGGTTCTGTCAAGGCGAGCCTCCTGTGGGGGTTCCTCGCTCCATACTACCGCGGCAGCCTTTTCTTGTAGGGTACCGTGCGTGAAGCGCAGCGCCGTGCCCTGGGTCCTCTTCTTCACCCTCTTCACCGCCTACGCCTACTTCCACCAGGGCGGCGGCTGGAACCAGAACAGCCGCTTCGACCAGGTGCGCTCGCTGGCCGAGGAAGGCTCGTGGGCGATCAACCGCTTCGCGGTCTACCGCGTCCGCGCCGATCGCGGGGGGCTCGAGCGCGTGCCGCTGCCCGAGCGCATTCCGCGCCTCAACGTCGCCCGCTACAACACCCTCGACCTGGCGTTCGTCGACGGCCGCCTCTATCCCAACAAGCCGCCGGGCGTGACCCTCCTGGCGCTGCCCGCCTACGCCGCTCTCTGGCGCGTCGAGCGTCTCCTGGGCGTCGATCCGGACGCCTGGCGGCCGCTCACGGCAAACCTCTACCTGGTCACCGCGCTGTCGATCGGCGTGGCCGGCGCGCTGGCGGGCGTCGTGCTCCTGAGTTTGTCGCGGCGGCTGCACCCCGGCCTGGACGAACGCTGGCACGTGGCGGCGGCGCTGGCCTGCGGCCTCGGCACGATGCTCCTGCCGTTCTCCACCATGCTCTTCGACCACGCGGCGGCGGCGGCGGCGGCGCTGGGCGCCTTCCTCCTCGTGGTCGAGGCCTGCGACGAGCGCCGCGGCCGGCGGCGGCGGCTGGCGGCGGCGGGGCTGGTGCTCGGGCTCGGCGTGCTGATTAGCTACGCCGTCGCCCTCGTGCTGCCCCTGATCGCGCTCTACGCCGCCATCCGCCTCGGCCGCGGGGCGGCGGCGCTCGGCTTCCTGGCGGCCGGCGGCGTCCTGCCGGCGCTCTTCCACCTCTGGTACCACTGGCACCAGCTCGGCAGCCCGTGGACGATCGCCAACACCGTCCAGATCGGGATCTTCGGCCAGAGCGAGGAGCGCCTGCTCGGCGTCTTCGGCGTGCCCGACCTCGGCGTGCTCGGGGAGCTGCTGATCGGCCGGCGGCGCGGCCTCTTCTCCTCCTCGCCGGTCCTCGTGCTGGCGCTCTTCGGCGTCTACGAGGCCTGCCGGCGGCGACGCCTCGAGGTGGGCGTGAGCCTCGGCGTGGCCGTGGTCTACCTGACGATGAACTCCTCCTTCAACCTCTGGGCTAGCGGCGACTCCTTCGGCCCGCGCTATCTGGTGCCCGCGGTGCCCTTCCTCGCCCTCTTCCTGGCGCCGGCCTTCGCCCGCTGGCCGCGGGCCGGAGCGGCCCTGGCGGTGGCGTCGGTGGCGGTGGCGCTGGCGGCGACGGCGGCGGATCCGCTGATCCCGCCGGAGGTCGAGCGGCCGATGCTCGACCACGTCCTGCCCGGCTTTCTGGGACCCGATCCGGTGTCCCGCAACCCGGCGGGCGTCTACGAGGCGATCCCCTACGACGCTTTCCGGCCCGGCTCCCCGCCGGTGCGCTGGAACTCCTTCAACCTCGGGGAGCTCCTCTTCCCGCACAGCGTGCTGAGCCTGGCGCCGCTCGTGGCCTTGCTGGCGGGCGCGAGCTGGTGGCTGCTGCGGCGTCCTCGGGTAGAGGACCCACCATCGGCTTTCGCTGTGTGCGCAGTCCCCGCCGCCAGCCTTGATCCTTGACCCCTTGACCCTTCGCGCGAAGCGCGTCCCGAATCCGTCGTTTTGTTGACTAAAGTTGGTTGGCCTGTGAGAAGTAGCCAGAGCTCACTCAAGGTAAGATCGGGCGCCCCCTCCTCGTCCCGAAGGGACGACCGCGTCCAGCCCTGGGTTTCAACCCAGGGTGGCCTGGAACCAACCATCGTAGTGAAAGGACTTGTACATGAGCAGTCATACCCACTTCCTTTACTTCCTTTACCACATCGTCTTCAGCACCAAGGAGCGTGAGCCTCTCATCACTCCTGAGGCGAGAGAGCCCCTTTACCGCTACATCGGTGGGATCATCAGAAAGAGACGGGGCATATGTATCGAGATCGGGGGAGTGATGGATCACGTCCACATCCTGGCACGGTTCCGTCCGTCGATTTCCGTGTCGAAGATGGTTCAGGACATCAAAGGGATCTCGTCGAAATGGGCGAAGGGACGGCTCAGGACCACGAAAGCGCTCTACTGGCAGGACGGCTATGGCGGGTTCTCCGTGGGGTCGGAGGTCGATGACGTGATTGCGTACATCCGCAACCAGGAGGCTCATCACCGCGAGCTCTCGTTCAAGGAAGAGCTCGTCGACCTGCTCGATCGGCATGGCGTCGAATACGATCTGCGTTATCTGTGGGATTGAGTCCTGCGCCCTGGAATGACGCAGGGTTGAAACCCTGCGCTATACGCGGGCGTCCCTCCGGGACGCGGAGGTGAATCGCCGAGGACGTGCGGCGTCTTTCGCGACGCGGAGCGTCGTCCTCGCCCCGAAGGGGCGACCGCGTCTAGCACAGGGTTTCAACCCTGTGCTTCGGGGGAGACGCAGGGTTAAACCCTGTGCCCCGGGGGAGACGCAGGGTTAAACCCTGTGCTTCGGGGGAGACGCAGGGTTAAACCCTGTGCTTCGGGGGAGACGCAGGGTTAAACCCTGTGCTTCGGGGGTTCGCGGTTGCGACCGCGGTTTTCCGTTTCGCACGCAGGGTTGAAACCCTGCGCTATACGCGGGCGTCCCTCCGGGACGCGGAGGTGAATCGCCGAGGACACCGGATGATCGTCGCCGCCGGGTCCGGGTGCGTCGTCGAGCCCCATGATCTCCCGGTACTGCTTCCGGGGCACGCTCGCCAGCTTCTGGCTGCGGCGTCCTCGGGTAGAATCCCCGCTCCGGGCTTCAGACTGAGCGACGGCTCACGGGGTGCTCATGGAGTGCTTCTCCGCTTTTCTCTTCGTCCTCCTCGCGGTCTCCTTCGGGTGGCTGTACCGCGTGAGCCGCCGTCTGCGCGGAATCGAGACGCGGCTCACGGAGGTCAGCCTGAGGCTCACCGAGCTCCGCGTGGCCGGCAGAGCGGCGGCGCGGACCGTTCCGCCGCCGGTGGAGACAACGCCGCCGCTTCCCGAAGAGGCTCCGCCCGCGCCCGAGGAGACCGTGCCCGTGGAGCCGGCGATCGAAGCGCCCCTGCCGCCACCTCCGGAGCCGCCGGCGCCCACCCCCGAGCCGCCCGCCCCGGCGCCGGCGCCGCCGCGCATCGACTGGGAGCGCTGGATCGGCGTGCGCGGCGCGGCGGTGGTGGGCGCGGCGGTGCTCGGTCTGGCCGGCCTGCTCTTCCTGAAGTACTCGATCGAGCAAGGGCTCGTCCCGCCGCCGGTGCGGGTCGCGGCGGCGGTCCTCGCCGGGCTCGGCTGCCTGGTGGGCTCGGAGAGCCTGCGCCGCCGCGAGCACCGCTACGAGGCCACCGCCGACGCCCTCGCCGGCGCCGGCGTGGTGCTGCTCTACGGCGCCGTGTGGGCCGCCCGCACGCTCTACGCCCTGATCGGCGCGCCCTTCGCTTTCGCGCTCATGGTGCTCGTCACCCTCGCCTGCGGCGCCCTCTCCTGGCGCCACGCCTCGCGGGTGATCGCCGTCCTCGGCCTGGCGGGGGGCTTCGCGGCCCCGGCGTTCCTGACCGCGGCCCAGGACCGGCCGATCACCCTCTTCGGCTACCTGCTGCTCCTCAACCTCGGCGTGCTGGTGCTCGCCCTGCGCCGGGGCTGGACGCTGCTGGCGGCGCTCAGCCTGGCCGTCACGACGATCTACCAGGCGTCCTGGATCGTGGGCCGCATGGGGCCGGAGAGCGCCTTGCTGGGTCTCGCGGTGCTGGCGGTCTTCGCCGGGCTCTATGCCGCGGCGGGGCGGCGCGCCGCCCTCGTGCAGGCCGCCGGCGTGCTCGTGCCCTTCGCCTTCACGTTCTACTTCGCGGGCAACGCCGACCTCGGAGCGCACCTCTACCCCCTGGCCGCGCTGCTGCTCCTGCTCTCGCTGCTGGCGCGCAGGATCGCGCGCCGGCAGGGCCGGCCGCTCTTCGGCGTGGCGGCCGCCGCCGCTTCGGTGGCCGCGGTCATGGTCTGGTGGGTGCGTGTGGTGGTCAGGAGCTTCGACGAAGTCCCGGTCTGGGAAGGCGTCGTCGCCGGCGTGGTGCTGTCGCTCGCCTTCCACCTCTTCTGGGAGCTCGAGAAGAGAAAGGGCACGGCTGACGGCCCGGTCACCAGCGCCGAGCGCGTCGCCGCCCTCGGCTTCCTGCTGCTCTTCGTCGTCGTGCCGCTCGGCCTTCGCGAGCCTTCGCCTTGGCCGTGGATCTGCGGCTGGACCGTCCTCGCCGTCCTCCTCTTCAGGCAGGGGAAGGAGCTTGCCATGGTCGCGTCCGTCCTGGTGGGCACGGGCGCCGGCGCGTTCTTCCTCGTCCACGGCGGCGTCACGGTGCTGGTCTACGCCCTCGCTGCCGCCCTCGCCTGCCAGGCCGCGGCGCTCGTCCTCCGCGGGCGGAGCTTCGAGATCGCCGCCGCGGCCCTGCCGCTGACGCTGCTCGTCCTGCTCGCGACCGAAGCGACGCGCCACACGCTGGCGCCTTGGGCCTTCTACGCCGTCACGCTCGCCGCGGCGGCGCTGGTGGCGCTCGCCGCCACCCGTCTGCCCTCGGGCGGCCTCTACTTCGCGGCCATGGCGGTCCTCGCCGTAGACCACTGGCTGTGGACCGCGTCGTCGGGTCACCTCGCCGACGCGGACGCCGTCCTGCTCGGCTTCGCCCTGCAGGCGGCGGCGGCGGTGGCGTTCACGGCCTGGCCCTTCCTCGCCGGCGGCGCGTTCCGGCCCCGGCCGTGGGCGTGGTACGCCGCCGCGTTGGCCGGCCCGGCCTGGTTCCTCTCCCTGCGTCCCCTCTTCGTGCGCGCCTTCGGCGACGCCTTCATCGGCATCCTGCCGGTGGCCCTGGCGGGGCTCTCGCTCGCCGCGTTGTCGCAGAGCCGCCGCCTGAGGACGGGTGACGATTCGATGGACCGCAGCCGGCTGGCGTGGTTCGCCGCCGTGACCCTGGCGTTCGTCAGCGTCGCCATCCCGCTCCAGCTCGACAAGGAATGGATCACCCTCGGCTGGGCCCTCGAGGGTCTGGCGGTGATCGTCCTGTGGAAGCGTCTCGACCACGCCGGCCTCAAGTACTTCGGCCTCGCCCTGCTCGCCGCCGCCGGCGTGCGGCTGGTGGCGAACCCGGCGGTGCCCGGTTACTACCCGGCGGGCGGCTGGCCGGTGGTCAACTGGCTCCTCTACACCTACCTGGTGCCGGCCGCGGCCCTGGTGCTCGCCGCCCGCGTGCTGGCGCCGCTCGAGGCGTCGCGGCGGCGCGCCTGGGAGCGGCCGCTCTACGCCCGCGGCTGGCCGGTGGCCGCCGGCGCCTGCGGCCTGGCGGCGATCGCCGTCGTCTTCGTGTGGATCAACCTGGCGATCTTCGACTACTTCTCGCTCGGCCGGCAACTAATCGTCTCCTTCGACCGCCTGCCGGCCCGCGACCTGACCATGTCGCTCGCCTGGACCGTCTACGCCCTGGTGCTCCTGGCCGTGGGCATGGCGGGACGGATCAAGCCGCTGCGCTGGGTGAGCCTCGCCTTCCTCGTGCTGACGCTGGGCAAGGCGTTCCTCTACGACCTCGGCGAGCTGACGGACCTCTACCGGGTGGCCTCGCTGGTGGGCCTCGCGGTCTCGCTGCTCGTCGTCTCGCTGGCCTATCAGCGGTTCGTGTTCGGGCGGGCCTCTTCGACACGCGACGGCCGTCGTTTGCACCGCTGAAAAAAGTAAGCGGTTACCCGGCGCAAGGCGCGGGTCTCCGCGAGGAGGGCCCGCGCTGCCACGGCGCGCTCTTCACCTCCGGGGTGCCGCTCGGGGACGTCCGCGTCCTCGTCGGCGTCGCCGAGGCCGGTGCCCCGGTGGAGCACCAGCCGCGCCCGGATGCGGTCGCGCAGGGTCTCGGCGTCCTCCAGGCCACGGAAGCGCGCGACGTGGAACGGCTGCGCCCCCTGCTTCTTGTCGTCGTCCTTGACGCCGGAGCCGCCGCCGGCGGTGTGGACCTCGAGGTCGGCGACGCCGAAGAGCTTGTGGAGCGGCGTCTGGTGGATGGTCATCTTCTGGACGTTGGCGATGGTGATCGTCTGCTCGCGCACGGTCCACAAGCCCTCGCGGATGCGCAGGGCATCGTCGCCCACCATGTACCAGCGAAGCTCCCAGGCGAGAAGGAGCGTCGCGCCGCTGAAGGCGAGCTGCGCGGCGAACAGGGCGACCGCCCCGAGCTCGAAGAGCTCGAAGGTCATGGCGACGCTGAGGGTCCAGCCTGCGACCTCGAAGCGGATTCCGTCCATGACCTCCATGAAGCGCTCCCACCCTTCGGCCTCGAAGAACGGCGTGTCGATCGTCCCGAAGAAGGCGAGGGCGAAGACCAGGCCGGCCACCGCCCAGAGCTGCTTGGGAATCCACGCCAGGACGCTGAGCCAGAGGTAACGCCGCGACGCGCGGAAGACGGCGAGGTCCTCGCCCGCGCCGGGCGGCGGATCGGGCTGTTCGCTGACGCGCAGGAACCGGAGCAGGCGCGCCTTCACGCCTGCGTCTCCGGCGCGTCGCGGTTTTCGTCGAGGGTATGGGGTAACATCGACGCGGTTTCCGCACCAAGGAGGACTCGACCGTGAAGTCTACGCAAGGAATCGCTCCGGGATTCGATTTCGCGGCGGCTAGCGGCGCTGCGCCCACAAGGAATCCGCGATCGCCGGCGCCTTTGAGGCGGTCGCTGCCGAGTTGAGCTTCCTCATCAGCTCATCTGATCCCAGGCGAAAACCGCCCGCACCTCCACGTCCTTGCGGTCCTTCAGCCGTACCGTGATCTTCCGTCGGCCGTCGCCGGGCAGCTCGTCGGTGTAGCAGGTCAGCACGTACTGGTGACGCAGCTCGGCCGCGATCTGGGCGAAGGCGCGCTCGAGCCCGCCCGCGGAGCCGACGCGCAGCAGGCGTCCTCCCGTGGGGTCGGTGACGAGCTTGAGCGCGTGGACGGCGACGTCGCCCGGTCCGCCGCCGGACGGCAAGGCCACGACGTAGACCGGCACGCCGAGCTTGCGGCCGAACTCGACGGCATGGCGCTCGTCCGTGGTGCTGCGTGAGTCGTAGCCGTCGGTCAGCACCACCAGGGCGCGGCGTCCCGGCTGGGCCTCGAATTGCAGGAGCGAGAAGAGGATCGAGTCGTAGAGCGCGGTGCCGCCCTCGGGCTCGAGCGCGTCGAGCGCCTCGTAGAGCTCGCCGAGGTCGCCGGTCAGGCCGTGGGCGAGGCGGAGCTGCTCGTCGAAGTCGACGAGGAAGGCGCGGTCACGTTCGCGGTTGACGACGACGCGGTCGCTGCCGAGCTCGCGGCCGCGGTCGCCGTAGGCTTTGACCTCGACCGTCTGCTCGCGCGGCGGGTCGGCGAGGACGACCTTGACGTTCCACGGCGGACGGCCGCGCCGCGCCGCCTCCTCGCCGTCCACGAAGACCACGATCTCGCGGATCTCGGGATCGATGGCGAGGGTCTCGACCTCGGAGCGGCCTCGCAGCTCGATGCCGGGCGGAGTCAGGATGCGGACGACGGCTCCTTTGTCCGCCTCCGGCTCCGGGGATCCGATCGTCCCCAGCGCCGCGAACAGACCGACGAGAACGGCGATGATCTTTTTCATCTCTCGATGTTAACCAAACCCGCGAGCGTCGTCTGACCTGTCCGGGCGATTTCGCGACTATCCAAAGAAGGCGGAGCGGGCGGACTTGCCCGAGGCCTGCCAGACCTTGACGACCTCGAAGACGATCACCGTGGTGTAGGTGACCGCCAGCCACGCCAGAACAGCCTCGAGGGGCAGCTCGCGCCAGGCGCCGATGAAGATACCCATCATCACCCCGTGGTGGTAGCCCCACCAGCCATACGGCACGCCCAAGGTCGCTTCCCACAGCAGGCTGATCAGCAGGATCATGAAGAACGTGAGGCTGAAGGCCCGCCAGTTGACGAACCGTTGCACTGAAGGCAGAAAGCCCGCTGAAGGTATGAACGAGGCAAGGATGAGGTAAGTGAAGTACCAGGGCCAACCCTCCGGGACCTCCGAAAAGAGCTTCTTGTAGACGACCGCGGTCACGAGTAGAACGACGCCAACGCAAATCGAGGGGAAGTGGAACTGCACGAGCTTCCGGACTTTGGGCGCCTCCTGCCCGTAGTCGACGTTATAGGCCGCGACCCAGTACTCGTCGTTCCAGATATACAGAAGCAGGACGACGAGAAAGCCGGTGAGGTAGAAGGCGAACTCTTCGATCGGGATCGCCTCGCCGCCGACCGCGGGGATTCCGATCCCAAGGACGGCGCCGCGGTTGGGGAAGTCGAAGAAGGTGTTGCCAAAAAGCAGATCGAGCACGAACCCCAGCGGCACCAAGAGGGCAATGGTGGTCCAGAATGACTTCCGCTGGAAGGCGTACTGCGGGCGACGGCGGAACCACAAAGAGATCGTTACCAAAGGGACGATGAAGAGGAGCAGACTCCAAGTGTAACCGAGGGGCGTCGGATCACTGCTCGTGATTTCGAGCGTTCCGGGATCCTCTACGGTGCTCAGCGTGATTGCCGCAGGGATCAAAATAATCGCAGCCATGGCGAGAAGCACGTATACGGCCTTCGAGAGCTCCGTCATTTGACCTCCTTCGGTCGGCCTATCTCAGAGCGAAATGAATTTCCAGCGACTGCGTCTTCGAGCGCCGGCGCCAGCTCGGAGGCCACCCGCGCGTTGCCGAGCCGGGTGAAGTGGCACTCGTCGTAGAAAAGGTCCCAGGTCCGCGGCAGGACGGCCGCGAGGTCGACGACGTACACGCCGTCCTCGAAGCTCGCCGCCACCTCCCGCGTCGTCGCGTTCATCGCCTCCATGCCGCGGGCCAGCGTGGCCACGTCGGGCACCCGGCCGGTGCCGGCGAGCGTCCGCGTCATGACGAAGCGCTCGGCGTCGGGCGTCTCGCCGTACATCGTGGGCTGGGTGACGAAGACGATCGGCACGGCGTGCGCCCGCGCGATCGCCGCCATCGACCGCAGGTTGCGCGCGAAGACGCGCCGGGCCGGGAATTCGGCGAAGTCCCGGAGCTCGTAATCGGGCACGGGAGGGTCTTCGCGCGGCCACAGCCACCGCCGCCGACGCAGCCAGTCGAGGAGATAGCTGCGGGGACGCGCGTCCGCAGCCGGCGGACGCGGCAGGTGGCGGCCGTCGGCGCGGAAGGCGGGATGGAAGCCCCAGACCAGGTCGTTGATCCCGTGCATCACGACCACCAGGTCGGGCCCGAGGTCGAGGACCTGGTGCTGGAGCCGGCCGAGGCTGGTGCCCGTGGTGGCGCCCGACATGCCGGCGTTGAAGGCCCGCACCGCCCCGCGGCCGCGACGCTCGAGCTCGCGGGCGATCAGCTCGGGAAACGTGGCCTCGAGCTCGTAGGCGTAGCCCTCGGTCGTCGAGCCGCCGAGGAAGACCAGGGTCAGCGTCCCGGCGTCCGCGGCGGCCGCCGGGCCGCGCATCCCGAGCTCGTTGAGCCGCACCGTGACCCGCTCGCCGTCGACGCCGGCGAAGGTGTCGACCAGCCCGGGCTGCGGGATCCGGTGCGCGAACGGGTCGTAGACGCGGCGCACCGGCGCCGGCTCGTGGAAGAGCCGTGCCAGCCCCTCGGCGAGGAGCAGGAGCAGGACGCCGAACGCGGCCGCCGCGGCGGCCTTGCCCCAACCACTCTTGTCCGCGGCCATCCTCGTCGCTCTCCGCGCGGAATTTTACAGCTTGCTTACCCGTGGCGCCATCCGCCTTCCCTAGTAGCTGACCCTGCGCCGCAAGGCCGGGGACAAATCCCCGGCCTGAACGAGACGATGAGGGAAGCGGGGCTGGGTGCTCGCACCCTGACTTCCCAGCGATCGGCTAGAATCGCCGCGCAATGTCGAAAGCGGGTCTCGCCGTCGTCCTCATCGCGGCTCTGCCGGCCGGCACCCTGGGCGGTGCCTGGTGGCTGGCGCCGCGTCTCTACGAGGACGACCTCGCCACGGCGTTTCCCCACCGCGAGGCCGAGTGGGCCGGCTCGACGACCTGCGAGTCGTGCCATCCCGACCACTACGCCTCCTGGCACCGCACCTTCCACCGCACGATGACCCAGGAGGCGACGCCCGAGACCGTGCTCGGCGTCTTCGACGGCCGACGCCTGGTCTTCGGCTTCCTCGACGCCGCCGGCCGCCAGGTCACGGCCCGGCCCTATCGCGAGGACGGCCGCTTCGTCATCGAGCTCCGGCGCGAGGACGGGACGGTCCAAACGTTCGACGTCCACCGCACGGTGGGCTCGCGGCGCTATCAGCAGTACCTCTCCAAGGCGCCGGCCTCCGAGCCGGGGGAGAACTACTACCGCCTGCCGGTGCTCTGGAACGTCCGCGAATCGCGCTGGATCCACCTGAACGGCGCCTTCCTCGGGCACGACGGCGAGCCCTACGACCAGCACATGGCGGTCTGGAACCAGAACTGCATCTTCTGCCACAACACCGGGCCGCGGCCGGGCTGGATCAACTACCGGGAGCTCGACGCCCGGGCCGCGCGCGGCGAGCCGGTGAATTCCGCCGTCGAGAGCCGCTACGAGTCGGAGGTGGCCGAGCTCGGGATCGCCTGTGAGGCGTGCCACGCGCCCGCCGGCGAGCACGCGCGCCGCAACCGCGATCCCCTCCGGCGATACCTGCTCCACTTGAGCGGCGGCGACGATCCCACCATCGTCAACCCGGCGAAGCTCGCCAAGGAGCGCAGCGTCGACGTCTGCGGCCAGTGCCACGGCCAGCGCCTGCCCGATCCGCCCGACTCGATCCGCGACTGGATGATCGACGGCCCCGTCTACCGCGCCGGCGAGACGTTGACCGCTTCGCTCGACCCGGTGACCCGCGACACCCCCGGTCCACCCTCGATGCCCGATATGTTCGCGCGCCGCTTCTGGAACGACGGGACGCCGCGGCTGACCGCCTACGAGTACCAGGGGCTGGTTGCGTCGCCCTGCTTTCAGAAGGGCGAGCTGACCTGCCTCTCCTGCCATTCGATGCACGCCGGCGACGTGCGCGGACAGATCGAGCCGGCGATGCGCACCAACGACGCCTGCGCTCCCTGCCACCAGGAGCTCATGGCCGACGTCAAGGCGCACACCCGCCACGAGCCCGAGGGATCGGGCTCGCTGTGCTACGAATGCCACATGCCGCGCATGGTCTACGGCGTGCTGGAGATCCACCGTAGCCACCTCATCGAGAACCCCGATCCGGCGGCCGACGCCGAGGCCGCCCGCCCCAATGCCTGCACGCTCTGCCACCTCGACCGCTCCGCGGTGTGGGCCGCCGAGAAGTCCCGCGAGTGGTGGGGCAGCGACGCTTACCGCATTCCCGAGCGTAGCGGCGACGGAGCGCCGGTGGAGCTCGCCGACACGGCGGCGGCGCTGCTGGCCGGCGACCCGGTGCAGCGGGCGGTGGCGGCGCGTCTCGCCGGCCGCGGCGACGCGCCGCTGAAGGCCGGCGAGCGGGCGTTCCTGGTGCCGCTCCTGCTCCAGGGTCTGCAGGACCGCTATCCGACGATTCGATGGTTCTCGCAGCTCAGCCTGCGTTCGCTGCTCGCGGACGTGGCCGTTCCGGGCATGACCGCCGCGCTCGAGCGCTTCGACTACCTGGCGCCGCCGCCGCAGCGCCAGGTCGTGACGGCGGAGCTCCTCGGGCTCTGGCAGGAGCACGCCAAGTCGTCGCTGCCGGCGCCGCCGGAGGGCTCCCTGGTGGGGCCCGATTACCGCCTGACGCGGGAGGCGGCGGCGCCGCTCCTGGCCCTGCAAACCGACAAGCTGATCCACATCGGGGAATGACGAAGCACGTCCCGCCGCCCGCCGCCGCCGAGGACGGCCCGTCGCTCGCCTGCCTGCGCCTGGGCTGGGCGATGGTGGCGCTCTTCCTGGCCCTGGGGCTGGCGCTCGAGTCCTTCCACCTCGTGAAGCTGCCCTTCTACCTCGACCTGCGGCTGCGCCGCGAGCTGTGGACGCTGGCCCACGCTCACGGCACGCTGCTCGGCGCCGTCAACGTCCTCTTCGGTCTTTCCGCCGCGCGGTTGATCGCCCACGCGGGACAGCGGCTGCTGGCGTCGCGGTTGTTGCGGGCGGGCGCGGTGCTGGTGCCGGCCGGGTTCTTCCTCGGAGGCTTCGGCGCCGCCGAGGGAGACCCGTCGCTCTTCATCGTCCTGGTGCCGACCGGTGCGTTGCTGGCGCTCGCGGGCGTCGGCATCCTGGTCGCCGGCATCAGGCATGGGTAGCGGCGTGGAGGATCTCCACGCCCCGGACGTTCAAGTTGAGCCGGACTTCGGGGGACACGCTCAGCCGAGCCGCAGGAATTGCCAGCGCAGGTCGCGCGGGAAAGGCTGAAAGACCTCGGGACGGATGCGCTGCGCAAAATCGCGGAGGAGCGAGGCGAGCGGCTGTCCCCGGGCCGCCCGCTCGAGGGCCTCGGCGGCGTCGCTGCCGGCGCGGCTGACGTAGGTCTGCCATACCGCCTGGCGGATCGACATGGCGGCGATCGACACGTTGGCCAGCGTCGCGACGTTTTTCTTGAGCATCGAGAGCTTGCGCTTGAGGGTCGCCTCCTCGTCCATCGGCTCGCGCTGCCAGGGGGTGTAGGGCTTGGGGATGAGCACGTTGACGCCGAGGTGGACGTGGCCGGCGGCGCCCGTCGTCCTGGTCTCCTCGAGCATGATCGCGCGGCACGCGGCCGCCAGGCGGGCGATGGCGGCGACGTCGTCCATGGTCTCGCCCGGCAGGCCGACGATGAAGTAGAGCTTGAGCTGGGTGAAGCCGTGGCGGAAGATCAGCCGCACCTTCTCGAGCAGGAAGTCGTTGCTGATCGGTTTGTTCATCGCCAGCCGCAGCGCGTCGCTGCCGGTCTCGGGAGCGAGCGTGATCGAGCGCGCGCCGGAGGCGGCGAGGGGCTCGAGCACTCCGGCGGTGACCGCCGGGATGCGGATCGACGACACCGAAGCGCGGAAGCCCATCTCGTAGGCCGCCGCCAGGATGCGCTCGATCTCCGGGTGATCGCCCACCGCGGTCGCCACGAAACCGATCTGATCGGTCACCGCGCGGGCGCGGTCGAAGGAGCCGAGGATGAATTCGGTGGGGTGCCAGCGGAACTTGCCCATGCCGAAAGTGGCCCAGCAATAGCGGCACTTCTCGGGGCAGCCGCGCGACATCTCGACCAGGACCTTCTCGGCGAACTCGGTGCGCGGCGTGACGATGGCGCTCGCCGGCAGGTGGCCCGGCCGCGCCATCTGCTCGCCGGTCAGCTCCAGCTTGCGCAGCTTCGGCAGCTCGCCGCCGGCGACGTCGTGGCGCTCCGGCACGTAGAAGCCGTCGCAGGCGGCGAGGCGCTCGAGCACCGCCTCGCGCTCGCGCTCTCCGGCGAGCGCCGGCAGCAGCCGCGGCAGGAGGTTCTCCGCGGCGCCGAGCGCGAAGACGTCCACGAAGTCCGCCATCGGCAGCGGATTGATCGCCGCGCACGAGCCGCCCATCACGACCAGAGGATCCCAGGGGCCCCGCTCGCGCCGCCGCAGCGGCACCCGGGCGCGGTCGAGCATCCGCAGGAGGTGGACGTAATCCTCCTCGAACGACACCGAGAAGGCGACGCAGCCGAAGTCGGTCAGCGGCGAGCCCGTCTCCACCGACAAAGGCATGCCGATGCCGTCGGTGAAGAAGCGCTCGCAGCTCCAGCCGGGCACGTCGTGGATCAGCTCGTAGACGCGCTGGAAGCCGAGGCTCGACATGCCGACCTCGTAGCTGTTGGCGTAGGCCAGCGCGAGCCGGAAAGGCGCGTGCGGCGAGAAGGGGCGCACCGCGCGCTCGACGTCGCGATAAGGGGCCCAGGAGTGCGGGGGAGGCTGGCGTGGAGGTCGTCGCATGGCAGGGGGAGGGGGGTGAGCTGACGGGGCGGCGCTGCCGCGGCGGCGCCGTTGGGCAAGCCGCCGGAGCTCGGCGGCCTGCCGCTGGCTCTGAATCAGGAGTCCGCCATTTCCTTGAGGCCCTTCAAGGGACGGACCTTGATCACCCGACGGGCCGGCTTGGCCTGGAATACCGTCTCCTGTCCGGTGAAAGGGTTGATTCCCTTGCGGGCCTTGGTGGCCTTCTTGGTGGTCACGGTGAACTTGGCGAGGCCCGGCAAGGTGAACGCGCCGGCGCCGCGCTTCTTGAGGTGGCGGTGCATGACGCCCCCGAGGGACTCGAGGACCGCCCCGACTTCCTTCTTGTTCAGCCCGGTTTCCTCGCTGATGGCCGCGAGAAGCTGGGCCTTGGTGTAGGCCTCTCGGATCGCAGTGGTCTTGGTCGATTTGTCCGTCGCCATTTCTCCTCCAACGGTTAAGGGCTGCTGACCGGCGCCCCGCACGGCGAGATGCCGTTCAGCCGGTGGTCCTGGACTCTCTTCGATCTGTCAGCAGAATGCATCGGACTCGGAATCCTGCCTCGATGCGCCAAGGACGATCCTGGCTGGCAGAGATTCTTGACGATTCAAGGTTACCGCCATCGACCTTGGCCGCGCAAGCGTCACCACGAGCGATCGGTGACCGGCCGCCGCGGCCACGCCTCCTTGCCGTGACGAGCGAGAGCGGAGAACGAGCGGACGAGCGGGCTCAATCGGGCGCGGCGCCGATGCCGCAGCCACGCCCGGTGACGCAGATACAACCGCGCCAGGTCGAGGCTGGCCGCGGCCGCCGCCGGCCGCTGCCGCCGTGCGAGGAATCCCTCCAGCGCTTCGACGTAGGCGGCCTCGGCGGCGTCGAGGTCGCCTTCGCCGTCGTCGAGGCGGCCCTCCAGCCAGCGCAGGCGGAGCACGGCGAGCGGCCGCGAGAGCAGCTTGGCGGCGAACGCCGCCGCCGCCAGCGGTTGCCGCGCCCCGGCGAAACGTCCGAGCTCGCACAGCGCGGCGGCGACGTTGTGCTGGGCCGCGTTCACCAGGGCGCGGTCGGCGCCGTCGCCCGCCAGAGCGAGGGCCTCCTCGAAGAGCGCCAGCGCCGCCTCGGCGCGGCCGCTCCCGAGCCGCAGCCGGCCTTTGGCCACGAGCACGCGCGCGATCTCGGGCCCCTGGGCGCCGGCGCGCAGCACGCACAGGGCCTGATCGACGGCGCGTTGGCCGTGGTCGAAGCGGCCCCGGTCGCAGTGGAGCGACGCCTGGCGGACCAGGAGCTCGGCGCGCACCATGAGCGTGCCGCTACCGTCGCGCAGATGGCGCCAGGCTTCGGCAAGAGCGCGCTCGGCGCGCTGCAGGCGGCCTTCGAGGCGCCAGGTGTCGGCCGCCGCGGCCCACGCCTGCGCCTTGGCGTCGTGCCAGATCGACGGCGGCAGCGTGCCGGCGAGGAGGTCCGCGGCCCGCTGCCCGAGACGGCTGAGAGCTCGCGCCCGCGCCGGATCGTGATGGGCCTCCTCGGCGCAACGCTCGACCAGCAGCCTGCACAGGTCGGTGGAACGGAACCGCGGCCGGTGCTCCTCCAGGCGCCGCTCCATCTCGCGGTAGGGCAGCGACGAGACCCCGGAAAGGAAGACCAGCGCCGGCCGCTGCTCCGTGGCCTGGGCGGCGGCGAAGGCCAGGGCGCGCCGCAGACCGCGGGCGACCGCGGCGTCGAGCTCCTCGGGCACGTCGTCGCCGAGCGGCTGGTCGAGGAGCTGGAGGGCGGAGTCCATGGCGTCGTCCGGGAGCAGCTCGAAGCGGTACGACCGCGACGGCGGCGTGGCGCGGAAGACCTCGACGCTCAACGCGGCCTCCTCCTGTCGCGAGCAGCGGGAGGCGGCAGGGTGCGCACGCTCTCGAGCAGCTTCGTGCAACGGTGCGTGGTGTTGTAGACGCTGGAGATCTTGCGTCCGAGCAGCTCCGCGACCTCCTTGGCGTTGAACCCGTAGATGAAACGCAGGCGGAAGAGCTGCCGGCACTGGTGCGGCAGCCTGGCCAGGCGGCGCTCGATCTCCTCGCGGTCGGCCATCCGCTCCTCGGGCGAGGGCACCGGCAGCAGCTCGATGGCGTCGTCGAGCGGCTCGGAGGGATGGCGCCGGCGGCTGCGGTGGTACATCAGGCATTGGTTGATCACCGTGCGGACCAGCCAGCCCTCGGGGTCCGCCAGCTCCGACCAGTTGCGCAGCGTCGCGATCAGCGCGGTCTGCAGCAGGTCTTCGGCGTCCTGGGCCGGAATGCGGTAGCGGTTGACGATCTGCTTGAGCCGCGGCTCGAGGCGCGTCGCCAGCTCCCCCAGGGTCTCGATCGGCTGCCGGAGAGCGGCATTCGTGGTCATGATCGGCCGATGTTAGCAGAATCACCCTCACCCCAACCCTCTCCCAGAGGGAGAGGGGGCCTGAGCCCCGACGTCCTGCTCCCCTCTCCCCCTGGGAGAGGGGCCGGGGGTGAGGGTTCCGCTCAAGAGTCGTAGCTCAGCAGCGACGTGACCTCGTAGTCGGCGAGGCGCTTGCGGCCTTCGAGAAACGTGAGCTCGATCACGAATCCCAGACCCGCCACCCGGCCGCCGCACGCCTCCACCAGCCTGGCGGTGGCGCGGGCCGTGCCGCCGGTGGCGATCAGGTCGTCGACCACCAGCACCCGCTCGCCCGCGGCCACCGCGTCGCGGTGGATCTCGAGGCGGTCGGTGCCGTACTCGAGCTCGTAGGACTCGCCGTGGGTGGCGGCGGGGAGCTTGCCGCCCTTGCGCACCGGCACGAAGCCGGCGTCCAGGCGGTAGGCGAGGTGGGCACCGAAGACGAAGCCGCGCGACTCGATCCCCACGACCTTGTCGATCTCGGCCTCGTGGTAGCGCTCGCTGAAAGCGTCGAGGAGCCGGCGCAGGGCGCGCGGCTCCTTGAGCAGCGTGGTGATGTCGTAGAAGAGGATCCCCGGCTTCGGGTGGTCGGGAATCTCGCGGATGTAGCGCTTCAGCTCGTCCATTGAAGGCCTCCGGCAGTCGGAATCAGTAACGGACCTCGAAGGTCTCCGGCAATTCCGTGCCGGGCGGCAGCTCCTGCTCGGAAATTCCGTCCACCCGGGCCGCGGGCGGCCCTTCGCGCAATCGCTCGCGCAACGCCGCGAGCTTCTCCGCCGGCCCCCGCACCCGGAGCTCCACGGTGCCGTCCGGCAGGTTCCTCACCCAGCCCGCGAGCCCCAGGCCGCGGGCCTCCCGGTGCGTGAAGTCGCGGTACCAGACCCCTTGCACCCGTCCGCTCACGATCCAGCGCCAGGCCGCTTCGCCGTCGTCTTGGCTCATCCTCGTCCCTCGCTCTTCTCCGCCGGAGCCTCCTCGGCGCCGGCGCGGGCGAAGACGTGCGAGGCCAACCAGTATCCCAGAATCAGGATCGCCACGAAAGCGATCGAGAGCACGTTGAGGTAGCGCTCGATGAACGCCTTCACCGGCTCGCCGTAGACGTACATCAGCCCCGCGACCACGAAGAAACGCAGGCCGCGGGCGAGGATCGAGGCGATCACGAAGACCTTGAAGTCGATCGCGAAGACGCCGCCCGAGACGGTGAAGATCTTGTAGGGCAGGGGCGTCAAGCCGGCGATGCCGGTGGCCCACGCGTTGTAGCGGTCGTAGAGCGCCTCCACCGCCTGGACTTTGCGCGCCCTGAAGAGACGCTTGAGCAGCGGCCGGCCGCCGTAGTAGCCGATGGCGTAGCCCGCCATGCCGCCGAGCACCGAGCCCGCCGTACACAGCAGCGCGAAGTAGAGCGACCCCGAAGGCCGCCCGAGGCAGAGGGCGATCAGCAGCACGTCGGGCGGAACGGGGAAGAAGCTCGATTCGGCGAAGGCGAGAGCGAACAGCGCCCAGTCGCCGTAGGGCGTCGCGGCGAAGCTCTCCACCCAGCGCAGGAGCTGGGTCAAAACGTCGTGCAGAGAATCCATCACCTCACGCCTTCCTCCTCGAGTGGGTCGACGGCTCGGGTCATTTCTCGCCGGGCCATCCGTGGCGGCCGATCAGCGGCACGAAGCTCACCGCCTCGCCGATCTCGCGGGAGAGGCCCGCGGACGTCTTCTCGTAGCGCACCAGGCACTGGACCTCGCGCGAGCCCTCGGGCAGCACCAGCTTGCCGCCGTCCGCGAGCTGGTCGACGAGCGGCCGCGGCACCTCCGGCGAGCCGGCGGTGACCAGGATGCGGTCGAAGGGCGCCACCTCGCTCCACCCCACGGTGCCGTCGAAGGTCTGGATCTTGACGTTCTCCACCCCGAGCTCGCGCATGCGGGCGATCGCCTGGCGCACCAACGAGCCGAGGCGCTCCAGGGAGTAGACGCGGCGGGCCAGACGCGCCAGGACGTAGGTCTGGTAACCCGAGCCGGTGCCGATCTCGAGCACCGAGTGCTCGGGGCCGACGTCGAGCATCTCGGTCATGCGGGCGACCACGTAGGGCTGCGAGATCGTCTGCCCGTCGCCGATCGGCAGCGCGTAGTCGGCGTAGGCCTGGCTGCGCAGGTGGTCGCGCACGAAGAGGTGGCGCGGCGCCTCGCGCATCGCCGCGAGCACCCGCGGGTCCTTGACGCCGCGCTTCTCGATGTGATCGCGCACCATCCGCTCGCGGGCGAACGCGAAGGGGTCGCGGGCCGGCGCGACGAACGGCACGGGGCCGGTCCGCTTCAGGTTTCGACGCATCCCAGGTGGCGGAGGCGCTCGCCGAGCGCCGCGTAGCGCTCGAGACCGCGGTAGTCCGTCAGGTCGAGGTGCAACGGCGTCACCGAGACGTAGCCGTCGGTGACCGCGGTGTGATCGGTCCCCTCCTCGCGCTCCCACTCGGGCGTGCCGGCGATCCAATAGTAGTCGCGGCCCTTGGGATCGGTCTTGGCCACCACCGTCTGGTGATAGTAGCGGCGGCCGAGGCGCGTCAGGCTCACGCCGCGGCACGGCCCGGCCGGAAAGTTGACGTTGAGTAGCAGGTCCTTCGGCAGCCCCTCGTCGAGGACCGATTGCAGGAAGCTGCGCGCCAGCTCCTCGGCGGCGTCGAAGGAGAAGCCTTCCTCCACGCTCTGGCTGAAGGCGAGCGCCGGCAGCCGGTGGAGGCTGGCCTCGAAGGCGGCGCTCACCGTGCCCGAGTAGGTCACGTCGTCGCCCATGTTGGGGCCGTAGTTGATCCCCGCGAGCACCAGGTCGGGCCGACCGTCCTTGAGCAGGCCCTGCACCGCCATGTTCACGCAGTCGGTGGGCGTGCCGTCCACCGCGTACCAGCTCTCCTCCACCAGCCGCAAGCGCAGCGGCCGGTGCAGCGTCAGGGCGTGGCTCGAGGCGCTCTGCTCGCGGTCCGGCGCCACCACCACGACCTCGCCGAAGGCGCTGGCGGCCGTGACCAGGCGGCGCAGCCCCTCGGCGAAGACGCCGTCGTCGTTGGTGACGAGAATGCGCATCCGATGCACCTAAGCCGGTTCGGAGACTTCCAGGTACCTGCCGACGATCGGCGCCAGCTTGACGAGGGTCGCCGCCGGCACCGCCGACAGGTCGGTGATGAGAGCCGTCCTGAGCGCCTCGCCGCAGGAGCAGGCCGGGCCGGCCCCCGCGCCCGGCGCGGGAGACGAGACCGCGCGCCGCACCACCTCCTGGCCCATGCGGGCGTTGCGGCGCAGCACCTCGAGAACGCCGTCGACGCTAACATCATCCTCCGAGTCGTGCCAGCAGTCGTAGTCGGTGACCATGGCGAGGGTGGCGTAGCAGATCTCGGCCTCGCGGGCGAGGCGGGCCTCCTGGAGGTTGGTCATGCCGATCACGTCGACGCCCCACTGGCGGTAGATCCGGGACTCGGCGCGGGTGGAGAACTGCGGCCCTTCCATGCACAGGTAGGTGCCGCCGCGGTGGACGACGGCGCCGGCGGCCGCGGCCGCGTCGGCGAGGCGCGCGGCGAGCGCCGGGCACACCGGATCGGCCAGCGACACGTGCGCCACCAGGCCGTCGCCGAAGAAGGTGTCGACGCGGTGCCGGGTGCGGTCGAAGAACTGGTCGGGCACCACCACGTGGGTCGGAGCGTACTCGAGCTTCATCGAGCCGACGGCGGAGACCGAGAGGATCTCGCGGCAGCCGAGGAGCTTGAAGCCGTAGACGTTGGCGCGGAAGTTGAGCTCGGTGGGCATCAGCCGGTGGCCGCGGCCGTGGCGCGCCAGGAAGGCCACCCGGCGGCCTTCGAGCTCGCCGAGCACGTAGGGGTCCGAGGGATCGCCGAAGGGCGTCTCCAGGCGGCGCTCCTCGTGGACCTCGAGCCCGTCCATGGCGTAGAGGCCGCTGCCGCCGATCACTCCGATCTCGTAGTCCTCGCTCATGTCTCGTCTCCGGTCGATGGGGTCCCAGGGGCGGGGCGAGCGGGGAGTCTATCGCACGCGGGCGCCGGCTACAGCGGCTCTCGGCCCGGGACGGTGCAGGGCGGCCCTTCCATGGTATTGTAATACAGGATTCCAGACTCCGGGCATCGCGGATGACGAAGACCTCGGCGGGCTCGACGCGGCCGAGCTCGAGCGCCTGCGCAGCCTGGGATACGTCCAATAGCCCAGCGTCACCCCGAGGCCGCCTGATCCCGGATCGCCTGGAGCTGCTTCTCGAGCTTTTCGCGCTCCACGCGGATCCGGTCGCGCTCGGCCTGCAGCCACTTGCCGTGGTCGCGCAGCGTCAGGTCCTCGGCGATCGAGTAGACGCGGGGGATCTTGTGGACGGCGCCCGTCTCGTCGAACTGCAGGGCGCCGGTGACGCCGGGGAAGTCCTTGATCTCGTGGATCAGCCCCTTGCGCACCTCGCTCGCCAGCGCCGGACGGCCCGCGAGCGCCGCCGCCAGCACCCGGAACGCGTCGTAGCCCTCGGCCGCGTAGATGCCGGGCGGCCCGCCGTAACGCGCGCGGTAGCGCTCGACGAAGCTCGCGACGCGCTCGTCGTCCTCGGGCGCGAACGCCGTGTGGGAGACCAGCACGCCGGCGGCGGCGGCGCCCGTGCGGTGGATCGTCGCCGGCGACGCGAACGCCTGGGTGGAGAGGATCCTGCCCTTGTAGCCCCGGCGCCGCAGCTCGCGGATCCAGCCGCCGACGTCCGGCTCGTAGCCCGCCACCAAGACGGCGTCGGGCCCCGAGGCGACGGCCTCGGCGATCGTGCCCGCGAGGGCCTCCGCCTCGGGCGGCACCGCCACCGTCGCCGTCAGCTCGCCGCCCTGCGCCTCCAGGCTGTAGACGTGGCGGGCGCCCTCGGGATGCGCGCCCAGGGTGGCCGAGGGCGAGCCGCTCGCCATCTCGATCCCTTTGCGGCTCTCTTCCCCGTAGACCTGGTACTCTCCGGTCAAAGGCAGCACGACGCCCACCTTCTTCTCCGGCGAGCAACCGGAGGCGCAGAGGCCGAACAGGACCGTCAACGGGATCAGGAGAGGTCGAAACGGAGGTCTGAGCATGAGCGTCGTCTCCCTTGGCGGCGCTTTGATAAGGTGCGCGAGATGACTGCTGCTCTTCAAGTGTACGAACGCCTATGCCGCGACCTGGGGTACGCCGACGCCGATGGCCTCGTATGGACGGCCGAGCAAGCACTGGGAGGCGTGCGGTCGATGCTCGTAGAGCGTGCCCGCCGCCATTTGCCGAAGGTGGATGCGATCTACTTCGCCGGAGAGGTTCCGCTCGCCTACTTCGCGGTCGGGGGAAGCACGCATAAGGCGCAGGTGGCGTCTCTGCACCGCCAAGTGTGGAACGACGCCCGCGTGCCGATTCTCTTCGTCATCGACGCCGCTCAAGTCCGGGTCTACGATGCCTGGGCGGAGCCCACCACCAACGCCGAGCGGATCGACGACGAAGAGCGCTTGGTCCGGGCTCTTACTGCCAGCGAAGACTTCCTGCGAGCGCTTCCTGAGCTGCAGCGTGCTCGTCTGGACAGTGGTGCCTACGCTGCTGACCTCCCAGGGCGCTTCGACGCCTCGCGACGCTGCGACACCACATTGATTGAGAATCTTGAAGCGACCCGCAACCGCCTCGTGGAAGGCAAGAGCGGCCTACGGTGCGATGTCGCCCACCTCCTTCTCCTGCGCTCCATCCTCCTCCTCCATCTCGAGCACCGGGGCGTCCTTGGGCCTTCCATCTACGGCCAGTTCTTGCGCGGCGCCAGAAAGCTCACCGACGTGTACGACAGCCGGGAGAGCACCTACAGGCTTTTCGGACGACTCGCTGAGAAATTCAACGGAGATCTACTACCGGTTCAACCGGAAGAAGGGGTCGTGCAGCAAGCCCATCTCCGGCTTCTGCGGTGCTTCCTTCAAGGAGAGGAGGAAGTGACATCGGGGCAGCGCACTCTCTGGCCGCTCTACGATTTCAGCGTTGTCCCGATTCAGCTTCTCAGCGCGGTCTACGAACGGCTGCTTCACGGCGAGGATCCCGACGCCGCGAAAAAGGAAGGCGCGTTCTATACGCCCTATCCTCTCGTCGAGCTGATGATGAACGAAGTTTTGCCTTGGCCTGATCCCGATAAATCGACAACTGGCGCCTTGCCGCGGATCTGCGATCCGAGTTGCGGCTCCGGAGTCTTCCTGGTGGAAGCCTACCGGCGGCTTGTTGCCCACTGGCGTCGGCGGCAGCCGGCGGCCACGTCGGACTGCGCCAGTCTGAGCCAGCTTCTCAGCGCCCACATCTTCGGTATCGACAAGAACGTCCTGGCGGTACGGGTCGCGGCCTTCAGCCTGTGCCTGGCCCTGCTCGATGAGGTCGATACTGCCGAGGTGTGGTCGCGTCTCCGCTTTCCGAGGCTCACCACTGCAACCCGGAGCGCAGAACCAAATCTCGTCACCGGGGACGCCTTTGCACAGGAGCGCACAACGGTTAGCCGCTTCGACCTGATAATAGGCAACCCGCCATGGCGGCGTCGCAGACTGCTGCCAGAGATTGAATCCTGGTGCAACGCCAAGGGCTATCCTGTGGCCGGGGAGATCGCTCAGGCCTTCATGTGGTTGGCCCGTGACCTTGCTCCGGCAGGGCAGGTCGCGCTGCTATCTCCTAGCAAGTGGTTGTTCAACCGCGAAAAACCAGACGTAGCCTTCCGGCGGGCGTTCTTCGCCATGAACCACGTAGAGGCTGTCATCAATCTGTCAGCCCTTGTTGGCGGCGACCGGCGTCTTTTCAATGCCAGTGCCCCCGCGACGGCCATCGTCTTTCACCGTTCCAGCCCGAACGCCGCGGCCGGGGCGGTGCTCTACTGCACTCCACGGCCCGGGTCCCTGGCAGGTCTTCCCGCGGCCCTGGCACTGGACGGCGGGGACATAAAGTGGATCCCCCGCCACGAAGCCGAGGTTAACGACGATGTGTGGAAAGCGCTCTACGTGGGCTCTTGGCGGGACCTCCGCCTTGTCCGTCGCTTGCGGGCGACTGGGGCGACGCTCGGAGACTTCCTCAAGGCCAGGAAGGTCCAGGGATGGGCACATGGCCGTGGATTCCAACCATCCGGGGATAAGCCTTGCACTCGGATTCTTGAGCTGCCATTCCTGGACGCGTCCGATATGACTCCTTGCATCTTGCAGCTTGATCCCGATGCGGAATCATGGGCAACAGATGGATTCAAGAGGACGGGTCCCGAGGCAATCTACGAGGGTCCACACTTGGTGTTCAAAGAGGGCTTGGTAGACAGGCGCCTCTGTGCGGCTTTCAGCACGCAGGGCTTCTCCTTTCGGGACACTGTCACTGGCATCCATGCACCACCAGGAGACAGCCACTTTCTGAAGGCACTGACGGTGTATCTGACGTCGTCCCTGGCCGGCTACCTACTCTTCCTGACTTCAGGTTGGGGTATCGATCGGCGCCGGGTGAAGAAAGGAGAGGTTCTCGCGCTTCCCGTGGCCTTTCTGCGCCGAAAAGAAGTGGTGGCGAAGCTTGCCGAGTTGTTCGATGCGTTCGGAGAACAAAGCTCGGTCGACAGAAGAAAGTCGCTCATTGAGCAGATGGACGACGCCGTTTACGAGGTTTTCGATCTTTCTTCAGGAGAGCGCCGTCTCGTCAAGGATCTATTCGCTACCGCTGTTTCGTATGTCCACGACGGTCCCGACTCACGGTCCTTCAGGCCGCCTCGCGCGGAGGAGCTCACTGCGTATGCTGGCGCCTTCTCATCTGTCTTAAGTCAGGTTTTTTCCGAAAGCGGCCAGACTCTGTCAGCAAGAATCCATCTCGGCCACTCCCCGATGTTCGTGGTCTCCTTCCGCATCGAAGATGGCCGAGGCGGTCGAAACAGCGTCACGGCAGCGGCTGACGAACGGATTACTCAGGTGCTCGACAGCCTGAGCAGCCGCGTCTGGCAGCGCGAAGGGATCAACCTCTACCGGCGCCGTCATCTGCGCATCTTCGAGGATCGCGTGCTACACATTGTCAAACCGGCCGAGAGGCGTTTCTGGACTCGGAGCGCCGCCTATTCCGACGCCGATGAGACCCTGGCCCAAGTCCTGGCGAGCAAGCCCCATGCCGGTCGCTGATCACACCCGCTCGGCGCGTATTCCTGCTGCATGGAAGAGCATCATCTGGCCGGGATTCGAGCTCAGCGTGTTGGGTTTGCTGGAGAAGGCCTGTGAGCTGCTGCGGGATGACCCGAGGCGGAGTGCCAACTGGCTGGAGCGCCACCGTGCGAGGAACCGTTGACCCTCGTGGAATCGGAGAGAAACGCTCTTCATCGCTCTCGGCATCCCCGATCTGGCTTGGAGGTGATCTGTCTCTATCACCTGTTCATTGGTCTATGAGCATCTCGGGGCAGCTTCCTGGTACTCTGGGAAGAGGCGCAAAAGATGGCGATCGAAGGATACTACCTGGGATGCCCTTCTTGGGGGCTCAAGGACTGGGTGGGCGGTCTCTACCACCGGGACGCCCGTGCGTCGGACTATCTCGCCGAGTACGCCCGCGTCTTCAACGCGGTCGAGGGCAACACGACCTTCTACAGCCTGCCGCCGGAGACTTCGGTGGCGCGCTGGCGGCAGTCGACGCCGGAGGGCTTCCGCTTCTCCTTCAAGCTGCCGCGCTCGATCACCCACGAGCACGCCCTCGAGGGCGCCGACGCCGAGACGACGGAGTTCCTCGAGCGCATGGCGCCGCTCGGCGAGCGGCTGGGGCCGTTCATGATCCAGCTCCCGCCGTCGTTCGGTCCTGACCGCCTCGAAGTCCTCGACCGCTTCCTGCGCCGTCTCCCCGGCGGTTTCCACTACGCCGTGGAGCTGCGCCACCGCGGCTTCTACGACTCCGAGCACGCCATGGAGCGGGCCAACGACGTGCTGGCCCTCTACGGCGCCGAGCGCGTGGTGCTCGATACCCGCGCCCTGGCCAGCGGCGACCCCGGCCACCCGGACGTCGCCGCCGCCCGCCGCCGCAAGCCCCATCTTCCGGTCGAGCCGATCGCCCTCGGCCCGCACCCGCTGGTGCGCTTCGTGGGCCATCCCGACGACGCGGTCAACCTCCCCTGGATGGAGAGTTGGTGCCGCACGCTCACCCGGTGGATCGAGCACGGCCGGCGGCCGTTCGTCTTCGTCCACTGCCCGAACGACGCCCACTCGCCGCGGCTGGCGCGGCGGCTGCACGCGATGCTCGCCGCGAGCGTCGCGGTGGGGACCATGCCGCCGTGGCCGGGGGAGGAGGACGAGGACGCCGAAGGCCAGATGCGTTTGTTCTAGGATGCGGCACCTCAGGGTGCGGATCCTGGCTCGCTTCGGTCCTGGAAACCGGGCACGATTCCTGCACGTACAAGACGGACTGACCGGGTTCCGGCAGGAAGGAGCTCGCCCCCTTGAGACGTGAAACGAAATCGACACCTGAAGATACGGCCGGTGAGGGGATCCTCGACGCGATCCCCGAGCTCTACGGCCTTGCGGATCGCGACGAGAACCGGACCCTGCGGTGGACGCTCGCCGTCGCCGTCATGTTCCACCTCGTCCTCCTGATCGTCCATCTCCCCGAGCTCGCTGCTCGGGAGCTGCCCAAGCCCGAGCCGGGCAAGGTCTACCTGGTGCAGACGGTGCGCTTCCAGCCGCCGGCGCCGCGGCAGGCCGAGAAGGCCCCGAAGCACAAGGCGAAGAAGATCCCGATCCCCGACCCGACGCCTGACGCGCCGGAGCCCGTCGTGGTCGAGGAGATCGAGGTCCCCGACGTCGACGTGCCGGCCCTCGACGGTCTCGTCTTCGGCATCCCGGAGGCGCCGCCGGGTCCGGGCGGCCCGCAGAGCGGCCCGCTGCAGGTCGGCGGCGGCGTGAGCGCGCCGGAGAAGATCTACGCGCCGCAGCCGAAGTACTCCGAGGAGGCGCGCAAGGCGCGCATCCAGGGCGCCGTGATCCTGCAGGCGGTGATCGACGCGCTCGGCAACGTCCGCGACGTCACGGTCCTGAAGGGACTGTCGATGGGGCTGACCGAGTCGGCGCTCGACACGGTCCGCGAGTGGCGCTTCAAGCCGGCGACCCTGAACGGCGAGCCGGTGGCGGTCTACTACAACCTCATCGTGACCTTCAGCGTGCAGTAGCACCGCGGGAACCCTCACCCCCGACCCCTCTCCCAGAGGGAGAGGGGAGTCGGATTCTTGCCCCCCTCTCCCCCTGGGAGAGGGGTTGGGGGGTGAGGGTTCTGATGCTATGATGCGCGCACCCGGAGGTCCGGCCTGAGCAGGATGCGATCCCGAAGAGCCGTCGTCTCACCGACCGGTGAGGGTGCGTCCGCGCCGGATCTCGGACCGACAACGCAAATCTCACGGAGGAGTCAGTCGATGAGCGAGCTTCCCCACAAGCTGGCCAAGGGAGATTGGAAGGTCATCGCCACCGCCGGCCGCGACAACACGCTCCCGGAGTTCAAGGCGGCGGTCGACCGCAACTACGTCCACGTGAAGTTCACGGAGACCCGCGGCGGCACCGAGCTCGGGTTCTACCTCGACCCGGAGCATTCGGATCTCTCCGGCGGCGACTTCGAGAAGGGCGAGGGCACGGTCCGCGTCGCCGGCAAGCTCAACCTCGACGGCGTCGACGTGCGCGTCGAGGCCGACGTCGACCTCGCGACGCTCGCCGGCACCGGTCACCTGGTGATCCTCGAAGGCGAGAGCGAAGGCGAGGGCGAAAACGAGAGCGAGAGCGAAGGCGAGAGCGAAGAGAAGCCGTCGTGACGGCAAGCGCCCTCAAGCCTCGACGACGCTGCCTTCAGGCTCGCCGGACTCGCGGGGCTTGGGGGCCTCCCCCGGCCGGATCCGCAGCGCGGCGCAGAGCGTCAGCACCAGGATCCCGGCGCTGATCCAGTACGGCAAGGCGCCGCCGAAGCCGGCCGCCGGCGACGGCGGCCAGAGCTGGTAGGCGGCGCCGGCCCAGATCGGCGCCAGCAGCCGGCTCGAGCCGCCGAACGCCTGCTGCACGCCGTAGAGCTCGCCCACTTCGTTGGCGGGGGCGTAGCGCGAGATGAGCGACGTGGTCGACGGGAAGAGCAGCGCCGTGCCCAGGGGGATGAAGAGGATCGCCAGCAGGAACGTCACCGGGCTCGCCGCCACCGGCGCGATCACCAGCCCGGCGGCGATCGCCAGCGCGCCGGCGCGCAGCACGCGGACCTCGCCGAGCAGCCGCACCGCCCAGCCGAGGACGAGGGCGCGCATCACCACCGAGACGAAGCCGATCACCACGTAGAAGTATCCGATCTGCTCCTTGCCGACGCCGAAGCGGTCGGAGAGGTAGAGGGCCATCACGCTGCTCGCCGCCATGAACGCCAGCAGGCCCGAGGCGTAGACCCAGATGAGCGTGTGGACCGGCCGCGCCGGGTGGCGCGCCACCGCGGCCACGTTGGCCAGCAGCGGCTGCCGCGCCCGCGGCGTGTCGCGCGTCTCCTGGGTGGTCGACTCGGGCAGCCAGCGCCAGGCGAAGAGCACGTTGAGCGCGCAGAGGCCGGCCGAGATCAGGCCGGGGGCGGCGTCGTGGCCCGTCCAGGCGAGGCTCAGGGAGCCGATCGCGGGCCCGATCATCACCCCGGCGCTGCTCGCCGCGGTGATCCAGCCCAGGGCCTGGGCGCGTTGCTCGGGCTGGACGGCGTCGGCCACGTAGGCGTGGTTGGCCGAGATGCTGCCGCCGCCGGCGCCCTGGGCCAGGCGCGAGACGAGGAGGATCCACACCGGCCAGGTCCACTGGCCGCCTTCCGCGCGCGGCAGGACCGACGCCGCGGCGAAGAGCGCGAAGGCGACGGCCGCCAGGGCCTGGCCGCCGACGATCACCGGCCGCCGGCCGACGCGGTCGGAGAGCCGTCCCCACAGCGGCGCCGTCAGGAGCTGGGCGAAGGCGAAGCCCGCGAGCAACAGGCCGATGGTGAAGGCGTTGGCGCCGAAGTCCTTGGCGTAGAGCGGCAGCAGCGGCAGCACCAGAGCGTAGCCCAGCATGTCGACGAAGGCCGTGACCATCAAGACCCAGAGCCGCCGTAAGGAAATTTCCCCCACCGTCACGCCTCCTCGCCCCGGCCCCAGACCATGAAAACCGTGGCGCTCAGCACCATGAGCAGCACGCCGTAGGCGGCGGCGGCGCCGAACTCCTGCACCCGCAGCGACGTCTGGATCTCGATCGAGATCGGCCGCGTGGTGAAGGTGTAGAGCACGATGGAGGTCACGAAGTCGCCGAGGGCGGTGATGAACGCGAGGCCCAGGCCGGCGACGAGCGCCGGCCGCAGCAGCGGCAGCACCACCCGGGCGAACGCGCGCGCGCGGCCGGCGCCGAGGCTCGCCGCCGCCTCCTCGAGCGCCGGGTCGAGCTGGCGCAGACCGGCCAGAATGGCGCGGCCGGTGATCGGCAGACAGCGCACCAGGTAGGCGAGCGGCAGGATGACCGCGGTGCCCACCCACACGAAGCGGCCGAGGTAGGGCCGGTCGACGCTGAAGGCGGTGCCCAGGGCGAGGGCGAAGACGGTGCCCGGGATCGCCCAGGGCAGCGCCACCAGCCCCTCGAGGCCGGCGCCCAGGCGGCCGCCGAGGCGCAGGGCCTGGCGCGCCGCCGCCAGCCCGAGGGCCACCGCGCCGGCGGTCGCCGCCGTCGCCATCCACAGCGAGTTGAGCATCGGCCGCAGGCGCTCCGGCTCGGAGAAGAGGTCGCGGTAGTTGGCCAGCGAGAGCTCCGGCGGCAGCAGCTCCACCGTCCACACGTCGGCCGGCGCCAGCGAGATCAGGAGCAACGTGGCGTGGGGCAGGAGCAGGAAGGCGACGGCCGCCGCCGCGGCCGCCGTGAGCGCGGCGCGCGCCAGCGGCCGCGCGGTTTGCCGGCGCGCCGGCGCCACGCCGTGGCCCGCGGCCACCGCGTCAGGTCCCTGGAGGCGGCGGATCACGACCAGGGCCAGCAGCGCCACGACGGCCAGCACCACCGCTTCGACCCGCGCCGTCCCGATGCGGTTGTTGGACATCGAGGCGTAGATCTGGGTCGTCATCACCCGGTAGCCGCCGGCGAAGACGTAGGGCGCGGAGAACGAGCCGAGCGAGGTCATGAAGGTCAGCAGCGAGGCCCCCAGCAGCGCCGGCCGGAGCTGCGGCAGCACGACGCGGAAGAAGGTGCGCGCGCGGCCGGCTCCCAGCACCGCCGCCGCCTCCAGCATGGCGCCGTCGAGCCGCGCCAGGGCGGCGCGCACGAAGAGGTAGAAGAAGACGAACATCGAATAGCCGTGGACGAGGAGGATGGCGGCGGGCCCCTGGAGCCGCCAGGGCGGACGCTCGAGCGCCAGCGCCGCCTGGATCAGGCGCGAGGCGAAGCCGCTCTCGCCCCAGAGGAAGAGGAAGGCGATCACCCCCACCAGCGGCGGCAGCGCCACCGGCAGCACCACCAGGGCACCGAGCGTGCGCCGCCCCGGGAAATCGGCGCGCTCGAAGAGGAACGCCAGCGGCATGCCCACCAGGGCCGCCAGCGCCACCGAAGCCGCCGAGATCCACAGGCTGCGCCACAGGGCCAGCCATTCGTCGCCGCGGCCGGCGAATTCCGCGAAGTGGGCGAGCGTGAAGCCGGCGCCCGCGCCGCCGATTCCCAGGGCCTCGAAGAGGGAGAGGAGCAAGGGATAGCCCACCAGCCACAGGAGCGCCGCCGCGACGGCAAGCGCCGGGCCGTACCGCGCCAGGGTCGGACGGGACACGGTCGGACGGCTCACTCGTCCTCCACGGGGAAGACGCTGAACGGCAAGGCGCCGGCGCGCGGCTCGACGCTGACGGGATCGCCGGCGTCGACGCCGGCGCCGGCGTCGATCAGGACCTCGATCTCGGCCGCGTTCTCGAGCCGCACCGTGGCGTAGGCGAGCGCGCCGGTGAAGCGCCGCTCCACCACCTGGCCCGGCAGCGTGCCCGGGCCTCCGGCGTCGGCCAGGCGCAGCGATTCCGGCCGCGCCACCAGCTCGGCCGGCCGGCCTGCGGCGAGCTCGCCGGCGCGTCGCCCGCGCCAGCGCACGCTGCCGCCGGTGCCGGTGGCGATCTCGACGGCGGCGAGACCGCCGTCGTGGAACGAGGCCAGGGTGCCCTTGAGGCCACTGGCGCGGCCGACGAAGGTGGCCACGAAGCGGCTCTCGGGCAGGGCGTAGAGCTCCTCGGGGCGGCCGACCTGCTCGAGGCGTCCGCGGTGGAGCACGGCCACCCGCTCGCCCACGTGGAAGGCCTCCTCCTGCTCGTGGGTCACCAGCACGGTGGTGATGCCCACCTCGCGCACCGCCTCGCGCAGCTCGCGGCGGGTGCGCTCGCGCAGCGCCGGATCGAGGTTCGAGAGCGGCTCGTCGAGCAGCAGCACCCGCGGCTCGGGGGCGAGGGCGCGGGCGAGCGCCACGCGCTGCTGCTGGCCGCCCGAGATCTCGCTCACCCTCCGCGCGCCGAAGCCGCCGAGGTCCACGAGCTCGAGCATGGCGTCCACGCGCCGCGCGATCGTCCGCCGGTCCTGGCCGCGGCTCTCGAGGCCAAAGGCGACGTTCTGGTAGACCGTCATGTGGGGGAAGAGGGCGTAGTGCTGGAAGACCATCCCGAAGCCGCGCGCCGCCGGCGCCAGCGCGGTCACCTCGTCGCCCCCCACCACCACGGCGCCGCGGTCGGGCGTCTCGAACCCGGCCAGCAGGCGCAGCGCCGTGGTCTTGCCGCTGCCCGAAGGTCCCAATAGGGCGAGGATCTCGCCCTCCGCCAGCTCCAGGGAGAGGTCGCGGAGCACCTCCACCTCGCCGAATCGTTTGTAGAGGCCGCGGAGCTCGAGGTAAGGCGCGTCATCGTTCATGGAGATCGGTCCTCGCGAAGGACCGTCCTCCGGGGATCGTGCCCCTACTTACGTAGAAACCCCGGACCGGGGTTGGGCGGGTCCCGGAAAACGGCGTCGGCCTGTCGCTGGCGGATTCCACGCTGGGACGGAGCGCCCGGCGGCAGGCCGGGCGCCGTCCTCAGGCTAACACGCCGGCCGGGGCGGGCCATTCCGCGCCGTGCTCTCGGTTCGATCCCAGCGTTCCTCTACACCGGCGATGGGTGGCAAGGGTAAGGCCAAGGAGCGGTCGTCGAAGCCAGAAGCCACGGGTGGTCTGTCTCAGTCCGTCGTCGAAGAGGGACCTTACCCTTGCGCTCGAAGCTGTAGACCAGGAATAGACGTCAACAGCGGCGCGCGGCACGTGCCGCGTGGCCAGCCGCGGTAAGCCCTGCGTTGAAACCCAGGGCTGGACGCTGGCGTCCCTCCGGGACGAAGAGGCAGGCCGTGCCGCGAGCCACCGTCGAGGCCATGTTCTACGATCCAGCCTCGAGCGCAAGGGTAAGCCAGAGGTGCCTTGACGCTCTCCGGCATGGGCGCCCACGATCAACGGCGGCCACCCATCCTCGCGCTTACCCTTGCCACCCCTGGCTGCTCCGGCCCGAAGGCGTGGCTCTCGTAGGGCAGGCTGCGCCTGCCGATCCGCAGCTTCGCAGCGAAATCCCCTCTGTCAAGGTGGGACGCCGGGTCGATCCCCACCGCGGTCAAGGCCAGCGTTTCCGGCTCACGAGGTCTGCCCTCAGCGCTTCGAGCTGCGACAGACCCATGCCTGCGACGACCGTGCCGCGTTCGGCAGTCCACTCGATCCCCAAGACGTTGCACAGATCCTGGACGCTACGCCGTAGCACCGCCTCCACGCGCGCCTCAGCCTGACGCCGCGCCGTGGCCTCCTGACGACGCGCCGCGGCCTCCTGCTCGGCGCGCTCCTCGGCCGCCCGCCGCGCCGCCTCCTCTTCCATCGACGTCAACAGCCGCTCACCCGTCTTGACGTCCTCGATCAGCAGCCGCTCGCCGTCCTCGTCCGCCTTGATCCGCAGGCCCACCGACGGCAGCCGGATCCAGCCCTGGGAATCCGGGAGGTTCGCCCGGTAGCGGCCCGACACTCCGAGCCGCCGCACGTCCAGACGCAGCCGCTCCGACGTGGCCGGACGCGGCGGATACACGAGCACTAGGTCGTCCACCTTCATCCGCGCGAACAGCTCCGGGTTCTTCTCCGCGTCTTTCTGCACCTGCTCCCGGCTGCCGGTCGAGACCACCTCGATCACCAAGCAGGGGCTGGCGCCCTCTGCCACCGGGTCGAAGTGACGGTCGATCGCCTCGCGGTCGCGCAAGCCCTTGACCACGTACACGTCGGGCGACACGTCCCGCTCGCCGAGCTGCCCCCACAGGATCAGCAAGTCGCTGAAGACGCCGACGCCGCTCCGGCGCTCCAGGAACCGTTCCAGGGTGTCGGCCAGGGGATTCAGCTTCTTGTGGTGCGGCCGGCTCTGCGTCACCTGGTCGTCTTCCCGGGGATGGAGGAGCACGTCGAGAGTCAGCGGAAGCTTCTCGACGACGACCTCGCCGTCCGGACGTCCGGAGGTGCGAAAAAGGGCTTCCCCGGCCTCTTCGCGAGGCCGAGATGGGGATCGGCCAGTGTCGATCTTGGGTGCGGGCAGCGCCATGTACCGACTCTAGCAGATCCGCTTGGGAGGTAAGGGAGACTCACGGCAAGAGGAGTCTACAGGCAGTGCGAAGAAAGTCCGAAGGATTCTCCGGCTCCGGGACTCGTCTCATGGGAGAGCAGTGTACCCACCACTAGACCGACGACAGGAGGACCAGCGATGATCACCCGAAGCTACAAGCGGCTCTCCCTATGGCTGACGACGGCGGCGCTTCTCGGCGCAGCAGTCCCTGCCAGCGCCCAGGACGGTGAGATGGGCGGCCCGCCGGAGCCGGACGCCGCCGGCGAGGTCCGGCTCAACCTCGAAAAGACCCTGACCCTCGCGATGACGTTCCAGGGTGGCGACAGCTATCCCGACGGCCTCGCGGCCGCCGTCGCGCCGCGAACGGGTCCGCTCCCCGACCTCAGCGGGGCGACCGCCCCCGCCTGGAGCTCGCTGCGGGGCTCCGGGACGACGCTGCAACAGCAGACTCAGGAGGCGGAGGCCCAGGCCGCGCCGAAGAAGCGCGGCTTCGGCCGCTGGCTCAAGAAGCACTGGTACGTGCCGGTGCTGGTCGCGGGGGCGATCGGCGTGGCCGTCGACAGCGGCGGCGACGACGACAGCACCGGCGAGGACGACTGAGGGGCCAGGGTCAGACTGAGGGTCCGGGGTCAGTCGTCGTAGCGGTCCGTCATCTCGTGGAGCTCGCCGTCGCGGGCGAGGCGCAGGACCTCGTCGATCGACAGGTCGTGGCCGGCCTCCCGGAGCTCCTCGAGCTCGTCGCCGTCGACACCGTGACGCGCCAGCTCCACGAGCTGGTCGACGCTCAGCGCCGGATAGCCCGCCTCGGCGAATTCCTCGGCCTCGTCGCCGTCGACGCCGTGGCGCGCCAGCTCGATCAGGTCGTCCACGCTCAGGTTCTTGTAGCCGGCCTTGACGAATTCCTCGGCCTCGTCGCCGTCGACGCCATAACGCGCCAGATCGATGAGGTCGTCCACGGTCAAGCTCTGGTAGCCGGCCGCGGCGAGCTCCTCCACGTCGTCGCCGTCGACGCCGTGGCGGGCGAGCTTCACCAGGTCGTCCACGGCGAGGTGCTCGTAGCCCGCCTCGCGAAAGCCGCGGACGTCGTCGCCGTCGACGCCGTGACGCGCCAGCTTCACGATCTCCTCGGCGCTCAGCTCGTAGCCGGCGTCGCGGAGCTCCCGCACGTCGTCGCCGTCGACGCCGTGGCGCTCCAGGCTCAGGACGTCGTCGAACGCGGCGACGTCGAAGCCCGCTTCCGCGTACTCGCGGAGGTCGTCGCCGTCGACGCCGTGGCGGCACAGACGCACCAGGTCGTCGGCGCCGGCGCCGGTCACGCCCGCGCCGGCGAGGGAAGGCAGCAGGTCCTCGTCGCAGCCGTGCCTGGCCATCTCGCGGAAGTCGTCCTCGCTGAGCCGGGCCTCGTAGGCCGTGCCGGCGGCGCCGCGGCGCAGGTCGTCGACGTCGTCCTCGAGCTGGTGCCTCCGCACTCGGCGTCGGTCGGTCTCCTCGGCCGGCTCCTCCTCGGCCATCTGGGCGAGCTCGAAGGCGGCGTCCTCGGACGCCCAGCTCACGGCCCATGACGGCGACTCTTCAGCGTCGGCGGACCAGCCTTCGGCCCACGCCGGCGATTCCCCGGCGTCCGCGGACCACCAGCCCTCGGTCCATGACGGCCCTTCCTTGGCGCCGAGCCAGCCCTCGGCCCATGACGGCGCTTCCTCGGCGTCGGCCGGCGTCTCGGGCGCCGGCGCCGCGTCGCTCGAAGAGGCGAGGACGAGGAGGGTGGCGCCGGCGGCGGCGACCAGGGCCGCGGCCAGCGCGGCCACGGCGGCGGACAGCCAGCCGTCGGCCGGCGGCTCGTCGCCGCGGCCCAGGAGACGCCGCACCCGCGCCAGCAGGGATCCGCCGTCGGCCCCGAGGGCGAAGGCCGGGGCGCCGAAGCGCAGCCCCTCGAGCTCGGCGAGGGCGCGGGCGTAGGCCGCGGCGTTGCCGCAGACCTCCACCGCCAGGTCGTCGCAGCAGTTCTCGCGCTCGACGCGGACCTGCTTCGACAGCCACCACACCGCCGGGTGATAGAAGAGCAGCGTCTCGAGCGCGACCTGGACCAGGTTCACCAGGAAGTCGTGACGCCGCACGTGGGCCAGCTCGTGCGCCAGCACGGCCTCGAGCTGGTGCGGCGCCAGACCGGCGAAGGCGCTCGCCGGCACCAGGATCGCCGGCCGCAGCCAGCCCACGACCACCGGCACCCGCAGCGCCGCCGACTCGAGCAGCCGCACCGGTCGCGCGATCCCGAGCCGCCCCGCCAGACGCTCCACGGCCGCGGTCCAGCGCTCGGCCGCGGGCCGCGTGTCGCGCCGCAGACGACGCACGCGTCGCCAGCCGCCGAGGTGCGCCAGCGACAGCGCCGCCACGCCGGCCAGCCAGACTGCGACGAGCCAGGTCGACGACGCCTCGAAGCGCGCCGCCGGCGGGAATGATGGGTCGCGGACCGCGGCAGGCGTCGCGACGCTCTCGACGGGCGCCGCGTCCGTCGCCGGCGCCGCGGCGGACGAGGCCGCCAGCGTCGCATCAGCGCCGAGGTAGAAGGCGGTCGCCGGCGGCAAGACCGCCATCGTCGCCAGGCCCGCGCAGGCCGTCAGGTAGCGGACGCGGGCGCCGCGGCCGCGCAGCGCCGCCAGCGCCAGGGCCGCCGCCAGCGCCACCAGGGCGCCTTGCCAGAGGAAGTGCAGCAGCGTCCATGCCAGGGGGTCGAGCAGCGTTTCCAGGGATTTCATGGGCGTCCTCCTTCGAGCTCGTCCAAAAGTTTGCGGATCTGCGCCAGCTCGGCCTCCGAGGCCGGCCGCGACGACAGGGCCTGGAGCACGAGCTGGCTCGCCGAGCCGCCGAAGGCGCGGTCCATCAGGTCGCCCACGAGGCCGCGCTGCACCAGCTCCTGGGGCTCACCGGCCGCGTAGACGTGGGCGCGGTCGGTCTCGTCGCGCACCACCAGCCCCTTCTCGGTCATGATCTGGAGCTGCTTCAAGGCCGTGGTGTAGCCGGTCTGCTCGAGCTCGGCGTGGACCTCGCGGACCGTCGACGGCCCGCGCCGCCACAGCACCCGCAGGATCGCCAGCTCGGCGTCGGTGGGACGGTTCGTCGCCTTGCGTGCCATCGGCTAGTCTCCGCGTCTCGTGTCCTCTCAGGACCGTCTACGGCAGTAGATACGAATTGTTTCGTACTGTCAACGATTTTCTTCGTAGACGGACGGTGGTAGGCAACGGGCCATGGACGAGAACCGCCCACCGTACAGCCAGAAGGCGCCCGGGGCTACGGAGGCCGCGAGGCCAAGGCCGTAGCACGAGCCGAAGCCTGAACGACCCCTGAAGACGCCGAGCGGATCGCCGCGACTCGACGTCAGCCGCGTACGAGACGGGGTATCGTGGAGGAAGCCGCCTTCAGCGGCGGAAGAAGCGAAGGTGGACGGCGAGACTCGACGTCGTCCGCGTCCTGAGCGGGCTTGACGTCGCCAGTCGGCTTCGATTGGCCTCCGAAGGCGAGGGGACGAGGAGGAGAGCTCGTCAGACGCCGGAGAAGCGCGTCGGACCGTGGAAGTGTCTCCGGACTATGGTCGGAGAGGCTCTCGTGCGATTCCGTCGCCTTCAATCCCGGGATGAGCGGGTTTGCCGTGTACGACGGCTCTCGACGACGGTCGAGGGGCGTTGCGCCGAAAACGATCGCCGTCAGACGCGGTAATCCGTGGGATTTTCCTGGCGCCAGCCAGGTGGGACCGATCAGGTCGACCTCGGCGTCGGGCCCGATTGATCAGGGCCACATGGCCTGGAGGCTGAGCTGGCAACGTCGATTCCGGCGAAGATATTCCCGTCGGCGCCCTGACCGGCTCTTGCCGTAGACTCTCCCCCTGATGGGCGAGGGAGTCTTGTGGTGCAGGCGTCCCGCCTGCTGCCTTTCGGAGGCGGCCGAGACGGCCGCACCACAAGCCGCCAGGCCACCGGATGCCGGCCATCGACACCGGGCACCCGCACACCAGGCACCGGCCATCGACATCGGGCGACATCCGGCGTAGGGGCGAGCCCCCGTGCTCGCCCACCCGGTCCAACGGGCCGGGCTTGATGGAACGGACCATGATAGATGCCTCCATGAAGCACCACCACCAAACACGCCGATGGCACTCCCACACTGCCAGAGCTCTTCCGCGATATGGGATGGGTGCGGCTCTTTTGGAACAGACAGAAAACCGCGTGTTTTCAATGGGATAGGGCGATTTGCAGGTGAGGAGAATGGCTGGTAGCCGGGGCGTATGCTCTCCGGAGCTCCATAGGCCACTGGTTTGG
>Ga0299906_10000402_pt1 | contig 41039 bp, 42 predicted proteins | sample RVTome_14_FD_200259 | JGI IMG/M metagenome (GOLD analysis project Ga0299906, IMG submission 200259) | Soil microbial communities from uranium-contaminated site in the Upper Colorado River Basin, Wyoming, United States - RVT145D125 (version 2) ... | reverse complement strand
ACTCAGAAATGCACGACCTGGATCGTGTAATCCACAGGCGCCGCCAGCGTGCCGTTGTCGTTGAGGTACAGACAGAAGTTGCCGACGGTTTGCGCCGTGCCCGCGATGAGGTCGCCCTCCTTCGCCGCGGCCGAGGCGATGATCAACTGGCAGGCCACGCCGTTCCAGGTGCCGAGACTCATGCCGATGGTGACATTGTCGATCGAGGCCTCGATCATCTGCGCGGTCACGCCGCCGGCGCGCTCGACGGTGAAGACGTGTACGGCCGAGCCGTTGACGGTCAACGTGCCGTCGAACGTTACGGTCACGGGGACTGGTTCGGGCTGCGTGGGGACCTGCGCCGGGTCTTCGCTGCAGGCGGCGGTCAGCAGCGTGGCCAGCAGCAGCGGGAGGGCGCAGAGGTTCCGATATCGGGAAGCCGGCTGGGACATCGTGACTGGTGTCTCCTGAACGTGACGGGCGCAGGCGGCATTCATCTTACCCGGCGCCCGATGGTCGAGTAAAATCGAGCGGTTGTCGTGCTGGAGAAAGGACCGAAGCGTAATGAGAGTGTTTGCCCTGGCGTTTACCGTCGTGCTGGCCGCGGACGCGGCCCTGGCGCAGGCTCCGGCCGCGCCGGCCCCGGCCGCCCAGACCCCGGCGGCGCCGGCCGCCGCTCCCGCCGCACAGGCTCCGACGCCCCGCTTCCAGGATGGCCTTCCGTACGGCTTGGTGGACTACCAGGCCGTGGCGGCCTACTCCAAGGTCGGTCAGGCCGCCGCGCAGCGGATCGAGACGCTGCGTGCGCAGAAGGAGCGCGAGCTGCAGGACAGGCAGCGTCTGATGCAGGAATCCCAGCAGAAGCTCGAGCAGAGTGCCGGCGTGCTGAGCAACGACGCCCGCCTCAAGATGCAGCAGGAGATCGAGCGCCAGCAGCGCGAGCTGACGCGGATGACCGAGGACGCCGAGGCGGAGGTCCAGGGACTGCTCGAGCAGGTCGAGGTCGAGTTCCGGCAGCAGGCGGCGGCAGCCGTGGCGCGGGTGGCGCAGCAGAAGCGGGTGCACTTCGTCTTCGATCCCCTGCAGAGCGGGCTCATCTGGGCGATCCCGGGGATGGACCTCACGGCGGAGGTGATCCAGGAGATCGACAGTCCGTCTGCAGCTGCTGCCCCGGCCGCCACGCCGGCTCCGGCGTCCCCGATCACTCCGCCGCCGCCCACGGTGGGCAGCCCCCAGTAGGGGCGGCGTCGCGCTCGAGGTCGTCAACCGTTCCGTGACACTCGATCTGCCGGCGCTGCTCGGTCGCCTCTACTACCGGTACCCCTCCTTCCTGATCGACGCCGTGACGAGCCACGAGCCGGGAGATCGGCTCGTGGCGGTCAAGAACGTGACCGTCAACGAGGACTTCTTCCAGGGACACTTTCCAGGCGCGCCGCTGATGCCGGCGGTGCTCATGATCGAGGCGCTGACGCAGGTGGCCGCCGTGCTGCTGCTCGAGCGGGCCGAGGCGCCCCCCACCACGCGGGTGTCGCTGCGCGGTGTGGACGGCGCCAAGTTCCGCCGGTCCGTCGTGCCTGGGGATCGGATGCGTCTCGAGGTCTCGCTGGGGCGGACCCGCAGCCGCCTGGCGCGCGTGCGCGCGGCCGCATCGGTGGACGGGCAGGTCGTCGCCGAGGCCGGGCTGCTGCTCGCACTCGAGTCCGACGCGGCCTGGATCGATCCCACCGCCCGCGTCCATCCCGCCGCGCAGATCGGGCAGGGATCGACGATCGGTCCCCATGCCGTGATCGGCCCCGAGGTTCGGATCGGCCGCCGCTGTCGGGTGGGAGCGTCGGCCGTCGTGGACGGGCGCACCGAGATCGGCGACGAGACGCAGATCTACCCGATGGCCTCGATCGGGCTGGCGCCGCAGGATCTGAAGTACAAGGGAGAGCCGACCGGCCTGCGGATCGGGCGGCGCAACGTGTTTCGCGAGTTCGTCACGATCAACCGCGGGACCGCCGGCGGCGGGGGCGAAACGACGATCGGCGACAACAACCTGTTCATGGCGTACGTGCACGTGGCGCACGACTGTCACATCGGCAGCGACACGATCTTCGGGCCCCACGCGACGCTCGGCGGCCACGTCTCGGTGGAGGACCGTGCCAACATCAGCGCCGGTTCGGCCGTGCACCAGTTCTGCCGTGTCGGGCAGTACGGGTTCATCGGCGGCTACTCCGTGGTGACGAAGGACGCGCTGCCGTACGGCCGTACGATCGGCAGCCGGCCGGCGCGCATCTTCGGCGTGAACACCATCGGCCTGTCGCGCCGCGGATTCACGCCCGAGACGCTCGCGCAGCTCCGGCGCGCCTACCGCTACCTGCTGCAGTCGAAGCTCAATACGACCCGGGCCCTGCGCCAGATCGAGCAGGACCAGGAGCTCACCGTGCCCGAGGTCCGTCACCTCGTGGAGTTCATCCGTACCTCACACCGCGGCGTCATCCTGCGCCGTCCGACCCGGCGGGCCGAGGAGTGGGGCGCCGATGAGTAGTCGAGTAGACGGGCTCCTGGTGCCGTGAAAGTCGGGCTCATCGCCGGCAACGGGCGGTTTCCCTTCCTGGTGCTCGACGCGGCCCGGGCGCTCGGTCACGACGTGACCGTCGTGGCGATTCGCGAGGAGACTTTCCCGGAGCTGGAGGAGGCGGCGGGGCGGCACGGCGTCGATGTCCACTGGATCTCGCTCGGCCAGCTCGGCGCCTGCATCCGCGTGCTGCGCGAGGCCGGTGCCTCGCGCGCGGTGATGGCGGGCCAGGTCAAGCACACGAAGATCTTCGGTGGCGTCGCGCCGGATCGCACGTTCCTGTCGGCGCTCGCCCGCCTGACGTCGAAGAACACCGACGGGCTGATCGGCGCGGTCGCCGGCGTGCTGGCGGACAACGGGATCGAGCTGCTGGACTCGACCGCGTTCCTCACGCCTTTGCTGGCCGGTCAGGGCGTGCTCACCGCCCGGGCGCCCTCGGAGGACGAGGAGCGCGACGTCGCGTTCGGCCGTCGGATGGCCGACGCGATCGCCGGCCTCGACGTCGGACAGACCGTCGCGGTGAAGGACCAGGCCATCGTGGCTGTCGAAGCGATGGAGGGAACCGACGAGACGATCGCGCGCGCCGGTCGGCTGGCCGGACCGGGCGTACGGATCGTCAAGGTGGCCAAGCCGGGGCAGGACATGCGCTTCGACGTACCGGTGGTCGGCGTCGCCACCGTGGAGGCCATGCGGGCAGCGGGGGCCACGGCCCTCTCGGTCGACGCGGCGCGTACGCTCTTCGTCGACGGGGAGGCCGTGCTGGGCGCCGCCGACGCAGCCGGCATCGCGATCGTGGGCCGTGCGCCTGCGGCGCACGCGACATGAGGCGCCTGCGCGTCGCGGTCGTGGGCGTCGGCCATCTGGGGCAGCATCACGTGCGCCTGCTCTCGGCCATGGACGGCGTCGAGGTGGCGGGCATCGTCGACACGAAGCCGGGTCGTGCCGAGGAGATCGCCCGGCAGTACGGCGTGCCGGCGAGGGCCGACGCGACCGGCCTGCATGGCGCGGTGGATGCCGTGACCGTCGCCGTGCCCACGGTCGCGCACGCCGACGTGGCACTGCCCTTCGTCGAGCGCGGCATCGCCACACTGGTCGAAAAGCCGCTCGCCTCCTCCGTGTCGGAGGCGGACCGACTCGTCGAGGCGGCCTCCCGTCGCGGGAGCCTGCTGGCCGTGGGGCACACGGAACGGTTCAACCCCGCCGTGACCGTGGGCCTGCCGCTCGTGTCGGGCCCCCGGTTCGTCGAGGTGCATCGGCTCGGCACGTTTCCCGAGCGGAGTCTCGACATCGACGTCGTCTTCGACCTCATGATTCACGACCTGGACCTGCTGCTGGCGTCGGTGGCGTCCGAGGTGACACGGATCGAGGCCGTGGGGGTCAACGTGCTGACCCCGCGCGTCGATATCGCCAATGCGAGGCTGCGCTTCGCGTCGGGCTGCATCGCCAACGTCACCGCGAGCCGCATCAGCCGCGACCGCGTGCGGCGGGTACGTTTCTTCCAGCACGACTCGTACGTGTCGATCGACTACGCGGCGCAGGAAGTGGAAGCCTATCGCCTGGCGCGAGGTCCGGGCCGGCCGTCGATCGAGGGGGGCAAGCTGGACGTGCCGCACGACGAGCCGCTGCGCCTGGAGCTGGCCGATTTCGTCGAGGCCGTGCGAACCGGGCGGGAGCCCGGGGTCCCCGGTCGTGCGGGCCGCGAGGCGCTTGCGCTGGCTTCGCGGATCGCTGACGCTATGGCGCAGCCACAGTAGCGGCGCCAGTGTCCCGGAACCGAGGTTCGGCGACGAAACGCCTGGCGGGGCATCCCGGCTGGCGGCGTTGCTCATCGCTCACATAGGCCCACTATGCTCGCTCTTCGCGCCTTGCCAGCCGGGCGCCGCGCTCCGGCCTTCCGTCACCGAACCTCGGTTCCGGGACACTAGGGGCACACACGCGGTATGTCGACAGCCACGGTCTTCGATCGGTATCTCGAACGGGTGACGGCCGGCGAGCGCCTCTCGCCGGGCGAGGTTCGCGAGCTGGCGGCGCACCCCGACATCCTGACGCTCGGCATGCTGGCCGATGCCGCCCGTCGCCGCCGCCACGGCGACCGCGCGACGTTCCTGCGGGTCGGGGTCGTGTCCTGGGACGGCGTGTTCGTCGACGCGCTTCGTCCCGCCGCGCGTGAGCTCCGGCTGAGCGGCGCGCCGTCGAGCCTGGACGAGGCTGTCGAGGCCGTCACCCGAGCGCGGACCGCGGCCGGCGATCGCACGCTGGCCGCCTACGCGTGGCCCGACATCGTGCGACTGGCTCGCTCGGCTCCGGAGCGTGCGGCGCTGCTCGGACGACTCCGGGCCGCCGGCCTCGACGCCGTCGCCGAGGTGCCGCTCGATGCCGCCGAGGGGCTGGCCGACGCGGTCGCCGCGCTCGCCGAGGCGGGCCTCGCGCCCGTGCGTCTCACCGTGGCCGCAGCCAGCGGACCCGAGGTCGTGGAGCTGCTGCTCGAGGCATCGGCGGTGCAGGAGGCGACCCGCGCGGTCGTCTCCATCGATCCGTTGCCGCGGACGCGCGGCGTCTACAGGCCGACCACCGGCTACGACGACGTGAAGGTCGTGGCGGTGGCGCGCCTGGCGGCACCGGAGGTGCCCACCATCCAGGTGGACTGGCGGCGGTACGGTCCGAAGCTCGCACAGGTCGCCCTGACCTTCGGGGCCGACGATCTCGACGGCGTGTCGGCGTCGGACGAGGCTCCCGAAGGCCAGCGGCGAGCGGCGCTGCCCGAGATCCGGCGGAACATCGAGGCCGCCGGTTTCGAGCCTGTCGAGCGTGACGGACGTTTCGCAGCCGTGGTCGCATGAGCGCCGTGCGCATCGGCGCAGTCGGGTACCTCAACGCCCGGCCGCTCACGTGGGCACTCGACCGGGACCCCGACCGGTGGTGCGTGCGGTACGACGTGCCGTCGACCTGCTCGGCCCGGCTGCTGGCCGGAGAGGTCGATCTGGGCCTCGTGCCGTCGATCGATTTCCTGCAATCGCCGGACTATCGCCTGGTGCCCGGCGTGGGCGTCGGCTCGCGCGGCGCGGTGGCGTCGGTCGCGCTCTACACGCGGCAGGCGGTGGCCGACATCCGCTCCGTGGCACTCGACACGAGCTCGCGGACGTCGGTGGCGCTCGTGCAGGTGCTGTGCCGTCACAGCTTCCGCATCGCGCCCCGGTTCGTCTCGCACGAGCCCGACCTGGCGGCCATGACGGAGGGGTGCGACGCGGCGCTGCTCATCGGAGATCCGGCGTTCGACGCCGACCACGAGGCGCTGGGCCTGCGCAAGATCGATCTGGGCGAGGCCTGGACGGCCATGACGGGGCTCCCCTTCATCTACGCGGCATGGACGGGCCGACCGGGTGCGGTCTCGGCCGATGACGTGCGCGCGCTCCAGGAGGCGCAGGCAGAGGGGGTACGGGATGCCGACGCCATCGCCGCCGAGTACGGCAGCGGCGACTCCGCGCGGACGGCAAGGGCGGCGGCGTACCTAAGGGATAATGTGAAGTACGGGCTGGGCCCCCGGGAGGCCGCCGGCCTGCAGCTGTTCCTCGATCACGCGGCCGAGCTGGCGCTCGGGGCCGGGCGGCGCGTGCTGGAGTTCTATTGAGCGTCGATCGTATCGCTGCGCACGTGCTCGACGGCGGCCGCGTCTCGGCGGCCGAGGCGCTCGCGCTGTACCGGGAGGCGCCGACGCTGCTGCTGGGCCGCCTGGCCGATGCCATCCGCCGGCGCAAGCATCCTGAGGGCGTGGTCACCTACATCATCGACCGCAACGTCAACTACACGAACGTCTGCGTCGCGCGGTGCAGTTTCTGCGCGTTCTACCGTCCGGTCGGAGATGCCGAGGGGTACGTCCTGGGCTTCGAGGAGATCTTCCGGAAGATCGACGAGACCATCGCCCTCGGCGGGCACCAGCTCCTGCTGCAGGGCGGGCACAATCCCGACCTGCCGATCGCCTGGTACGAAGATCTGTTCCGGGGCGTCAAGGCGCGATACCCGGACTTCAAGCTGCACGCGCTCTCGCCCCCCGAGGTGCTGCACATCGCGCGGCTCGGCCGGCTGCCGGTGCCGGAAGTCGTCGAGCGGCTCGTGGCCGCCGGTCTCGACAGCATTCCGGGCGGCGGGGCCGAGATCCTCGTGGACCGGGTCCGCCGGCAGCTCAACTGCTACAGCAAGGCCTCATCCGACGAGTGGCTCGACGTGATGCGGCAGGCGCATCGGGCCGGCCTGCGCACGACGGCCACGATGATGTACGGCACGGTCGAGACCGACGAGGAGCGAATCGAGCACATGCTGCGGCTGCGGGAGCTGCAGGACGAGACCGGCGGGTTCACGGCGTTCATCACCTGGAGCTACCAGCCCGAGCACACCGAGCACGGCGGCTTCGAGGAGACCGGGGTGGACTACCTTCGCACGCTGGCGCTGTCGCGGATCGTCCTGGACAACTTCGACAACCTGCAGGCGTCGTGGGTGACGCAGGGCGGAAAGGTCGGGCAGCTCGGCCTGGCGTACGGCGCCAACGACATGGGCAGCGTGATGATCGAGGAGAACGTCGTGCGCGCGGCGGGCGCCGAGTACTGCATGGACGAGCTCGAGATCGTGGTCAACATCGAGAACGCCGGCTTCACGCCGAAGCGGCGGAACATGCACTACGAGATTCTCGGCGATCCGATCGTCCGCGAGCGCAACGTGCCGCGGATGCTGGCGCTGGCAACGGCCCGCGCCGCCGGCGACACGTCGGTGCCCGACGAGCTGCAGCATTACGCCGCGCGCAGTCAGGCAGGGAAGCGCGCCCGGCTCCAGCAGTGATCACGCCGCGCCGCGGGCGCGCGCCCCGTCGGGCGGTGCCGTGATCCTGGCGGCCGAGTGGGTCCTCCCGATCGCCGAGGCTCCGATCCATCGCGGGCTGGTGGCGATCGAGGACGGGATCGTCCGTGGTACCGGCTCGTGGCCGGATGCGGCGAGCCCGCCGGATGGATCGGTCGCGCTCGGGCGGGTGGCGGTCCTGCCCGCCCTCGTCAACGCGCACACCCATCTCGAGCTGTCGCATCTCCACGGCCGGATTCCGCCGGGGCCAGGCTTTCATGCCTGGGTTCGCGCGCTGATGGCGCTGCGGCGCTCCGACCCGCACCGCGACGGGCCGCCTGTCGTCGCCGCCGCCGCACAGGCCATCGCGGACGCGCGGGCCTGTGGAACGGGGCTCGTGGGTGATGTGAGCAACACGCTGGCGAGCGTGCCCCTCCTGCGCCAGGCGGGGATGCCCGCGCAGGTCTTCTACGAGCTGATCGGCTTCAACACGCCGGATCCCGCAGGGCAGGTGGCGGCCGCCCGGGCGCGGATCGACGAGGCGGGCACCGACGCGCACGACGTCCGCGTGAGCCTGGCGCCGCACGCGCCCTATTCGGTGTCGCCCGCCCTGTTTGCGGCAATCCGTGAGGACCTCGACGCGCATCCCGCGGCGCTGGCGACCGTGCACCTGGCCGAGTCGGCTGACGAGCTCGAGCTGCTGCGGGCCGGCACGGGCTCGGCGCGCGACACGCTCGTCGAGCTGGGTGCCTGGTCGGAAGACTGGGAGCCGCCCGGCGGCTCGCCGGTCGAGTACCTGGCGGCGCTCGGCCTGCTCGATCGGCGCGTGCTGGTCGTGCATGGCGTGCAGCTCGACGGCGCCGATCTCGAGCGGCTCCGCGCCGCTGGCGCGACGATCGTCTCGTGCCCGCGGAGCAATCGGCACGTGGGCGTGGGGGCGCCGCCGCTCGAGGCGTTCTACGCGGTTGGCGTCGACGTGGCCTTCGGCACCGACAGCCTCGCGAGCGTCGAGGACCTCAACCTGTTCTCGGAGCTGGCCGAGGCCCGGCGCCTGGCCCCGCGCGTCACCGCGCGGACGCTGCTGCGGAGCGCCACGCTGGCCGGCGCGCACGCGCTCGGGGTCGACGGATCGTTCGGCACGATCGAGGCCGGCCGGCGTGCGGCGCTGATTGCCGTACGCGTGCCGGATGGCGTGAGCGATGTGGAAGAATACCTCGTGTCCGGGATCCGCCCGGACGACGTGTCGTGGCCCCGGACCGGCCTGGCACGCACTCCACATGCGTAAGCTGTCCACGTACCTGTCGTTCGTGCGGTTCAGCCACTCCGTGTTCGCGCTGCCGTTCGCGCTGACCGGGGCCCTGCTGGCCTGGCGTACGGAGGCGTTCTCGTGGTGGCAGGTCGTCTGGATCGCCATCTGCATGGTGGCCGCGCGCTGCGCCGCGATGGGCTTCAACCGCCTCGTCGACGCGCGCTGGGATCGGCTCAATCCCCGTACGGCCGGGCGCGAGCTGCCGACCGGACGCCTGGGCCGTGGTGAGGCGGTGGCCTTCGTGGTGGTGGCCACGCTGGTCTTCCTGTTCGGAGCGTGGCGGCTGAGTCCACTGTGCCTGGCGCTCGCGCCGGTCGCGCTCGCCATCGTGTTCTGGTACTCGCTGGCGAAACGCTACACGACCTACACGCAGCTGTTTCTCGGTCTGGCGATGGCCGTGGCTCCGGTAGGCGGGTGGTTCGCGGCCGGCGGACGAGGTGGCGCCGAGCCCTGGCTGCTGGGGCTGGCCATCGGACTGTGGGTGGGTGGTTTCGACATCCTGTACGCCTGTCAGGACGTCGAGTTCGACCGGAGGCAGGGGCTGCGCTCGATTCCGGCGACCTTCGGCGTGCCGGCTGCCCTGGCGGTGTCGCGGACGATGCACGTCGCGACGATCCTCGTGATGGGGCTCGTCGGCTGGGAGGCCGCGCTGCCGCTGCCGTACGCGGCCGGTGTGGCCGGCGTGGCGCTGCTGCTGGCGTACGAGCAGTCGCTCGTGCGCCACGACGACCTGTCGCAGGTGGCGCGCGCCTTCGATCTCAACGGGTGGGTCGGCATCCTCTACTTCGCCATGACGGCCCTCGCCCTGTATGTCGCGTAGCGCGGCTGGCCGTGAACCCTGAACCCCGAACCTCCAGCGTCAGGGGAGTGACCGAGCCGGCTCCCGACCGTACCTCGAGCCGCATCGCCGACATGTTCGACGCGATTGCGCCCCGGTACGACCTGCTCAATCACCTGCTGAGCGCGGGTATCGATCGACGCTGGCGGCGCCGGATGATTGCCTCGCTCCGTCTGAGCGGACGTGAGACGCTCATCGACGTCTGCACCGGCACGGCCGACGTGGCGCTCGAGGCGGTGCCCCACGGCGGTCGTCCGGGCGCCGCGCGCGTGCTGGGTGTGGACTTCGCCGGGGCGATGCTGGCCCTGGGATCCAGGAAGGTGCGCGCCGCGGGTCAGGCCAGGCGCGTGCTGCTGGTGCGCGGCGACGCGATGCGGATTCCCGCGCCGGACGGGGCAGCCGACGCGGCGACCGTGGCCTTCGGGGTCCGCAACGTGGAGCAGACGGCGGTGGCCTGTCGCGAGCTGGCGCGCGTGCTCCGGCCGGGCGGACGCCTGGCGATCCTGGAGTTCGCCATCCCCGGCGTGCCCGGCCTGGCCGCCGCCTACCGGTGGTACTTCCGGTCCGTGCTCCCGCGAATCGGCCGGCTGGTGTCGGGCCACACCGGCGCGTACTCCTACCTCCCGGCCTCGGTCGGCGCGTTCCCCCCGCCGCCGGCGTTCGCGGATCTGCTGCGGGTGTCGGGGTTTGCGACTGTACACGCCATCCCGCTGACCTTCGGTATCGTCTATCTGTACACGGCGGAGCGAGCCTGAGGCCGGCGGCCCGTCCGGCGACGCACGGGTGGCTTTCACCTGTAACTGATTGGTATACTTCGATTTCAGGCGTTGATACACTTCGATTTCGACGGTCGCCACGAGGACGAGCTCGTCGTCGGCAACGCCATATCCCGCCGGGAAGGCGTGCTGCTGTCGGTCGTGGTGCATGCAGGCGTCCTGATCCTCGCGCTGCTGCTTCCCACGCTGGAGATGTTCCAGCTGTCGCCCGCCGAAGTGGAGCGATTCGAGCCTGTCGAGCGCGAGGAGGAGCCGGTGCGCTTCGTCTTCGTGCAGCCGCTCGTCGACGTACCGGCCCCCGAGCCCCCGCCCACCAACGACCTGTCCGACGCCGACCGCCAGGCCCAGGCGCCGCGCCGGGCGCTCGAGCCGGAGAACCCCCTGCCGTTCTCGCTCGGCAATTCCGCCGAGCGCGTGGAGGCGCCGCCGGTGCCCGAGTCGACGGTCGAGGAGCGGAGACAGGGTCCGGAGACCGAGATCGAGCCCAACCTCGAGCCGCCGGGGCCGGAGCCGGAGGAGCAGCTGGCCCGCCTGCTGCCGCCCGCCGATCCCGGCCTGCGGCGTGCCCCCGAGGCGTCCCGTCCGGCTCCAGGCCTGCTCGGCGACGCGCTCCGCAATCTGGAGCGCTACGTCGATACGGTGACCTTCCACAACGACCTTGGCGGTGCCGGAGAGCCGGGCGCCTCCATTCAGTTCGACTCGCGCGGCGTGGACTTCGGGTCCTGGCTGCGCCGCTTCGTCGCGCAGGTGCGACGCAACTGGTTCATCCCGCAGGCGGCGATGAACTTCAGCGGTCACGTGGTGCTGCAGTTCAACATCCACAAGAACGGGAGCATCACGGACCTGCGGGTCGTGGGGCCTTCGGGCATCGATGCCTTCAATCGTGCGGCCCACAACGCGATCCGGGGCTCGAACCCGACGGCACCGCTTCCCCCGGAGTACCCAGAGCCGCAGGCGTTCTTCACGGTGACTTTCTACTACAACGAGAACCCTCCGCTGCGGTGACGGGAGTCCTCTGGCGGCCAGTCAGGGAGTGACGACGTAGCCGTGCCGACGCGGACGCAGCAGCTCGGGCTCCTTCTCCTCCTGGCTGCCGTGACGATGTACGTCCTGTGGCGCATCGCGTAGAGGGGGGCCCGCCGCGCGTGCTGGCGGTCCTCGGTCCGACCGCCACGGGCAAGACGACACTGGGGATAGCCCTGGCCGGCTGCTACGGCGGCGAGATCGTCAACTGCGACTCGACCGCCGTCTACCGCGGCTTCGACATCGGCACCGACAAGCCGTCGGCGGCCGACCGCCAGGCCGTACGCCATCACCTGATCGACGTGGCAGAACCGACCGAGGTCTATACGGCGGCGCGGTTCGCCCGGGACGCGGAGGCGGCGATCCGTGCGATCCACGTCCGGGGCCGCCTGCCGATTCTCGTCGGTGGCACCGGCTTCTACTACCGCGCGCTCGCGCGCGGGCTGTTTCCGGGTCCTGGCGCCGACGAGGCGCTGCGCGCGCGGCTCGACCGCGTGGCCGCCCGCCGGGGGCCCGAGCGCCTCCACCGCATGCTGCAGGCCATCGATCGCGAGTCGGCCGCGCGCATCATGCCGCGGGACCGCAAGCGCCTGGTCCGGGCCCTCGAGGTGTACGCCGCGACCGGTCGGACGCTCACCAGCCACTTCGCCGGCACGCGTTCGCTCATCGCCGATTGCGAGGTCGTGCCGGTGGCGCTCCATCTGCCGCCGGAGCTGCTGGCCGAGCGTGTCGCCATGCGCGTGGACCGGCAGTTCGAGGGGGGTATCGTGGACGAAGTGCGCGGGCTGCTCGCGCGGGGCGTGCCTCTGAGCGCGCGTCCGTTCGGCGGGCTCGTGTACCGCCAGGTGATGGAGATGCTCGACGGCGTGCGCGACGAGGCGGAGACGCGCGTGCTGATCGTACGGGAGAACCGACGCTACGCGCGCCGCCAGTTGATCTGGTTTCGCAAAGAGCCTAACCTTATCTGGTTCGAAGGTCCCGGCGAGCGTCCGGAGACGCTCGAGGGCGTCCGGGATGCGCTCGCGGCGCGTGGACTGCGCACACGAGGAGACGCTTCCTGATGACCCAGGTCACCGAGCCACGCGCTTCGTCATCGGCTCAGTCGAGCGTGCAGGACGTGTTTCTCGACAACGCGCGTCGCGGCCGTCTGGTGGTGGCCGTGCGCCTGATGGAAGGACGGCACTTCGCCGCGCGCATCAAGGGCTTCGACCGGTTCGCCGTGGTCTTCGACGTCGATGGCGCCGATCACCTCGTGTTCAAGCACGCCATCGCCACGATCGAGGCGGCGCGTCCGGTCGCCAGTCCTCTCTGACCTCTGGCTCCCCTGACACCTGCCACGCGTCGGTCTCGCGTCGTCCTGATCGTGCTCGACGGGGTCGGGTGTGGCGCGCTTCCGGACGCGGCGGCCTACGGCGACGCCGGCTGCGATACGCTGGCGCACGTCGCGGGGCGCGTCGCGCTGCGCGTCCCCCACCTGCGCGCGCTCGGGCTCGGTCGTGTGGCCGCGATTGGCGGCGCCGATCCACCTGCGCTGGCGGCCTACGGCCGGATGGCGGAGGCCTCGGCCGGGAAGGACTCGGTGACCGGCCACTGGGAGATCGCCGGCGTCGTGCTCGACCGCCCCTTTCCGACCTTTCCGGAGGGCTTCCCGGTGTCGCTCGTGCAGGAGTTCTCGCGGCGGATCGGCCGGGAGACGCTCGGCAACGTTGCGGCGTCCGGCACCGAGATCCTCGAGCGGCTGGGGCCCGAGCACCTGCGCACGGGACGCCCCATCGTGTACACGTCGGCTGACAGCGTCTTCCAGGTTGCCGCCCACGAGGCGGTGATCCCGGTGCAGGAGCTGTACCGGATCTGCGAGGCGGCCTTCGACCTGGTCGTGCGCGGCCACGGTGTGGGACGGGTCATTGCGCGCCCGTTCGTCGGGACCCCTGGCGCGTTTCGCCGTACCGCGAATCGTCACGACTTCGCGCTGCCGCCGCCGGAGGACACGCTGCTCGACCATCTTGCGAGGGACGGCGTGCCGGTGATCGCGATCGGCAAGGTCCGCGACCTGTTCGCCGGGCGCGGTGTGTCGCGCGCCATCCCCACGGGCGGCGACGAGGACGGCATGGACCGGCTGCTGGAGGTCCTGTACGCCGGGGAGGAGGGACTGTTCTTCCTCAACCTCGTGGACTTCGACACGGTCTACGGGCACCGGAACGATCCGGAGGGGTACGCGGCCAACCTCGAACGGTTCGATCGCAGGCTCGGCGAGGTGCGGGCCGCGCTCGGGGCGGCCGACCTGCTTGCGATCACGGCGGACCACGGCAATGATCCCACCACGGCTGGCACGGACCACACCCGCGAGCACGTGCCGCTGCTGCTTGCCGGTGCCGCCGTCCGGGCCGGCACCGACCTCGGCACCCGCTCGAGCTTCGCCGATCTCGGACAGACGCTGGCCGGGCGGTTCGGGGTGGGGCCGCTTGCGCACGGGACGAGCTTTCTGGAGGACGTGCTTGGCAACGATTCGTGAGGCCCTCGAGGAGCGCGAGCGCGAGACGCTGGCGCAGGAGGCAGCGCGCAGCTCGGAGTCTCGAGGCCGGTTGCGGCCCGAGCCGGAGGACGATGTGCGGCCGGCGTTCCAGCACGATCGCGATCGGATCATCCACTGCAAGGCGTTCCGGCGCCTCAAGCACAAGACGCAGGTGTTCTTCGCGCCGGAGGGCGATCACTACCGCACGCGCCTGACCCACACGCTCGAGGTGTCCCAGATCGCGCGCACGATCGCGAAGGTGCTTCGGCTGCACGAGGAGCTGACAGAGTCGATCGCGCTCGGGCACGACCTCGGCCATACGCCGTTCGGCCACGCCGGCGAGCGCGTCCTCGATTCGCTCGTGCCGGGCGGCTTCCGTCACTACGAGCAGAGCCTGCGGATCGTGGACACGCTCGAGAACGACGGGCAGGGGCTGAACCTCACGTGGGAGGTGCGCGATGGCATCGGTCGGCACTCGAAGGGCAAGGATGGGTCGCCGGTCGGCGCCGATCCGTCGACCCGCGCATCCACGCTCGAGGGACAGGTGACGCGGGTGGCGGACCTCATCGCCTACGTCAACCACGACATCGACGACGCCGTCCGTGCGGGCGTCCTGCGGCCCGAGGACCTGCCGGCCGAGGCGGTGCGGGTGCTCGGAGCGTCGTCCTCGGCGCGCATCGCGCGGATGGTCAAGGACGTGGTCATGGAGACGCAGGCTGGCGGACCGGACGAGATCCGGATGAGCGAGGAGGTGCTCTCGGCCACGCTGCGGATGCGGGCGTTCCTGTTCGAGGCGGTTTACGAGAACGAGGCCGCCACCGCGGAATTCAGCAAGGCGACGGGCATTCTCGGCGGGCTGTGGGAAGCCGTCCGGGAGCGGCCGCACCTGCTCGACAGCCCGACGATCGCGCGCGAGGGGCTCGATGCGGCCGCCCGGGACTATCTGGCGGGCATGAGCGACCGGTTCGCCGTGGCGCTCTACGAGCGTCTCTTCATCCCGCGGCCGTGGGTCGGGCCGATGGCATGGAGTGAGCTCTGAGCGAGCACCGCTCTAAGCAAGCACCGCTCTGCGCAAGCACCCGGGCGCATGGCAGAATCAGCTATAATGTCGGGTCGCCTTTCGCAGGAATCTCGCGAAGGGAGCACGCACATGCGGCTCGACCTGACTCGATATCGGCAGCCGACCACCCCGTTCGCCAGGACCTTCGCTCCCGAGGAGGTGACGCAGGACGGGGAGGCGTACCGCATCGTGGCGCCGGTGGATCTCCACATGGACGTGCACAAGGACCGGAGCCGGTTTCGCCTGGCGGGAACGGCCCGGACCGAGCTGGAGCTCGATTGCAGCCGGTGCCTGGAGCCGTTTCGGGAGCCGTTCGAGGCCTCGTTCGACCAGCGGTACGTCCCGGCCGTGTCGGGGCCCGGCGGGGAGCGCGAGGTGTCCGAGGAGGATCTGGACACGAGTGTGTACCGGGACGACGGTATCGATCTCGGCGAGATGCTTCGCGAGCAGATCTACCTGGCGCTGCCGATGAAGCCGTTGTGCCGTGAGGACTGCGCCGGGCTGTGCCCGCGGTGCGGCACGAATCTGAACGCCGGCGCGTGCGGCTGCACGACGGCGTGGGAGGATCCGCGGCTTGCGCCGCTCCGGACGCTTTGAGGGGCCGGATCCATGAAGATGAGTCACGTTTTCTCCGACCCCTCAAAGCGTCCCGCCCCGCGTTCCGCGGGCCTCGCTGCGGCCCGAGCTGACGCCTGCGGGCTGCCAGGTCCACCGACATTGCACCATGCCTAATCCCAAGCGCCGACACTCGAAGACACGCACGGCCAAGCGGCGGACGCACGACACGCTGCGCGCACCCACGACGGGCCTCTGCCCGCAGTGCCAGGAGCCGAAGGCCCCGCACCGGATCTGCCCGCACTGCGGGTACTACCGCGATCGGCAGGCGAGGGCCGTCGACGAAGAGTAGGGCGGCGGCCGGCCGAGCCGGCAGCGCCAGCCCGGCTTCTCATGCACATCCGCATCGCCGTCGATGCCATGGGCGGGGACCACGCGCCGTCGGTCACCGTCGATGGGGCGGTGGCCGCCGCGCGCCACCTGGACGTCGACGTGCTGCTCGTGGGGCCCACCAGCCGTCTCGAGGAGGCGCTCTCGGCTCACGAGGGCTGGCGAGCGTGCGGTGTGTCGGTCGTCGAGGCGCCGGAGGCGGTCGGCATGTCGGAGTCGGCCGCGGCGGCGCTACGGCGCAAGCCGGGTGCCTCGGTGCGCGTGGCCGCCGAGCTGGTCGCGCGCGGCGAGGCGACCGCCCTCGTCAGCGCCGGCCACACGGGGGCAACCGTCCTGGCCGCGCATGCCGCCTTCGGCATGGTGCCGGGAGTGGACCGGCCGGCCCTGGCCACGACGATTCCGACGCGCGGCCGCCCGGCCGTCCTGCTCGACGCGGGGGCGACCGTGGAGTGCCGTCCGCAGCACCTGCTCCAGTTCGCGGTGATGGGCGCGGCCTACGCCCGCCTGGCGCACGAGGTGGACGAGCCGCGCGTGGGGCTGCTCTCGATCGGCGAGGAGGAGTCGAAGGGCAACGACCTGACGCGGGAGGCGCACCGGCTGCTCAAGGCGGCACCGGTCGACTTCATCGGCAACATCGAGGGACGTGAGATCTACAGCGGAGTGGCCGACGTCGTGGTCTGCGACGGCTTCACGGGCAACATCGTCCTGAAGTCGGGCGAGGGCCTGGTGGAGGCAGTCGAGGGGCTGCTCGGGGACGAGCTGCGGGGCACCTTTTCGAGCCAGGTGGGCTCCCTGCTCTCGCGGCGCGCGTTCCGGCGATTCCGCCGACGCGTCGACTACTCGGAGTACGGCGGGGCGGCGCTGCTCGGCGTGGCAGGGCTCGTGGTCGTGGGGCACGGCCGATCGTCGGCCAAGGCAATACGCAACGCCGTGGCGATGGCCTACCGGTTCGCGACGAGCGGGATCGTGTCCAGGATGGAGCGGGCCATCGGATCGGCGGCCGGAGCGAGCAGGACGGACCGAGGATGATCGCTTTCGTGTTTCCGGGTCAGGGCTCGCAGGCCGTGGGCATGGGCCGCGCGCTGGCCGAGACGCACGACGAGGCCCGCGCCGCCTTCGCCGAGGCCGACGCGGCGTACTCGACCGAGGGTGGCGCCGAGTCGCTGAGCGCCCTCTGCTTCGACGGTCCGGCCGACCGGCTCGCGCTGACCGAGACGACCCAGCCCGCGATTCTCGCCACGAGCGTGGCGGCGCTGCGGGTGCTCGAGGCGCGAGGGTGCCGTCCCGACATCGTGGCGGGTCACAGTCTGGGCGAGTACTCGGCCAACGTGGCCGCCGGGACGTTCGGCTTTGCCGACGCCGTTCGCGTCGTGCGCCGGCGCGGACGCTACATGCAGGAGGCCGTGCCGTCGGGCGAGGGCGCCATGGCGGCGGTGCTGGGTGCCGGGCTCGACCTTGTGCGGCAGGCCTGCGAGGAAAGCGCCGACGGGCAGATCGTGGCGCCGGCAAACATCAACGGTCCCGGGCAGGTCGTCATCGCCGGCCATGCCGCGGCCGTGTCGCGGGCGGCCGACCGGGTCCGGGCGCTGGGGGCGCGGCGCGTCGTCCCGCTGCCGGTGAGCGCGCCCTTCCATTGCGCCCTGATGCGCCCGGCAGAGGCCCGGCTCGAGCCCGAGCTCCGTGCCCTGGCCACGCGGGACCCGCGCGTGCCGGTCGTTGCCAACGTGGACGGCCTGCCCAGACGGGATGCGCGCGCCGCCGTGGACGCACTGGTGGCGCAGGTGTCGGCGCCCGTGCAGTGGGAGGCCGTGGTCCGTCGCCTTGCGTCCGAGGGCGTCACCACGTATGTTGAGGTGGGCCCGGGCACGGTGCTCGGCGGTCTCATCCGGAAGATCCACCCGGAGGCACGTGTGACGGGCTTCGCCGCGCCGGACGACCTCGGCGCGGTCATGACGGCATGTTCGATCTCAGCGACAAGCTAGCCATCGTGACGGGCGCGTCCCGCGGCATCGGCCGGAGTATCGCCGAGGCGCTGGCCGCGCGGGGCGCCACCGTCGTGGCCGCCGCGCGGGGCGAGCACGCTGCGGCGACGGCCGAGGCCATCGGAGCGGCCGGCGGCAAGGCCGAGGCCGCCACGGTGGACGTGACCGACGCGTCATCGGTGGAGGCGCTCGTGGGAGGCGTGCTCGAGCGGCACGGCCGCATCGACGTGCTCGTCAACAACGCCGGCATCGCACGGGATCAGTTGATGCTGCGGATGAAGCGCGAGGACTGGGACGCCGTACTGGCGACGAACCTGACGGCGGCCTTCACCTGCGCGCAGGCGGTCCTCAGGCCCATGGTGAAGCGGCGCGCCGGGCGAATCGTGAGCGTGAGCTCGGTGGTCGGCCAGATGGGCAACGCCGGCCAGGCCAACTACGCGGCCTCGAAGGCGGGGCTCATCGGCTTCAGCAAGTCGCTCGCGCGGGAGGTGGCCACCCGCAACATCACGGTCAACGTCGTCGCGCCGGGCCTGATCGACACCGACATGACGAAGGCCGTGGGCGAGAAGGCGCAGGCGGAGTGGTCGGCGATCATTCCGATGCAGCGGCTGGGCACGCCGGCGGACGTGGCGGCCGCCGTCTGCTTTCTCGCCTCGGATGAGGCAGCGTATATTACAGGCCAGGTGCTCGCCGTCAACGGCGGCATGTACATGTGAATCGGATCGTGGGTGAGTGGTTCCGGCACGCCTGAAAGGCGCGAGGAGGACCGAATGGCGGTTGCAGACAAGGTAAAGAGCATCATCGTTGAGCAGCTCGGCGTGGACGAGGAGGAAGTGACGCCGGATGCGTCGTTTGTGGACGACCTCGGGGCCGACTCGCTCGATACGGTGGAGCTCGTGATGGCCTTCGAAGAGGAATTCGGCATCGAGATTCCCGACGAGGACGCCGAGAAGATCACCCGCGTGAAGGAAGCGATCGATTACATCGAGGCGCACGGCAAGGGCAAGAAGTAGCGGAGGGAACGTGACCAGGCGGGTCGTCATCACCGGCATCGGTCTGGTGTCCTCGCTCGGCGTCGGCACCGAGGCCACCTGGACGGCGCTGGTGGCCGGCCAGTCCGGTATCGATCGGATCACCAGGTTCGATGTCACGGGGTTCGCGGCCCAGATCGCGGCGGAGGTCAAGGGCTTCGACCCCCTGGATTACATCGAGAAGAAGGACGTCAAGAAGATGGACGTCTTCATCCAGTACGCCGTTGCCGCGTCGCAGTTCGCGATGGACGACGCGAAGCTGGCGATCACGCCTGACAACGCGCCCGACGTCGGCGTCTACCTCAGCTCGGGGATCGGCGGCTTCCAGACGATCGAGCGCGAGCACTCGGCGCTCCTCGCTGGCGGGCCGCGGAAGATTTCCCCGTTCTTCATTCCCTCGGCCATCATCAATCTGGCGGCGGGGCAGGTCTCGATCCGCTTCGGGGCCAAGGGGCCGAACCTGGCCAGTTGCACGGCGTGCTCGGCCTCGGCGCACGCCATCGGGGAGTCGTTCGAGATCATCCGGCGCGGGGACGCCGATGCGATGATCGCGGGCGGATCCGAGGCGGCCATCACGCCGATGAGCGTCGGCGGGTTCGGCCGCCTGCAGGCGCTGTCCACGCGCAACGACGAGCCGCAGCGGGCGAGCCGGCCGTTCGACCGGGACCGTGACGGGTTCATCATCGGCGAGGGTGCCGGCGTGCTGATCATGGAGGAGCTCGAGTTCGCTCGCCGGCGGGACGCGCAGATCTACGCCGAGGTGGTTGGCTACGGCGCGTCGGGCGACGCGTATCACATCACCGCGCCGTCGGAGGATGGCGACGGCGGCGTCCGGGTGATGCGGATGGCGCTCCGCAAGGCCGGCATACGGCCCGAGGAGGTGCAGTACATCAACGCCCACGGCACCTCCACGCCGTACAACGACCGGCTCGAGACGATGGCCATCAAGAAGACCTTCGGCGATCACGCTTACCGGATGGCCGTGTCGTCGACCAAGTCGATGACGGGCCACCTGCTGGGCGGCGCCGGCGGGCTGGAGGCCGGCATCTCGGTGCTGGCCGTCCGCGACCAGACGGCGCCGCCGACGATCAACCTGGAGCACCCCGACCCCGACTGCGACCTGGACTACGTGCCGCACACGGGACGGGAGATGCCGATCGACTACGCGCTGTCGAACTCCTTCGGTTTCGGCGGAACCAACGCGGCTCTGCTGTTCCGGCGGTTCGAAGGCTAGCCGCGGTGCCGTCGTCGGCACCGGCGACGCGCGTGGTCTGGCCCGGAAGCGACCTGCCATGAAGATTGCCGTCTGCGTCAAACAGGTCCCTACCCGCGAATGGCAGCCCCGGATCGACGAGTCTGGTGCCTGGATCCGGGAGGCGGATGCCAGCTACGAGCTGAACGAGCCGGATGCCTACGCGCTCGAGGAGGCCCTGCGCCTGCGGGAATCCCATGGCGGTGAGGTCGTGGTCTGCGCGGCGGGCCCCGCGCGCGTGCAGCAGGTGATCCGCGAGGCGCTGGCCCGGGGAGCGGACCGCGCGCTGCACGTCGAGGACGCCGGCCTGGCCGCAGCCGATGCCGCCGTGACGTCGGCGGCGCTGGCCTCGGCGATGGCCGGCGAGGCGTTCGACCTCGTGCTCACGGGGCTCCAGTCCGACGATCAGGGCCACGCCCAGACGGGCGTGATGCTGGCCGAACGGCTTGGCATGCCGCACTCGACGATCATCATGGAGGTGCAGGTCGACGGCGGGCGCCTGCGCGTGAAGCGCGAGCTCGAGGGTGGCTGGTTCCAGTGGATCGAGCTGCCACTGCCGGCGCTGCTGACGATCCAGAGCGGAATCAACCAGCTCCGGTATGCCACACTCAAGGGGATCATGGCGGCGAAGAGGAAGGAGATTCGCACGCTGCCGCTGCCAGCCGGTCTCGAGTCGGGCCAGGAGATCGTCCGGCTGTCGGTGCCCACCCGCAGCAAGCAGACACACATGATCGAGGGGACGCCGGCCGAGGCCGCGGCCGAGCTCGCTCGGTGCCTGCGCGAGGAGGCGCGCGCGCTGTGATTCTGGTGGTCGCGGAGGTGCAGCGAGACGGGACGCTCAATCGCGCCACGTGGGAGACGGTGGCGGCGGCGCAGCAACTGGCCGGCGGCGAGCCGATCGTGGCGGCCGTGCTGTCGAGCGCACGGGCCGGGGCCGTCGGCGCCGAGCTTGCGTCGGGCGGGGTCAGCGAGGTCCTGGTCGCGTCCCACGAGCAGCTCGCGCAGTACACCCCGGACGGCTTCTGCGCGGCGCTCCTGCAGGTGGTCGGAGAAACGACCCCGACCTTCGTGCTGCTGCCGCACACCTATCAGGCCCGGGACTTCGTCCCGATGGCTGCCGCGCGGTTCGGCGCACCACTCGTCACCGACGTCACGGGAATCGAGGGCACCGGCACGGACGCGGTGTTCCTGCGGCAGATGTTCCAGGGGAAGCTCGTGGCCTCCGTGCGACACCGGGGCAGCGGCCCGCGGTTCGTGACTGTGCAGCTCGGCGCCTTCCGCGCCGATGCCGTGACCCGCGGCGACGGAGCGGCGGCGGTCCGGACGATGGCCGTGGACATCTCGCCGGAGGCCGTGCGGCAGCGCCCGGAGGAGCCCTTCCGCGAGGCGAAGCAGGCGGTGGACCTGGGGCAGGCCGAGCGCATCGTCGCGGTGGGCCGGGGGATCAAGGCGCAGGAGCACATCGCTCTGGCCGAGCGGCTCGCCGCGGCCATGGCCGCCGAGGTGGCCGCCTCGCGACCCATCTGCGACAGCGGCTGGCTGCCGATGGATCGCCAGATCGGAAGCTCCGGGCAGACGGTGGCCCCGAAGCTCTACATCGCCCTCGGCATCTCGGGCGCCATTCAGCACCTGGTGGGCATGAAGGGCGCTCGGACGATCGTGGCGGTCAACAAGGACGCCGACGCCCCGATCTTCGAGGTGGCCGACTACGGCATCGTGGGCGATCTCTTCGAGATCGTTCCAGCCCTCGCCGCGGAGCTGGAAAAGGGCTGACGCGCGGGCCCAGGCGGCCCAGCAGTGATGCAACGCGAGACCCTCGACGTCGACGTGCTGATCGTGGGCGGTGGCCCGGCCGGCCTGTCGGCCGCGCTCCGGCTCGCGCAACTCCAGAAGCAGCGTGGCGGTGAGCCCCTGCAGGTCGCCGTCCTCGAGAAGGCGCGGGAGGCGGGCGCGCACAGCCTGTCGGGCGCCGTCATCGACCCGTCGGCCCTCGCGACGCTCGTGCCCGACTGGCAGGCGAAGGGGCTGTCGTTTGCCGCGCCGGTCGAGCGCGACCGTGTGTATCTCATGACGGCCGGGTCGACATGGCGTCTGCCCGTCGTGCCGCCACCGTTGCGGAACCACGGCTGCTTCATCGGCTCGCTGAACGAGCTCGTGCGCTGGCTGTCGGGCCAGGTGGAGGCGGAGGGCGTGGACGTCTTCTCGGGCTTCGCGGGGCAGGAGGTGCTCCTCGAGGGGACGCGCGTCCGCGGTGTCCGGACGGGCGATCGAGGCGTGGCTCGCGACGGCTCGGCGAAGGCCGCCTACGAGGCCGGTGTCGACATCCACGCACGGGTCACGATCTTCTGCGACGGCGTGCGCGGCAATCTGACGAAGCAGATCGTGAGCCGCCTGGGCCTCGACAGCGACCGGGAGCCCCAGCAGTACGCGGTCGGCCTCAAGGAGCTGTGGGACGTGCCGCCGGACCGGCTGGCGCCGGGCACCGTGATTCATACGCTGGGCTACCCGCTGCGCCAGGAGGAGTTCGGCGGCGGCTTCATCTACGCGATGCCCGGCGGACGACTGTCGCTCGGGCTGGTGGCCGGGCTCGACTATCGGGATCCCCTCTTCGATCCGCATGCGGCGTTCAACCGTTTCAAGCGCCACCCGTTCGTCACGTCGCTGCTCGAGGGCGGCACGCTCGTCCGCTACGGCGCCAAGGCGCTCCCCGAGGGCGGCTGGAACACGATTCCCGTGCCCTACATGGACGGCGGACTGATTGCCGGCGACGCGGGCGGGTTTCTCAACTCGATGCGCCTGAAGGGCATTCACCTGGCGATGCGCACGGGCATGCTCGCGGCCGAGTCGGCCTTCGAGGCGATCCGGGCCGACGACACGTCGGCCGCAGCCCTCGCGCGCTACGCGCGGGCGATCGACGAGGGACCGGTGCGGGCCGAGCTCTACCCGGTGAGGAACGTGCACCAGGCGTTCGGCCACGGGCTGGTCGCCGGGCTCGCCTTCGCCGGGCTCTCGATCCTGACGCGCGGACGCTGGCTCGAGGACCTGCGGGCCCACCCCGGACACGAGCGCATGGCGACGCTCGCCTGGTACTACGGCCTGGACGTGCCACCCTCCCGCACGGGACCGAGCGTGCCGGTCGACCGGACGCTGACCTTCGACCGGCTGACGAACGTGCACTACGCGGGCACGGCGCACGAGGAGGATCAGCCATCGCACCTGCTGGTGGACACCTCGGTGTGCGCCACGCGCTGCGGTCCCGAGTACGGCCATCCCTGCATCCGCTTCTGTCCAGCCCAGGTCTACGAGATCGTGCGCGAGCCCGGCCAGCCGGTCCGCCTGCAGATCAACGCCAGCAACTGCGTGCACTGCAAGACGTGCGACATCATGGATCCGTATCAGGTGATCACCTGGGTGCCGCCCGAGGGCGGGGGCGGGCCTCAATACAATGGCATGTGACCGCGCCGCGTTCGGATGAGCGCCGGCCTGTCACGCGGTCAGCGCCTGCAGGCGGCCGCCATCGCCGCGCTGGGCTACCCCGTGGTGGCGGCGCTCGGGCACACGCTCCGCTGGCGCGTCGAGGGGCTCGAGCATCTCGAGGCAATCGTCGCCTCGGGTCGCCAGCCGGTGATGGCTTTCTGGCACGGCCGGATTCTGCCGGCCACCTTCTACTTCCGACGCCGGGGCATCGTCGTCATCACGAGCGAGCACTTCGACGGCGAGTGGATCGCGCGCATCATCGAGCGGTTCGGCTACGGGACGGCCCGCGGGTCGACCACGCGCGGAGGCCGCAAGGCGATGCTGCAGCTCGTCCGCGCCATGAAGGCGGGACGCCCGGCTGGCTTCACTGTGGACGGTCCGCGCGGGCCGGCCCGGGTCGCGCAGCCCGGCGCCGTGTGGCTGGCCTCGGCCACGGGCAATCCGCTGCTGCCATTCCACCTGGAGGCGTCGTCCTTCTGGAGCGTGCGGAGCTGGGACCGGACGCAGATCCCGAAGCCGTTCGCGACGGTCGCGCTGGTCGTCGACGAGCCGATGGAGGTCGTGCCCGACGCGACCGACGAGCAAATCGAGACCAGCCGCGCCGAGCTGACGTCACGTCTCGTCGCTCTCGAGACACGCGCGCACCAGTTGCTCGGGAGCGACGTTCATCGCACCTGATTTCGCAACCGGGTACCGGCGCGAGACACGGCACCTCTTCCGCAAACCGGCTCCGCTCGGTCAGCTGCAATGCTGATCGTGTTACGGCCCGTCTCGCTCCGCGTACCTATCGCGTAAGAACGGTTTGCTCCAGAGGTACCGTGCCTCGCGCCGGCTCAGTGCACGCGGAATGTGGCGTATCGCGTGGTCTCTGCCTGGACAACCTCGATGACGTAGTCGCCGAACGCGAGCGGCGCCAGTGCCAGCTCCAGGACGGTCTGCCGGGCTACGGAACCTGGACGCCGTTCTCGTTGTGGTAGTGCCCGTGCTCCGGGCTCCAGACGCGCATGCCGCCGCTGCTCTCGGTGGTGAACGAGGCCACGCCGGCAGCCAGGGCGGCGAGCACGGCGCCGCCGACGACCACCATCAGGATGCGGGAGGATCGGGTCGAGCTCGACACGTTCGCGTGGCAGTGCTTGTACTTCTTCCCGCTGCCGCACGGGCACGGCTCGTTGCGTCCGGTCTTGGCCATCCAGTGCTCCTTCTGACGACGAAAATGTACCCCAGCCGGGGCTCCGATGTCACCAGTGGCTCGATCCCCAGGCGTGAGGCAGGGCGCCTCTGGAGCAAACCGTTCTTACGCGATAGGTCCGCGGAGCGAGGACAGTCGTGCGAATGCGCCTCGGGGTGGGTCGAGCGAAGCCGGTTTTGCGCAAGAGGCGCCCTGTCTCGCGCCTGGGGCTCACAGGCCTGAGGGCTCAGTTGGCGGTCCGCCCCGAATAGGTGAAGGCGAGGATCGAGCCCGGGTTGGCCAGCGGACGACGGCCACCGGCGGCGTCGATGCTGGCGCCCTCGACGTCGGTGGCCAGGAAAATCGTCCGGCCGTCCGGCGACACGGCGATGTCCCGGTACCGGTTCGCCGTGTCGAGCTCCTCGACAGGCTCGAGCACCGACCGTCCGTCAGCGGCCAGCGGCAGGCGGTAGACGATGCCGCGGATGAGGCTGAGCGCGAGCACCGAGCGGCTCCAGCCGGGGATGGCCTCCGACGTGTACACGTCGATTCCGCCCGGTGCCATGGTCGCGCCGCCCAGACGCGGGTTGGGCTGGTCCACCGTGAAGAACGTCCGCAGCGGCGGCGCGAAGGCCGGGTCGCTCCAGGCCGTCTCCGGCTGCGTCGGGACCGAGGGCGGGACCGCGTTGCCCGGCGGCAGCGACCCGCACGGCGTCGGCGTGGAGGCCGCCCAGTTCTCGTAGACGTAGGCGCGGCCGTCGCGGTAGCCCGCCACGAGCGGCCAGCCGTAGTTGCGGCCGGCCTCGATCAGGTTGACCTCGTCGTCCGAGCTCGGCCCGTGCTCCGACTCGTACAGGCGACCCTCCCGGTCGAAGGCGAGGCCCAGCGGGTTGCGGTGGCCGTAGGAGAAGACATGGCTGCGGACGCCGCCGACGACCGGGTTGTCCGGCGGAATCGAGCCGTCGAGCGCCAGCCGCAGGATCTTGCCCTGATAGGCCGACCAGTCGCGGTTGTCGAGCTCGGCCTGCGACGGCAGGCGCTGCGCCTGGTTCGGCATGCAACGGTTGCGGCCGAAGTTGGCGCCGAGGTCGCCGATGCTCAGGTACAGGCGACCGTCAGGACCGATGGCCAGCCGGCCGCCGAAGTGGTCGTCGTTGGCGGGGAGGCCGGTGAGCAGCTCGATGGGAGAGGTGAGCCTCGACGAGGCGGCGTCGTAGGTGTACCTCCGGATCGCCATGCGTCGTCGGAGCGCCGGTCCCGGCGCGTCGTCGTAGGTCAGCGCCAGATAGACGTAGTCGTTGCCCGTGCCGCTGAGCAGCGCTGGATGCAGGGCCAGGCCGAGCAGGCCGTCCTGGCCGATGCTCTGATGGACCTCCGGGATCTCGACCGCCGTCGTGCGCATCCCGCCTGCCGGGTCGACGCGCACGACGCGTCGGCCACGGCGCTCTGTCACCCACAGCCGGTCGTCCGGGCCCCAGGTGACCTCCCAGGGCGCGTCGAGGCCCGTGGTCACCACGCGCATCTGGAACGAGCTCGACGTGGCCGTGTCCCGCTGGACGGCGGCGGTGAGCGCGCCGAGCAGCACGACCACGGCAGCGCCAGAGAGTGGTCGCATGCGGCCCATTAGAGCACGAGGGCGGCCAGGAAGATGGCGATCATCAGGAAGGCCACGCCCACCTTCACGACGGTGCCGAGCAGGAAGCCGATCCAGGCCGACAGCCCGATCCGCCCGGCGCGCGCCAGCTCGCGGTTCACCGTCAGCTCGCCGAGCACGGCCCCCGCGAAGGGACCGAGGATCAGCCCCGGAAGACCGAGGAACAGCCCCGCCACGGTGCCGAGCCCCGCGCCGATCATGGCTCGCGTGCTGGCCCCACGGCGTCCGGCTCCGAGCGCGGCGGCAGCGGCGTCGATGAAGTAGCTCGCGGCGGCCAGTACGCCGATGGCGATGAGCGGCCACACGCCCACCCGCGTGAACCCCTCCGCCCACGCTGCCAGGATGAGGCCGGCAGCGATCAGGACGTGTCCCGGCAGGGCCGGAAGCACGATGCCCGCGATGCCCACCACGACGAGCACGACGCCGAGCGCCCACAGCAGGAAGGTCATAGAATCGCTCTCGTGTCCGTGACGCTCGTGACCTCGCCCGCGTTCGCCGACCACCTCACGCCCCCAGGACATCCCGAGCGAGTCGAGCGCTTCGAGGTGATGCGTGCAGTGGCGCGCGAGCTCGAGCGGGACGGCGTGCCCGTCGTCGAGCCTCGGCCGGCCACACGTGAACAGCTCGCCGCCAACCACGACGAGGCGCACATCGCGCGTATCGAGGAGACGGCCGGCCACGCGGTGGCGCTCGATCCCGATACCTTCACGTCACCGCGCACCTGGGAGGTGGCGTGTCTGGCGGCGGGCGCCGCCGTGCACGCCGTGGACCTGGTGCTCGACGGCGGGACCGGTACCCGGGCCATGGCGCTCGTTCGCCCGCCAGGGCACCATGCCGAGTACGACCGCGCCATGGGGTTCTGCTTCTTCAACAACATTGCCGTGGCCGCTCGGCACGCCGCCAGCCGCGGCCTTGCGCGCGTAGCGATTGTGGACTACGACGTCCACCACGGCAACGGCACCGAGCACGCGTTCCAGGAGGATGCCTCGGTGCTGTTCATCTCGTCGCACCAGTATCCGTACTATCCGGGCACGGGTGCGGCAGGCGACGTGGGTATCGGCGCCGGCCTGGGCTACACGGTGAATCTGCCGCTGGCGGCCGGAGCGACCGACGCCGACTATCTCTTCGCGTACCAGCGAGTGGCCCTGCCGATTCTCGAGCAGTTCGGTCCGGAGCTGATCCTCCTGTCGGCCGGATTCGACGCGCACGAGGACGACCCGCTCGCCGGCATGCGGGTGACAGCCTCCGGATTCGGCCGCTTGACAGCGGCCATCGCCCGAGTGGCCGACAGGTGCTGCCAGGGTCGACTGGTAGCCGTCACCGAGGGCGGCTACGACCTTGCGGGTCTCGCGGCCAGTCTGCGCGCGTCGATCGGGGCGCTCCGGACGGGCACGGCCGACGAGCACGGGTCGAGCGCCGAGACACCGGCGCCGCGCGGAGAGGCCGTGGCACGCGCCGTGCGGCCGCATCTGGCGCCGTACTGGCAGCTATAATTCGGAAACCGGCTCCCGTTCTCCCGCATGTCCGACTATCACCCCCAGGAACTCGAGCGCAAGTGGCAGCAGCGTTGGGCCGATTCGCGCGCCTACGAGGTGGAGGTCGACCCCTCGCGCCCGAAGTTCTACTGCCTGGAGATGTTCGCCTACCCCTCGGGCCACGCGCACCAGGGGCACGTCCGCAACTACACGATGGGCGACGTCATCGCGCGCATGAAGTGGATGCGCGGCTACAACGTGCTGCATCCCTTCGGCTGGGACGCCTTCGGTCTGCCCGCCGAGAACGCCGCGATCAAGAACGGTATCCATCCCGAGGTCTCCACGCGAGGCAACATCGCGCACATGAAGGGGCAGCTCCAGCGTCTCGGCCTGAGCTACGCCTGGGACCGCGAGCTGGCCACGTGCGACGCCGAGTACTACAAGTGGAACCAGTGGCTCTTCATCCGGATGGTCGAGAAGGGCCTCGCGTACCGCCGGCAGTCGTCGGTCAACTGGTGCCCGAGCTGCAACACGGTGCTGGCCAACGAGCAGGTCGTCGACGGGGGCTGCTGGCGCTGCGGGACACCCGTGGAGACGCGGGATCTGGAGCAGTGGTTCTTCCGAATCACCGCCTACGCCGACGAGCTGCTCGAGGCGACCGACGGGCTCCGGCACTGGCCCGAGAAGGTACTGACGATGCAGCGCAACTGGATCGGGCGCTCGGTGGGCGCGCGGGTCCGGTTCGAGGTCGACACCGCTGGCGGTGCCGTGCCGGGGGCGAGCGCCATCGAGGTGTTCACCACCCGGATCGACACGATCTTCGGCTCCACGTTCGTGCTGATCGGCCCGGAGCATCCGCTCGTCGCGGTGTTCGCCGAGCGTGCGTCCGACCCGGACGGGTTCCGGAGACGTGCCCTGGCGTTCCGCACACAGGACCGGGCGGCGCGCATGAGCGGCGAGATCGAGAAGGACGGCTTCGACACGGGGATGCGGGCCATCAACCCGTTCACCGGCGAGTCGGTGCCGATCTGGGTGGCCAATTTCGTGCTCGGTGAGTACGGCACCGGCGCGGTGATGGCGGTGCCGGCGCACGACCAGCGCGACTTCGAGTTCGCGCGCAAGTTCGGATTGCCGATCCGCGTCGTCGTGACGCCCGACGGTCGTCCGGCGTCGTCGGAGGGGATGACCGAGGCGGCGGCCGCCTACGGTACGCTCGTGGACTCCGGCTCCTTCACCGGCCTCTCCTCGGAGGAGTCGCAGGCGCGCATGACCGCCTGGGCGCAGGAGCGGGGCATCGGCGAGGGTACCGTGCAGTTCCGCCTGAAGGACTGGGGGATCTCCCGCCAGCGGTACTGGGGCACCCCCATCCCGATGATCTACTGCGAGACCGACGGCGTCGTGCCCGTGCCCGACGACCAGCTCCCGGTGGAGCTGCCCCACGTGGAGCACTTCACCGGACGCGGCGATTCGCCGCTCGCACAGGTCCCCGAGTTCGTCCACGTGCCGTGTCCGACGTGCGGCAAGCCGGCCCGCCGCGAGACCGACACCATGGACACTTTCGTGGACTCGTCCTGGTACTTCTACCGGTTTGCGGACCCGCGCAACGACCGGCAGCCGTTCGATCCGGAAGTCCTGCGGTACTGGCTGCCGGTGGACTTCTACGTGGGCGGCGTCGAGCACGCGATCCTCCACCTGATCTACTCTCGGTTCTTCGCGCGCGTGTTCCGCGATCTCGGCCTGGTGCGCCACGACGAGCCGTTCGCGCACCTGCTCACGCAGGGCATGGTGCTCAAGGACGGGGCCGTGATGTCCAAGTCCAAGGGCAACGTCGTCGATCCGGACGCGATGGTCGAGCGCTACGGCGCCGACGCCCTGCGGGTGTACGTGATGTTCGTGGCGCCGCCGGAGAAGGAGATCGAGTGGACCGACGCCGGCCTGGAGGGCAGCTTCCGCTTCCTGGCCCGGGTGTGGAGGATGGCGACCCGGTGGATCGACGCGCTGTCGTCTCGACCGGGCGCGCCGCTCGACCCCGCAGGGCTCGATGAGGCCGAGCGGACGCTGCGCCGGAAGACGCACGAGACCATCCACCGCGTGACGGTGGACATCGAGGAGCGGCAGCAGCTCAATACCGCGGTCTCGGCGCAGATGGAGCTCGTCAACGCCCTCTACGCTTTCACCGACGGCGCCAGCCCGGCCACTCCTCCGCGCCCGGCCACGCTGGCCGTGGTGCGCGAGACGCTCGAGGCGCTCGTGCGCATGCTGTCGCCCTTCGCGCCGCACATGGCCGAAGAACTGTGGGAGCGGCTCGGCCACGCCGGGGGGCTGGCCGCGGCGCGCTGGCCGGCCTACGATGCCAGCGCGGCGGCCGTCGAGGCGGTCGTGGTGCCCGTGCAGGTCAACGGCAAGGTGCGGAGCCGGCTCACGGCCCCGGCGGGCGCGTCCGAGCGGGAGCTGGAGGCGCTGGCGCTGGCCGACCCGGCCATCCGGACGTACATCGCTGGCAAGACGGTCCGGAAGGTCGTCGTGGCCAGGGGGAGGCTCGTATCACTGGTCGTGCAGTAGCGGCGGTCGTCGGGCTGCTGGCGACCGGGCTGTCGGCCGCCGGCTGCGGGTACGCCCTGGCCGGTCGAGGTTCCTTTCTGCCGGACTACATCCGGACGGTGAGCATTCCGGCGTTCGAGGACCGGAGCGATGCGCTGCAGGTCGCCGAGGAGCTGACCCAGGCGGTGCGCGCCGAGTTCATCGGGCGGGGTGGCTACGAACTGGACGAGCCGGCCGACGCCGTGCTCGAGGGAGAGGTGCTCTCCGCCTCGTACGAGCCGGTGGCGTTCGACGACCAGCAGATCGCGTCGCGGTACCTGTTCACGATCACGATGCGCATCGCGTTCGTCGAGAGCCGCACCGGGGACCCCCTGTGGTCCAACGCCGCCCTGACGTTCCGGGAGGAATACGAACAGCGCGCCGCCGGGGCCGGGGACTCGGGGGTCGCGCTCCTGGATCAGGAGAGCGGCGCGAGGGAGCGCATCGCCAGGGACGTGGCACGGTCCGTGGTGACGGCCATCCTGGAGGCGTTCTAGTGCCGGCGCTCACCCTCGCGGCGCTGCGCAAGGAGATCGCGGCGGGCACGACCGGCCCGCTCTACGTGCTGGTCGGGGCAGACGACGCGGAGAAGGCGGCCGTCGCGACCGAGTTCGCCGAGATCGTCGAGGAGGGGCTGCAGGCCTTCAACGTCGAGCGGCTGTACGGCGGCGAGTCGGCGGCCGGCACGCTCATCGATGCCGCGCAGACCCTGCCGATGATGGCGCCCCGGCGCGTCCTGCTCGTGCTCGAGGCCGAAAAGCTCCTGATCCCGAAGCGGGAGAGCAAGGCGGCCGAGGAGGACCAGGAGCGCCTGCTGCGGTTCGTGGCCGATCCGCCTCCGCATGCGACGGTCGTGTTCGTGTGCGGGGCGCTCGATCAGCGGCGGCGGATCGTCAAGCAACTGCTCGCCGAGGCGCGCGTCGTCGACTGCGGATCGATCGAAACGGAGGCCGATGCCGCCCGCTGGGTCAAGGCGCGCGCGGCGCGAGAGGGCGTGCCGCTGGAGCCCGCGGCCGTGCACGCCCTGGTCGAGCGTGCCGGACTCGACCTCGTGCGCCTCCGGTCGGGGCTCGAGCGCGTCGCGCTCTACGCCATGGGGCAGTCGGCCGTCACCGCCGACGACGTGCGCCGTGCCGTGGTGGCCGGGCCCGAGGCGCAGGCCGATTTCGGTATCGCCAAGGCGATCTGGCGCGACGACGCGCGCGAGGCGCTCCGGCAGTTGACGTTCGCGCTCGAGGCAGGTGCCGTGCCGGTGATGATCATGGGACAGCTCCGTGCGGCGGCCGAGCGGTTGCCGGCACCGCGCGTGGCCAGGGCGATCGAGGCGGTCTTCCGGACGGACCTCGCGCTCAAGTCCTCGGGCGGCGAGGATCGGGTGCTCCTCGAGCGGCTCGTGGTGGAACTCTGTGGATCGGGCACGAGGGGCGGCGGGCCGCCGCGGCGGCCGTGGGCGCGCCGCGCCGATCAGGCGCGGGCGGCCGACAGGCGGGTGGCCAGGCGCGATTTGTAGCGGCTGGCCGTGTTCCGGTGGATGATGCCCTTGGTGGCCATCTTGTCCACGATCGACACGGTCTGGCTCAGCGCGGACTCGGCGGCCGGAACGTCCTTCGCCTCGAGCGAGGCGCGGATGGTCTTGAGCGCCGAGCGCAGCCGGGACCGGAGCTGGCGGTTGTGCTCGCGACGCTTGACGTTCTGCCGATTCGCCTTCAGGGCTGACTTGGTGCGCTTGGCCACGTGTCTCGGGTCCTCCGAAAAGCGTTCATTGTACCACGGTCACGCCGGACGCCTCCGGCTGGCTCGGACAGAACGAGTTCGGACCGGGGCGGCTCAGGCCGGATCGGGCTGGAGGGCGTCGAGCGCCAGCACCCACTGGCCGCCCCGTTCCCGGATCCAGAGCCGTACGTAGGTCCCGCGCTCCCCGCCGCCGGCGCGGCCGTGGAGGTAGGTGCCCTGCGTGTACCCCAGATCGCCGGACCGTGCGGCTTCGCTGTAACGCGTGTCTGCCCCTTCGAACGCGGGTTGTCCGGCCACCCAGCGCAGGATCGCCGTACGGCCGACGAGCGGCGTGAGCCCGGGCCGATGGAGGCGAACCTGTCCGGACAGCCGTGGTTCGTATCCCTTCGCCTGGTCGGTGCGCAGGGCGGCGTTCAGCAGGCTGTCGGCGGCCGAGAGAGGTGGGGTCGTGTCGTCGTATTCGGCAAAGCGCCCTGCGGGGGCCGCCCGCGTGAACCCGGTCGGAAACGACGGCGCGCCCGGCGTGGGCGTCGTGACGTCGAGAACAGGGCCGAAGCGTCCGTCCCGCTCGCGCTTCCAGATCGTCAGGTAGACGCCGTGGACCGTTCCGCCGGTGTCGCGCTCGAGGCGGCGGGGACCGGTCAGGTAGCCCAGATCGCCGCTGGCGGCCACGTCGCCCACGCGGGGCTCGCGCCGCTCGCCGGGAGGAGGCGTGAGTGCGCGTGCGGCCGCGAGCATCTGCTCGAGGGCCATCGGGAGCGCGTCGGACGACTGCGCGCCCGGAGCGCCTGGCAGGGCGACGAGCGCGACCGCCGTGGCGGTCCAGAGGAGGGCCCGCATCGCCCCACTATACGCCCGGTGCGCGGAGGCGCTGTCAGCGCGTGACGATCTCGTAGGCGGCGAAGGCCGGACGTTCCGTCGAGTACCGGGGCACGGCGCGGCCGTTGACGATCTCGATGGTCTTGTAGATGGTGAGCTTGCGGCGAGGCCCGGCCTCGGGCTCGGCCGCCGCCGCGCCGACCTTGCGGACGTAGTCGCGCGTCTCGCGGTAGGGTGGTGTCCCGCCGGAGCGTGCGACCGCGCCGGGCCCGGCGTTGTAGGCGGCCAGGGCCAGTCGCTCGTCGCCGCCGAAATGGTCGAGCAATCGCCTGAGGTACGTGGTCCCCCCGCGGATGTTCTGGGCGGGGTCCCACGGGTTGGCCACGCCGAGTTCTTCGGCCGTGTCCGGCATCAGCTGCATCAGCCCCATCGCTCCCTTGGGCGACAGGGCGCGCGGATCGAATCCGGACTCGACCTGGATTACGGCACGCACCAGCTCCGGTCGCAGCCCCTGCCGGCCTGCATGCTCCCGGATGAGGGGCTCGAACCGCTCGCGCGCCGACGGCGAGCGCGGCGGTCGGGTGGCCACGACGTCTGGCGCGCCCTCCACCTCGTAGACCTCGGTCGGCGCGTCGATGGCGCGGTCCGAGAGCACGAGGGTACCGTTGGCGTCGCGCCATGCATAGATCTGCGCGGCGACCTGGGCAGGCCAGGCCCCGAGTGCCAGGACGGTGATCGCAAGTGCACGCAGTCGCATGGTTCGGGCTCGACCACGGGGGTCTCCGCAGTTATCGGCACGAGCGCGGCAAGACTTGGGCGTTGTGGTGTACAACTCCGTGGCGGTGCGGGGGGTGGGCGACGGGATGACGGTCTGGGAGCGGTGGTGGCGTCGGCCGCAGCGGATCTGGCTGCGGCGGGTGCTGTTTCAGGTGCACCTGTGGATCGGCCTGGCGCTCGGTCTGTACATCGTGATGCTCAGCGTGACCGGCAGCGTGCTCGTCTATCGCAACGAGCTGAACCTGTACCTCTCCACGCCGCGCCCCCAGTACGAGGCCGACCGCCCCGTGCTCCCGAGCGACGAGCTGCGCGCCCGGGCCGAGGCGGCCTACCCGGGCTACGCGATCACGCGCCTCGGGGAGCAGATCTCGCGCCGGAACCCGACGATCGAAATCTGGTTCGAGCGGGGGGAGGATCGGAAGGAGCGGCTGTTCGATCCCTATACGGGTGTCGATCTCGGAGACTCGGTCACCCAGGGCGAGTACTTCGTCCTCTGGCTGGCGCGGCTCCACGACGAGCTGCTCTTCGATCGAACGGGCAAGTACTGGAACGGCTGGCTGAGCGCGGTCGCCACGGTCCTGTTCGCGACCGGGCTGGTGGTCTGGTGGCCGGGTGTCGGCCGGTGGCGGCGCGGTCTCGGCGTGTCGTGGCGAGCCGGCTGGAAGCGGATGAACTGGGACCTTCACAGCGCGATGGGATTCTGGCTGTTCCTCTTCATGCTGATGTGGGGCGTGTCCGGTTTCTACCTGGGCGTGCCCGAGCCGTTCTCGGCCGTGGTCGACGCGATGTCCGACCCGGACGCCTATCTGGGCGAGCGGCCAGGAGACGTCGTCCTGCTGTGGCTGACGCGCCTGCACTTCGGGCGCTGGCGGAACCTGCCCTGGCTCAAGGCGGCGTGGGCGGCCGTCGGCCTGGTGCCGGCGCTGATGTTCCTGACCGGGGCCATCATGTGGTGGAATCGTGTGGTGCGCCGGCGGCCCAGCCGACCGGAGCCGGAGACGACCTGACCGCATGCGAGCCTGGACCATCCCTGCCGGCTGCAGGAGCAGCGACGCCCTGACGCTCGTGGAGCGTCCAGACCCCGTGCCCGGGCCCGGACAGGTAGTCGTGCGCGTGCGAGCGGCGTCGCTCAACTACCGCGACCAGCTCGTCGCGAAGGGGCAATATTTCGGCGGCACGGTCGGTCGGGACACTGTGCCGCTCTCCGACGGTGCTGGCGAGGTGACGGCCGTGGGCGCGGGCGTGACTCGGGTGGCGCCCGGCGATCGCGTGGCGGCCACCTTCTTCCAGCCCGTGTCGGGAGAGCCGGGCCCGGCCACGCTGGGTTCGCCGCTCGACGGCATGCTGGCCGAGCAGGTGGTGCTGCACGAAGAGGGCGTAGTGGCCCTGCCCGAGGCGATCTCCGACCGGGACGCGGCCTGCCTGCCCTGTGCCGGGGTCACGGCGTGGCACGCGCTGTTCGGCACCGGTCGCGCCCTCCGGGCTGGCGAGACGGTGCTGGTGCTCGGCACGGGCGGCGTGTCGATGTTCGCGCTGCAGTTCGCCCGGGTGGCTGGGGCGCGCGTGGTGGTCACCTCGTCGAGCGACGACAAGCTCGCGCGGCTGGCATCGATGGGCGTGACCGACGGCGTCAACTACCGGCGGACGCCGGACTGGGAGGAGGAGGTCCTCCGCCTGACCGGCGGGCGTGGCGTCGACTGCGTCGTCGACGTCGGCGGGCCGGGCACCTTTGCGCGGTCGCTCCGCGCGCTGGCACACGGCGGGCGGATGGCGCTCATCGGGTTCCTGGCCGGAATGGAAGGCGACACGAATCCGTATCCGCTGGCGCTCAAGGCCGGGAGCCTCCATGGCATCTTCGTGGGCGATCGGGCGATGTTCGAGGAGATGAACCGGGCCATCGTGGTCAACGGGATCCGGCCGGTCGTGGACCGCGTGTTCCCGTTCGACCAGGCCCCGGCGGCCTACGCCCATCACGCCTCGGGGGCGTTTGTCGGGAAGGTGGTCATCGCTTGGTAGACTAGCGAGGCCCTGCCTCAGACCGTCGAGCCTGTTGGCTGGAAATGTCTGAGGCAGGGCCTCGCTCGCAGTGACGCTTCGCGTCACTGCTAAGTGTTGGCTCAGCCCCGCGGAACGCGGGGCGAGACGCCTTGAGGGGCCGGAGAACTTGACTCAAACTACATGGATTCCGGCCCCTCAAGGCGTCTAGGCGGAGAGGAGGGCGGAGTGTCGATGCGACGACGGTTCATCCTGATGCTGCTGACGGGACTTCTGGCGGGGGCATGCACCGCGGCGCCCGAAACGCCTCCCGTGGACCTGGCCGCCGAGGCCGAGGCCATCAGGGCCCGGTCGGCCGAATGGCTCGGGTTCACGAGGCGGAAGGACGCGGCCGGGATCGCGTCGCTCTTCGCCGACGACGGCCGCGTCGTCTGGGCCGGTCAGGATCCCGTCGTGGGTCCAGTGGCGATCCAGGAGTTCCTCGCCGGAGACTTCGAGCGCAGCCCGGATCGCACGTCCAGCTGGGCACCCGACCGCGTGGAAGTGGCACCCTCGGGCGACCTCGCCGTGGAGTACGGCAGCTACACGAGCGCTCCTGGTCCCGACGCGGAGGTCGACGAGGAAGGGAACTACTCGACGGTCTACCGCAAGGTGGACGGCGCCTGGCGGATCGTCTCGGACTTCAGCGTGCCGAACGCACTGCCCCGGTAGTCCAGGGCGTGACAGATCCGTAATGGGGTCGGGCGTCGGGGACGACGCCCGACCCCATTACGGATCTGTCGTTACCCGGCCAGCATCCGCTCGATCACCCCGCGGCTGGCGGTGAGCAGCTCCGGGATCTTCGAGGCGTCCTTGCCGCCCGCCTCGGCGAAGTCGGGGCGGCCGCCGCCGCCCCCGCCGACGATCGGGGCAAGCTGCTTGACCACCTGTCCGGCGGGAACCCGCCTGGTCAGATCCGGCGTCACGCCGACGACGACGGCGACCTTGCCGTCGGCGGGGGAGGCCAGGACCACCACGCCCGTGCCGATCCGGTCGCGATGGCGGTCCACGAGCGCCCGCAGCGCGTCACGGTCCAGCCCGCTGACCTGCCGGGCAACGAGCCTCACGCCGGCGACCTCCTCGGCCTCGTCCACCCCATCTTCCGTTCCGGTCGTGCCGAGCGCCACCTGCATCTTCACCTGCTGCAGCTCCCGCTGCAGACGGCGGTGCTCCTCGAGCAGCGCCTCGATGCGGGCGGCCAGCTCCCCCGGGCGGACGGTCAGCGCGCCGGCCGCCGCCGCGATGGCCTGCCGATCGCGCTGGAACGCCGCCAGGCTGTTGAGGCCCGTGATGGCCTCGATGCGCCGCACGCCGGCAGCCACGCCGCTCTCGCCGACGACGGCGAACAATCCGATGTCCCCCGTGGCCCGCACATGCGTGCCGCCGCAGAGCTCGACGCTGAAGCCGGGAACGGAGACGACCCGCACCCGGTCGGCGTACTTCTCGCCGAAGAGCGCCATGGCGCCGGCGGCGATGGCCTCCTCCGTGCTCCTGACCTCGGTCCGCACGGCCGTGTTGCGGAGGACTTCCACGTTGACGATCCGCTCGATCTCGAGGATCTGTTCCGGGGTCGTGGCGCTGACGTGCACGAAGTCGAAGCGCAGGCGATCGGGTGCGACGAGCGAGCCCGCCTGCTTGACGTGCGACCCCAGGACCTGCCGGAGGGCGGCGTGGAGCAGGTGCGTGGCCGTGTGGTTCCGACGCGTCGCGTCGCGGAGGTCGCCGGCGACCTCGGCCCCAAGCAGATCGCGCCGGGAGATCGTCCCCTCGGTCACCAGCACGGCGTGGAGCCGTGGCCAGGCGCCGGCACGCACCATGCCCGTCACCCGTGCCTCGCCGCGTGGGCCCGTCACCGTGCCCACGTCGGAGACCTGCCCGCCCGCCTCGACGTAGAAGGGGGTCTCGGCGAGCGCGAGGAAGCCCTCCTGGCCGGCCCGGAGCTCCTCCACCTCGCGGCGCCCGGCGTCGAACAGGGCCACAGCCTGGGTGTTGACCCGCGTCGACTCGTAGCCGCGGAAGGACCGGTCCCCCGCCTCCTCGAGCGCGGCACGCGTCTCGTCCCCTGCCGTCCACACGGCGTCCTTCGCGCCACCGCCCTTGAAGGCGCTGCCGGCCCGGGCCCTCTCCCGCTGACCCTCCATGGCGCGGTCGAAGCCCTCGCGGTCGAGCTGCAGCCGGCGGTCGTCGATCATGTCCTCGATGAAGTCGCGTGGCAGACCGTACGTGTCGTACAGGCGGAAGGCCGCCTCCCCGGAGACGACGCCATCGGCGCTCGCCGCGCGGTCGAGCACCTCGTCGAGGCGGGGGAGCGCCCCGGCCAGGACGCTGTCGAACCGCTCCTCTTCGCTGCGGACGACCTGCACCAGCAGGTCGCGTCCCGCCACGAGCTCCGGATAGGCCGGCCCGAACTCGGCGACGATCGTGTCGACCAGGCCGTACAGGAACGGCTCGTGGATGCCCAGCCGCTTCCCGTGTCGCATCGCCCGGCGCATGATCTTGCGGAGCACGTAACCGCGCCACTCGTTGGACGGCACGACGCCGTCGGCGATCAGGAAGGTCATGGCGCGCAGGTGATCGGCGACCACGCGCATGGACACGTCCCCGGCCTCCATCGTGCTGCCGTGGCGCCGTCCGGCCCGCTCGCCGATGGCGCCGAGCAGCGGGGCGAACAGGTCCGTGTCGTAGTTCGACAGGTGGCCCTGGAGCACGGCGGTCACGCGCTCGAGCCCCATGCCCGTGTCGATCGAGGGGGCGGGCAGCGGCTCGAGCGTACCGTCCTCCTGCCGGTCGAACTCCATGAAGACGTTGTTCCAGATCTCGACGAAGCGGTCGCAGTCGCACGCCATGCCGCGGCACGTCCGGCCGGCGGCTTCCTCGCTACACGACAGATCCGCGCCGCGGACGTAGTAGATCTCGGAGCAGCGGCCGCACGGGCCCGTGTCGCCCATCTGCCAGAAGTTGTCGTCCGCGCCCAGTTCGCCGATCCGTTCGGGCGGGAGCAGCCGCCGCCAGATGTCGTAGGCCTCGCTGTCGCGCGGCACGGCGTCGTCGCCGACGAACACCGTGGCCGCCAGGCGCTCGGGCGGCACGCGCCACTCCTCGGTCAGCATGGCCCACGCCAGGGGGATGGCGTCGGCCTTGAAGTAGTCGCCGAACGAGAAGTTGCCGAGCATCTCGAAGAACGTGTGATGCCGGAGGGACGGGCCCACATTCTCGAGGTCGTTGTGCTTGCCGCTCACGCGCATGCACTTCTGCGCCGTGGTGGCACGGCGATACTCGCGCGGTTCCCGGCCCAGGAGCGTCTCCTTGAACTGGTTCATCCCGGCGTTGGTGAAGAGCAGTGTGGGGTCCTCGTGCGGCACGAGCGGCGAGCTCGCGACCACGCGGTGCCCGTGGCGCTCGAAGAAGGCCAGATACGATGCGCGAATCTCCCGGGAGGTCATGGCCCTCTATTGTAGGTCCGGCCGGATCCCGGCTGGCAGGCTGGTCAGCGCGCGCGACGGGCGGTGAGGATCGCGTGCACGCGATCGGGCTCGAAGCCCTGGGCGACGAGGTACCGGTACAGACGGCGATGCTCGCGCTCGTCGGCCACCGCGGACCGTCCTCGCAGACGACGGTCGAGCGCCGCGGCGAGCTGGGCCTCGGGGTCGAGATCGGCGAAGACGTCGTCGGCCGCCCGCCGGGCGAGCTCGGGGGCGATGCCCGCCGCCTCGATCTGCCGGATCACGCGCTGCCTGCCGCGGCGGCTGACCGTCGTCTCGTGGCGGGCGATTGCGGCGGCCGCGCGGGCGTCGTCGAGGCTGCCCTCGACCGTCAGGCGGGACACCGCGGCGTCGATGTCGGAGCAGTCGTGCTGCCGGCGGGCCAGCCGCTGGCGGACCTGGGCCTCGGAGAGCTCGCGCCTGGCGAGCAGGCGGAGCGCGGCCAGGTAGGCAGCGGACACCGGCCGGGGGTCCTCAGCCTCCGAAGCGGGTGATCTCGGGCGCGCCGCCGCCGTCGCCCTGGCCGACGCTCGCCATCTGGTCCCGCGCCATGTCCGACATGGTGGAGATGCCCTGCACCTTGAGCTTGAACTCGTCCACGTTGCTCGCCCAGCGGAGCGCCTCCTCGTAGGAGACGAGCTGCTGCTGGAACAGCTTGAAGATCGACTGGTCGAACGTCTGCATGCCGTACTGGGACGTGCCCTGGGCGATGGCGCCGTGGATCAGGTGCGACTTCTCCTTGTCGAGGATGCAGTCCCGGATGAACGCCGTGGAGATGAGCACCTCGACCGCCGGGACCCGTCCCTTGCCGTCCACCTTCGGCATCAGGCGCTGGGAGACCACGGCCCGGAGGACGCTGGCGAGCTGGATGCGCACCTGCTTCTGCTGGTGCGGCGGGAACACGGCGATGATGCGGTTGATGGTCTCGGTGGCGTCCAGCGTGTGGAGCGTGGAGAAGACCAGGTGGCCGGTCTCGGCCGCGAGCAGGGCCGTCTCGATGGTCTCGTGGTCGCGCATCTCGCCGACGAGAATGACGTCCGGGTCCTGGCGCAGTGCGCTGCGCAGCGCGTCGGCGAAGGACCGGGTGTCCACGCCGATCTCCCGCTGGTTGATGACCGACCGGTTGTCGCGATGGAGGTACTCGATCGGGTCCTCGATCGTCATGATGTGGGTCGTGCGGCTCGCGTTGATCTCGTCGATCATCGCGGCCAGTGACGTGCTCTTGCCGCTGCCGGTGGTGCCGGTGACGATGACCAGGCCGCGCTCCTCGGCCGCGATCTTCTTGAGGACCTTCGGCAGCATCAGGTCGTCGACCGTGGAGACCCGCATCGGGATGACGCGGAAGATCAGCCCGATCGTGCCGCGCTGCTGGAACGCGTTGCAGCGGAATCGGCCCAGACCCGCCACGCTGTACGCGACGTCCACCTCGTGGTTCTCCCGGAACTTCTCGCGGTGGCCGGCCGGCAGGACGGCCGCGGCCATGGCGACCAGGTCCTCGTGCTCGAGCCGCTTCTCCTCGGTGGCCGGGACGAGCGTCCCGCGCACCCGGATCATCGGGTAGGTGCCGACCTTCAGGTGCAGGTCGGAGGCTCCGGCCTGGACGGCAATCTTCAGGAGGTCATTGACATGCATGACCCCCTGAGTATCGGCATCTTGCCGGGCCGGGATTATCGGCCCTTCGGCGTGCCGGTCGTCGCCGTTTCCCGCGACTGCACCGGCTGGAGCCAGCCGTGGGGGTCCGGGGC
>Ga0299906_10000401_pt1 | contig 41097 bp, 15 predicted proteins | sample RVTome_14_FD_200259 | JGI IMG/M metagenome (GOLD analysis project Ga0299906, IMG submission 200259) | Soil microbial communities from uranium-contaminated site in the Upper Colorado River Basin, Wyoming, United States - RVT145D125 (version 2) ... | reverse complement strand
GCGGATACGGCAAGTAGCGATCAGCGCTTGCGCGTTCCTACCTGAGGCAAGAGCCCAGTGCGGTAGCTCTGCACGCTGGGATCCGTGCGGGGGGCCGCCAGCAATGGCGGTCCTACCGCGACATTCGTGATCGCGGAGAATCGCCCTGCTATGATCCGCCCATGCTTTGACGATCGCGTCCGCGCGGCGCTCGCGCGGACGGCGTCGTGATCGTCGGCGGTCTTGCGGCCTGCCCATTGACATGTGATGCACATGCAGCTAATTTGGCAGCATGTCCAAGATGATCCAGATCCGCAACGTCCCCGACCAGCTTCACCAGAAGCTCAAAGCCCGAGCCGCCCTCGCGGGCCAGTCCTTGTCCGACTACCTCTTGCACGAGATCGAGCGCAGCGCCGATCGACCGACGTCGAGAGAGATCCGTGAGCGGCTGCGGCAACGCGCGCCGGTCACTCCCCGCCTCTCGCCTGCCGACGCAGTACGGGCCGAGCGGGACGGACGATGATCGTCATCGACGCTTCGGCGATGATCGAGGTGCTTCTCGTCACCCCCGCCGCCCTGACGATCGAAGAGCGGATTTTCGGACCTGGTGAGACCCTCCACGCGCCGCACCTGATCGATCTGGAGGTTGCCCAGGTCCTGCGCCGCTACTGTGCGTCGGGAGATCTGAGCCCTGAGCGCGCGAGAGAGGCGCTGGAGGACCTTGCGATCCTCGGCGTCTTCCGCTATCCGCATGAAGTCCTGCTTCCTCGGGTATGGGAGTTGCGGCACAACGTGACGGCCTATGACGCAGCCTACGTCACACTGGCCGAAGCTCTCTCAGCTCCGCTCCTCACCCGTGATCGGCGCCTTGCTGCGGCGCGCGGCCACAAGGCCGAGATCGAGCTGCTCTGAGAAGGGGGGCGGCTCCGAGTTGGAAGCCGATCGAGACGACCGGTTCACCGGGGCGCACGCCGAGCGCCCACATGGGGGCGCCGGCGGCGCGCGCCCGATCCCGCGGGTCGTCAGAACTGGAGGCACTTGGCGCTGAATTCGCGCGGGCTCGGCGTTCGGCGGTGCGTATCCCCTGATCGGCTGGCTGCCGGACTGAGCAAGACGGTTGACAAACAGGACCGGGACGGTTCAGAATAGCCTGCACCTATTGAGATAATATCTCAATAGACGTCGACAACGCAGGCACGACGCAGGAGAGAGCCCATGATCGCCCGGTTCCTGAAACCTCTTCGCGACCTGCTCCCGGCGAGATCCCGGGAGAACGGCTCCGCCAGGACGCTGGCCGACCTGCGGCCCGGGCAGCGGGCGCGCATCCTCGGCTACGCGGTGGCCAACCCGATCGTGCAGCGCCTCATGCACCTCGGTCTGCTGGCCGGCGAGGAGGTCGTGCTGACGCGCCGCGCGCTCACCGGCGATCCGCTCGAGATCCGGCTGCTCGACTATTCGCTGTCGCTGCGCCAGAGCGAGGCGGCGGTGCTCAGGGTGGAGCGTCTGGAATGAGCCTGGCCGCCGCCCGCGTGGCGGAGGAGGCGGCGCGCCAGCCCCTGGTGCTGGTGGTGGGCAATCCCAACACCGGCAAAAGCGTGCTCTTCAACGCCCTCACCGGCCTGCGCCAGAAGGTCGGCAACTACCCCGGCGTGACCGTGGAGAAGCACCTCGGCTTCTTCCGCCTGGGACAGACCGAGGCGCAGCTCGTCGACTTGCCCGGCCTCTACTCGCTGGCCGCGCACTCGCCGGACGAGCTCCTGGCGCTCGACGTGCTCCTCGGCCGTCTGGAGGGCATGGAGCGTCCGGACGTCGTGCTCGTGGTGGCCGACGCCTCGAACCTGCGCCGCAACCTCTTCCTGGTCACCCAGATCCTCGAGCTGGGGCTCCCGGTGGTCGTCGCCTTGAACCTGATGGACGCCGCCGAGGACCGCGGGATCCGTCTCGACTCGGGCGAGCTCGGGCGTCGCCTCGGCGCCCGGGTGGTGCCGGTGGTGGCGACGCGGCGGCGCGGTCTCGATGAGCTGAGGCGGGCCGTGGACGAAGCGCTGCACGACGGCGAACCGGCGGCTCTCGACCTCGTGCCGCAGGTCAAGGCGGCGGCCCGCGATCTTGCCGTCGAGCTCGGCGCCAACGGCTACCGGCCGACGGTCTTCGAGGTGGAGCGGGCCCTGCTCGACCGCGGCGGCGCCGCCGAGCAACGGGTGGCCGAGCGCCTCGGGGAGGGCGCCCTGCGCCGGCTCGAGAGCGCGCGCGGCGAGCTCGAGACGGCGCTCGCGGCGCCGCCCGCCACCCACGAGGCGCGCGCCCGCTACGACTGGATCGGCTCGGTGCTCGAGGGCGTCCTGACCCTGGGCCCGGAGCGCCGCGGCGACGTCTCCGCGCGCCTCGACCGCGTGGCCGTCCACCCGGTCTTCGGCAGCGTGATTTTCGTCGCCCTGATGGCGGTCGTCTTCCAGGCGGTGTTCGCGTGGGCCGCGCCGTTGATGGAGCTCATCGACGGCGCCGCGGGTGCGTTGAGCGCGGCGGTGGTCGCCGGTCTCGGCGAAGGGGCGCTGGCCAGCCTGCTGGCCGACGGCGTGATCGCCGGCGTGGGGAGCGTGGTCGTCTTCCTGCCGCAGATCCTGATCCTCTTCGCCTTCATCCTCTTTCTTGAGGACACCGGCTACATGGCGCGGGTGGCGTTCCTGATGGACCGCCTGATGCGGGCGACGGGCCTTTCGGGCCATTCGTTCCTGCCGATGCTCTCGAGCTTTGCCTGCGCGGTGCCGGGCATCCTGGCGACGCGGGTGATCCCCGATCGCCGCGACCGGTTGGCGACGATCCTGGCGGCGCCGTTCATGACCTGCTCGGCCCGCCTGCCGGTGTACGCGCTGCTGATCGGGGCCTTCGTGCCCGACCGGCGGTTCGCCCTCGGCCTCGTCAACTTGCAGGGCCTCGTCCTTCTCGGCCTCTACCTGCTCGGGATCGCGGGCGGCATCGTGACCGCCCTGGTCCTGAAGCGCACGCTGCTGCGCGGACCGACGCCCATCTTCCTCATGGAGCTGCCGCCGTTTCGCCGGCCGAGCCTGCGATCGGTGCTCCTGCGCCTCTACGAACGCGCCCGGATCTTCCTGGTGCGCGCCGGAACGGTGATCTTCGTCGTCGCGGTGGTGGTCTGGGGCCTGAGCTACTTCCCCCATCCCGACGCGATCGGCGAGGATTTCGACGCCGCGCGCGCCGCGGCTCGACCAGCCCAAAGCGGGCAGGCGCCGGCGGACCGTCTCGACGAGATCGACGACCTCGAGGCCGCCGCCTATCTCGAGCAGAGCTACCTCGGCCGCCTCGGCAAGACGGTGGCTCCCGTTTTCGCGCCGCTCGGATGGGACTGGAAGGTCTCCTCGGCGATCCTCGCCGCCTTCCCGGCACGCGAGGTGGTGGTGGCGGTGCTGGGGACGATCTACGCCGTGGGCGCCGACGCGGACGAGAACGACCAGGGCCTGATCGAGCGCCTCAAGGGCGCCGAACGCGTCGGCGGCGGCCTGGTGTTCACGCTGCCGATGGTCCTCGGGCTGATGGTCTTCGTGGCCTTCTGCCTGCAGTGCGGCGCCACCGTCGCCGCCATCCGCCGCGAGACCAACTCGTGGTCGTGGCCGGTCTTCGCCTGGGTCTACATGACGGTGCTGGCGTACGCCGGCGCCTTCGTCACCTACCGCCTGGCCGGGCACTTCCTCGGGGGAGCCTGATTGTGGGCGCGGAGCTGCAGGAGGTCCTGGCGTTGGCCATCGTCGCGCTGGTCGCGGGCGGCGCCCTCCTTGCCCGCTTGCGCTCCCCACGCCGCGGCGGTTCCTGCCACGGCTGCGCGTCCGGTTGCGGCACGGAGAGCCGTCGGCAGGAGCCGCTGACGCAGATCCGCAAGCTCGGCTGATCCCCCCCGATTCCGGAGCCCCCTGTACAATGCCCTCGGGCTCCGACGATGACGCTTTTCGACAAGCTGCTCACCCGCGCCAAGGCCACCGATCACGTCTTCATGGTCGCCGCCGCCATCGTCATCGGCTGTGCCGGCGGCTTCGGCGCCATCGTCTTTCGCCTGCTGATCTCCGGCGTCATGCGCGTGGGCTGGGGCGGCTTCACGGTCTCGCTGGAGCAGGTGCGCGGCCATCCGGCGTGGTGGATCGTGCTGGTACCCTGGGTGTCGCCGGACCAGGATCTCGACGCCGTGCTGCGGATCTTCGCCGGCAAGAACCGCGACGAGCTGCCGGTGCTCGACGCCGAGGGACGGCTGCTCGCCGTCGTCTCCCGCGGCCACCTGCTCGACGCCTACAACAGCGAGCTTATGAAGCGCGACATGGTGGCGGGCCTGAGCGGCAGCGTGACCGCCACGGCGACCGAGGAGGTCCACCTCGGCGAGGGCTTCCGGATGGCGGAGCTCGACGCCCCCGGCGACTTCCTCGGCCACTCGATCCGCGACCTCGACGTGCGCGCCCGCTACGGCGCGCAGGTCCTGCTGCTGCGCCGCGCCGGTCCGGGCGGCGACGCTCTCGAGATCGTCCCCGAGCCCGACACGGTGGTCGAGCGAGGCGACCACCTCGTGGTGCTCGGGCGCGAGGACGACCTCGAGCGTCTGCGGAGGCTCTGAGCCATGAAGGGGGTGCCATCCCGCGACAAGCCGCGCATGCGCTGCGCCGTCCTGTTCGGCTGGGCGTGGTACCTGCTGGCGATCGCGGCCGGCGCCGACCCGCGTCCGCAGGAGCGCGGCTATCCCCTGCTGCGTAACTACGGCCCCGGCGAGTACCACGGCGGCACCCAGAACTTCGACCTCGCGCAGGATCCGTCGGGCCTCATCTACGCCGCCAACCTTCACGGCCTCATGGTCCACGACGGCGCCTGGTGGCAGAAGGTCTCGCTCGCCAACGCACTGGCGGTCTTCTGCGTCGAGAGCGACGCCCAGGGCCGAATCGCCGTCGGCGGCGTCGGCGAGATGGGCCTCCTGGGCACCGACGCCGGCGGCTCCCTTCGCTACGAGTCGCTGCTCCCGCACCTGCCCGCGGCGGAGCGCGAGATCGGCGACGTCTGGAGCATCCACGCCACGCCGCGAGGATTCGTCTTCCTCACCGACAAGGCGCTCTACCGCTGGGACGGCTCGCGCCTCATCCGTCTCGCGAGCTTCCCCGATCCCGACGCCCGCGTCCTCACCCACGCAGTCGGCGACCGGATCCTGGTCTGGATTCCCGACTACGGCCGCCACCGCGTCGAGGGCGACGGCCTGGCGCCGGTGCCGGGAGGCGACGCCTTCCGCGGGCGTCGCCTCGACGTCATCCTGCCCGCGGGGGACGACGGGCTGTTGCTGGCCGTCCGCGACGAAGGCTTGCGGCTGTGGGACGGCGGCCGCGAGACGCCCGTCGGCGCCGCGGCCGGCGAACGTCTGCGCCGCAATCCGGCAACCGCCGGCGCGTTCCTGCCGGACGGCCGCGTGGTGATCGGCACGCGGGGCGGCGGCGTGCTGGTCCTCGACGCCGAGTGGGACCTGGAGGTCGTGATCGACGCGGGCTCGGGCCTGCCCGACAGCGTCGTCCACGCCGTGCTCGTCGATCGCGACCGTACGCTGTGGGTGGACGGACGACGGCCTGTCGCAGGTCGAGCTCGCCCTGCCGCTGTCGGTCTTCGATCAGCGCTCGGGCCTCGAGGGCTCGTCGGAGCACGTGGCGCGCCACGCCGGCCGCCTCTGGGTGGGGACGACGGTCGGGCTGTTCGCGCTCGACCACGGTAGCGGCGTGCCGCGCATGGAGCGGGTCGCCGGACTGCCCGAAGACCGCGCCCGGCCCCTCGACCTCGGCGACACGCTCCTGGTCGGAACCCCCCTCGGAGTCTTCCACGGCAGCCCCGGCCGCTTCGCCCGCGTCCCGGACACCGAGAACGTCGTCGTCTACGGGATGCTGCGCTCGCGGCGCGATCCCGACCGCGTCTGGCTGGGCACGCGCAACGGCGTGTCGAGCCTGAGGCGCGACGGCCGCGGCTGGGCCCTCGAGCCTGCCATCGAGGACGCGCCCCGCTACGTCGTCACGTTCGTGGAACGTCCCGACGGCACGCTGTGGGGCGGCTCGGTGGTGGCCGGAGTGGTGCGCATCGACAGCGCGGCGCGGCGGGTCCTCTCCAGCGGCGAGGGCGAGCTGAGCGTCCACCTCGTGGAGGACCGCATCCTGGTGCCGATGGAGGACCGCGTGCTGCTCCTGGACGAAGTCAGCGGCCGGCCCGGGAGCGATCCGCGACTGGCGAAGCTCGCCGGCCACGGCCTCGTCTTCCACCTCGCCGGCGACCCGGACGGCAACCTCTGGCTCAACACCATCCCCCCCCACGTGGCGCGCCGGAGCCCCGACGGCTCGTACGCGGCCCCTCTACCCCTGCCGTCGGTGACGGCGGACGACATGCAGAACGTCCTCGCCGAGACCGACGGCGTCGTCTGGATGATGACCAACCGCGGCCTTTTCCGCTACGCCGGCGACGTCGCGGATCTCGAGACGGCGCCCCCCACGCCGCTGATCCGCCGGGTGGCCCGGGTCGGCGTCGGGGACCTCTACGGCGGCGCTCCCGAGGCCGCCGGCCGCGTGCCGACGCTCCCTTTCCGCCACGGCCGCCTGCGCGTCGAGTTCGCGCCCGCGTCGTATCGGCCCGGCGTCGCGTACCAGTACCGGCTCGACCCCGTGGAGGGCGAATGGAGCGAGTGGAGCGCCGACGCCTTCACCGAATACACGCAGCTCGCCGAGGGCGACTACCGCTTCCGCGTCCGTGGCCGTCCTCCCGGCGGCGCGGCGGGTCCCGAGGCGTCCTGGGCGTTCGCGGTCGCGCCGCCGTGGTACCGCACGCCGGCCGCCTGGCTGGCCTGGCTGGCCGGGGCGGTGCTGCTGGTGGGCGGTTACGCGCGGGTGAGGACCCGTGGCCTGCGCCGGCACGCCACGCGGCTCGAGGAGGTGGTCGCCGCGCGGACGCGGGAGCTGCAGGCGGCCAACGAGCGCCTCGACGCGCTGGCGCGCCGCGACGATCTGGCCGGGCTGTGGAACCGCCGTCACCTCGACGAGACGCTGCGCGAGGAGTGGAGCCGCGCCCGCCGGCACGCCTGGCCGTTGTCGTTCGTGCTGATGGACCTCGACCACTTCAAGGAGCTCAACGACGCGCTGGGCCACGCCCGCGGCGACGCCTGCCTGCGGCGGATCGGCGATTTCCTCAAGGAGCAGGTCGGCCGCGGCGGCGAGGTGGTCGCCCGCTACGGCGGCGAGGAATTCGGCCTGCTGCTCCCCGGCACCGGGCGCGCCGGCGCGGCGCGGCTCGCCGAGCGGCTGCGCGACGCGATCGCGGGCCTGGACCTGGCGAGCGAGGTCGGCTTCGACGGCGTCGTGACCGCGAGCTTCGGCGTCGCCGCCGCCGGTTTCCCGGACGACGGCGGCGCCGACGGCGGGCCCGAGGCGCTGGTGGAGGCCGCGGACCGCGCCCTCTACCGCGCCAAGTCCGACGGTCGCAACTGCGTCCGCGTCGACGGCGGCGAAACCGCGTAGACCGCCCGGCGGCCGAAGGCATCGAGACCGCGCCGCAAGGCGAGAAGCTCCGCGAGATGGGCTGCGAAAACTGGACGCCGGATGCCTCTGCCACGTATTCTCTCGGCAGGAGGCCCTTATGCGTCGTATGATCCTGACCCTCGCCGCGGCCCTCGCCGCCATCCTCTTCCTTACCTTGCCGCCATGGGGCACCGCCCATTCGCAGCCGCCCGACGAGGTCGTGGTCACCAACCTGCCCGACGTGTTGAAGGTCGAAGGCGAGGTCTCGGTGGCGGGGACGATCCGCCACGCGTCGGTGGTGCGGCGCGTGAACGTCATCGTGCCGCCGGCCGACCGCCACGCCATCGACGACCTGGTCGAGCTGGACGGCGTCGACACCGACGGCTTCACGGCGCTGACCATGAGCCTCCACGGCCAGGTCCGCGGCACGCTCCTGAAGCCGGGCTCGGTGGGCGCGATCCTGCTGCCCGACGAGACCTCGGTGCTCGAAGCGCTGAACCAGCGCGGGGTCTACTCCTTCCCCCTCGAGGTGAAGAGCACGGTGGCGGCCAAGGAGGAAACCGATTTCAGCGACCAGAAGCGTCATCCGCTGGGCTTTCCCCGCTACCGCATCTACCTCTACAACTCGACCGACCGCACCGTCGACGCCCACCTGTATCTTTACCTGACGAATTAAGGAAGTCTTACAAGCTCTCGCCGGCGGGCCGGGGAGACCCGCTCGAGACGTCGGGGCCGGCGGACCGCGGCCGCTCCAGGTAGCGCGCCAGCTCCACCGCCATGCCCTCGACGTGCGGCGGCTCGTGCATGGTCACGTGGTTGCCGGCGGCGAGCACGAAGTCGAGGCCCCCGAGAGCCAGCTCGATCCACGCCAGCTCGATCCGCCTGGCGTCGCCGGCAGGCCGGTCGGCGGCCCGGAAGAGCAGGATCCGCCCGTTGTAGGGACGCGGGCGGTAGTCGAAGAGCGCCGCCACGTTGGCCCCCACCACGCGCAGCAGCCGTTCCAGCTCCGCGCGATCGAGCGGGCCGACGGCGCCCACCCGTTGCGCCTTGGCGAGGGCGTAGTCGATCACGGCGTCGTCGCCCAGGCCCGCGACCTCTTCGTGGGTGAGCGCGGCGCGGCCGTGGAAGACCTGGGCGAGGAGCTCTACCCGGGTCCGCGGGCGCCGCGGCATCTGGCTGCCGATCGGGGTGTCCATCACGGTGAGCAGCGCCACCTCCTCGCCCGCCGCCAGCAGCCGCTGCGCCATCTCGAGGGCGACCACGCCGCCCATCGAGGCGCCGCACAAGCCGTAGGGGCCGGTGCCCTGCACCTCGCGCACCAGGGCCAGGTAGTGCTCGGCCATGGCCCCGACGGTGGTCAGCGGCGTCTCGCCGTCCTCCAGGCCCAGCGAGCGCAGGCCGTAGACCGGCTGCGCCGGTCCCAGGAGCTTGACCAGCGGCCGGAAGGAGTAGACGTGGCCACCGACCTGGTGGACGCAGAAGAGCGGCGCTCGTCCCGGCTGGCCGGCCTGGAGCTTGATCAGGCACGACCGCGGCGCCGGCGTGGCGGCGCCTTCCGCGCCGCGCGCTTTCTCGATCAGCGCCGCCTGGGCGCCGAGCGTCGGCGCCGCGAGCAGGAAGTCGCTGCCGAGGTCGACGTCGAGCGCCCGGCGGAGCTGGCTGCCGAGCTGTACCGCCATCAGCGAGCTGCCGCCGAGGTCGAAGAAGTCGTGGTGGGGCGCGATCTCCTCGACGCCCAGGAGGGCGCGCCACGCCTCCGCGACCCGCTCTTCCACCTCGCTCAGCGCCGCCCCGGCGACGGCGGGAGCGCGCTCTTCCGCCGGCGCTTCGACGCCGTCGAGCCAGTAGCGCCCGCGCTCGAAAGGATAGGTCGGAAGCGGCACCCGCCGCCGCCGCGCCGGCGCGTGGAAGGCCGGCCAGTCGAGAGCGGCGCCGTGGAGCCACAGGCCGCCGGCGGCGGCGAGCAGGCGGTCCCAGTCGGTGTGCGGATCGCGCGGATGGCGCAGCGAGTGCTGGATCGCCACGGCCTGTCCGCGCGCCGGGTGCTGGCGGGCCAGCATCGACAGGGAGCGCCCGGGTCCCACCTCGAGCAGGGCGCGGCGGGTCTCGAGCAGCGTCTCCACGCCGTCGGCGAAGCGCACGGCGCGGCGCAGGTGGCGTCCCCAGTAGGCCGGATCGGTGGCCTCGGCAGCGGTGATCCAGGCGCCGGTGACGTTGGAGACGAAGGGCACGCTCGGCGCGCGGCGCTCGAGCGTCGCGACGAGCGCCACGAACGGCTCGACGACCGGCTCCATCATCGCCGAGTGGAAGGCGTGCGAGGTGTGGAGCGGCTTCGCTCCGGCGCCTGCGGGGAGCTCGCGGGCGAGCGCCGCGATCACCGCGGCGGGACCCGAGACGACGCAGGCCGCCGGGCCGTTGACGGCCGCAAGGTCGAGGCCGCGATGGCTTTCGAGGATGCGGAGGAGGTCGGCCTCGGGCAGACCGACCGCCAGCATCTCGCCGGCCGGCATCGACTGCATGAGGCGCCCGCGGGCGGCGACCAGGCGCAGCGCGTCGTCGAGCTCGAAGACGCCGGCCAGGCAGGCGGCGACGTACTCGCCGATCGAGTGACCGAGCAAGGCCGCCGGCCGCACGCCCCAGGACTGCCACAGCCGCGCCAGGGCATAGGAGACGACGAAGAGCGCCGGCTGGGCGAGCGCCGTCTGCTCCAGGCGCTCGGCGGCGCCGCCGTCGCCGGCGGCGGTCAGCAGCCCCGGCAGGTCGGCGTCGAGCTCGCCGTCGAGCACCTTCACGCAGTGGTCGACGGCGTCGCGGAAGACCGGCTCGCCGCGGTAGAGCGCCGCGGCCATGCCCGGGTGCTGCGCCCCCTGGCCGGGGAAGAGGAAGGCGACCTCGGGACGCCGGTCGAGGGCGGCGTCGGGGTCCGGCGCGCGGTCGGCGACGCGCTCCGGGGCCTCGCCGCGCAGGGCCGTGATCGCCTGCGCGCGGCTGTCCGCGGTAACGGCGCGCCGGTAGGGAAAGACCTTGCGGCCCGCCTGCAGGGTGAAGGCGGCGTCGCCGAGCGCCGTCTCGGGGCACCGCTCGAGGTGGCCGGCGAGGTCGGCGCAAAGACGTTCGAGCGCGTTCGCCGTGCGCGCCGAGACCACCAGGAGCTGCGCGGCGCGGCCTTCATCGGCGGGCGCCGGCACCGGCGCCTCCTCGAGCACCGCGTGGGCGTTGGTGCCGCCGATGCCGAAGGCGCTGACCGCGGCGCGGCGCGGCGCGCCGCCGGTCCGCGGCCACGGCGTCAGCGCCGCGTTGACGCGGAAGGGGCCCGCCGCGAAGTCGATTTCCGGATTGGGGGTCTCGAAGTGCAAGCTGGGCGGGATCTCGCGATGCCCGAGGGCGAGCACCGTCTTGATGAGGCCGGCGATGCCGGCCGCGGCGTCGAGGTGGCCGATGTTGGTCTTCACCGAGCCGATCGCGCAGGTGCCGTCGGCGGATCCGCCGTCGCGGAAGGCCTGGGTGAGGCCGGCGACCTCGATGGGGTCGCCGAGCGTCGTGCCGGTGCCGTGGGCCTCGACGTACTGGATGCTCTCGGGCGTCACTCCGGCGAGCCGCTGGGCCTGGCGGATCACCGCCGCCTGGCCGCCGACGCTGGGCGCCGTGAAACCCGCCTTGTCGGCGCCGTCGTTGTTGACGGCGGTGCCGCGGATCACCGCGTGGATGGTGTCGCCGTCGGCGAGGGCGTCGGCCAGGCGCTTGAGCACCACCACGCCGACGCCGCTGCCGCCGACCATGCCCTGGGCGCGGGCGTCGAAGGCGCGCACGTGGCCGTCGGGAGACGACACGCCGCCGGGCTCGTAGCGGTACGGCATGACTTCCCGCACGCTCACCGAAGACCCGCCGGCGAGCGCCAGGTCGCAGTCGCCGATCCGCAGCGCCACGCAGGCCTGGTGCACCGCCACCAGCGAGGTCGAGCAGGCCGTCTGGACGGCCAGGGCCGGGCCGCTCAGTTCGAGCTTGTAGGCCACGCGGGTGGCGAGGTAGTCGGCGTTGTTGGCGATCACCACCTGGCGGCGGCCGACGGTGGCCACCAGCTCGCGGTTGCGGTAGAGCTCGTGGGCGTAGGTGCTCTCGCTGGCGCCGGCGAACACGCCCACCCGCCGCCGAGCGCCGTCGCCGGAGTAGCCGGCCGTCTCCATTGCCTCCCAGGCGGCCTCGAGGAAAAGGCGCTGCTGCGGGTCGATGATCTGGGCTTCGCGCGGGCTGTAGCCGAAGAACGCGGCGTCGAAGCGGTCGGGATCGTCGAGGGCGCCGCGCGCCTTGACGAGCTGGGGATCGTCGAGCCAGGCCGGATCGGCGCCGGCGGCGAGCAGCTCCTCGTCGCTGAAGAAACGGATCGACTCGACGCCGGCGCGCAGGTTGGCCCAGAAGGTCTCGAGGTCCGCCGCGCCCGGGAAGCGGCCCGCCATCCCGACGACGGCGACCGCCGGATCGTCCGCCCGCGGCGCCGGCGCCGGCACCGTTTCGGGCGTCGGCGCGGCCTCGGGGCGCAGGAAGTCGGCGAGGCCGCGGATCGTGGGGTGCTGGAAGAGGTCGACGACCGACAGCTCGACGCCGAGGGCCTCCCGCAGCCGCGCGTGGACCCGGATGACGAGCACCGAATGCCCGCCGATCTCGAAGAAGTTGTCGTCGATCCCCACCGCCTCGATGCCGATGACGTCGCGCCAGATCGCGGCGAGGGTCTCCTCCAGGCCGCCGCGCGGCGCCATGGCGGCGGCGGGCGGCGTCGCATCGGGCTTTGCGGCCGGCGCCGCGGTCAGCGCCTCGCGCGCCAGCGCTGCCCGGTCGAGCTTGCCGGTCGGCGACAGCGGCCAGCTCCGGCGGACGACGTAGGCCGCGGGCACCATGTACTCCGGCAACTTGCCGCGGACCAGGGCGCGCAGCTCGTCGACGTCGGGCGCGGTGTCGCCCGCGGGCAGCAGGTGGGCCACGATCCGCTGGTCCCCAGGCGTTTCTTCGCGCACCAGGGCCACCGCCTCGTGGATCGCCGGATGGCCGGCCAACACGCTCTCGATCTCGCCGAGCTCGATGCGGAAGCCCCGCACCTTGACCTGGGTGTCGAGACGCCCGAGGAACTCGAGGTTGCCGTCCGCCCGGTAGCGGGAGCGGTCGCCGGTCCGATATAGGCGGTCGCCGCCGGCGTCGCTGAAAGGATCGGGCAGGTAGCGGTCGGCGGTGAGCGCAGGCTGCACCGCGTAGCCCGCCGACAGGCACTCACCGCCGATGTAGAGATCGCCGGGGACGCCGGTCGGGCACGGTTCGAGGCGGCGGTCGAGCACGTGGTAGCGGGCGTTCTCGATCGGCCGGCCGTAGGGGATGCTCGCCCAGGCCGGATCGACGCGGCCGACGGGGAAGAAGTTGGACCACACGGTGGCCTCGGTGGCGCCGCCGAGGCTGATCACCCGCGCGCCGGGGAACGCCGAGCGCACCCGGCCGGGCAGCGTCACCGGGATCCAGTCGCCGCTGAGGAAGACGAGACGCAGGGCGCCGGCGCGCTCCGGCGGCGGCGGGAAGAACGGCGCGAGCTGCTGCAAAGTCGCGGGCGCCGAATCCCAGAACGTGATCCGCTCGGCTTCGAGCAGGCGCACCAGGCCCTGCGGATCGCGAGCTTCGGCGGAGGTGGTGAGGCGCACGGTGGCGCCCGCCCCCAGGGTGCCGAAGACGTCGTAGACCGAGAGGTCGAACGAGAGCGCGGTGACGAAGAGCAGACGGTCGCCGGGCCCGACGCCGAAGCGGTGGTTCACCCAGCGGATCAGGTTCACCGCCGGCCGGTGGCGCACCACCACGCCCTTCGGCTTGCCGGTCGAGCCGGAGGTGAAGATCACGTAGGCCAGGCCATCGGCGCCTGGCCCGGGCGCCGGCGGGAGCGGACGGTCGTCGCACGCCGCGACGTCGGCGGCGGTCGTCAGCCGGGCTCCGGGCGGCGGCCAGGCATGGCCGGCGGCGATCCGATCGACCACGATGACGTCTCCGAGGCCGTGCAGACCTTCCAGGCGGTCGCGGCGAGCCGCCTCGGTGATCAGGTGACGGATGCCGCTCTCGGTCAGGATGGTGTTGATGCGGTCCGCCGGCCAGGAGCCCTCGAGAGGCACATATGCGGCCCCCACCTTGAGCACCGCCAGGATCGCCACCACCAGCTCGGCTCGCCGATCGAGAAAGACGCCGACCAGCGTCCCCGGACCGGCGCCGAGGGACCGGAGGTGGCGGGCCAGGCGATTGGCGAGGCGGTCGAGCTCGCCGTAGCTCAGGGTGCGGCGGCGCGGATCGTCCCCGCCGCCGACGACCAGCGCCGCGCGATCCGGCGCCGCCGTGGCTCGCTCTTCGAGGGGCTGGTGCAGACAGTCGTCGCGGCGGCCGGCCCGGGCGGTGTCGTTCCACTCGCGGATCAGTTGGGCGACCTCGGCGGCGTCCAGCAGCGGCAGCTCTTCCAGCGGCGCGTCCGGCCGCGCCACGGCCTGCTGGTAGAGCGTGCCCAGGTGGCGGGCCAGACGTGCCGCGGTGGTGCGGTCGAAGAGGTCGACGCAGTATTCCAGGTAGCCGCGGAGACCGGCCGGCGTCTCGGCCATCACCAGGTTGAGGTCGAACTTCGCCGTGCGCCGCTCGACCTCGAAGCCGCGCGCCACCAGACCGGGAAGCTCGGCGGCCGGCGGCGCCATGTTCTGCAGCACCAGCATGGCCTGGAAGAGCGGGGCGTGGCTCAGCTCGCGTTGCGGGTTGAGCGCCTCGACCAGTTTCTCGAACGGCACGTCCTGGTGAGCGTAGGCATCGAGAGCGGACTCCCGGAGCTGGCCCACGAGGTCGCCGAAGCTCGCCGCCGCGTCGATCCGGCCGCGCAGCACCAGGGTATTGACGAAGAAACCGATCAGCCCCTCGACCTCCACCCGGGTGCGGTTGGCGATCGGCGTCCCGACCGACACGTCATCCTGGTTGGCGTAGCGCCCGAGGAGCGCCTGGTAGCCGGCGAGGAGCACCATGAACAGGCTGCTGCCGCTGGCCCGGGCGAGGGCGGCGAGGTCGCGGCCGAGGGCGGCCGGGAAGGCGACGTCGAGGCGGGCGCCGCGGAAGCTTTGCACGGCCGGCCGCGGCCGGTCGGTCGGCAGCTCGAGACGCGTCGGTGCGCCGGCAAGCTGTCGGCGCCAGAAGGCCATCTGGCGCTCGAGGGCAGGCCCCCGCAGCCAGCCGCGCTGCCAGCGGGCGAAGTCGCCGTACTGCACCGGCAGCGGCGGCAGCGCCGCCGGCTCCCCGCTCACCCGGGCCCGGTAGAAGGCCGTCAGCTCGCGGAAGAGGATGCCCGTCGACCAGCCGTCCGAGGTCACGTGGTGGATGGTGACCAGGAGCACGTGGCAGTCGTTCGCCAAGCGCAGCAGGAGGGCGCGCTCCAGCGGGCCGCGCTCGAGGTCGAAGGGTATCTCGCCCTCCCGGGCCACCAACCGGCGGGCCTCGGCGTCGGCGGCCTCGCGGCCGCGGGCGGCGGCGAGCGGGCGCAGGTCGGCCAGCGGAAGGGCAACGCGGTGGGAGGCCGCCGGAGCGACCACCTGGACGGGCTCGCCGGCGGCGCTCTGGAAGCGGGCGCGCAGCACGTCGTGGCGGCGGCCGACGTCGGCGAGGGCCGCGGCCAGGCAGCCGAGGTCGAGGGCGTCCCCATCTAGCCGCAGGGCGATCGGGATGTTGTAGGCGGCGCTCGCCGACGGCTCCAGGCGGCTGAGGATCCAGAGTCGTTCCTGGGCGAACGACAACGGCGTCGCGGCGTCGCGGTCGGCCGCGGCCACGAGGGGTGGCGCGGCGTCCTCGTCGGCGGAGGGTCCGGCGCGCAGCTCGTCGATCCGTCCTGCCAGGTCGGCCAGGACCGGCGTCTCGAAGAGCCCTCGCACCGGCAGGTCGACGCCGAAGGCGCCGGCGATCCGGACGACGAGTCGGGTGGCGAGGAGGGAATGGCCGCCGAGGGCGAAGAAGTCGTCGCGCCGGCCGATCCGCTCGTGGCCGAGGACCTGGCACCAGAGAGCGGCGAGCACCTCCTCCGTGGGCGTCACCGGCGGTGCCGGGGCGTCTTCGAGCCGCTCGTCTCCGCTCCCCGCCGGCACCGCCAAACGGTCGAGCGCCGCCCGGTCGACTTTGCCGGTGGGCAGTTGGGGCACCGCCTCGAGCGCCACGAAGGCCGACGGCACCAGGGCCTCGGGCAGGTCTCGGGCGGCGAAGGCGCGCAGCGCCGCCGGGTCGAGGCGGACGCCGCGGCGGGTGAGGACGTAGGCCACCAAGTGCTTCTCTTCGCCGGCCCCCAGGGCGCGGGCCGACACCGTCACGTGCTCGAGGTCGGGATGGCGGCCGAGCACCGTCTCGACCTCGGCCAGCTCCACCCGCACGCCGCGGATCTTGACCTGATGGTCGGTCCGGCCGAGGATCGCCAGCGTCCCGTCGTGGCGCACCCTCCCCCGGTCGCCGCTGCGGTAGAGCCGGTCCGCCGAGTCGTCCGGCCGCCAGGGATTGGGCACGAACCGCTGGGCGTTGCCCTCCGGGTCGGCGAGATAGCCGAGGCTGCGGAAGGGAGTCCGGATCAGGATCTCGCCGGCCTCGCCGATGCCGCACCGGCGGTTGCCCTCGGCGACCACCAACGCTTGCGTTTCGGGCAGCGGCCAGCCGATCGGCTGCACTCCGGGCGCCGGCTCTTTTCCCACCCGGTACCAGAATTTCGCCAGGGTCGTCTCGGTCGGGCCGTAGAGGTTGATCAGCTCACCGGAGCGCGGAAAGGCGCGCCGCCAGCGGCGCACCAGCTCGTCGGTCAGGGGCTCGCCGGCGAAGAAGACGTGGCGCAAGGCGGCCAGCGCGATCCCCGGCGCAGCCGCCGCCAGCCAGCCGCGGGCCACGGTCGGCACGGTGTGGAGGCGAGTGACCGCCTCGGTTTCGAGCCAGGGCAGGATCCGTTCGCCGGAGAGGTCGTCCTCGACCTCCGGAAGGCAGAGGGTGGCGCCGGAGATCAGCGGCAGCAGGACGTCGCGCAGCACGACGTCGAACGACGGCGCGGTCAGTTGGGCGAAACGGTCTCCGGGTCCGACGCCAAAGGTCTCGCGCTGCCAGAGCAGGAAGTGGCTGAGGCCGGCCTGGCGGCCAACCACCCCCTTGGGCACGCCGGTCGAGCCGGAGGTGAAGAAGACGTAGGCCGGATCGTCGGCTCCCGGGACGGCGACCGGCGGCTCGCCATGGCCGTTCTCAGCGGGTAGGCCGCTCGCCGCGTCGACCTCGACCTGGCGAAGCCCCGCGGCGGCCGCCGGCACGCCGGCCGCCGCGCGATCCTCCACCGCCACCAGCAGGCGCGCGCCGGCAACGTCGAGGATCAGCCGTTGCCGCGCCGTGGGCAGTCGGCGGTCGAGGAAGAGGAGCACGCCGCCGCCGCTGAGGATCGCCACCATGCCGGCGATCAGACCGACGCTGCGCGGCCCGCCGAGGGCGACGACGTCGCCCGCCGCGAAGCCCGCCGCGGCCAGTGCGCCGCGGATCGCCCCCGCCGCCCGCCACAGCTCGCCGTAGCTGCGCATGCGGCCGCGGTGGCGGATCGCCGGCGCTTCGCCGTAGCGCGCGGCCGCCTCGGCGAGCAGCGCCGCGGCCGGCGGCAGCGCCGGCTTGGCGAGGATCGCGGTGGGATCGGCGAGCATGCGGCGGGCCGACGCGGTCAGCAGGGAGAGCTGGTCGATCGGCCGCTCGGGGTCGTCGATCGCCTGCTCCAGGATCGCGGTGAGCTGGTCGGCGAAGACCTCCACGCGCGAGCGGTCGAAGAGGTCGGCGTCGTAGACCAGGCTGAGCGCGACGCCGTCGTCCAGCTCGCGGACGTAGAGCGTGAGGTCGAACTTCGACTGCACGTCGCCGGTCGCCGCGAGCCGCATCTCGAGCCCAGATGCTTCGCCGGCGCGATACGGGAAGTTGAGGACGTTCAAGAAGACCTGGAAGATCGGGGGGCGGTCGAGGCCGCGGGCGACCGGCAGTTCCTCGAGCAGCCGCTCGAAAGGCACGGTCTGGTGGGCGTAGGCGCCGAGCGCGACCTCGCGCACTCGCGCCAGCAGGGCGCGGAAAGTCGCGGCTCCGGCGAGGTTGACGCGCATCACCAGGGTGTTGAGGAAGCAGCCGATCAACCCCTCGACTTCGCTGCGCTGGCGCCCGGCGATGGGAGTGCCGACCGCGACGTCATGCTGTCCGCTGTGGCGGCAGAGCAGTACGTCGAGCGCGGCCAGCAGGACCATGAACAGAGTCGCGCCCTCGGCGCCGGCGAGCGCCTTCAGGCTGCCCGTCAGTGCCGGCGGCAGCGTCTGTTGGACGCTGCCGTCCTGGTAACCGTGGCGGCCGCGGCGTGGCCGGTCGGTCTCCAGCTCGAGGGCCGGCGGCACCCCTTCGAGCTGACGCCGCCAGTAGTCGAGCTCGTGACCGAGCTGCTCGTCGTCGAGCCAGCGGCGCTGCCAGACCGCGAAGTCGGCGTATTGCGCGACGAGTGGCGGCAGCGGCGACGGGCGTCCCTCGGCGAAGGCGTCGTAGAGCGCGCGCAGCTCGCGCAGCAGGATTCCCAGCGACCAGCCGTCGGCGACGGCGTGATGGAGGTTGACGAGAAGCTGGTGCTCGTCGTCGGCGATCCGCAGGAGCCGGCAGACGAACAGCGGCCCGCGCGCCAGGTCGAAGGCGTGGCGGGCCCAGGCGGCGCCGAGCGCCGCCGATTCGTTGCGCCGCCGGGCCGCGGGAAGCGCGCCCAGGTCGACCTGCGGTAGCGGCGTCTCGCGCGCCGGTGCGACGTTCTGAACCGGCCGGCCATCGTGGGCGCCGAAGGTGGTGCGCAGGGACTCGTGGCGGGCGACGATCGCCGTCAGCGCCTGGCGCAGCACGCCCGCGCGCAGACGGCCGCGAAGGTGGACGACCGCCGGGATGCCGAGCGCGCTGGTGCCGGGGTCGAACCGATCGAGAAACCACAGCCGTTCCTGGGCGAACGACGCCGGCAGCGGCGCCGTGCGCGGCTCCGGCTCGATGGCGGGCGCCGGGCCGGCGCCTTGCGCGGCGGCGAGGCGGACGGCCAGTGCGGCCACCGTCGGCGCCTCGAAGATCGCCCGCACCGGCAGCTCTGCGCCGCTGGCGCGGCGCAGCCGCGACACCACCTGGGTGGCCTTGAGCGAATGGCCTCCGAGCGCGAAGAAGTCGTCGTGGACGCTGACCGCTTCATGGCCGAGGACCTCGCGCCAGACCTCGGCCACCAGCGCCTCGTGCGGCCCGCGCGGCGCCACGAAAACGTCCTCGGCTCGCTCTCCCGGCGGCAGATCGGTCTCGGCCAGAGCGGCCAGCGCGGTGCGGTCGACCTTGCCGTTGGCGTTGAGCGGCAGCTCGTCGAGCCGGACGAAGACCGCCGGCACCATGAACGCCGGCAGCCGCGCCTCGAGAAACCGCCGCAGCTCGGCCTCCGCCGGCCGCGGCGGCGCCACCACGAAGGCCACCAGCCGGCGGTCGCCGCCGCTGCCGGCGACCAGCACCGCGGCCTGCTGCACGTCGGGATGCTCGCCGAGCCGCGCTTCGATCTCGCCCGGCTCCACGCGCAAGCCGCGCAGCTTCACCTGGCGGTCGAGGCGGCCGAGGAAGTCGAGGGTCCCGTCGGCGCGATAGCGCGCCAGGTCGCCGGAACGGTAGAGGCGCTCGCCGGGCATCGGCGCCAGCGGGTCGGGCACGAAGCGGTCGGCGGTCAGGGCGGGGCGCCGGAGATAACCGCGGGCGAGGCCGTCGCCGCCCATGCAGAGCTCCCCGGGCACCCCGATCGGCACCGGTTCGAGGCTGCGATCGAGCACGTGAGCGATGCCGTTGCGGACCGGGCGGCCGAGCGGCACAGGGTCGCCCGGCCGCTCCCCGCGCGTCATGGCGTGGGTGGTGGTGAAGGTGGTGTTCTCGGTCGGGCCGTAGCCGTTGACCAGGCGGTAGCCGGGAGGCAGCTCGGCCAGCACCCGGCGCACGTGCGCTGGCGACAGGGCTTCGCCGCCCGCCAGCAGTTGGCCAACTCCGAGGAGACTCGCAAGCTCCTCGTCGACCATCTGGTGGAAGAGCCCGGCCGTGAGCCACAGCGTGCTGATGCGCTCCGTCCGCAAGACCGACGCGAGCTCGTGGAGCGACGGCGCGTGGGGCGGGAAGACCACCAGCCGGGCGCCGTTCAGGAGGCTGCCCCAGAGCTCCAGGGTCGAGGCGTCGAAGGCCACCGGCGCGAGCTGCAGGTAGCGCTCCTCGGCGCCGAAGCGGATGAAGTCGGTGGCGCGCACCAGGCGCACCACGCTCTTCTGGGCGACCGCCACGCCCTTGGGACGGCCCGTCGAGCCCGAGGTGTAGACGACGTAGGCCAGAGCGTCCGGCTCCCCGGCGGCAGGCACGGCCGACGCCGGCGCGGCCGGCAGGTCGTCCTCCGGGTACACGATCCGCGTCTCCCGCGCCGCCAGGAGGTCGGCCGGCAGCTCGCCGAGGAGATGCCGGTGGGCGATCAGCACCTCGACTGCGCCGTCGTCGAACATGAGTGCCAAGCGTTCGCGCGGATAGGCCGGATCGAGCGGCAGGTAGGCGCCTCCGGCCTTGAGGATCGCCACCAGGGCCACGACCTGCTCGACGCAGCGGTCCATGCACAGCCCCACGAGCGGCGCCTGCGGGCCCACGCCGAGCGCCCGCAGGCGGTGCGCCAGGCGATCGGCGCGGCGGTCGAGCTCGCCGTAGGTCAGCGCCTCGGCGTCGGCCGCCGCCGCCGACGCCACCGCCACCGCGTCCGGCGTCGCCGCGGCTTGAGCGGCGAAGAGGGTGGCGATCGCTTGCCGCGGCGGCGAGCTGCGCCGGTCGTTCCACTCCGTCAGCATCTGCTGGCGCTGGCCGGCGCCGAGCAGCGACAGGCGCGACAGCGGGCGATCCGGCTCGCGGGCGGCGGCGGCGAGCAGCGTCCGGAGCTGGCCCAGCAGCCGCTTCACGGTCGTGGCGTCGAAGAGGTCGAGGTTGTGCTCGACGCCTCCGACGAGCTCGCCGCCGCCCTCCCGAAAGGCCAGGGAGAGGTCGAGGCGCGCGGTCTCGCCGCCGGCGGCGAACGGCGCGCGGGCAAGGCCGCCGAGGCGGGCGGTGGCCGGCGGCGCGTTTTGCAGGACGAAGAGCACCTGGACGAGCGGCGGATGGCTCAGGTCGCGACGTTCCACGAGCTCGCCGACGAGCTTCTCGAAAGGCAGGTCCTGGTGGGCGTAGGCGTCCAGCGTCGACTCGCGCGTCCGCGCCAGCAGCTCGCCGAAGCTCGGGTCGCCGCCGAGGTCTCCGCGCAGCGCCAGGGTGTTGACGAAGAAGCCGATCAGGCCCTCGATCTCGAGGCGGTTGCGGTTGGCGATCGCCGTGCCCACGGCCAGGTCGCGCTGGCCGCTGAGGCGGCCCAGCACCGCCTGGAAGGCCGCCAGCAAGACCATGAAGAGGCTGGCGCCGCTGGCGCCGGCGAGCTCGCGAAGAGCCGCGGTCTCGGCCGCCGGCAGGCCTGTCGTGACCTCGCCGCCGCGGCTGGTCTGCACGGCCGGCCGCGGCCGGTCGAGGGGCAGCTCGAGCACCGGCGGCAGACCCTCCAGGCGCCGGCGCCAGTAGCCGAGCTGGCGCTCGAGCTCCTCTCCCGAGAGCCAGCGGCGCTGCCAGGCGGCGAAATCGGCGTACTGGATCGGCAGCGGCCGCAGCGGCGAGAGCCGGCCCTCGGCGAAGGCGCCGTAGAGCGCGTCGAGCTCGCGCCAGAGCACCCCCAGCGACCAGCCGTCGCTGATGACGTGGTGCAGGGTGAGCAGGAGCACGTGCTCGTCTTCCGCGAGCCGCAGCAGCACGGCGCGCCACAGCGGTCCCCGCGCCAGATCGAACGTCCGCCGCGCCTCGAGGCGCGCCAGGCGGCGCGCCTCGGCCTCGCGTCCACCGAGGTCGACGAGGGGCAGCGGCGCCGGCGCCGGCGCCGGCGCCCGCACGACCTGGACGACCTCGTCGCCGGCGTACTCGAAGACGGTGCGCAGGGTCTCGTGCCGGAGCGCCAGGGCGGCGAGGGCGGCGGCGAGGGCGGCGGCGTCGAGCGCGCCCGTGAGGCGCTGCGCCGTGGGCACGTTGTAGACCGCGAGGTCGCTCTCGAAGCGGTCGAGGAACCACAGCCGCTCCTGGGCGAACGACGCGGGCAGAGGGGCGTCGCGCGGCACGGCGGCGATCGGCGGCGCCGGACGGTCGCCGCCGCCGGCGGCCAGGCGGGCGGCGAGCTGCGCCACCGTCGGGGCCTCGAAGAGCGCCCGCACCGGCAGCTCGACGCCGCTCACGCGGCGCAGCCGCGACACCACCTGGGTGGCCTTGAGCGAATGGCCCCCGAGCGCGAAGAAGTCGTCGTGGACGCCGACCGCGTCGCGGCCGAGCACCTCGCGCCACACTTCCGCCACCAGCTCCTCACGCGGCCCGCGGGGCGCCACGAAGCCGTCGTCCCCGGCGAATTCGCAGCTCGGCGCCGGCAAGGCCCCGCGGTCGACCTTGCCGGTGGCGGTGTGGGGCAACTGCGCGAGGCTCACGAAAAGCGAGGGCACCATGTGCTCGGGCAGGGCCGCCTGGAGGTAACGGCGCAGCTCGTCCGTCCCGGCGTCGCCGACGACGTAGGCGAGGATCCGGACGGCGTCGCCGTCCCTGTGGGCGATGGCGGCGGCGTCGCGCACCGCGCCGTGGCGGGCGAGGTGGGCCTCGATCTCGCCGAGCTCGATGCGGAAGCCGCGGACTTTGACCTGGTGGTCGGCGCGTCCCAGGTGCTCGAGCTCGCCGCCGGCGCGCCAGCGCGCCAAATCGCCGGTGCGGTAGAGACGTTCGCCGGGCTCGGCGGCGAAGGGGTCGGGCACGAAGACGGCGGCGGTCAGGGCCGGCCGGCGCAGGTAGCCGCGCGCCAGGCCGCGGCCGCCGAGGGCGAGCTCGCCGGCGGCGCCGAGCGGCCGCGGACGCAGGGCGCGGTCGAGCACCTGGGCGCTGGTGCCGTCCACCGGCCGGCCGATCGTCGGTTCGGCGGCGCCGGCGCCGACCCGGGCGAAGGTGGAGTAGGTGGCGTCCTCGGAGGGGCCGTAGAGGTTGTAGAGGCGGCAGCCGGGCCGCGCCGCGAAGACGGCGTCGGCGAGGCGGCGCTTGAGCGGCTCGCCGGCGAGGTTGACGGTGAGCACGGAGGCCGGCAGGGCCTCCAGCCGCGCCAGCTCGGCCATCGCCGAGGGCACGGTGTTGACCAGGGTCACGGCGCCGGCGGCGGGCGTCTCGGCGAGGGCCAGAGCGTCGTCGACGAGCACCAGAGTGCCGCCGGCGGCGAGAGTGACGAAGATCTCGAAGACCGAGAGGTCGAAGTTGATCGAGGTGGCGCCGAGCACCCGCGCCAGCTCGGCGGGGGAGAAGACGCGGCGCGCCCAGTCGACGAGGGCGACGGCGCCGGCGTGGGTGACGGCCACGCCTTTGGGACGGCCGGTGGAGCCCGAGGTGTAGATGAGGTAGGCGAGGCCCGCCGGCGCCGCGGCGGCCGCGGCGCCGGCCGCCGTCTCGTCGGCGGCACCGGCGTCGCGGTCGAGGAAAACGGCCCGCAGGCCGCTGGAGACGCCGCAGCGGGGCAGGCGGTCGACGAAGGCGGTGCGGGTGACGACCGCCGAGGCGCGAGTCCCCGCCGTGGCGTCGTCGAGGATGGTCTCGAGGCGTGCGAGGGGGTAGGTGGGGTCGAGGGGCACGTAGGCGCCGCCGGCCTCGAGCACCGCCAGCAGAGTGACGACGAGGTCGGCCTGGCGGTCGAGGCAGACGCCGACGCGGACCTCCGGTCCGACGCCGAGCGCGCGCAGACGGCAGGCCAGCCGGCGGGCGCGCCGGGCCAGCCGGCGGTAGGTCAGACGCTCGTGGCCCGCGACGAGCGCCACGGCCTCGGGAGTGCGCTCGGCCTGGGCTCCGAAGAGCCCGTGGAGCGTCGCCGCCGGCGCCGGCGCCGCGCCGCCGTGGCACCACTCCGCGAGGAGCTGCTGGCGCTCGCCGGCGGCGAGCAGCGGCAGGCGCGAGAGCGGCCGGTCCGGCTCGCGGGCGGCGGCGGCGAGCAGCGTCCTGAGCTGGCCGAGAAGACGTTTCACGGTCGTGGCGTCGAAGAGGTCGCGGTTGTGCTCGACGCCCCCGACGAGCTCGCCGCCGCGCTCCCGGAATCCCAGGGAGAGGTCGAGCCGGGCGGTCTCTTCGCCGGCGGCGAACGGCGCGCGGGCAAGGCCGCCGAGGCGGGCGGTGGCCGGCGGCGCGTTCTGCAGGACGAAGAGCACCTGGACGAGCGGCGGATGGCTCAGGTCGCGGCGCCGCACGAGCTCGCCGACGAGCTTCTCGAAAGGCAGGTCCTGGTGGGCGTAGGCGTCCAGCGTCGACTCGCGCGTGCGCGCCAGCAGCTCTCCGAAGCTCGGATCGCCGCCGAGGTCTCCGCGCAGCACCAGGGTGTTGACGAAGAAGCCGATCAGGCCCTCGATCTCGAGGCGGTTGCGGTTGGCGATCGCCGTGCCCACGGCCAGGTCGCGCTGGCCGCTGAGGCGGCCCAGCACCGCCTGGAAGGCGGCGAGCAGCACCATGAAGAGGCTCGCGCCACGTTCGCCGGCGAGCCGGCGCACCGCCGCCGTAAGGTCCGCCGGCAGGCTGGTCGCGACTTCGCCGCCGCGGCTCGTCTGCACGGCCGGCCGCGGCCGGTCGAGGGGCAGCTCGAGCACCGGCGGCAGACCTTCCAGGCGCCGGCGCCAGTAGCCGAGCTGGCGCTCGAGCTCCTCTCCCGAGAGCCAGCGGCGCTGCCAGGCGGCGAAATCGGCGTACTGGATCGGCAGCGGCGGCAGCGGCGGCGTCTCGCCGGAGAGCGCCGCGCCGTAGAGCGCGTCGAGCTCGCGCCACAGCACCGTCATCGACCAGCCGTCGCTGATGACGTGGTGCAGGGTGAGCAGGAGCACGTGCTCGTCCGGCGCCAGGCGCAGCAGCACGGCGCGCCACAGCGGTCCCCGCGCCAGGTCGAACGTCCGCCGCGCCTCGCGGCGCGCCAGGCGCCGCGCCTCGGTCTCGCGGCGCGCCGGCGCCGCCCCGCCGAGGTCGATGGCCGGCAGCGGCACCGGCGCCGCCGGCTGCACGACCTGGACCACCTGGCCGGCGGCGTCCTCGAAGACGGTGCGCAGCGTCTCGTGGCGGCGCGCCAGGGCGGCGAGGGCCGCGGCGAGGGCCGCGGCGTCGAGGGCGCCGGCGAGACGCTGGGCCGTGGGCACGTTGTAGACCGCGCGGTCGCTCTCGAAACGGTCGAGGAACCACAGCCGCTCCTGGGCGAAGGACGCCGGCGGCGGCGCGTCCCGCGGCACGGCGACGATCGGCGGCGTCGGGCGGCCGGTGGCGGCGGCCAGGCGGGCGGCGAGTGCGGCGACGGTCGGGGCCTCGAAGACCTCCCGCACCCGCAGCTCGACGCCGCTCACGCGGCGCAGCCGCGAGGCCACCTGGGTGGCCTTGAGCGAGTGGCCCCCGAGCTCGAAGAAGTCGTCGTAAACGCTGACCGCGGCGTGCCCGAGGACCTCGCGCCAGACCTCGGCGACGAGCTCTTCGTGCGGCCCCCGCGGCGCCACGAAAGCGACGCCGGGGGCGCGCCACTGCGGTTCAGGAAGGGCGCGGCGGTCCACCTTGCCGTTCGGCGTCAGCGGCAGGGCGTCGAGGAGCACGAATGCCGCCGGCACCATGTATTCGGGAAGCCGCTCGCCGAGGGCGGCGCGCCAGACCTCGACCGCCTCGCCGCCGAATCCGGCCGCCGGCACGACGTAGGCGGCGAGCCGCCGCTCGCCCGCCGTCTCACCCTCGCCGGCGCCGGCGCGGGCCGTCACGACCGCCTGCTCGACGCCCGCAAGGGTACCCAGCACCGCCTCGATTTCGCCGAGCTCGATGCGGAACCCGCGGACCTTCACCTGATGGTCGCGCCGCTCGACGAATTCGATCTGACCGTCGGCGCGCAGCCGCGTCAGGTCGCCGGTACGGTAGAGCCGGCCGCCGGGCGAGGCCGCGAACGGGTCCGGCAAGAAACGCTCGGCGGTGAGCGCCGGGCGGCCTCGGTAGCCGCGGGCGAGCCCCTGCCCGGCGATCGAGAGCTCACCGGGAACGCCCACCGGCACCGGCTCGAGAGCCGCGTCGAGCAGCCGCACCCGCAGGCCGGACAAGGGACGCCCGATCGGTGGCGCCGCGGGGCCGGCGGCCGCCGGCCCCCAGGTGGCGACGACCGAGCTCTCGGTCGGGCCGTAGTGGTTCACGAGGGCGAACGGCAGGTCGGCGCGGACCGGGCTCAGCTTGTCGCCGCCGGTGAGCAGCGTCCGCAACGTCGGCCTCGCCGGCAGATCCGACATGGCCAGCACCGCCTCGGCCAGCGGCGTCGGCAGAAAGCTCAGCGTGACGCGGCGCGCATCCAGCCAGGCCACGAGGTCGCCCGCCGAGGCCACGACCTCGGAGGGCGGCACGAGCAGGGCGGCTCCGGCCGCGAGCGCCGACCACAATTCCCACACCGAAGCGTCGAAGCCCGGGGCCGCCAGCAGCGTCGCGCGGTCGGCGGCCGACGGCCGGTAGGTCGAGCGATGCCAGGCGATCAGCCCGGCCAGGCCGCGATGGCACAGCTCGGTGCCCTTGGGACGGCCCGTGGAGCCCGACGTGTAGATGACGTAAGCCAGGCTCTCGGCCTCCACGGGGACGCGCGGTGCGCTCCCTGCCGTGCGCCGGGAGACGTCCACGGCGATCGGCCGGCGCGCCGGCTCGATTCCGGCGAGCCGCTTGCCGTCGCCCAGCAGCACAGGGACGCCCGCGTCGTCGATCATGAACGTCAGCCGCTCGTCGGGCAGCGCCGGGTCCAGGGGCAGGTAGGCGCCCCCGGCCTCGAGCACGGCGAGGGCGCCCACCACGAGCTCCAGCGAGCGCTCGAGGCAGATCCCCACGACGACGTCCGGGCCGACGCCGGCGGCGCGCAGCCGCTGCGCCAGGCCGCCGGCCAGCGACGCCAGAGCGCCGTAGGACAATGCCCGACAGCCGGCGCTCTCGTCGACCACCGCCACGGCGTCGGGAATCCGCGCCGCCCAGGCCGCCGCCTCGCGGTGGACCGGCGCCGCGGGGACCACGGGATCACGAGCGTCGTTCCACTCCGCCAGCACCTGGTGGCGGGCCGCCCGCGGCAGCACCGGCAGGGCCGCGACCGCGCGCTCCGGATCCGCGAGGGCGGCGCTCAGCAGGGCCTCGAACGACGCCAGCAGGCGCGCCATGGCGTCGCCGGCGTAGAGGTCACGCCGGAAGTCCACTCGCGCGAGCAGCCCGCGGGCCGTGTCCTCGACGGTGAAGCCGAGGTCGAACTTGGCGGTCCCGAGCTCGACCGGCAGCCGCTCCACCGCCAGCGAGCCGAGCCGCGCCGGATCGCGAGCGCGCTCGACGAGCGAGAAGACCACCTGGACCAGCGGCTGGGAGCGCAGCGCGCGCTCGACTTCGAGCGCCTCGACCAGTTGCTCGAAGGGCAGGTCCTGGTGCGCGAGAGCGTCGAGGACGACGTCGCGCACGCGCCCGACGTGCTCGGCGAAGCCGTGTGCGCCCGCCACCTCCGTGCGCAGCGCCAGGATGTTGACGAAGAGCCCTATCAACCCCTCGGTCTCGACCCGTTGGCGGCCGGCGACCGGCGTGCCGACGACGATGTCGGAGGCCGCGCCGTGGCGCGCCAGCAGCGCCTTGAACGCCGCCAGCAACACCATGAAGCGGCTGGCGCCGTGGGCTCGGCCGAGCGCGTCGACAGCCGCGGCCAGCGGCGCCGGCAGGAGGCGGGAGTGGTGGTCGCCGCGAGAGCCCTCCTGACCGCGCCGCGGCCGCGCGATGGCCAGCTCGAGGTGCGGGGGCGCGCCGTCGAGCTGACGCCGCCAGTAGGCGAGCTGCGCTTCGCCCGCCTCTCCCGCCAGCTCTTCGCGCTGCCAAAGGGCGAAGTCGCCGTACTGGATCGGCAGCTCGGGCAGCTCGGCCGCGTCCGCGGTCTCGCACGCGTCGTAGAACGCCTTCAGCTCCTCGAGCAAGATCGCGAGCGAGGCGCCGTCGGTGACCGCGTGGTGCAGCACCAGCGCCAGCACGTGGGTCGTCGCGTCGAGACGGACGAGCAAAGCCCGGAAGAGAGGCCCACGCTCGAGATCGAAGGGACGCCGGGCAAAGGCGTCGACGCGGCGGCGCGCTTCTCCCTCCCTCCGGCCGGCCGGCAAGGCGTCGAGCGCCGCGGCGGCGAAATCGCAGGCCCCCACGGAGCGCGTCGCCACGACCTGCACGATCTCCTCGCTTTCGACGGCAAGGGTGGTGCGCAGCGCCTCATGACGCTCGACGAGCGCCGTCAGGGCCGCGACGAGAGCGGCCGCGTCGAGCTCGCCGATCAGGCGCAGCGCGAGCGGGACGTTGTAGAGCGAGCTGCCCGGCTCGAGCTGATCGATGAACCACAGCCGCCGCTGGGCAAAGGAGGCCGGAAGCACGAAGACCGCGGCCTCGGCCGTCGTGCCGTTTTCGATCATCAACCCGTCGTCGGACATGCCTCCTGTTTCCTCAATCTGTGCAGGCGACGGGGAGATTTGCGCACGAAACGCCGACTCGGCGCGTGACGGCCGCCAAGCACTCGTTTCAACAAGGTTCTCCCCACCCGACATGACTCCAGCGAGGCCTTTCTGCCGTCAATTCGGCATTCCCCTGGCCTTGCGCGAGAGCCGAGAACCGACACACGATTCTGCTCTTGAGATGGTACCGCAAGTCGGGATGGGTTACAATGCCGTCTGACAGGCTTACCATTGCAACCCGTGCGACCCGTGAGGGGAAGATTTGCATGAGACCGCTTGCGCGAGTTCCTTCGATCGTGGCCGTTGTCATGGCCGTCGGTTCGGCTACCGCGGCGCTGGGCGCCCAGGACCCTCCGGCGGCGCCGGAGCGAGAGTCGTTCACGGTCCGCCCCGCCAGCTCGGAGATTCGGATCGACGGTCTCCTCGACGAGCCCGCCTGGTCCGACGCGACGCTCATCGCCCTCACCCACGAGTGGTTTCCCGGCGACAACACCGAGCCGCCGGTGGCCACCGAGTGCCTGGTGACGTTCGACGACGACAACCTCTTCGTCGCCTTCCGTGCCCACGATCCGGAGCCGGCGAAGATCCGTGCCTACTTCGCCGACCGCGATACCGCGGTCTTCGACGACAGCGTCGGTTTCATGGTCGACACGTTCAACGACGGCCGCCGCGCGTTCCTGTTCCGGGCCAACCCGCTCGGGGTCCAGCTCGACGCCGTGGTCAACGACTTCAACGACGCCGGCGAGGACTACACGTGGGACGCCATCTGGCACGCCGCGGGCCACGTCCGCGACGGCGGCTACGACGTCGAGATACGGGTGCCGCTCAAGCAACTGCGGACCCCACGCTCGCGCGACGTCCAGACCTGGGGCTTCCTGGCCACCCGCGAGTACCCGCGCTCGGTGAGCCACCAACTGCGCTCGACCCGCAATGAACGCAGCCTGTCGTGTCTGGTGTGCCAGTTCGATGCGGTGACCGGCTTCGAGACCTCGCGGACCGGCACCAACCTCGAGGTCACGCCGACCGTCACCGCCAGCCGAACGGACGTGCGGCCCTCCACGCCGGGACCTCTGGAACAGGGCCGCGAGGAGGCCGAGATCGGCCTCTCCACGCGCTGGAACGTCACCCCCAACGTGGCGCTCAACGCCACCTTGAACCCCGACTTCTCCCAGGTCGAGGCCGACGCCGCGCAGCTCGACGTCAACGAGCGCTTCGCCCTCTTCTTCCCGGAGAAGCGGCCCTTCTTCCTCGAAGGCGCCGACTATTTCTCGACGCTGGTCGACGTCGTCTTCACCCGCACCGTCGTCGATCCGAAGGTCGGCATCAAGCTGACCGGCAAGGAAGGGCGCCATGCCTTCGGCGTGCTCGCCGCCGAAGACGACGTCAACAGCCTGCTGATCCCGGGCAGCCAGTTCTCACGCAGCGTCTCGATCGATCAGGAGGTCCGCACCGGCGTCCTGCGCTACCGCCGCGACGTCGGCGAGAAGTCGAGCCTGGGTGCCTTCCTGACCCGCCGCGAGGCCGACGAGTATTCCAACGACGTCTACGGGTTCGACGGTCAGTGGTTCATCACGGACTCCGACAGCGTGCGCTTCCTGGCGCTCGATTCCCGTACCGACTACCCGGACGGGCGGCCCGACCTGCCGGGGGATCCGATCGACGGCGGCATCTGGGTGATCGATTACCTGCGGCGGACCCGCAACTGGTTCGTGCGCGGCCTCCACGCGTCTTTCGACGCAGGCGCGCGCACCGACGCCGGCTTCAACGCCCAGGTCGACCTGCGGCAGACCTTCTTCCTGGTCCGCCGCTTCTTCTGGGGTGAGGAGAGCAAGTGGTATCGCCGCTTCACCGTCCAGGTCGACTCGGTGCTGCGCGAAGACCAGGGCGGCAACCTGCTCGACCGTGGCACAAACCTCGAGCTGCAGTGGGAGGGTCCGCGCCAGACCGAGGTGGAGATCGGCATCCGCTCCAACCGCGAGGCCTTCCTCGGCAACGAGTTCAACAACTTCCGCCGCGACCTCCGAATCGAGTCACGCCCCTCCGGTGACTTCTCCTGGGGCTTCTTCTGGCGCGGCGGCGAGCAGATCGACTTCACCAACGTCCGCCAGGCCGATTTCGAGCTCTTCCAGCCGACGGTCCAGTTCCGCCTCAGCAAGTCGTTCGTGGGCTCCTTCGACCACATCTTTCAGGTCTTCGACAACCAGGAGAGTCAGGAGTACCTGCGGGTCAACCTCAGCCAGACCAACCTGATCTATCACTTGAACGCCAAGACCTTCTTCCGCGCCATCTTCCAGTACCAGTGGATCAAGCGCGATCCGGCGCTCTACGAGGTACCGGTCAGCGAGCGCCTGGAGACGCTCTTCACCCAGCTCCTCTTCTCCTACAAGCTGAACCCGCAGACGGTGCTCTTCGTCGGCTACTCCGACAACCACGCCGGCAACGAATTCATCGACCTGACGCAGAACAACCGCACCTTCTACGTCAAGCTCGGCTACGCCTGGCTGCCGTGACGGCGCCCTATTCGAACGGCTTCTGCGGGTCGCGCGCGAGCACGAACGGCGTCGGCTTGCCCTCCGCGGCACAACGCTCGTCGAGGTCGACGGCCGAGCCGTCCTCCAGGAAGCGGCGGACCATCTCGGCGCCGCAGGGCGTGCCCTCGGTGTGGAACGACTGGCGCAGCACCACGTGCCGCCCGTTGGGCAGGTAGCGCGTCACCTCCTCGCCCCAGCGCGGCGGCGTCACCGGGTCGCGGTAGCCGGAGAGGAGCAGCACCGGCGCCTCCGAGCGGACCGGCTCGTGGAAGCCGGCGGACAACGTGCCGCGGGGCCACGCCTCACAGGCGGCACGCTGCTGCTCCACGCGGTAGAGCCCCAGGAAGGTCCCCGCCGCCAGCCGTCCGGCCTGCGCCAGGTCGATGAACGGCGTGTCCTCGGTGCAGGTCGCCGACATGAACGCCCCCACCGCGAGGATACGGCCCTCGGCCACCGCGCGGCGCAGGCGCAGCAGCAGCTCCGCGATGCCGGCGTAGTCTCCATCGTAGGCCTCCTGGACCAGGATCGGCACCAGGTTCGACTCCTCGTCGTAGAGCCGCCAGCGGATCTCCTCGTTGAAGAGGTCGAGGTTGAGCTCGACCTCGATCGGCTTCGCGGTCTTGGGATCGGTCAGCGCCACCGTCACCGGCCCTTCTTCGGCGAGCCGGCGGTGAACGGCCCAGAACTTGTCGCGCAGGTCGGGGAAGGCGGCGGCGCAGCCGGCGTCGGCGGCGCACTCGTCGAACAGGAGGTCGAGAGCGCGCTGGGCGTCCGGCGCGTGGTGCTGCGGCACCCGCATCGACGTCGGCACCACGCCGTTCAGGATCGCGCTGCGCGCGCGCGACGGAAAGTGGCGCAGGTAGGCCAGCGCCACCCGGCTGCCGTAGGAGATGCCGTAGAGGTTGATCCGCTCGTAACCCAGGGCGGCACGGATCTCGTCGAGGTCCTGAATGACGTCGGGCGTCGCGTAACGGGTCAGGTCGGCCTCGAGCTTGGCGGCGCAGGCCGCGAGGGCTTCGACCGGGAACTGGTCGCCGAGATAGCTCTGCGGGTCCTCGTCGCTGCCCGGCAGCGGGCAGTGGAGGGGCGAGGAGGCGCCGGTGCCCCGCGGGTCGATCAGCACGAGGTCGCGCTTTTCGCGCACCGGGCTCAGGATGCGGTTGAAGAAGAAGGCCACCGCCGTGATGCCCTGGCCGGGACCGCCGGGCAGCAGCACCAACGGATCCGGCGCCGGCGTCTCGCCGGTGGCGGGCAGCACGACCACGCGGATGCCGATCCGCCGTCCGTCCGGCCGCGCGCGGTCTTCGAGCACCTCGTAGGTCCCACACCGCACCTCTTCGTCCATACCGCGCGGGGTGCAAGGCCCGAGGTCGATCGCCAGGCCGCCGTAGTCGGCCGGCGGCGGCACCAGGTAGGCGGTGGCGGCGGTAGCGGGTGGCGGCGCCTCCTCGACAGGCGCCGCGCATCCGATCAGGACGAGGGCGATCGCCACCGTAAGGCTGCGGCCGCAGTCGGGCCAGGGTGATCGTTGCACGTGGAACCCCTTTCTTGATCTCAACGTCCGTTCAAGCAGGCCGCCGCCGTGCCGCACGCGCCGCGCGGCCGATCGGCGCCGGAGGTGCCGGCGCTCCTGCCGCCCGCTGGCGCTCGACTCGTGCCGCCAACGCGGCGACGGTCGGGGCCTCGAAGATCGCCCGCAAGGCGATCTCGACCTCGAGCTCGTGGCGCACCCGGGCCAGGACCCGGGTGGCCAGCAGGGAATGGCCGCCGAGCTTGAAGAAGCTCTCCTCGACGCCGACGTCGTCGACCTCCAGCACCTCCGACCAGATCTTCGCGATGCGGGTCTCGAGCTCGTTGCGCGGCGCCACCCGCCGCGCGGCGTCGCCCCGCGGCGCCTCGGGGGCCGGCAAGGCGGCGCGGTCGACCTTGCCGTTCGGCGTCCGCGGCAGGGCCTCGAGCGTCACGATGGCGGCGGGCACCATGTAGGCAGGGAGGCGCTCGGCGAGGTGGGCGGCGAGGACGTCGGCGCCGCCGGCCGCGGCCGGCGCCACGTACGCGGCGAGGGCGTGGCCGCGCGTCACCGCCACCGCCTCCCGCACGCCCGCGCAGGCCAGCAGCGCCGCCGCGATCTCGCCGAGCTCGACGCGGAAGCCGCGGACCTTCACCTGGTGGTCGAGGCGCCCGAGGAAGACGAGGTCGCCGCCGCCGGCGCGGCGCGCCAGGTCGCCGGTGCGGTAGAGGCGCCCACCCGCACGCCGGCCGAAGCCGTCGGGCACGAAGCGCTCGGCGGTCAACGCCGGGCGGCGCAGGTAGCCGCGCGCCAGGCCGTCGCCGGCCAGGCAGATCTCGCCCGGCACCGCCGCCGGCACGGGCTCGCCGCGGCGGTCGCAGAGATAGGCCCGGGTACCGGCGACGGGGCGCCCGATCGTCTCAGCGCCGCCGGGCGCGCGCCGTGTAAAGGTCGAATAGGTGGTGTCCTCGGAGGGTCCGTAGAGGTCGTAGACGTCGTCGACGTGATGGTGGAGAGCGTCCGCCAGCGCCGCCTCGAGGGGCTCGCCCGCCAGGTTCACGGTGCGCGCCGACGGCGGCAGCGCGCCGAGGCGCAGCAGCTCCGCCATCGCCGACGGCACCGTGTTGACGAGGGTCACCTCGTGGCGGGCCGGCAGCTCCGCGAGGCTCACGGCGTCGGGAGCCAACACCACCTTGCCGCCCGCGGCGAGCGGCACGAAGAGCTCGAAGACGGAGAGGTCGAAACAGACGGAGGTCGCCGCCAGCGTCCCCGCGAGCTGCTCCGGGCCGTAGACCCCATGGGCCCAGCGCACCAGCGCCGCGGCGCTGCGGTGCTCGATCGCGACGCCTTTGGGGCGCCCCGTGGAGCCCGAGGTGTAGATTAGGTACGCCAGGTTGCCGGCCGCCGCGGCGGCGGCCGGGCGCGCATCGCCGCGCGCCGCGATGCGGGCGCGGTCGGCGTCGCCGTCGACGACCACGGTGCGCGCCCGGTTCGGCGGCAGCGTGGCGGCGAGGGTCCGTTGGGTGAGGATCACCGGGGCGCGCGTGTCGTCCAGGATGAGCTCGGTTCGTGCGGCCGGGTAGGCCGGATCGAGGGGTACGTAGAAGCCGCCGGCTTCGAGGACGGCGAGGAGCGCCGCCACCAGGTCGGCCGAGCGCTCCAGCAGCACCGCGACCGGCACCTCCGGCCCCACGCCGAGGCCGCGCAGCTCGCGCGCCAGGCGGTGGACGCGGCGCGTCAGGTCGCGGTAGGTCAGCCGCTCGGCGCCGGCGACCAGGGCCTCGGCGTCAGGGGTGCGCTCGGCCTGGGCGGCGAAGGCGTCGTGAAGGCAGCAGAAGGGCTCCGGCAGCTCAGGCTCCGGAGACGCCGGCAGGCTCCAGACGTCGACCACCTGCCGCCGCTCCTCGGGCGTCATCAGCTCGAGCCGCGCTACCGGGCGGTCGGGATCGGCGAGGGCCGCCTCCAGCAGGCGCCGGAAGTGCTCCGCCATGCGTTGCGCGGTCGCGGGCAGGAAGAGGTCCGAGTCGTAGCGCAGACTCCCCGCCATGCCGCCGCCGGCGGTTCGGAGGCTCATCTCGAGGTCGAAGCGCGACTCGCGGCGGGCCACCGCGAGGTCCGCGACCTCGACGCCGGCGAAAGCGAGCGGAGCGGGGGAGTCCGTCGCCACGGTGAAGAGCACCTGGAAGAGCGGGCTGTGGCCGAGGCTGCGCTCGGGAGCCAGTTCCTCGAGGAGCTTCTCGAAGGGCACGTCCTGGTGGGCGTGGGCGCCCAGCGTCGCCGACCGGGCGCGGCGCACCAGCTCGTGGAAGCCGGTGCCGGGGCGCACGTCGAGGCGCAGGGCCAGCGTGTTGACGAAGAAGCCGATCAGGCCCTCCGTCTCGGTGCGCTGGCGGCCGGCGATCGGGGTGCCGACGACCACGTCCGGCTGGCCGCTGTAGCGGTGCGCGAGGGTGGCGAAGACCGCCAGCAAGGCCATGAAGGGCGTCGCCCGGGCGCCGCGGCAGAAGGCGTCGAGGCGCGCCGTGAGGTCGGCGGGGAGGTCGAAGCGGACCTCGTCGCCGCGGTGCCCCTGCACCGTCGGCCGCGGCCGGTCGGTGGGGAGCTCGAGCAGGGCCGGCGCGCCGCGCAGCCGCTCGCGCCAGTAGGCGGCCTGGCCGGCCAGCACCTCGCCGGTGACTCGCCGGCGCTGCCAGGCCGCGAAGTCGCCGTATCGGATCGGCAGCGCCGGCAGCCGCGGGGCGCGGCCGGCCGACAGGGCGTCGTAGCACGCGCCGAGCTCGCGTTGCAGCAGCCCCATCGACCAGCCGTCGCTCACGCCCTGGCACGGACGCTCCAGGGCCAGCAGGCCGCAGGCGTCCTGAGTCGACACCGGTCCGGGTTCCTGCTATGATGAGGACCGTTTCGAGAGCGGAGGTTTGCCATGACGAGAACCGCGACAGTATTCTTCGACGGTGAGATCCTGAAGCCGTCTTCCCCGCTCGATCTCCATCCCAACCGCAGCTACGTGATCCGCATCGGAGACGAGGATCCGCTTCCCGCGGACCTTGAAGATACGTCGGAGGAGATCCTCCGTGCGCGGGAGAACCCGCACCCGGAGTCCGAGCAGTGGGCCGAGCTCGGGTTCGAGGACTGGGCAACGCTGTTGCCGGAAGAGGACATCTCAGAGCTTGTCGAGGCGCACGCCGGCACCGAGGTGCGTTGGGTGCCCGGTGAAGGCTGGCGCGAGATCTGAGCCGTGAATCTCCCTCGCGGCACTCTGGTTCTCGTTGGCCTGAGTCCCACTGTCGGCCATGAACAGCGGGGGTCTCGACCCGGAGTCATCGTCAGTGACTCCGGCGCCATCCGAGGTCCGATGTCGACGTTGACGCCGTCTTCGTCAGAGTCGTGAAGCCGTCAGCTCGACGTCGGCGTGTTGCCAGGCCGAGTCGAAGCGTCGCCCGACGTCCTTCGCCTCCTCCGTCCTTCCCTGCGCCGCGAGGCTCTTCTCGAGACCGAAGAGGGACCAGCCGTTCTCGGGCAGACGCTCCAGGTCCTCGCGGTAGACGCGCTCGGCGTCGGCGGCGCGGCCGGCCGCGAGCAGGACCGCGCCCAGCACCTGGCGCGTCGGGTGGTGCCAGGGGGGCGGCTCGTCGTAGCGCAGCGCGTCCTCCAGGCGCACGGCCTGCTCGAGACGGTGGACGGCGTCGTCGTGGTCGCCCTTGGCGGCGGCGATCTCGCCCGCCAGCACCTCCGACGCGATCGCCAGCAGGTCCGCGGCGGCGTTGATGTCCCAGATGGTGACCTTCTCGAGCGCGGGATCGCGCAGCACGGCGGCGAGCGCGGCGAGCGACGCTTCAGCGTCCACCGTCTTTCCCGCGCGCACGAGCGCCAGGCCGCGCGCGTAGTGCCAGACGCCGCGCGGATACACGAGGTCGGCGGCCGGCTCGGGCGCGTCGAGGATCTCCCGCCACTTGCCGAAGCGCGCCTGGGCGTAGAGGGGCGTGGCCCAGTAGTGTTGGAGGGTGCCGTAGCCCTCCTCGCGCATCATCGCCGTGTCGGTCTTCGCGGCCATCGCGCGCGCCGCCTCGAGGGCCGTGGCGCCCCGGCCTTCGAGGGTGGCCGCAGCCCACAGGAAGTGGAAGTTGTGGGGCATGTAGGCGAGCGGGTACATGCCCTGCTCGTGGCACTGCGTCACGTAGTCCTGGTCCGCTGCGATGGCGCGCTCGTTGGCGAGCGACGCGTCGTGGTAACGGCCGACGCGGAGGTAGACGTGCGAGGGCATGTGGACGAGGTGGCCGGCGCCCGGTGCCAGCGAGCCCAGCCGGTCCGCGGCGGCGACGCCGAGCTCCGGCCGCACCGCCTCGACGGCGTGGATGTAGAGGTGGTTGGCGCCGGGATGGTCGGGATGGCGCTCCATGACCCGCTCGAGCGTCGCGAGGACCTCGCGCGTGGCCTCCTTGGGCTCGCCATCCGCCCTCCAGTAGTCCCAGGGCATGGTGTCCATCAGGGCCTCGGCGAAGAGCGTGGCGGCTTCGGCGTCGTCGGGGAAGCGGCCGGACACCTCACGCATGGCGTCGGCGTAGGCGGCGTCGCCTGAAAACGTAGTGATCGACAACTCGAGATCATTCTGCACGAGAACGCGGTCCAACGAGCTTGATGGCCACCGATTCGTGCAAGTTGACGTCCTGAGATCGTCCGGATCGTCATTGTCTTGACATCAGTACGCACCTCTGGTACCGTCTCGGTCAAGGTCCGCATCCGAACCGGCGAAGAGGACGCCGCGGCGGTCACGCCGGCGGCGGGCGTCTTCGCCTGACCCACATGAAGACGCGAGGACTCTACGATCCGCGCCACGAGCGCGGGAGCTGCGGCGTCGGCTTCGTGGCCGACGTGGCAGGGCGCCGCCGTCACCGCATCCTGGAGATGGCGCTGGAGGCCCTCGTCAACCTCACCCACCGCGGCGCGGTCGCCGCCGACGGCCTCACCGGCGACGGCGCCGGCGTCCAGACCCAGCTCCCCTACAAGCTGCTGCGCCGCGAGCTGGCGGCGCAGGGCCGGGGGCCGGTGCGCGACGAGGACCTCGCGGTGGGCGTCGTGTTCCTGCCCGCCGGCGACGCCGGCGCCCGCGCGCGGGCGGCGGAGCTGGTGGCGGCGGCCGTCGAGGAAGGCGGCCTCAGGACGCTGGCGTGGCGCCGGGTCCCGCTCGGGCTCGACGCCCTGGGCGAGATCGCGCGGCGCCGGCGTCCCGACGTGTGGCAGGTCCTGGTGGCCCGTCCGCCCAAGCTCACCGACGACGCCTTCGACCGCCGCCTCTACCTCACCCGCCGCCGCCTCACCCGCCGCGCCGGCAAGGCCGGGCTCGCCGGCTTCTACGTCCCCTCGTTCTCGCGCCGCACGGTGGTCTACAAGGGGCTGATGATCGCCTCGCAGCTTCCGCGCTTCTATCCCGACCTCGCCGACCCCGACTTCGAGACCGCCGTCGCCGTCTTCCACCAGCGCTACTCGACCAACACCGAGCCCGATTGGGTGCTGGCGCAGCCCTTCCGGCTGCTCGCCCACAACGGCGAGATCAACACCCTGAACGGCAACGTCAACTGGATGAAGGCGCGCGAGCGCGAGCTCGAGAGCGCGATGTGGGGCGAGCGGATCGAAGAGCTGCTGCCGGTGATCCAGGACGGCGGCAGCGACTCCGCCATGCTCGACAACACGCTCGAGTTCCTGACCCTGTTCGGCCGCGACCCGCTCCAGGTGCTGCGCATGCTCATCCCCGAGGCCGAGCGGCCCGACTTGGAGCCCGACGTGCGCGCCTTCTACGACTACCACGCCACCCTGATGGAGCCCTGGGACGGGCCGGCGGCGGTGGTGCTCTGCGACGGCCGCTACGCCGCCGCCATCCTCGACCGCAACGGCCTGCGCCCCGAGCGCTTCTGGGAGACCCGCGACGGCGTCGTGATCCTGGGCTCGGAGGCGGGCATCGTCGCCGTGCCCGACGCCGACGTGACGCGCAAGGGGCGCCTCGGCCCCGGCCAGATGTTGGCCGTCGACACCCGTGAGGGCGTGGTGGCGGGCGACGACGCGATCAAGCGGCGCTGCGCGCGCCGGCGTCCTTACCGCGCCTGGCTGAAGCGGCGCAAGGTCGATCTGCCCTCGTTCCCCGACGCCTTCGCCGAAGGCGTGGCGGCGCCCGGGCTGCCGCTGGCGGCGGCCCAGCTCGCCTTCGGCTATTGCCGCGAGGACCTCGAGCGGGTGATCCGGCCGATGCTCGAGACCGCCCGCGAGCCGGTGGGCTCGATGGGCGACGACACGCCGTTGGCGGCGCTGTCGGCCCAGCCGCAGCTCCTCTACCGCTACTTCAAGCAGCGCTTCGCCCAGGTCACCAACCCGCCGATCGATCCCCTGCGCGAGCGCCTCGTCATGTCGCTACGGACGATGGTCGGCCCCTGGGGATGCGTGACCGGCGAATACGAGGAGCTCGCCCACCTGATCGACTTCCCGTCGCCGATCATCGGTCCCGAGCAGCTCGACTGGCTCCTCGGGCTGCCCGACCGGCACTTCTCCTCCGCCATGCTCGACGTCACCTTCCCGGCGCGGGGGAAGAGCCTCCGCGAGGCCGTCGACCGTCTCGTCACCGACGCCGAGGACGCCGTCGACGGTGGCGCCACGATCCTCGTCCTCAGCGACCGCGGCGTGTCGGCCGGCCGCGCCCCGATCCCAATGCTGCTCGCCACCGGCGCCATCCACGAGCACCTCGTCGAGGTGCGCAAGCGCATGCAGACGTCGCTGGTCTGCGACACGGGCGAGCCGCGCGAGGACCACCACTTCGCCTGCCTGATCGGCTACGGCGCCACCCTGGTCCACCCCTGGCTCGCCTACGCCTCGGCCACGGAGCTGGCGGCGGACGCCGGCCTGACGGCTCAGGAGGCGTGCGAGCGCTACCGCCAGGCGGTCGAAAAGGGGTTGCTCAAGATCATGTCGAAGCTCGGCGTCGGTCCGGTGGCGAGCTACCAGGGCGCCCAGCTCTTCGAGGCGATCGGCCTCGACCCGGAGCTCGTCGACCGCTACTTCACGGGCACCGAGAGCCGGCTCGGGGGCGTCGGCCTCGACGGCGTCGCCGCCGACGTCCTCGCCTTCCACGGCTTCGCCTTTCCCGCCGGCGGCGGCGAGGTCGAGCTGCCCGACCGCGGCCTCTTCCGCTACCGCCAGCAGGGCGAGTACCACGCCCTGAACCCGCCGGTGTTCAAGGCCCTGCACCAGGCCGTTCGCACCGGCTCGGCCGAGGCCTACGAGCGCTACGGCGAGCTCGTCGACGGGCGGCCGCCGTGCAACGTGCGCGACCTGCTGCGCTGGAAGCGCGCCGCCGAGCCCCTCGACGTCGGCGAGGTGGAGCCGGCGGCCGAGATCGCCAAGCGCTTCAGCACCGGAGCGATGAGCCACGGCGCCCTGTCGCGCGAGGCCCACGAGGTGCTGGCGGTGGCGATGAACCGCCTGGGCGCGCGCAGCGGCTCGGGCGAGGGCGGCGAGGACCGCCGCCGCTTCTACCCCTATGAGGACGACCCGGAGGGCGTCAGCGTCGCCGCCTGGCGTCCGCGCAAGGGCGATTGGGGCTCGAGCGCCATCAAGCAGGTGGCGTCGGGACGCTTCGGCGTCACCCCCGAGTACCTGGTGTCGGCGCGCGAGATCGAGATCAAGATGGCGCAGGGCTCGAAGCCCGGCGAGGGCGGTCAGATCCCGGGCCACAAGGTCTCCGTGGAGATCGCCCGCCAGCGCCACGCGGTGCCCGGCGTGTCGCTGATCTCGCCGCCGCCCCACCACGACATCTACTCGATCGAGGATCTGGCGCAACTGATCTACGACCTGAAGCGCGTCAACCCCGAGGCGCGGGTGGCGGTCAAGCTGGTGTCGCTGGCGGGCGTGGGTACCATCGCCGCCGGCGTCGCCAAGGGCTGGGCCGACTGCATCCAGATCTCGGGCGCCGACGGCGGCACCGGCGCCTCGCCGCTGTCGTCGATCCGCCACGCCGGCCTGCCCTGGGAGCTGGGCCTGGCCGAGACCCAGCAGGTGCTGGTGGCCAACCGCCTGCGGGAGCGGGTACGCCTGCGCGTCGACGGCGGCCTCAAGACCGGGCGCGACGTGGTGCTGGCAGCGCTGCTGGGAGCCGAGGAGTTCGGCTTCGGCACCTCGGCCCTGGTGGCGGTCGGCTGCATCATGGCCCGCCAGTGCCACCTCGACACCTGTCCGGTGGGGGTGGCGAGCCAGCGCGAGGAGCTGCGCCGGCGTTTCCCCGGCAAACCGGAGCACCTGATCTCGTTCCTGCTCTTCGTGGCCGAGCAGGTGCGCCGGATCCTCGCCGAGCTCGGCCTGCGCCGCCTCGCCGACGCCGTCGGCCGCACCGACCTGCTCGAGGTGCGCGACGTCGAGTCGCCGAAGGGCGTGCGCCTCGACCTCGAAGCGCTGCTCTACGACCCGGACCCCGCGAGGACGCGGCCGCGGCGCTGCGAGGCGGAGCGCAACGACCCGCCGGCGGCCGTGAACTCCCCCCCGATCCCCCCCGAGGGGGCCGTGCCGCCGCTCGACGACGTCCTCTGGCGCGACGGTCGGGGGGCGATCGACGACGGCGAGCCGCTCGCCCTGAGCTACCCCATCACCAACCGCGACCGCACGGTGGGCGCGCGCCTCTCGGGCGAGATCGCCCGCCGCACCCGCGGCGAGGGCCTGCCCGAGGGCACCGTCGACGCGCGCTTCCGCGGCGCCGCCGGGCAGAGCTTCGGCGCCTTCCTCGAGCGCGGCCTGCGGCTGACGCTCGAGGGCGAGGCCCAGGACTACGTGGGCAAGGGCATGCACGGCGGCGAGATCGTGCTGCGTCCTCCCGCGGCCTGCCCCTTCCCGGCCCACGACAACGTGATCGCGGGCAACACCCTGCTCTACGGCGCCACCGGCGGCCGCTTCTTCGCCGC